>OBAE01000053.1_pt1 | contig 140058 bp, 144 predicted proteins | sample 1517641 | NCBI WGS metagenome assembly OBAE01 (sample SAMN04571701, study PRJEB22368) | human gut metagenome | biome: human gut; material: stool | host: Homo sapiens | place: Luxembourg | collected 2012-08-30 | reverse complement strand
TTCAGGGTTAACATGTTATTAATTTGTCAAAGGTTCGTTGTTTTTGTCGTTCTTAACGACAACTTCTAAAGGATACCACTTTGTCTCGTCTTTGTCAAGAACTTTTTTCATTTCTTTTTGACGATTCAATTTTTATTGATTCCTTTTTTGTGCTGTCGTATCAGCGACAGCTTGCTTATAATATCACTCTGAAATCTGAAAGTCAACCCTATTTTTCATTTTTTTACAATTTTTTCTGTGGTTCTTTTTCAGCTCCATTTTTCATCTGTGTTTAGAATATTTTCGCAATCATACGATCCGCAAGTGGCTGCAACAAATTGTGCGAATCTATAAAGGATAACACCTCATTATCTTGTATCTGCTGCATCAATACATTGCCTGCGGAGGTTCCCACGACATAATGCAGGATGATAAATACCATCCATATATACACTAACACCTGTGCCCCACCAAACACAGCTCCCATCACCCGGTTCAAGCCGCCAAGAGATGCCATGCGAAGCGCAAGGGACAATAACATATATAATAGAAATAACAACAGACTGATGACGAGGAACGTCAGCACATAGATGCCTGCCCGCACAATCATTTTTGCCAAGCATCCCGCTACATATTGATAAAAGGAGCGCGCTGCATAATCTGCTACATTCGCAGATGCATTTTGCAGGATCGTTTCTCTTGCATCTTCCGGCATGGAGATCTGATATAGCATATCTGCCCGTTGATTTTCACTTAGTTGTGTGTCAAGTGCTGCATTAACCATGTCATCTGTAACTGTGATGCCATATTGCCCCACGGATGCCTCTAACTGATTTTTCACCTGCTGTCTTGCTGTTTCCTCCATCTGTGATGCAATGGATGCCTGCAGCTTGTCATCCAGTGTCGTGTATGAAATTACCCAATTTGCAATCAACGGTGCCAGAACGTATGACAGCACAACAGAGAGGATCGTGATCAGCAATTTAAAGACTGACCGCAGAAATCCTCTCCGAAATCCTATAAACATACCTGTCAGGATTGCAAGTATTACAATATATACCATATTTAAATTCTACCCTATGTTCTTATTGTGCGTCACCCGATGTAGCTGCATTTGCTGGCGTTGCAACCGGGGTATCTGATTTTGTCTTTGTGTTGCTGTTCCCTCTCTGTGAGCCTTCTGATAATGCATTCTTCAATTTGATTACCTGCGTTTCATTTTCATATACAACCACATATTCGAGATGTTTTCCACTTGGCACCACACTTCGAATCCGGCTCTTTAATTCGCCTTCAAATTTAACAGAGCCATTCTTCCGGAAAATAGCGCAATCATTTCCCCCCGTTACAATAATTTCATCTTTTCCTGCGAAAATATTATCATAGTCAAAGGATAACGATTTTGAAAACATCTCTTTTCCCCGCAGATTATAGGCATGCAGGGTGTAAAGCGCATCCGTATTTTCATTTGTATTTTTCTGGATCACGCCAATATAATCGTCTCCGTAAAAAATACTCCGAATCTCATCATTGAAGACAATATGCTTTTTTAAAACCGGTTTTTCCTTCATCGTATAGATTTCGATTGCCTTTGTACCAAATGCAACAACGGTATCGTTATCTACAAACTGCATCTTGGAAAATACCTGATCCGAGAAGGAATAACTTCCAACCAGACGGTCTGCATTACTATTCTGTCCAACCTCACCAAAATTATAGGCTGCCAGTGTATTTTCCATGACCATGTTTCCTACATTCATGTAGCTTGTAAACAGCTTCTCTCCATTGTCTGAAATCGAAATATCTAACGGATATCCACTCTTATCAATACTCGTCTGGATCTCATATACAATTTCACCTTTGCGGGTATACAGATTTACATAGTTGGTCTTTTCGCTTTCCAATACAACCGCAAATGCACCCTGATCGCCGACATCAATATCGCAGATCGGATACTGCATCGTCTGGCTGCTTACCTCGCCGGATGTGCTGAATACGCAGACTGTATTGCCGTTCATATCTGCAACCACCGCATAATCCCCACTTGCCACCGCAACCGGGACCTTCATATTGATACCTGTCGTCCAGACAGTTTCTCCCTTAGCATTGATATAGGAAACTCCATCTGGCGTATATTTGAGCAGATTGTCACTGAATCGGATATAGCTTGCTGTATTCGAATAATCAGTCTGGTTACTCTCAACAACCTTATACCCCTTATATTCCCAGCGTGTGCCTATCACATACGCAACCGCTGCAAACACAAGCACAATCAGGATTCCAATCTTCCACGCACGATGTTTTTTATGTTCGCTCTCTAACTGCTCTGCATTTCTTTTTCCCGCAATTTCCGAACCACCGACATCAATTATTTTTTCATTTGTAGCTTCTTCTTTTTTTCTCATTGCATTTCCTCTATACTAATATATAACTCTACAATCCAATAAAGTATAGCACATTTACTGGAGGTTTGGTAGGAGTATTTTCTGTCCGACAAAGATGTTGTCATCGATTCCAATGTCATTTGCCTCAGCGATTTTCGCCGCCAGATCGGCGTCCCCATACCGTGTAAATGCAATGGAGCTTAGTGAATCCCCCTCCTGAATAATATAATACTGATCCTGCTCTGCCGCTACCGGCAATGTCGTTTCCGTTGTCACAGATTCCGTCTCAGCAGGTTCTGCAGAAGTCTCCGTGGTAACTGTTTTATCCGATTGTGCTGGATCAACCGCAGTTCCTTCCGTTGTGTCTGTGCTCGCAGCTGCATCATTTCCAGTTGCCACTGGCAGCTCTGTCGTCGCCATCGCTTCTACATAATCCGTATCCACTGTCGTATCCGCCGTGACCTCCAGCCGGTTGATTGATACTTCCATCTGCTTCATCTTGTCGTAATTGCTCACAATTGTGATTCCCATCGCCAGGAGTGCGAGTACGACAAAAGAACTTGCAATATACACAAATCCGACTCCGGTATCTTTGTTTTCCGGCAGATCTTTGTTTTTGCGGCGGAATTGTCGCACGATTTCTTCATCTTTTCTCTGAATCTCGGACTGTTCCAAGGGGGCATCCCCCTTTTGTTTCATGATATAGTTTTGCATTGCCTCATTTTTCTCATAGTAAATGTAATAGCCCTTCTGTTTTACAAGCTGTCCATGTTCATACATATAAAATGCATCTTCTGATTCAAGTGAATCGGTGATAAATAACACCTTGTCCTTTCCTGGGAAATTCTCCACATGCATCTTCTCGATTTTATCATTGATCGCCGTTGAGAATCCCATACGCGACAGAAACCATCCCATCACGGATAGTCCCGGGAAAAACTGTTTGACCTGATCATAGATTTCGGTCCAGATCTCCTGTGTAAATTCACTCTCATCCATATCAAATTCGATATTCTGTGCATCGACCGCACCACTGATAAAAATCACATCTCCTGCATCTGATTTCTTGCTTTCGCCAAGTAAAATAGCACCTCTCGCCTGCGTGCTGCCTGGTCTTGCAATATAGTTCAGATATGTAACAACATAATCTTCCATATAGATGCGCTTATGTCCATCCGGCGATCCGATCTGTCTTATGTTTTTCGGCAGGCGCAGGTTCACGCTTACCTCGTGCTCATTTTTTTCGTTTGATTCCTGCTTGTCTTTTTCCTTGTCCTTATCATAGATAACTTCAATCATGCTATGCTACGCCTCCATAATTCGTTTTATAGAATATAGCATCAGCGTCTTTTTCTGTGCTTCGAAACCTGTCGCCTGAATCTGGCTTTCCACCGCAACTTATTTCAACAACATGTATTCTGCGACAGAAAAGGAAACAGATTGCAGCTTTGTTTATTTTTCTAACAACTTGTTAATACTTTCTGCATAGAGTATAGAAGGAGCAAACGTGGCCGAGGTGTTTATGAAGGAAATCGCAGAACGCAGAAATGGGATTCAATATTTCGATGTTGCGCAGGGTTATGCCCATATCGAGCTTGGAAAATGTATTCTGGAATATTTACAGGATGTTGAAATCGAACAATACACCCCGATTATTTTATGTATTGGAACCGACCGTGCCACAGGCGATTGTCTCGGTCCGCTTGTCGGCGAACAGCTCTTAAATTACAGTGAAACGTTTCATGTAATGGGCTGTCTGTCTGCGCCCGTCCATGCCCTGAATATCCATGACGCCTTGCACGATATCCGAAACAATTATGAAAATCCATTTGTTATCGCAGTCGATGCTTCGCTTGGAAGCAGCCCCCACGTCGGACTTGTCACGATCAACGACGGTCCTATCCTGCCCGGAAAAGGTGTAAAAAAGAAATTGCCGGCAATCGGAGATCTCTCCATTACCGGCATTGTAAACGTGTCTGGTGGACATCCGGGTCTTTTGCAATCCACCCGTCTGTACACAGTCATGCAGCTCGCAGACTGCATTGCGAACGCACTCAAATATTCGATTCGTTATCTGGACGCCTTCTGACCTTTGTAAACTGCGATCGCTTCCGAAACCGTATCCGCCTGTCCCTCCTGCATGATCGCAATCAAATCTTCCAGCTTATCCTGTCTGCACAAATCTTCACCAAGAATGGCAGCGTATTTATTCGCGATCAAAAGTGTCTGATCCGAAAAGCGTTTTTCCTCCGCAGCAATTTCATTTTCCATGTTTGCTTTTTCTTCCTTCATTGCCTCCAATGCCGGAAGTCTGCGGTTATTGATTTCCTCTGTGATCATGGATGTCGTCTCTTCTTCGAACGACCGGAGTGCTTCCTGCTTCTCCTTGCCAATCGCATCTGCCTCTGCATCCAGATTATCCATCTTCTCATCATAGGCATCCAGATTATACTGGCTGTCATCATGATCTTTGTTGATGGAATGACGGATAGCATTTGCCTGCTTCTTGTTCGCGATCATCTTGTCACGGATACTCCGTGCCTGTGTCATCGCATCCATATGCTTCAGCTTCGTCTTACTGTAAATTGCAAAATAGATCAGTAATAATACGATCAGCGTTCCTGCCGCTATCAGCGCACACCAGAACGCAACATTGATATCTTTCTTTGTATCGAGTACAAGTTTTTTCACCAGAAATGTCACAAGTCCCGGAATGCCACCGAACCCGATTATAAATGTCAGAAGCTTCAAGCCAAACTCGCGCACATTCCGTGCATAAAACAACGCAAAGTATAATTTCTTTCCACAGAAAGATGGAAGCTTATATTTACGCAGCAACGTCTGCATCTCAACCTTAAGATCCTTATCGCTTTCCCGCAGGCTTTTCGTCTCCTCGTGATAGCGTTTGTCCATGCGCTCCTCTTTTTTCTTGTCTCGCTTGTTCGCCACCTTCTTTTTCCGTGCACGGTTATCATCAAGCCGGTCATCGTAGGTCGACTGAATGTCCTGTCGGCGCTTCTTGATCGTCGTCGCAATCTCATCCGCAATTGACTTTTCTTCTGAAGCAATGCTTCTTGACAGCTTCTTCTGCTGCTGTTTCATGCGGTCAATATTTGCCGCATATTCATCCCGTTTTATAACCTCGTCACGCGCCGCAACGATATAATCCTGTTTTTCATTAAATATATTTTCTGCCATCTTGCATACCCCCTCGTTCGGATTCGGATGTATTTTTGTCTATAAATGGAACAAGCGATAATTGCTTCCAATCATCGCTTATTCATGTACTCTTCCAATCGTTCCCGGTCAATCTTGATACGATTATCCATAGTCTTCATTATATCAACGATCTGGTAACGCCGATATACACCATTATTACTCAAATCATAAATTTTATTCGTCGAGAAGCCTAAGACAACCGGACGCAGAATGTTCTGCGGATTCTCCGATATGACAAGTCCTTTCTCACGGTTTGTAAGCTCAATGCAGACACCCGGTGTCAGAATGTTGATACTCTTGATGAGTGCTCCAACAATCTCCTCATCGAACTCATCTTTATTCAGTAACAGATATTTGATCGCAGCAATCTCTGATATCGCTTCCTCACTGATCTTCATACAGGTCATCGTATCAAACAGATTCGCGACTTTCAAAATCTTTGTACTCTTTAAAATCTTGCCCTGTTCCAGATTGCTGTTTCCATATTCCATCCGGTGAATCTGGGCTACGATTCTACGGACACCACTATCGATTCCGATCTCCGGTCTGAGGAGTCCCAGTCCATCGTTCTGAATCTTCTTGACAATGATCAGATCATTCGTATCGTAATCATCGTATTTTTCACGCACCTTGTTCGGCAATAACAGCTTTCCGATATCATGCAACAACGCTGCCAATACCAGTTCTTCCTGCTCTGTCGGCGTATAATACACCTGTGCTGAAATCAGTGCACATAAAATCGCTGTATTGATTACATGCTTATACACATAATCCGTCGTGGAACGAAGGTTCTGTGTAAATGTAATCTTATGATCCAATCGTCCATAGTTCGTGATGATCGCATTCGCCAGACGCTTCAGATTCACTGGCTCTCTGCCGGCAATGATGTTATCCAGCTCTTCCCGGATACTGAACACCGCCATCGTCTGAAAACGCTCAAAGTCCAGATCTTCCTCCGACATCGGCGGTACTGGCTCCGCTGGCTCCAGAATATAAAGTCCAAGCAGTCCGAAGTTCTTTACACTCTCGATACCCTGAAGTGTCAGTCTTGTATTACGCTCATACAGCAAAACGCCAGTCTTATTGTAGATTGGTTTTGCCAGACGCATACCATATTTCAAGTCTTCCGACTTCACAAATATCATGGTGTTACTCCTCCTGCTCGTTTTCTACGCATTTATCCGCGCATGTTGTCAACTGTGTTATCGACACAATACAACACAACATTTAGATTATTTTAGCACAAACTGTCAGATAAAACAAGAAGAAACAATACGGTATATTTTATTCAAACTTCTATTTATTCATGTGGTTTGAACGGTTCAACGCACTGATCAAAGCATATGCAGATGCATCAATAATATCAGACTTGATGCCTGCGCCCCAGACGATTCCATTCACACCTTCGACTTCCAATCCGACATATGCACATGCCTGTGAATCTGAACCTACCTGCAATGCATGTTCTTCGTATGTAACAAGGGAGAACTTGATATCGAAATGCTTCATGATCGCATTGCTGATCGCATCAAGACGTCCATTTCCCTGTCCATGATATACCTTCTTCTCGCCATTTACGAGAATCGTAAGCTCTGCCTGAATACCGTCGATCTGCTTGAAATGACACTCCATAAGTTTGACCGTATCTTCACGGTTTACATATTCGTTCTGGAAGATATCCAATACTTCCTTCGGAGAAAGCTCCTTATGCTGATGGTCAGATACGCCCTTAACTGTATATCCAAGATCCTCACGCATCTTCGGTGGCAGGTTGAATCCATACTTCTGCTCCAATAAGAATCCGATGCCGCCCTTTCCGGACTGACTGTTGATACGAATAACATCGCCATCGTATTTTCTTCCGACATCCTCTGGATTTAATGGCAGATATGGAACCGTCCACATACCATCCGGATCATTCTCACGATACTTCATACCCTTGGCAATTGCATCCTGATGGGAACCGGAGAATGCTGCGAATACCAGTTGTCCCGTGTATGGAGAACGCTCATATACATGCATTCTCGTCAATCTCTCATAGGTTTCTGTCAGATGCGGAATATCCGACAGATCCAGTTTCGGATCTACGCCATGCGTGAACATATTCATGGCAAGTGTGATAATGTCGACATTACCGGTACGCTCACCATTTCCAAACAAAGTACCCTCGATACGGTCTGCACCAGCTAAGATACCAAGCTCTGCATCTGCGACACCGCAACCACGATCGTTGTGAGGGTGAAGGGAAAGTACAACATTCTCACGGTCATGCAGGTTCTTGCTCATGTACTCAATCTGACTTGCGTAAACATGTGGCAATGACATCTCAACCGTTGCAGGAAGGTTGATAATAACCTTACGCTCTGGTGTCGGCTTCCAGATGTCGATGACTGCATTGCATACTTCCAATGCATAGTCGACTTCAGTTCCGGTAAAGCTCTCTGGTGAGTACTCAAACTGATGGTTCACACCATACTGGTCTGCCATATCATTTAACAGCTTTGCGCCGTCTGTTGCGATCTTCAGAATCTCTTCCTTGGACTTCTTGAATACCTGTGTTCTCTGTGCGTAGGATGTCGAATTGTACAGATGCACAACGACATTCTTTGCACCCTGAATTGCCTCAAATGTCTTCTTGATAATATGCTCTCTTGCCTGTGTCAGAACCTGAATCGTCACATCATCCGGAATCAGATTCTCCTCGATCAATGTACGACAGAACTTGTATTCTGTCTCAGAAGCTGCAGGGAAACCAACCTCGATTTCCTTGAAACCTACACGTACCAATTCTTTGAAAAATTCAAGCTTCTCATCCAGACTCATCGGAATGATCAGCGCCTGATTACCATCACGCAGATCTACGCTGCACCATGCTGGCGCCTTATCGATATACTCTTTGTTTACCCAGTCTGTACTCTGTACCGGCGGCATATAATAGCCACGCTTGTAATGCTCAAAATTCTTCATCTTTCTACCTCCATACATAAAAAAATAAACCTGTGCCTCCAACAACTACTTAGAGACGCAAGTTTCATCATTCTAACCTCTTACGCGGTACCACTCTAATTCATACATATCGTATGCTCTCACAGATACAAAGATGCATGCATCCTATATCTTCCCGCTGTAACGGTCAGGCTCCGTCCAAATCTACTAATGTCAAACTTTCCTGTCTCACATCTGTTCAATCGGCTGCTCCAAGGCGAGTTCAAAATCTTCGGATTATCGTTTCACACCAGCCAACGACTCTCTGAAATCCTTTGGATTCCTACTATTCCTCTTCTCTGCATTTACAGACTTACATTATCACAGATTCTTTTTGCGGTCAACCACCTTTTTCCAAATAAGCGGAAAAGATTTATATCTGCAAAATATTTCCTATTTTATAGAGAAAATCCATGTGGTATTCTTCTGGCAGTTGTGATAATCTAGTGTTAATAGAAAACAACGAATTGATATCTGCCAGCTTCGCGCCGGCAGCACTTACAAAGGAGAGTATTATGCCACCAATTCGAAATGACTGGGCTAAGGTTTTGGCACCAGAATATAATAAGCCATATTATCGGAAACTGTTTGATTTTGTCGGGAAAGAATACAGCACCCACACGATCTATCCACCCGGAGATGATATCTTCAACGCATTTCATCTGACACCATTAAAGGATGTCAAATGCGTCATCATCGGCCAGGACCCTTATCACGGTCCCGGACAGGCGCACGGACTTTCGTTCTCTGTAAAGCCGGGCGTGGAGATTCCGCCATCACTGGTCAATATATATAAGGAATTGCACGACGATGTCGGCTGTTATATTCCAAATAATGGCTACCTTGTCAAATGGGCAGAGCAAGGCGTTCTTCTGCTCAACGCAGTTTTAACCGTGCGGGCACATCAGGCAGCCTCCCACCAGGGCATGGGCTGGGAAGAATTTACAGACGCGGCAATCCGCGCCGTCAACAAGCAAAATCAACCAATCGTATTTTTGTTGTGGGGAAGCTTTGCGCAGAAAAAAGCAGCTATGTTGGACAATCCAAATCATTTGATTTTGAAAGCGCCTCACCCATCACCACTTTCCGCCTACCGTGGATTCTTTGGCTGTAAGCATTTCAGTCAGGCGAATGAATTTTTGCAGAGGCATGGTGTTGCACCAATTGACTGGCAGATTGAGAATATATAACCACAGGCATTCGTAATTGCAATATATATGTAGATGCATTTACGGTGATCCTATGAACAGAACGGAGAATAAACATGGAATTATATATAGTACGCCACGGAGAAACCTTGTGGAACCGGGAAAAACGGTTGCAGGGACGCGAGGATATTGAATTAAGTGAAAATGGTCGTAAGGTTGCACGTCTGACTGGCGAAGCACTGATGGATACGCGAATCGATAAGATCTTCTCCAGTCCGCTTAAACGTGCCTACGAAACAGCCTGTCTGATCCGGAACGGACGCGACATTGACATTGAAACGGATGACCGGTTGCGCGAATTATCATTCGGACATTTTGAGGGACAGAACTTCTCAGAGCTGATCAAGGACGAAACGCTTACATTCCGCTACTTCTTCAAGCAACCAGAATTGTATGTACCTGCCGACGATGCTGAGACACTTCCACATCTGATTGCACGTGCCGGAGATTTTATGCAGGATAAGATCGAACCACTCGCTAATTCCTGCGAACGTGTGATGATCGTCGCACACGGTGCGCTCAACAAAGGAATTATGTCTTATATTAAGAAGCACGAGATCAAGGATTTCTGGTCGGGCGGATTACAGCAAAACTGCAACGTAATGATTGTCGATTATACCGACGGGAAATACCGGATCGTGGACGAGACGAAGTTATTTTATACACTGCAGGAGTGAAAGTTCAAAGCACACAGTAACCCGAAATCAAGGGACTGCCATCCCCATTACACGGCAGTCCCTTTTTATATTGGATTAAGCCCCAAGAAATCCTTATTTCTCACAATTACATTTCTTCTTATCCACGCATGGAGCCGAGCGGTCAAACGCCGGATTGAATGCATAGAAATTTTTCTCATCCAATTTATCCTGCACTAGGCGAAGTGCTTCACCAAACCGCTGGAAATGCACTACTTCACGTGCACGCAGGAATTTGATTGGCTCGTAAACATCCGGATAATCCTTACATAATCGGAGGATGTTGTCGTAGGTACTGCGTGCCTTCTGTTCAGCCGCCAGATCCTCGTACAGGTCGGTAATCGTATCCCCCTTGCTCTGGAATTCGCATGAGTTAAACGGAATGCCTCCCGCTGCCTGCGGCCAGATACCAATCGTGTGATCGATATAATATTTGTCAAAGCCGGAAGCCTTGATTTCTTCCATAGAAAGATTCTTTGTCAACTGGTAGATGATGGATGCAACAATCTCCAGATGTCCGAGTTCTTCCGTTCCGATATCCGTCAGAGTTGCCTGACACTCTTTGTATGGCATAGCATATCGCTGGGACAGATAACGCATGGATGCGCCCATTTCCCCGTCAGGACCGCCATATTGTGATATGATTGCCTGTGCCAGCTTTGCATTTGTCTCCTTGATGTTCACGGGACATTGAAGTCTCTTTTCATAAATCCACATTTAACAACCACACGCTCCTTCCCAAGGCCACGGACCATCGATCCATGCATTCCAATCGTCGCACGTATCCACATCATAACGGTTGAGCGGACCATACTGCTTTACATAGTCAGATACTGCTTCGCACCGCATCATTTTGAAATGATTGTAGGCATCTATTGCTTCCCGGCAGTCCGGATGTGTATCTAAAAATAAGGTAATATCATCGATCATAAAGGAAACCTGATCGATAAACTGTCGAAGCTCTGCTTTACACATAGGTTTCATGATCCGTTACCCCCTCTTCCCGCAGAAAATCAGATTTAGAGAAGGAAAGGCTGTACCCTGACACAATGCCGTCGCAGGATCATACATTTCCTCCCATTTTTGCATTGGAACATAGCCCATGCCAACCGGCATGTGCCGCATATGTTCATTTGGATCTCCGCATCTGCAGTTATTTCTGCGTGGAATGGATGGACACCCACAATCTGATTTCATCGGCATTTCCTTGCAACCGCAATCCGGCATGGATGGTTTATCACCGCAGCCGCAATCCGACATGGATGATTTATTACCACAACCACAATCTGGCATGAATGGTTTATCTCCACAACCACAATCTGGTGTGGATGGTTTCCGGCACATCGTATCGCCCGGCATCACACAACGACCGGTACCTGAACACGGATAGCAGCTATTTGCGCCGCGCGGATTCATGCCACGGCCTCTGCCGCAGCCATAATTTCTATAAGAATCCAAACTGGTTACCTCTTACATTCTTTTTGTATACTTCATTGTATGTATTTGTGAGAAAAATGTGAAAACAGGAATATATCTTGCAAAGATTGGACAAACATACTAAAATAACGCTATTATCTTTTATTTCCATATAATGGGGGAACAAAATGGACGATACGCATCAGTCAGATAAAAATCAGAAAATGGTATTAAAAAGCATCGCAAAATGGTTGGTTATCTTTGCGCTGATTGCTTTTGTATGCTATAAAAATGAGGATCTGATGCTGGAAGCACTGGAAGAAATCCAGATAACTCCTGTATGGAAACTGATTGTGTGTCTGCTACTCGGAAATCTGTATTTCATCGCGGAAGGCTGTATCATCAGCGAAATGACGAACACCTGCGACCATCGTTTATCTGTATGGCAGGGAATCACCTGTGCATACCTGTGTACATTTTTCCGGATTGCAACACTCGGAAGCGGAACCGGAGTCGCACAGCTTTATTATTATAATCTAAATGGCATCCGCGTGAGTACCGCAACCGGCATGTCCCTCGCACAATATACATTCCAGAAAATTACGATTGGTTTATTCGGCGTTGTGTCATTTCTCCTTCTGATTCTGAGCGGGCACAGTGGCATCCGCAAATACGCGTGGTATATGTTTGCCGGTGCAGTTGTGATTTCGTTAATCTGTCTGTTTTTGTTTATATTAACGGTTTCCAAGAAATTCTCCGATCTGATCATGAAGCTGGCTCGAAAGCTTGTGAAACAAAATAGCCGCCTGTATCCGCTGTTGGATAAAGCGCAGGTTTCCATCGACTATCTGCAGGAACAAGGGCGCATCGTATGGAAAGATAAGCGATTGTTTCTGACTGTCGTCGGTTTGGATTTCTTCAAATTCGCATGCTGGTATGCAATTCCGGGAATTTTCTTTGCCGGAAGTTATTCTGTCACAGTTGCAACCTGTCTGGGACTGACCGCTGTCTGCAACATGGTTGGCTGTGTCATGCTGGCACCATCCGGTGTCGGTACGCTTGACTTTGTATTCGCGTTGTTCTTCGCCTGTGTCATTCCGGACGGCGATGCCGTAGCAGCCGCACTTGTAATCTACCGGTTATTCACCTGGATCGTACCTTTCGTGATCGGACTCGTTCCGGCACTGGCAGTGCGGAAGAAGGATGCGAAGTAAACTAAATATGGTTGTTTTTTCACAAGTGGTGTCAAATTGTCACCACTTGATTTTTTATCTCTAATTTCCCGAAAAAGGCTAAACACTATTTCGCATATTTGATTATTATTTTCCTACTATTTCAGAATTCTAAGGTTGATTTAAGGTTCGTCCTCTATACTTCGTATTGAAAACAAAAACAACAGGAATTTGAAAGGACGTGATTTTATGAAGAAAAAATCCATTTTACCACTTGTAACAGTAACGATGCTTGCAACTGCCCTGCTTGGCGGATGTACAAATAAGACAGATTCGACTACAAGCTTTTCGGATTATGCAGTCACACAGCCTTAAATAATAAATATTTCTTCACAATTATAAACTCTTTCCTATTTGAATCGCGGTCGGGGTGGTTGCAAGTCCACCCTGACCCGTTTCTTTTATATTCGGAGACATTTCATTTCCGATTCTACGCATTGCGTCGATCACTTCATCCACCGGAATCGCACTCTTAATCCCTGCCAAAGATAGCTGTGCCGCACTTACTGCATTGACAGCTCCGGCAACATTCCGTTTCACACATGGCACTTCCACGAGTCCACAGACCGGATCACACGCAAGTCCAAGCATATTTTTAAGTGCCAGTGCGGCCGCATTTGCGATCATCGCATTCGTGCCTCCCTGCAGGAAGCATAACCCTGCCGCTGCCATCGCAGATGCTGAACCAATCTCTGCCTGACAACCGCCGGACGCACCGGCAATCGAAGCATTTTCCGCAATGACGGCACCTACCCCTGCGGAAATGAACATCGCCGCCACCATCTGTTCTTCTGTGCATGCAAGCTTCTCCTGCGCCGTCAGGAACACCGCCGGGATCACGCCGCACGAACCTGCGGTCGGTGCCGCAACGATCCTTCTCATGCACGCATTTCCCTCTGCCATCTTGATTGCCTTCTCCATCACCAGACCTAAGAAGTCACCGCAGAGATTCTTCCCTGCCTCGTTATATGCGCGAAGTTTCTCACCATCGCCACCGACCAATCCGGATGCTGACGTAAGCTTTGCATCGTAGGTTGCATCCGCATGACGCATCGCCTCATACATGCTCTGCATCTTCGCATAGGAAGCTTCCTGCGTCACGGCGCGTTCTTCCATATCCGCATGTTCGATCACCTGCGCAAACGCCATCTGTTCTTTCTCGCACAATTCCAATATATCCTGAATCGAATGATACGTTATCACTTCGCATCGCCTCCTATACTAAGGTATGTCACCTTCTTCACACCCTCGACCTTCTTCAGCCAGTCAATGCCCTCCTTCGGAATCTCCTGATCGCATTCCACGACCATAACCGCCTCTCCGCCACGACTGGAGCGGTACAACTGCATGTACGCAATGTTTACACCTTTGTGTGAAAGCATCGACGTCACCTCCGCCACGTGTCCCGGCTGATCCTGATTGTGTACGACAAGCGTCGGATAATCACCGGAGAAATTCGTCTCGATTCCATCGATCTCGGCAATGTTGATCCGGGAGCCACCCAGCGACTGCCCGATGATCTCCAGACTTCTGCCATCCTGTCCCTGCAGAAAAAGCTGCGCCGTGTTCGGGTGTGCTTCCTTTAACTGTGCCTCTCCGAATTCGATGTGCATGCCCTGTTCTTCGGCAAGCGTAAGCGCCTGCGGAATCCGCGCATCGTCCGGCTGCATCCCAAGCAACCCAGCCACAAGCGCCTTCCGCGTACCATGTCCTTTTCCGGTCGTCAGAAAACTTCCATATAACAAAATCCGCGCGGAGACCGGCTGTTCGCCCAACAGCTTCCGGCTGATATATCCTATTTTAACAGCTCCCGCGGTATGGGAACTCGACGGTCCGACCATCACAGGGCCTACAACATCAAATATATTCATTGCTTCACTCTCTTTCTTCTGTATTATGAGATTTCTGCCTTCAAATTATGTCAAACATACAATAGAAACTTAAAAAAATCAACCGGAAACGTCTGGTCTTTTCATTCACAGTTTTTCCGGTTGATTCACTTAAATTGTTACTTTTATTTACATCCTGAACTTTTCTATTATAAGTTTGATTATTGATGAGACTTCTAAGATTGATCTATCCGTGGCGGTGTTCCAACACTGCCATCCGGCCTGTCACCATTTTCCGGCATATCCGGCCGCTCACCATCGCCCGGCATTTGTCCGCCATTCTCATCCGACATATCCGGTCGCTCACCATCGCCCGGTGTACCGCCGCCATGTCCCATGCTTCCCATATCCGTAAGGGAAATGGATGAAGCTTCGACGAGTGTGGAATCATCTTCCTGCTGCCCATCACTTGTAGATGGATTCCTGTCCGCGGATGCTCTCTGCACGGAGCAGACAGAACGATTTCAACGTATCCACGCCTGTCTCGAACTCCTCATAGGTACAGAATTTCGTCGGGTCCTGCTCGACATAAGATGCAATCAGATTCTCGAAATATCCGCTTTCAAAATACTCGGAGATAAACGTATCAAAATACGTGTGATACAGTTCCGTATAGCTCTCATCTACAAAGATCCACGCAAGCATCGGACGGGAATCTACTGTTCCACCAGAAACCGGCGTATCAATCGGATAGTTCACCATCTATGTTGCCGAATCACCGTCTCCGCTGCCCGCAGAGAATCCGCCAAATGCAAGATTATAATCCCACGGAATCATCGAAAGCTGTCCATCCTCCTCGTACAAATAATAATTATGGATCATCGAACCGGTATAGCTGTCGAAGTTGCAGACGAAATTGTGCACAACAAAGTATCGTATTACCTCGTCCATATTTACCACATCTTCAATGTCTGAATTCTCATTCAGAGACTTCAGCGAAGCGATCAGACGGTCTTTATCCTCGTCTGTAATATCTGTCTTGGCATTGCCGAAGATGTTGCTGTAACTGCTATATTCATCATCTGAATATATGAGCGACAGGTCTCCACATTTCACGATCTCCGGAGTAAATTCTTCCTTGCGCCGGAGCATTGCCCGGATGCGCGCAAGCAGCTCGCCCATCGCAAATGGCTTCGGTAGATAATCGTCTGCTCCCATATCCAGCCCTGCAATCCGGTCTTCAACTTCTGCCTTTGCCGTAAGCAGCAACACGGGGGTCCGGTCACCGCGGTTCCGCAGCTTCTGCAACACCTCCAGGCCACTCATCTTTGGCATCATGATATCCAATATGATGCCATCGTACTCGCCAATCGTTGCATAATCGAGTGCTTCTTCCCCATCAAACACGGCATCCACCGTATACTTGTGATAGGTGAGAATGTCGACCAACGCCTCGGACATATCCACTTCATCTTCTGCAAGTAATAATTTCATGCCGGATCCTCCTTTCCTACTAAAAAAGGGTACAAAAAAATCGGTGCGACGGGATTCGAACCCACGACCTCTGCGTCCCGAACGCAGCGCTCTACCAAGCTGAGCCACGCACCGATAAAATTGGAAATCAATCCAACATCTGACATGATAGCACAGATGCCCCGAAAAATCAATTCAAATTTCCATAGAAGCAGGCATAATTTTACCAGCCATCAATATGATCGCGCTGGATTGCTGCGAACATCCGGCTTTTCGCCTTCGGGAATTCTTCCTCCATATGTGCTAACATCTGCTTGGCTGCCTCCCGCTTCGTCGCACCATCCACAGGGCACAGATTCTTCACCACAGGAAGCTGATACCGCCGCATAAACCCACGCACCTCCGCCTCGGTCACATACACAAGCGGTCGGATCAGATCAAGCTCTGTACCATCCAGATGCGTCACTGGCGAAAATGTATGCACACGCCCTTCTAATACCTGTGACATCAGAAATGTCTCCACGACATCGTCTTTATGATGCGCATATGCGATCTTATTACATCCCAGTCGAAGTGCTGCTTCATTGAATGCGCCTTTCCGCATCTTCGCACAGAGCGGACACATCCGCTTCTCCTGCCGCTCCATCAAGATCGGAAATATCTGCGTCGGAATGATCTCATATGGAACATTTAACGACTCGCACAGTTCTTTCACCTTAGAAAAATCCATATTTCCTACGCCAGTGTCAACCGTGATTGCTACGACGTCATATTTCTTCGGATAAAATTTTCGCATTCCAGCCAGTGCATACAGGAGTGTCAGACTGTCCTTTCCTCCAGAGATACCGATTGCAATCTTATCGCCATCCTCGATCATCTGGTAAGCGTCCACCGCCTGCCGCACCTTGCTGTATAATTTTTGTAATTCCATATCTGTTTATACTTTTATTCTTTCACCATCTTGTCAGCATTCACATCCAGCACAGACAAGATCACCTCTGATTTTTCCAACAGTTGCTGGTACTGCTTCTGTACCTCTTTCATCCTACGGCTGTTCTCGTCGTAGTTTTTCTGATCTAAAAATCTTGAACTTTCTTCCAATTGCAGATCGTGAATCTTACTCTCCAACAAACGAATCTGACTTTGCAGCCGCGCATGTGTCTCCACAGGAATCCCTGTGCCAAACAACTTCTTCCGCAGCATCTTTGTCATATTATACACGCAAAAACCTATAATCGTAAATGCAATTTCAAATCCGATCAGACTTGTTACCAACCGGAACCACGCTTCCCATGCCTGCATAAAAAATACATCGATCATGCCTACCGTGACAAGCAGAGACAATACGATTGCAAGCGGCGTATCAATCCACAGGACAAACCCAAGCCGTCTCCGGCTGTATTTCTTGTCCACCTGCTGATCCTCAAACTCTAATTTTGACAGATCAAACTGCAATTTTCCAATATCCTCATGCAGCACATTCGTCGTCCCCGTCTGATCCGGGCACGCCAGAAGCTTTTCCTCGAGTTCCGCCTGTTCCTGCTCATTTGCAGCAATTTCCTGCTGCAAGGATTGCAGTCCCGCCTTTAACTGCGACTGCTGCTCCGCCCACGCCTCTGCAACCTGTGTCGGTGTGTATATGGATAATGCCTGTTTTCCCGTCAGTTCCTGCAAGCTTGCCAACATGCCGTCCGCATATTTCTTCTTTGCCATCTGTGCCTGCTCCGTCTGCTTCTGGTCAAACGTCTGCAGACATTTACCAAATGCGTTCTCCCTGTTTAATTCCTGCAACAGCTCATAATCAAACTCCGGTTTTTCTTCCTTCTTCTCCTCAAATCTGCGCATCGCGATTGGAACAAATTTCACACTCGTCAACTGCTTGTCGATATATCCATAGATAAACCCATGTTCTCCGGTTTCGTCCTCATTGATCGGCTCCAAACTTCCCGGATAATATACATGCTGCTTCTCAAATGCCAGATACTGATGTCTGTGTCCGAGACCGATATAACCAAAATGCTTCCCTCCGAAATCTTCAACCTCAAATGGACAGACATTTGTACTACCTCCATGTCCAAGGAAAATGTTGATTGCCCGGAGGTTTCTGGCATACACACCATCGAAATCATTTCTCTCATTCTGTGGGCTGTACTGACAGATTCCGTAGACATCAACATTATATTTTGTAAAATGCAGACTATCCAAAATCCCTTCCGCATAGGAATTCCGTTCCGCACGTTCCCCTTCTGGCACATGATTATGGAAATCTTCACAATTCAGCAGATACATCCGCGATACAAACTCATAATTCCAAAGGATGCTGTCCTTTCCCAGATAATCGCATTCTCCCGTCACACAGAGAATGTCTGTCTTTGTCAGTCGCGCCAGCTGTGTATCAACGAATACAATATCCTCCTTCGTCGGTACATGATCAAACAGATCTCCAGTAATAAAAATCATATCCACCGGATGCAGTTCCATGTAGTCAATAAAATTTAAAAATCCGTCATACAGATACGGTGTTTCTCTTCTCGTCCCCAGATGAACATCTGCAATATGTGCAAATTTCATAGTATTTCTCCTTGTATAACATAACTATTGTAATTTCATTTCTTGATCCAATCTAAAAGTATAGCATATTTTTTTATTTTGCTCGCAGTTATTTTATACATTATTTCCACGACGCACACTGTGCACATTATTCCGATGTCTTGCATTGTATTGAATTGTATTGAATTACATTTTGTAGTATAATTTATATTGATTACGGAAATCTGTATCACGGATTTTCCCATACGACTACAATGAGATTATAAGAACACAAACAGGACATTAGTATATGGAAAAACATGCCTTATTGATTGCGAATTCCGCATCAATGATCGACCATTTTAATAAAGATAATATCCGCATCTTACAGGATATGGGCTACACGATCTCCGTTGCCGCGAATTTTCAAGAAGGAAATTCAAGCACGGTGGAACGCATCCATGCGTTCGCAAGTGAGCTTGCTGCACAGGATATCGAGATCATCGATCTGCCGATTCCGCGGAAGATCACAGAGCTTGGGAAAGCGTTTAAGTCCATCCGGATTCTGAAACGCTATATGCGGAACCACCCTTGCCAGATCGTGCATACACAAACACCATTTGGCGGTGTCGTCGGTCGGCTTGCCGCGAAGAAATTCCGTAAAGATGGCACAAAAGTAATCTACTTTGTCCACGGTTTTCACTTCTTCCGTGGTGCGGGTATCAAGAATTATCTGCTTTATTACAATGTTGAAAAATGGCTGTCCCATGTAACAGATTGTCTGATTACCTTAAATCAGGAGGATTATCAGGCGGCGAAACGACGGTTTCATCACCCAAATGTCCATTATGTACCAGGCGTTGGCGTGGATACGGATACGATTGCTTCCATCTGTGTTGATAAAGCGGATGTATGCAGACGATTCGTTCTGCCATCCGACAAGAAGATTATACTGACGGTTGCGGAATTGATTCCACGTAAGAACGTAGAGACTTCAATCCGCGCATTTGCCAAGTCCAACCGTGATGATGCAATCCTTGCGATCTGCGGCAAAGGCATTCTCGAACCATCGTTAAAGGAACTAGCGCAGAAACTGCAGGTTGGTGACCGTGTATTTTTCGCGGGCTATCATACGGATGTGCTGGATCTGTATCACTGCGCGGATTTGTTTTTATTTACAAGCTTTCAGGAGGGATTATCCGTCGCTGTCATGCAGGCGATGGCTGCCGGACTTCCAATCATCGCTTCGGATATCCGCGGAAACCGCGATCTGCTTGCCTCAGAGCCACATACACGCAGCAAGCATTACCTGCTTCCAACGAAGGACGCAGACGCATATGCAGCAAAAATCAATAAAATTCTCAATGATCCGGCACTTGCACAGGCACTTGGTGAAGAAAACCAGACAAACTGCAGGAAATATTTTGATATTTCGCTTGTACACAAGCTTATGACTACGATTTATACAGAGTTGACCGATTAACGGTCTACGACATTGCATTTGTAAAAGGAGACTATTATGTATACAGTTCAGGTTCTGCTATCTACTTACAATGGCGAAGCTTACTTGAAAGAACAATTAGACAGTATCTTGAATCAGAAAAATGTTGCCGTGAAGCTCTTCGTCCGCGACGACGGTTCTTCCGATGGCACCGTGGATATCCTGCGCGCCTATGCCGCGCTCCACGATAACATTTGTTACCTATGTGGCGAAAACTGCGGCGTTGTTGCTTCCTTTTTCCGCCTATTTGAATTATCTGATCCAGACGTGGATTTCTATGCCCTCTCCGATCAGGACGATGTGTGGGACGAAGACAAACTTTCCATCGCCTGCCAGAAGCTCGAACAGATGCGCAAAGCCAAATCCCCGAAGAAAAAAAAGAACGATTCCCAGATCCGTGTCTTTGCAACTCCACTTCTCTACTGTTGTGATGCATGGAATACTGACGACGCATTAAATCCACTTTCAGAATCTATGCAGACCGCAGGCAAAGAACTGATTCCGGACTTTCGGAACGCATTGATTGAGAACATCGCCCGCGGTGCAAGCATTGTATTTAATCAGGCACTTATGTCTTATATCCGAATCAGTATGCCACAGGATATCTACATGCACGACTGGTGGCTCTATCTAGTTGCGTCCTGTTTCGGCGAAGTTTACTACGACAGCGCCGCTCATTATAAGTACCGCCAGCATGCAGGAAATACGCTTGGTGCAGCAGCTCCTTCCGGCTGTTCCAAATTCTTCCGCCGCCTGAAGCAGAGCCGTACAAATGGCGGTCACATCTCCAGACAGGCAAAAGCCTTTGAACGAATCTACCATGTGCCAGAGGAGAAACAACAGTTTTTGAACATTGTAACGAAGTATCAGGACGTGAAATCCTACCGCAAAATGGGAAAATCCGGCAAATATTTGTTCCGGCAGAATAAAAAGGATAACCGCGTCTTTCAGCTTATGTTTTATTCTAACCATTTGTAATTGACTTCGTTTTCCTTTTCGTTTATAATGATTTTTGAATTTTTCTAAAGCAAAAAGAATGATAATATAAAAATCAAACGGAAAGAGGAATGAGCTATGGCAGTAAAGTACATTTTTGTCACTGGCGGCGTTGTATCCGGTCTCGGTAAAGGAATTACCGCGGCATCACTTGGACGTCTGTTGAAAGCGCGCGGATACAAAGTGATCAGCCAGAAATTTGATCCATATGTCAATATGGATCCGGGAACCATGAACCCAATTCAGCATGGCGAAGTATTTGTAACAGATGACGGTGCAGAAACCGATCTGGATCTTGGACACTACGAGCGTTTTATCGATGAGAGTCTGAACAAGGGTTCTAACGTGACAACAGGAAAGGTTTACTGGAGCATCCTGAACAAGGAGCGCCGTGGCGATTTCGGCGGTCATACGGTTCAGATCATCCCTCATATTACAAATGAAATCAAAGATCGTTTCTATCGCAATCCAGATGCAAAAGACGATGAGATTGCGATCATCGAAGTTGGCGGTACTGTCGGCGATATCGAGAGCCAGCCGTACATGGAAGCCATTCGTCAGTTTCAGTTGGATGTCGGACATGAGAATTGCATCATGATCCACGTCACACTGATTCCTTACTTAAAATCATCCGGCGAACTGAAGACAAAGCCGACACAGGCAAGTGTAAAAACTTGTCAGTCACTTGGTATCCAGCCGGATATCCTGGTTTGCCGTTCCGACCTTCCGTTAGACAAAGCAATTAAAGATAAGATTGCCAGCTTCTGTAACGTTCCTAGCGAATGTGTCATCCAGAATCTGGACGTGGATGTATTATATGAAGTGGTACTTGCTATGGAGCACGAGAAGCTTGCCGATGCGGCCTGCAAATGCCTCCATATCCCATGTCCAAAGCCAGATCTTGACGACTGGATCGCCATGGTTGACAATTGGAAGCATCCACAGAAGAAGGTACGCGTCGCTTTAGTTGGAAAATATGTCAGCCTGCACGACGCTTACATCTCTGTTGTAGAATCCCTGAAGCATGCCGGTGTCGCACATCGTGCGGATGTTGAGATCAAGTGGGTAGATTCCGAACTTGTAACAAAGGAAAATGTTGCAGAGATCTTAGGTGATGTATCCGGTATCTTAGTTCCAGGTGGTTTCGGCGACCGTGGTATCGAGGGTATGATCGAGGCAATTACCTATGCACGGGAGAACAAGATTCCATACCTTGGCTTATGTCTTGGTATGCAGCTTACCATCGTGGAATTCGTAAGAAATGTTGTCGGCTATCCGGATGCAAACAGCTCCGAGTTCAACCCTAGTTCCAGCCATCAGGTCATCCATATCATGCCTGACCAGAATGGTATCACAGACTTAGGCGGAACACTAAGACTTGGTTCTTATCCTTGTGTACTTGATAAGAGTTCAAAAGCATACCAGTTATATGGTACGGACCACATCAACGAACGTCACAGACATCGTTATGAGGTAAACAACGATTATAGAAAGGTTCTGACCGATCACGGCATGCTCCTGTCTGGTTTATCTCCAGATGGTCATATCGTAGAAATGATCGAGCTTCCAGATCACCCTTGGTTTATCGGAACACAGGCGCATCCAGAGTTTAAGAGTCGTCCTAACAAAGCTCATCCATTATTCTTAGGATTTGTTGGCGCTGCGATTGCACATTCTGAGGAAGCATGATATACTAACTCCTGTCGGCAAACAGATTTGTGACACAAAAGAAAAAGAAAGGTTTTCACACCCCCTTATGAAGGCAGGAAAATTCATCAGAAAATATAACCACATATGGACACTACTCTACATCGTTTTCTACATGCCATGGTTTATGTGGCTGGAAAAGACAGTAACTACGGATTTTCATCTTGTATCGATGCCAATCGACTACAAGATTCCGTTCTGTGAATATTTTATTATTCCGTATTTTATGTGGTTTTTGTTCGTCCCGGCGATTGTCGGCTATGAATTTTTCTATTCCAAGAAAGAATATTATCAATGCTGTGCGTATCTGTTCAGCGGCATGACGATTTTCCTGATCATCTGCACCATCTGGCACAATGGTCTGGATCTGCGGCAGGATATCTCCTACAACAATAACCTGTGTGCAAAACTCGTCAAGATGCTGTATAAGACAGACACAAGCACGAACGTATTCCCAAGTCTGCACGTATTTAACACACTTGGTTGTCTCGTTGCCCTGTACAGGAGCAAGGGCATGAAAGATAAAACATGGATCAAGGTAATCGCAACAATCATCGGCATCCTGATCATCTTATCTACCATGTTTTTGAAGCAGCATTCCGTATGGGATGTCATCGGTGCATTTGCGCTGGCAGCAATCCTCTATCCGATTGTCTATGTAATCCCTTGGGGCAGAAAGAAACAATGATAAATAAAAAATTCCGAAGTCTGATATAAACAAACTTCGGAATTTTTTTATTTGTCTAATTAAATCCAAACAACTTCTGGAACAGACGATATCCGGTTCTTGCAAACCATCTGCCCGTTGGTCCGTGCAGATTGAATGTGATTCCAAACAACGTTGTTCGAAGCTCCTTGTATAATTCTGCATCCGTATCCTTCAGATACTTCCACAGCTCTTTTTTCTTCTTATACAGCTCCTTGTCCTTCGATACAACACAGATACTCGATGCAACACACATCATCATATCTAAGTACTGGAACAGGAAACGGTACATCTGTGGAGGGAGTTCTTTTCGGTTCTCACTGAAAAACTGGATCAGCGTCCGATTGACAAGCATCTGCTGATCGATCCGCTTCATCATCGTCTTTTCATTGACCGACTGTCCTTCTCTGCCAATATAATAGTGATACAAGTCGACATTTAAGTACATCAGCTTCTTCACATGGATCATCGGTTCAAAGATATAGAGATTATCCACATAAAATGTATGCTTCGGAAGTTGCAGTCCGCAGTCCTTCAGCAGCTGTGTCCGGTAAATCACCGAATGCATCAATACATACTGAAACTTGTTGAACCGAATCCGGCTGTCTTCCCAGCTTATGATCCGTTTCTCCGGCAAAGCACCATGATAACGCATGACACGCTTCTTCCGGCGTTCCACCTTATCATAGATATAGTTGGAGAGCAGGACATCTAAATCCTTCTCATCTTCCACAAGCTTCTTCAAGACCTTCAACACCTGCTTATAGGCTTCTTTATCAAGCCAGTCATCACTGTCAACGACCTTGAAATAGACTCCGGTTGCATGAGCGATACCGGTATTCACCGCATCGCCATGCCCACCATTTTCTTTATGAATTGCCTTTACGATCGTCGGATATTTCTCCGCATAGGCATCTGCGATCTTCGCGGTGTCGTCTGTAGATCCATCATCCACAATCAGTATTTCTACCAGTTCGCCACCAAGCAATGCGTGATCCACGCACTTCTTCATATAGTCCTGCGAATTATAGCAGGGAATTGTGATGGTTAATATTTTTTTATTCATAAATTATTTGATTACCTTAATCCAGCCTTCTGGTGCCTCGATACGTCCCATCTGGATACCTGTCAGAGCGTCATACAGCTTCTTTGTATATGGTCCCATCTCTTCCATTCCACTTGGGAAGCAGATTTCCTTGCCGTGGTCGTTAATCTTTCCAACTGGAGAGATAACTGCAGCTGTACCACACAGACCACACTCTGCGAAATCCTTAACCTCATCGAAGTAAACCTCTCTGTGCTCCACCTTCATGCCAAGGTACTTCTCCGCAACTACCATCAATGAACGACGTGTGATAGAAGGAAGGATACTGTCTGACTTTGGTGTTACCAATGTGCCATCCTTTGTAACGAAGATGAAGTTTGCTCCACCTGTCTCCTCTACCTTTGTACGTGTTGCAGCATCCAGATACATATTCTCAGCGAAGCCCTGATTATGTGCATCTACGATTGGATATAAGCTCATAGCGTAGTTCAATCCAGCCTTGATATGACCTGTTCCATGAGGTGCTGCACGGTCATAATCACTGACACGGATTACGATTGGCTTTGCACCGCCCTTGAAGTAAGGACCAACTGGTGTACAGAATACACGGAACTGATACTCATCCGCTGGCTTTACACCGATAACCGGGTTGCTGCCGAACATATATGGACGGATGTACAGGGTTGCACCGGAACCATATGGTGGTACCCAGTCAATATTCGCCTCTACTGTCTTTACGACTGCATCAACCCACTTATCCTCCGGATATACAGGCATCTCCAGACGCTTGCAGGAATCTGCCATACGGGATGCATTTAAGTCAGGACGGAAAATCACGATCTGTCCCTTCTCTGTTGTATATGCTTTCAAACCTTCAAAACAGGTCTGTGCATACTGAAGAACTCCGGCACACTCACTCAGATTAACTGTTGCATCCTCGGTCAGTACACCATCATCCCATGCACCGTTCTTATAGTTTGATACGAAACGCTTGTCTGTCTGCACATAGCCAAAGCCGAGTGAAGACCAATCAATATTTTTGCTCATGATTTATTACTTCCTTTCCCTCATGCGTATTATCTGCCCTTTATTTTACCACTCATATGTAATTATGCAAGCAGAAAATAACATAATCGAGCGTTTTCACTTGTTTTTACTGTTCAATATACTTATTATATTATTTTTTGATTGCGATTGCTTCGATTTCAATCTTCACATCCTTTGGAAGTCTTGCAACCTCCACACACGAACGTGCCGGACAGTCTTTCTCAAAGAACGTTGCATATACTTCATTCACTGCCGCAAAATCATTCATATCTTTAATAAATACCGTCGTCTTTACCACATGCTCCGCATCGCTGCCTGCCTCATTCAACAACGCAATCAGGTTTCCGATTGCCTGCTTCGCCTGTGCCTTAACATCGCCTGTCTCAAGCTCGCCCGTTTCTGGAATGATTGGAATCATACCTGATGTATAAATCATATCTCCAACTGCAATCGCCTGTGAATATGGTCCGATTGCGGCTGGTGCCTTTGGTGTCTGAATCACTGTCTTCATAATATAAGTACCTCCTATAAATGTTATCTAATCAACGAGTTCGATTGTCTTCTCCGTAATGCGGATCTTTCCCTCTTTTAAGAGACGTCCACAGGCGCGCTTAAACGCGTTTTTACTGAGTCCGAACTCCTTCTTGATTATATCCTTATCTGCCTTATCTGTAAACGGCAAAACGCCCTTATAACTCTTTATAACGGCATATACCATCTCACTGTCCTCTTCCATCTGCGCATACGCAAGCTTCCGCAACGCGAGATCTGCCTTTCCATCCGGACGGATCTTTACGATTCTGCCATGTACTTCATCGCCGACCCGCACTGGCGCATACAATTCACTTGTATAGATGAGTCCCGGATATTTGTCGTCAATTGCCACAAATGCACCAAAATCCTTCTTGAACTCATACACGGTTCCAACGAAATCCTGTCCTTCTTCGTAGCCTTCGATTGGCTGCAATTCTTTTCCTATCTTCATTGACACTGCCAGACGTCCGGATTTATCCACATACATCCGCACCAGATAGGACTTCCCAGCCTCCACCTTCGCCGTCTGTTCTTTAAATGGAAGCAGCACGTCACGTTCCAGCCCGCAGTCCATAAATGCACCTAAGCTTGTCACGCTCTTTACCTGCAGCTTCTTTACCTCACCGACTGTGATCAATGGTGTATTCGTTGTCGCAATGATTCGGTCCTGTGAATCACGGTAAATAAAGACGCGCAGGGATGCACCGGCTTTCACACCCTCCGGCACCTGTTTTCTCGGAAGCAGCACCGTCTCTGCCGTCGAGCTGTCCTCTTCACCAAGGTATATACCAAAGTCTTTCGAGCGAATGACTTTCAGATCATTCCATTTTCCAATTTCTATCATTTTTTCCTACTTTCTAAAAAATAGACCACAAACATGCGTGGTCTATTTTTTCTTGTCCTTATTCAACTTCAAAACTTTATTCTTTATAAATGATGCCTCTGTATCATCCGCTTTCTGGAAGCCCAGATTTTCCAATACATCCTGTGAATTGGTAAGTGAGAACACAGACATGCCCTTCTCATTCATCTTTTCCTTATAGCCATTGAATACATCCACAATCGCATACGTATCCTTTGTTCTGCGATCCGGACTTGCAATCACGTTTCGGATGCACCATGAATTAAACTCACTGCCCTTCTCTGGCACCTGTACATCGTCGCCCTTGACTTTCTTCACATATATGCTTTCTGTATCACAAATGGCCCACGGAACCACATATATTACGCTGCTCATACTTACTTCCTTTCAAATGGTTGTTCACTACGCAATCGATTTACAAAAATCTTTGTTTTCTCCTAGCGTTCAACGTAAGCAATCATATAGTATTTGTTTCCGTTTGTCAAACAATTATTTATCCAATTCCTGACAAGTAGGCGGAATTGTAGTATGTTTCAACTTTTTGTAAATTTTTTTCAAAAAAGGCTTGCAATTTCAAAAGACATGTAATATAATACCATCTTGTGAGACACAAAAGAGTCTCCAAACTTCATAATGATGGGCTATCGCCAAATGGTAAGGCACTGGACTCTGACTCCAGCATTTTCCAGGTTCGAATCCTGGTAGCCCAGCTTATAAGACGGTCGAGGTTCGATCGTCTTTTTTATTTTGAATTGCGAGCCATTTAATATATTTTAAGGATGCAACATACAACGTAATTCTCCGCAGACCCGCTCTCGCTCACTTCCGCACATAGCAGACACTAAACTCGCAAAGTATCAATTCTACGAATTGTCACTTTCCTCGTTAAGTGCTGATGTGCTCCAATGGTCTGCTTGAGAATTCGTTGATATGTTGCATCCTTATTTACATTTTGATGGCTCGCATATTAACTATAAAATTAAAGATCGACTCTCTCGTCTTATCTGCCTTATTTATACGAAAAAAAAGCTTCCCAATAAATTGGAAAGCTTTAAGTTATGCGGCCGAGAAGATTCGAACTCCCGACACCTTGGTCCGTAGCCAAGTGCTCTATCCAGCTGAGCTACGACCGCATCTGTGTTGTGTCTCACAACAGATGATATTTTATCGTAGTTTCAACTAAATGTCAAGCGATTTCTTAACAAAATTGAATTCAAATTTCAAATTTCAAAATCCTCAAAAGTCCAAACGTACAAACCTGGATGTCTCCATAAGATCGGCATAACCGACCATCTCAAAAACGGATGCAGGAATCCAGCCTGTATTCCACGGTACAATCCCCCTCCGCACACACAGAAATCCAATAATCATCCATCCGAAGCATAAAATACCGGTACGATGTACCAATGACGGTTTTCTGCACCGGATCGATTTCAAAGGAATTGAGCGGCACACTGATTCCATCGCCTGTAAGCTTCAGATATGCCTCTTTCATCGTCCATAGATAGAAGAACCGCTCTGCACACAAACTGTCATCCGGCTCGAACCCCGATTTCTCCGCCACCTCACCAGGCGCACCTGCCGTCTCCTGAGATGCCACCTCTTTTTGTCCGGATACATAAGCATACTCCCGCTCGGTAAAGCAACGTCTGGCAACACGCAGATTATCCTTTTCCCGGATCTGCTCGATATCGACACCCAGAGGCACATCACCGTGCGCCAGCACGACATAATCACCCGCATGGGAGAGATTGAAATAAAACGCTGGATGTCCCTGTACCGTTGGCTTTCCATTCTCGTTTTTTTCAAGCACCAATGCCTGCGGGGAGATACCAAGCTTTTCTTCTACAAGTGTCTGCAACAATAAACCTGCTACAATCGATGTATATGCTGGTTCCCGTCTACGAAAAGCCAATACCCGGGACTTTCGTTCCGGGTATAAGCGTTCGACCAATTCATCAAAATGTTGTTCTAAGTATTCACGATTTACTTTTACAACCGATACATGAATCTTTGTCATATTATTTATCTTCCAGTTCTGCAAGGATACGGAACAATGTACTGATTTCCTTTTCTCTTGCAAGTTCAAAATAGTTCTTGAAGCGGACAGCTGACTCAATCTCACCTGTGATAGAGATACGGACAAGCAGGTTACGAGCGGTCAGCATATTGCGGACAACCGTCTGGTACTCATTGATCGTATCCTCGTTGTATTTCAGGAATCCGTGATTCATCAGATACTTAATACGCTCTAACATCAAAACCTTATGGTCATACATTACATGCAATGCACGGATATCGAAGTCCGGTTCCTCTGCATGCAGCTGCTTTTCTATCTGGGAAAGAACCTTGTCATAAACCTTGATACCAAATGTTGTATCATCAAAACGGTTACGGAGCATACGGAAATGATCCTTTGTATCCTGGGAATTCAGGTACTCACTGATTGTCTGCTTAATCAGCTCGATATCCACTTCATAGATTGGATGCTCGGTGTTCTTCATAACAACATACAATCCACGGCCACCCTTGTGATCATCCTTAAATACATGGTCATCCTGCTCTGTGATAACTTCATAGCCACGCTCCAGATCAGAGAAGCTGACTGTGTTATATGAATAATGATCCTGGAATGTGAAGTCTCCTACATAGAATACTTCCTCGTCACGGTTGTATCCATAGATGAATAACTCATGAGGGAACTTGTAATCTACCTCTGCATCACACAAAATCTTTGCCTCATCAAATACGCCATATACATATCCATTCAGGTCGATGGTCTTGATAATGAAATCAATGATGTTTCCACAATAGCTCTGAATCTGCTCTTTCGTAAGAAGTGAGAACATCAGGTATGGACACTGCTTCAATGCGCTGCTTCCTGGCATCATATCTGCGAGAAGCATATCATCGCCTGTGAAGATCTCCTGAATGTTGTAGCAACGAAGCTGAATGTAGTTGCTGAAAATCCATTTCTTTGCATTCTCATCATCTGAGAGAATGGAAAACAGTGTTGCATGCCACTGCCAAGATGTAATCATTGGATATGTTACTGGTAATTTTTTCATATCTGCCATTTTACTGTTCCTCCCAATCTATGCTAATTTTTCCGCTATCACTGCTGCAATATCGCTGAACGAATCGTAATCGCTGAGTGCAAGCTCATAATCGGTAAATGAAATATCAAACTTGCTTTCTGCTGCTACGAGCAGGCGAATCAAAGATACGGAATTCACGCCATATTCGTTTACCATATTTGCATGCATATCTACCTCATCCAATTCCGGTAACACATCATGAATCACTTCCGTAAGTTTCGTTACAATCTGTTCCTTTTCCATTGTCTGTACCCCCTTGGTATAAATTACTTTCTCGATGTCTCAAGTACTTTAATTTTACTATTATTGCGTCTGAAAAGCAAGAAAAAAAGAGTGCGCATGCACTCCGTGTCGGAATCCATTCACACTCTTTTCTCTGTTACGGCTAAATCTTAGTACTTTGTAACGTTCAGCTTTACGCCAGGACCCATTGTAGAAGCTACTACTAAGCTCTTAATGTACTGTCCCTTTGCTGCTGCAGGCTTAGCCTTAACAACTGCATCTATTAAAGTCTGGAAGTTGTCTGTTAACTGCTCCTCTGTGAAAGAAGCCTTTCCAATTGGCACGTGGATAATGTTTGACTTATCAAGTCTGTACTCAATCTTACCAGCCTTAATATCGTTGATTGCCTTTGTTACGTCCATAGTAACTGTACCAGCCTTTGGATTTGGCATCAAGCCCTTTGGTCCAAGGACACGTCCAAGACGTCCAACAACACCCATCATATCTGGTGTAGCAACAACAACATCAAAATCCAACCAGCCTTCGTTCTGGATCTTTGGTACAAGCTCATCTCCACCTGCGTAATCAGCGCCTGCTGCAAGAGCCTCGTCTACCTTGTTACCCTTAGCAAATACGAGAACCTTTACAGTCTTACCTGTTCCGTGAGGAAGAACAACTGCACCACGAACCTGCTGGTCTGCATGACGACCATCTACGCCCAAACGGAAGTGAGCTTCGATTGTCTCATCAAACTTTGCGCTAGCTGTTTTCTTAACGAGTGCAACAGCCTCTTCTAAGTCATATGTTTTTGTCTTTTCAATAAGCTTTGCAGCTTCTGAATATCTCTTACCTGTTTTCATTCAAATAAACCTCCTGTAGTTTTTGCGGGAGCGACCCTCCTACGATTATTTCTTATTAGTCCTCAACTTCGATTCCCATAGAACGAGCTGTACCAGCGATCATGCTCATAGCAGCCTCAAGGCTTGCTGCATTCAGGTCTGGCATCTTCAGCTCAGCGATCTCCTGAACCTTAGCCTTAGAAATCTTTGCAACCTTTGTCTTGTTCGGTGCTGCAGATGCTGACTTAAGGCCGCACGCCTTCTTAAGCAGTACTGCTGCCGGTGGAGTCTTAGTTACAAAGCTGAAACTCTTATCTGCATAAACTGTGATAACAACAGGGATGATCATATCGCCCTGATCAGCAGTTCTTGCGTTAAACTCCTTTGTGAACTGTACAATGTTTACACCGTGCTGTCCAAGTGCAGGACCAACAGGTGGTGCAGGTGTTGCCTTTCCTGCAGGAATCTGTAATTTAATATATCCTTCTACTTTCTTAGCCATTATAGCTACCTCCTAAACCTCTTACATCTTCTGGATATCTCCAAATCCAATCTCAACAGATGTAGCACGTCCGAAAATGTCAACGTCAATGGTTACGGTTCTCTTGCTCTCGTTAATTGCCTTAACAACAGCAACATTGCCTTCCCAAGCTCCGGTAATAACCTTGATCTGATCGCCAACTTCCACATCAATGTGAACCACTGGTGCCTCAGTCACGATACCCATCGCACGCATCTCGCGCTCTGTCAAAGGAACCGGCTTGGATTCCGGACCTACAAATCCTGTAACACCCCGTGTGTTACGAACTACATACCATGTAACATCGTTCATATACATATGAACCAGAACATAACCCGGAAACAACTTTCTCTGAACTGTCTTTTTCGCGCCTGTCTTTGTTGTCTCAATTACCTCCTGAACCGGTACGGTTACCTCAAGGATTTGCTCTTGAAGCTTTCTGTTTTCAACAGTCTTCTCGATATCATTTTTCACCTTGTTCTCATAACCTGAGTAGGTATGAGCTACATACCATCTTGCCTCACCATCGGTCGGAATTCCGCTTTCTGGTGTTCCAGATGTTGCAGCTTCGTTTTCGAATAGTTCTGACATACATTCACCTACCTAACCAACAATATAAGTTAAACCGATCTGTAACAGGTAATCCACACCTGCAATGATAAATCCGAGAATTACGGAAATCACGATTACAGCCGCAGACTGTCTCACGAGCTTGTCCTTTGTCGGCCAAGTGATCTTGCCGAACTCTGCTTTCAGCTCCTGAAACCAGCTTCTCTTCAAGGAAGGTGAAGAAGTCTCTTCTTTTTTTGACATAGACTACTCCTCCGATTACTTTGTTTCCTTGTGCATCGTGTGCTTCTTACAGAACTTACAATACTTCTTTGTTTCCATTCTGTCTGGATGCGTTTTCTTATCCTTTGTCATATTGTAATTACGCTGTTTACAATCCTGACATGCCAATGTAATTTTTACACGCACAACTGTCCACCTCCATATTTATTTTTTCACAGATGACATCTTAGAATCCTCTTTTTTCGTGCAAAAAAAAAGGACCTCTTCCATCGCAAGCTTTAGAATAACAAAACCTGCATATAAAGTCAAGGAAAAAGTTGAATTTTTACGATATTTATAATATATTTAATTATAACAAAACCATTATATTGGGAAAGGAGGTCTTCTTATATGAATATATCACAAGTGTACAATTATTTAAACCATGATCTTGTACCGAAGCGTCGCACACGCACGCACAAGGCTTCCGAACTCAAAGCGGTTTACAACAGTATTTCCAAATACAATCAGTCATCCCCGCTCTATCTGGTTTCCCTCTCGGAATCGAGACAGGAGCATATGATTGATATCAAGGAACAGGCGCTAACCCTGCGTGACATCACCGACCAATTGGCGAATCCAGACAGTGAGCTTTACACAAAGAAGCAGATCTTCACAGATAATCCAGATGCGGTATCTGGTTCTTTCCGTGCACATGCGTCTGGCGAACTCCCGGATCATATGACTCTGCAGATCGACCAGCTTGCCAACGAGCAGGTAAATGTCGGCATTTACCTTGATTCCGACGGCACGGCACTTGCACCGGGCAGCTACAGCTTCTCCATGCAGACGATACATGGCAATCTCCCATTTACATTGTCTGTTTCCGGTGCTGATACAAACCTGTCTTTGCAGGAACAGCTTGCCGATCAGATCAACCGCAGGCATATTGATGTACGCGCTTCTATTATAAAGGAAGGAAATACGAGTGCACTTATGCTCGCTTCTGCGGATACAGGTACGCCAGAGACCGTTTCTTCCTTATATTTTACATTTGATAAAAAACAGGGTGCCGAAGTAGTTGATACTTTCGGACTCAATCAGATACAGACCTATCCGGAAAATGCGCGATTTTACATCAACGATCTGGTGCATTCCTCAACCTCCAATCATATCTCGATCAATCAAGTTGCGGAATTTGATTTTCATAAGGTCACAGATACACCAGTAAATGTGCAGTTCACACCGGACAAAAGTCTACTTGTTGATCAAATGACAAATTTCACTGATGCATACAATCAGTTAGTTACCCTCTCCGAGGAGGGCGAACCAACCTCTATTGGAAGCCGCAACCTCTATCACGATATCTCTGGTATTGTCACACGTCATGAGGAACAGCTTGCCTCCATCGGCATTACCATTGGCGAGGATCATCGCATGCAGTTTGATGTTGCACAGGCAAACGGCATTTCGTACGATACATTAAATACACTGTTTGGAGAAAATTCCAGCCTTCGGGCAGATATCGGAAAGACAGTGAATCGTCTGACCTTAGATCCGCTCGCTTACATCGACCGCCTGATTGTGACATATCCGAACGCAAAAGAAAAACAGACCGCAACCTATACGCAGTCTGTTTACAGTGGTCTGATGTATAACAATTATGCATAATATTTTCTATTTAAAAAGCAGCACGCAGATGCCGGCAAGAATCAGCAAATGCAGCGGATAGAATATGTAAAATACCCATTTTAGTTTTAAGCCACGCTTCCCATTATAGAAGTGCACAATGCCAGCATCCGCAAGCGCACATAATTCTGACATGTTTAATACCGATAATACAATACAGGGAACTGCCATCTGCAGTTCCTTTTTTTGATTCCGGAATCCATACGCCGCACAGATTGCCAATACGCCAATCGCACCATAATCAGTATGCAACGCATATGCAAGTGCTGCCCCAAGCGCAGTCACACCAATGATCAGAATCGTTTTCAAAATCGTATCTATTTGCAGGACTCGCAGTCCCTCCAATACCGTCAGCACAATCATGCCGATTGCCAGTGTAAAGAATACATTCTGGCTGGTAAATTCCAATACATGCCCTTTCAAGATGCTATTCGTCGACAGATTCACTGCCAGATCAAACGGAATCTCCGAAATAATCGCAAAAAGCAGCAGTCGTCCAATATAGAGAAACCGGTTATGTGTATACTGAAATCCCTCTAGCAACAGAAAAATAAAAATGGGAAATGCCAATCTGCCAATGCCACGCAGAACATAATACAGGATAACCATCCCTGTCATACGCACATTTCCAAATGCATCAAAATTATCCGAATTTCGCTGGACAAGCTGTAACACAATGGTTGCCCCAATGTGATCAATCAGCATCGTGATCATTGCAATGATCTTGAGCGTACTGCCTGTAATTCCCGTGCGTATAACTTCTGTTTTTTCTGCCTGCATCGTCTGTTCCAATCTACCAGTCTCCCTCTTATTTCATTGTGCGCACATTCGTCATCCTGTTCTGCGGCAGTTACGCTTTCATCTCCTGAAACACTCTGGCAGCCACTTCCGGAAGGTCACTGAACTTCTCGATTTCTGCAACTTCTGTATTGATCGTTCCAAATCCATATTTTGCGTGAATGAAGGTCGCCCCCGCCTGCATTGTCGCATCATAATCGCCCTGGATATCCCCGACATAGATGGTCTGCTCCAGACCATTTCGCTCCATCACAAGACGGATGTTATCCCCCTTGCTCTTCTCGTTATTTCCATAACATTCAATATCTTCAAAATACTGTCCAAAATTATAATAGTCCAGAAATGCCTCGATATAGCCACTCTGGCAGTTACTTACGATATACAGATGATACTGTTCTTTGAGTTTTTTCAGTGTATTCTCCAACTCCGGGTAAAGTTTTCCTCCGTTTCTGCGGAGATACTCATTCTCCCAGTCACCGCATTTTCCAACCAGAGATTTCTGTTCCGCCAAAGTAAGCTCCGGGAAAAAAATATCTCCTATCACGTCCATTGTTTTGCCCATCACCCGCTTGATATCCTGCTCGGTAACTGCCATATCTTTCTTATACTCGTTTTGAATCACCTGTGTCCATGATTTTGCGACTCCATCCGCAGAATCCCACAATGTGCCATCCATGTCAAATATGATACCCTGTTTCATCGTAAGTCTCCTTTATATTAAAATTTATACCTTATTTATTCCCAGAATTATTTTCTGCATACAACATGTACCATCCGCATGATCTGCATCATCGAATACCGCATGCCAAATATGTTTGTGCGTTACTGTGCCATGCTCTGTGTCTTCAACCGCCTGCTTATCCTACGACGCACAATCACAAAGCAGACCACGTGTGCGCAGATCGTGATGATCCAGCTTACCGGATAGGTCAGATACAGCGACTGCGGTGTATGGAACTGCTCGTATATGCGGAAAAATGTAAATATCCACAACAGTCGGAGTCCGCACGCACCAATCAGAGATACGATCGTCGGCATCACGGAATACCCAAGTCCGCGCAGTGAGCCAACCATGACATCCATAATACCACACAGCGCATAAACTGTACATATAATCTTCAGACGATTCATACCAGCCGCTTTCACAGCCGCACTTCTCGTATAAAATCCAAGCAGATCCGGTCCGAAGAATACCGCCAGATTGCCAAGCACCAGACCGGTCACGATCACGCATGCCTGTGCCGTAAATAAAATTTTATTCACACGCTCGTATTTGCCCGCGCCGACATTCTGGCTCGTGAAGCTGATCGTACCCTGATAAAATGAGTTCATCGATACATACACAAAGCCCTCGATATTGCTAGCCGCAGAATTCCCGGCAACGACCGTCGATCCAAAAGAATTGACGGACGACTGGATAATGACATTTGATATCGCAAAAATCACGCCCTGCAGACTCGCCGGGAGTCCGATCCGCAGAATCTCTGCAAACCGCTTCGGATGAATGCGAAGCTTTGATGGCGTCAGACGGATACTGCCCTTCTCCTTCATCATACAGCGGATGACCAGACTGGCAGAGATCGTCTCAGAAATAACCGTCGCCAGTGCAACACCTGCCACGCTCATACGGAACACGATTACAAAAAGCAGGTTCAGTCCAATATTGATAACACCTGCCGCCGACAGGTAGTAAAGTGGTCGTTTCGTATCTCCGACCGCACGCAGGATGGCACTGCCGAAGTTATATACCATCATGGATGTCATACCTATAAAATAAATGCGCAGATACGTTGTCGCAAGCGGAAGTACATCCTCTGGTGTCTGCATCCAGATCAGAATCTGTCTCGCTCCGATACAACCGATCACAGTCAGAATGATGCCGCTGAAAACACTCAAAAGCATCGCCGTATGTACGGTATCGCTGACATCTTCCTCTGCCTTCGCACCATAGAACCGCGCCACCAGTACATTTGCACCAATTGACAGTCCCAGGAAAAAGTTCGTCAACAGATTGATGAGCGCTGTGTTGCTTCCGACTGCTGCAAGCGCCGTATCCCCTGCAAAGTTTCCAACAACGATGATATCAGCCGCATTGAATAAAAGCTGCAGCACGCTCGAACACATCAGTGGCAGCGTGAACGCCAGCAGCTTCGGCAGGATGGCACCGTTGCACATATCAATCTCATATTTTTTCTTACTTTTCGTCTCTCCGGACACGATGTTTCGCCTCCATTACTGTAGATTTCCATTCTCAATATTCGGCTTCAGGAAATTATCGTATGCATAATCCCACAACGTCTTCGAACCTTCCGGCGTGATCTCGTTGCGCTTCATTACCTGTTCCGCACGCACGCCCCGGTCTTTCCAGTCAAAGCCACCTGTACTTGCAGTGAGCATCATCGGCTGCAGGTTATCCATCGCGCGTGCAAACTTCGCTTCCGGCGTCTCCTTCGCCTCGAACTCCAGCCAGATATCATACAGTTTCTTCGCCTGATCCGCTGGAAGCAGATTGTAGATGCGGTCTGCCGCTTTCTTCTCACGCGCTTCCTGCGTCTTCTTGCCTTCCTCGTCATAGGCGTAAGTATCGCCCGCATCGATTTCCACCAGATCGTGGATCAGAAGCATCGTGACCGTTCGCAGCACGTCGATCTTCTCATTTGCATATTCGGAAAGCAGGATCGTCATGATTGCCATATGCCATGCATGTTCTGCATCATTTTCCCGGCGCTTTCCATCGGTTAATTTTGTCATCCGGGTAATGAATTTCTCTTTGTCGATCTCCCGGATAAAATCCATCTGTTTGTCTAATCGTTCGTTCATTTTATTTTCACTCCATTTTATATAAACGAAAAACATGGCTGGACTTTCGCTCCCTCCATGTTTTTATTTTCGCTTTATGATTCTTTGGTCTTTCCGCTTGTGAACAGCACAACTGCTGCAATCAGATCAATAATACCCTCTGCCAGATAAAACCAATGATGACCCTGAATATTCGGGATGATATGTATCACGCTCATCAACGCCAGATACGCGCCGGTCACATAATTCATATATGGCACGCCCTTGATGATCAGGAATGCGAGTACACCACTGATTAGCAGCGTCACAATATTTCCAACCGAAAATCCCAATATCAGATTGACAATTCCCTTTACGATCATGTATGCCCCGATCAGAGACATCCACTTTCCGCCTGTCTGTTCCATATCTACACCTCATTTATTTGCTTTTCAACAATACTTCTCTATGAGTGTAACACTTTGATTGGAATAACTCAAATGTTTTCTGTTAAATCTGTCTATGCTTACCACATACCCTCAAACATATTTATGTATGCACAAACGTCAGGATAAACTGCGTATAGCAGCCAAGCTCGCTTCGTACCGAGATCTTACCACCCATGCCCTCGACGATGGATTTCGTCAGGGAAAGACCGATTCCGACACTGTTCGGATTGACCTCTTTGTTGATACGATAGAAACGTTTGAAAATATTTTTCAGTTCAGACTCCGCGATGCCGCAGCCCTCATCCTTCACATAAATGCGCGTGTACATCGGATTGTCTTCCGTCCAGATATGGATCGTCGTCTGCTCGCTGGAATAGTCTGATGCATTTTTCAGCAAATTAATGATTGCTTCCGTCAGCCAGTCTCCATCGCAGACAAGCATCTGTTTCTCGTCGATCTGCACATCAATCTGCTGCCCGCGTTTCTCCGTCAGATATGCCACACTTTCCTTCGCCTGTGCCACAATCGCATACAGACTGCACGGCTGCTTCTCAAACTGGATTGCCCCAGCCTCGATACGCGCAAGCTTCAGCATGGACAGCACCATCCATTCCATACGGCTGACCTGATTTTTTGATTCCAAAAGCATCTGCTTCTGTTTGTCAACATCTGGCACGCGTCCATCATACAGCAGATCTAAAAATACCGTGAGCGACGCAAGCGGTGTTTTCAGCTGATGGGAAATATCCGACATGATATCCCTCAGAAAGATCTTCTCCTCTTGCTCCTTGCGGTTACTCTCCTTTAACGCCTGCACCAGCTTGTACAGATTCGTATATAATTCTCCAAGTTCGCCCTGCTTATATGGTTCTGCCGGAACCTGTTCCGGTGCTTCGAGAATCTGGTTCATAATATCTACGATTGCCCGTAGCTCCCGGCTCATAGTACCGATTGAACGACGCCCTGCCACGTAAGCACTTCCAAGCAGCAGACAGCCAAGCAACAATGTCACCCACAACTGCCAGCCACGCAGCCACAAAACCAATGCAGCAAAAACAGCGTAGACAAGGTACGCAATTCCGCCGTATATGAAAAATCGTTTATGAAATTGTTGTAGTTCGTAACTTTTTGCCTGCATATTTATATTTTTACAATCGCTTCCGAACCGATAACCCACGTTATTTGTGCATCGCTATCACTTCCGGAACCGGTACCCCATTCCACGCACAGTCTCAATATAAGCTCCATCTTCCCCTAATTTCTGTCGAAGCCGTTTGATATAGACCGAAAGTGTATTGTCCTCGAAAAACTCTCCATCAATATCATAGAGCTGTTCCATGATCGCACTCCGACTGATCACCAGTCCACGATGCTGCAATAAAAACCGCAGCAAACGCAGCTCACTCGTCGTACAATCAAGCTTCTCCCCATGCTGTGTGAGAACAAATGCTTCCCCATCGAAGATTGTATTTCCAAACGTCACAACACGATTGCTATTTTCTTGGCTCGTCTGCTGTGCCTGCGTATAACGCCGAATATTCACTGCTACCCGCGCCAGCAATTCCTTCACGCGATACGGTTTCGTCACATAATCATCCGCCCCAAGCTCCAGCCCTTGAACAATATTTGCTTCCTCTGCAACCGCCGTCAGAAATATAATCGGGACATCGCTGTTCTTCTCCCGAAGTTCCTTGCAAAACTCAAATCCAGTTCCATCCGACAGCATCACATCCAACAGCACAAGGTCGATGCTATCGTCGAATTTCTCACGCGCCTGTGCCAGATTTCCTGCGGTTGTCACCGCATAGCCTTCCGAAGTAAGCGCATATTCCGTTCCCATTGCGAGGGCAAAATCGTCCTCCACCATCAATATCTTATGTGCCATAATCACCGATTCCTTCTATATTACTTGGTATTCTTACGCTTATTATACCATCAATATGAAAAAGACGCACCACCATTTCAGATGATACGTCACATCTCTTATTTATCAATCTCTCCGCATCGCTGTAAGCGGTGAAAGCTTTGCCGCCCATCGTGATGGAAAATAACCTGCAATTGTTCCAAGCAGCATCGCCATTCCGACTGCTGATAATGCAAGCTTTGGCGTAATCACAGCAATCTTCGTACCTGCTTCTAAAAGCAATGCAGATACTGCGATTCGGTTGATAATCTTCCCAAAAAGCAGTGACAATACCACGCCACACGCACCACCAACAAGTCCGTAGATACCTGCTTCCAGCAAGATCATTGCCATCAATTCCCGCTTCTCACAGCCGAGTACCTTCAAGGTTCCAATCTCCGCAACCCGGTCATAAACAGCGGTTGTCATTGTGTTGCTGATACCGATTGCCGCAACAAGGAACGAAATAAGTCCGATGCCACCCAGCAACAACTCCAGCATTCGTACTGTACGCATCGCTGTATCACGGTACTCCTTCATATTCGTTGTCTGATATCCCATATCCTGTAATTTCTTGACAACAAACTCAACGTCTTCCATCTTACCGACTTCGACAACCACGCTTGAATACACCCACGAGGTGTATGCATTTCCGTTCTTGTCGAGTGGCTGTCCAAGCACATTTCCCTGTGCTGCATGTTTCTTCAGATATGCGCGCAGCACATCAATATCGCAATAAATGCTCTGCGACTGCTCACTGAACTCGTCTGCGTCCCCCTGCATCACTCCCGCGATCGTCAGCCGATCTGTGATTTCATTTTCATCAAGTCCCAGTGAAACCTTCGCCTTCTCGCCAATCCATGCGTTCAGGTCGCCTTTTCCGTCTTGGTAGCTGGTCATAGATCCTTCGTGGAAGAACATGTAACCCATCGCATTTCCGATCACCAGCTCTGGTTTCCGCGCATGCTCCGACAGGCTGGATGTATCGGTCAGCGCGATTGCGGATAACTGCTCCGATGGGATACCAACCAGATTCGTATACGCGGTATATTGACCGACCTGAATATTCGTAAATACTTCATAGCGCGGATAGACATTCGCAACCTTGTCGAGCTTTGCAAGCTTCTCTATGGTATGGTCGGTCAGAAGCATTTTCTTGTTCTGGTTGTTCTCCGGTGTCTGCACGGTGATCTGCCGAATCGAAGCATCATCACCATAGCCTTGCAGGAGTTCCCGCTTCACGCCCATTCCGAGCGACAGCAAAGAGACAACTGCTACCACACCGATCATCACGCCAAGGAGAGTCAGGATGGTTCGCACCCTTCTACGCTTGATATTTTGAATTGTTAAATGCATGATAAATTTCATGGATTCCTCCTTTTCGCAAATCCATATAGTTTATCGTGAGTTGTTCAGAAATACAATTCTATGCAGACACACTCTCGCTCACTTCATCACGCAATGGTACTAAACTCACGTCAAACAAGTTTGCCGTTCGCTAAGTGCCAGCGTGCTTCAATGGTCTGCTTTAGAATATGTATTTCTGAACAACTCAATTTACACTTTTGGGGATTTGCGATTTCTCCATTTCACCTTATCGTGAACGTTTTTTGTTAATAGTTACACCCACGAATACACCGACTGCAAGCACGCAGGCGCAAATCAGGAGAATCTGCCATGTGACAGGTCCGGTCTTCTCCGGTGCTTCCTTCAAGACCTCCAGATCTTCGTAATCGACCGTCTCAATGTAGAAGGATACATCCACTTTTTCTTCGTGCTTATTGCCATTCCGGTCTTCGTAGGTCACAATGATCCAATCCTCCGGTTTTGCCATCTCTTCAAAATCAGTTACCATGACTGCCTTTGCCAGAAGATCTACGTTGCCGCTTTTTCCTGTGTCAATATTGCCGATGTATGTCTCCTGCTTCTCCACGTGTTTTCCTTCCACGCGGGCATTTACATTGTAGAGCATGCCCTCGCCGAGGTTGTTGACCTGCGCGGTAATCTCCACCTCGTCACCGACCTTCGCATCATCTGTCATAACATCTGTCACAGATATGCGCTGCTTCAGATATACTGGCAGATACAACGTATCCTCCATCTCAAATGCCTCGCCGGAAGTATTCTCGTACCCCATCTTCACAGAAAGCTTGTACGTCTTCTCTGCAAGTCCCGCTGCCGCCTGCATGGAAAATGTCTGCTCACTGGTTTCATTTCCAGCAATCTCTGCCACATAAGCACTTCCTGTTCCAGTAACCGGGATGATCTCGCCACCTTCCGAAGCGACTGTCACTTTCATATTTTTGACTTTGTTCTTGGAAGTATTCAGAATCTCCAGAGTCAGATTAAAATTATCTCCGGAATAGATCGTCGCGGCTGATACTTTGTAACCGGAAACCAATACCTTCGGTGTCGCCGCCTGTGCGGAATACGGACATACAGTTGCAGCTACACTCAAAACCACCAGAATAGCAAGGATAATCTCTCTTAAATGGTGATTTCTTCTTTGATGTTTGCTTTGTTGATTTTTCCATCCTGACTTATTTGCCATCATTTTCTCTCCTTTAATTCTGCCCTGTTTTTCCCTGTCTTTTAGGCATCTCACAAAGTTCTCTTCACCTATCTAAGTCCGTCTTTCTAACAACCTATCGTTTTCCTGCTCACTCCTCGGTCAGCTTACCATCTGTGATCCGCACGATGCGGTCTGCCTCTCTGGCAAGATCGATGTTATGTGTGATCAGCACAAGGGTCTGATTCAGCTTCTTTACAGAGTCCTGCAGCAGCGCCATAACTTCATTTCCATTTGTAGAATCAAGTGCTCCGGTCGGCTCATCGGCAAGAATCAGAGACGGGCGGTTTGCAAGTGCCCGCGCGATTGCCGCGCGCTGTTGCTGTCCGCCGGACAACTGGTTTGGCAGATGCTTCCGTCTGTCTTTCAAACCAAGCATCTCAATGACATGGTCGATGTACTCCCGATCCGGTTTCTTATGATCCAACAGAATCGGCATCTGAATATTCTCCTCCACAGTCAGAACTGGAATCAGATGATACGACTGAAATACAAATCCGATTTTTCTCCGGCGGAACACCGACATTTCCTCATCCTTCAATGTTGTGATATCCCGGTCGTCCACGATTACTTTTCCATTCGTAACCGTGTCGACACCGCCCATGACATGCAGCAGTGTGGACTTGCCGGAGCCAGACGCTCCGACCACTGCCAGACTTTCTCCTTTTTGCACGGTCAGATTCACATCATCGAGCGCCCAAACCCGTGTGTCTCCGCTTCCATATATCTTTGTAACATGTTCCATCTTTACAATATCCATGTTGATTTCCCTCCTGATATCTTTATTTTTGATATTTTATTTCTTTCTGTTGGAGCAATTCTTCTTTTTTCTGTTTCTTTACTCCTACCTGTTTTTCTCTTTATTTCTTTCTGTTGGAGCAAATATTCTGTTTTTCAGCTTTTCCCCCAATCCAGCCTGCTTCTTTCTTCTTCCCGTTGGAGCAAATATTCTTTTTTTCAGCTTTTCCCCCAATTCAGCTTGCTTCTTTCTTCTTGGCGTTGGGGGATTTCCCTCTATTTTGGCTTTTCCCCCAATCCAGCTTGCTTCTTTCTTCTTCCTGTTGGAGCAAATATTCTGTTTTTCAACTTTTCCCCCAATTCAGCTTGCTTCTTCCTTCTGCCCGTTGGAGTAAATATTCTTTTTTTCAGCTTTTTGCCCCAATTCAGTTCCAATCCAGCCCCAACCCGGCTTCAATCCAACCCCAAATCAATCTCCGGTTGCATTCAGATCATCCGCGATCCGGTTTGACATCCGCTTCATCGGTATATAGATGGACCCACACATCACAAGTACCGAAAGTACAAATCCAATCACTGCTCCGATAATCGGGAATGTAAGCTTCACCATGAACAGCACCAGCGCTGCTTTCGCAAGCGGCATCATAACCGCAAAGCCCAGCACATCGCCAACGATATTCGCACAGATAACGGAGATCACACCTTCGAGCATTACCATCTTCCGAAGCTCCCGCACCGATACGCCGATTGCGCGAAGCTGTGCGAATTCCTGCCGCCGCAGATAAAGATTGCTCGCTGTCGTATTGATGATATTCAGAGAACTCACACATAAAATCACAATCACAAATGCAAGAATATATTTGATTGCGCTGATGGATGTACTAAACAATGCCCCGGAATAAATGGCATCCGGATACGAGTAATCTCCCATTGAGTTATCCAGCACGTTCACCAGCTTCGATGTCAGCGAAGCGGAGATATTGTCCGAACGAAGCTTACATTTCACACCTGTGGAATCCGATTTTTCAAGTCCGGTCATCCGGAAATAGTTCGTCAGCGGTACAATACATTTTACAAATCCCTGCGTCTGTAATTTATCCTTATCGATCCGGACAATGCCCTGAATCTCATATACCTTCTTGTCATTCCCCCACGAAAGCTTAATCGTATCACCAAGCTTATAATCCGTCGCCGGATATTCCACCGTTGATGCAATCAGATCAATCGCATCATAGGATTCATCATCCATGCCTTCATCCAACGTTGCTTCCACATTCTGTACAAGCACAATTCCGTTCTCATCGACATCCAGCGTTCCTTCGACCAGATATGACGCATATTTCTGATACTCTTCCTCTCCATATCCAATCACGCTCACACGGTCCACCGGTGATGCACTGTCTTTATATTTCTCACCTGTTTCCAACCGTTCAACGATCTGCCCCTCCAACGTTTCCTGCCGGAAATCCTCTGTGAAATGTGTCCGGAATTCTTCGAAGTCCGCAGCCTTCATAGTCGCTGCATATACTGCTTTCACGTCCTTCACTTCTTTGTTCTGTGCAATGTCTGTGAGTGTCTCTTCGTTTGGGAGTACTGATTTCACTGCATCTATGGTCTCTTCATCATTTGCCTCGTTGAAGAAATACACCTGATACTCTCCGTAAGAAGGTGCAATCTGCTTCTGCATCTGTACAAACGAAGTGAAGATTGTCGCGATCGTGATAAATGCCGCGATTGATAACGCAAATGTTGCAATCGTCTTTAAGAACCGACGCTTATTGCTCATCAGATTCTTGTATGCATAATCGCCCTGCACGCCGAAGATCTTTCCGAAAATGCTTTGCTTACGTGCCTTAACCTTCCGTGTTCCGCTTGTCTGCTCGCGCACCGCCTCGATCGGCGAAATCTTCTTTGCGAGTTTTCCATTCTCATCCATAACGAAGAACAGATCTCCGATAAAGACAATCAGCACATACAGAAATGGAAGCACATGCGGGCGAACCTTGATATTCATGGATAAGCCAACCAGATATGCAATTGGGAATCCGATCACGACTCCACCAAGGATTCCAAGCAGCTCCTGCATGCATCCCATTCGGAATATCACACTTTTTAACTGTCCCTGTGTTGCTCCGATACAACGCAGGATTCCATAATCTTTGATCTGTTCCATCGTATTCAACTGGATCGTTGTCCGGATGATTCCAACTCCGATGACTGCGATCACGAACGACAAAAGCAGGAACATCAGAAGAATAATGTATGTGTCATTTCCGGTGTCGCCCTGCAGATAGTAGGATGCGAGCTGTTGGTTTAATTGCGCCTTCACACCGTAGGTCTGCTCGATCGTTTCCACATTCGCGTCCAACCGGTAAGGATTTTTCACATTAATGTAGATTGCATTTTCAATATAGGAGTTCGAATAATAATCGTAGTATTTTCCACGATACGCCGTCTTCACGAAGTCCTGTTTGAGCAATGCCGAGACATCCTGATTTTGCTCCGGCAGAAGCACGATCTCGTAATCTGCCTGCTTGCGAAGTGCATCGCGGGTATTGATGAAGTTACTGAAATACAAGGTTAATATCACGAACAGAATTCCTGACGCTAAAGCGACACCTAGGAGCGTCAGGATTGTTCGCTTTTTCTGAAACTTTAGATATTTGATTGAAAGTTTGGTGTAGTTTTCCATATCGCTCCCCCGTTGTTTATCAAAAAATATGTATAGGTACAGTCTTCCTGCGCTTACACATACATTATATCGAATATACATTACGGGGGCGTGACAAACTAAGTGACAGTTTTGTCACTTTAAAAGGACTGCGCGGGTAAAGTCGCACAGTCCTACACGTGAGAAGCGGGGGATTATCCGAGAAAACGATAGATCGCTTTCTCGACCAACTTCGGTAAAGTTCCAAATGTATATGGTTTATATACTCGTTCGGTCCACTGATGTGCATCTTTTCCATAGGTACCGAAGTTGATTGCAAATACATTCAAATCCGCTATTTTATCAAAATCTACCGGATACAGACGATCCTTCTTTACAAAATTCTCCATCAGTAATTTTCTGGATGCCGGTGGATCGTCTACTTTCAGGTAACTGCTATCACTCAGGCTTGGGAAGAAATGAAGGATTTTATAATCCAAATTCTCTTCTTCTCCAAACTCTGTAATAAGCTCTGTCAACTCACTAAGACATGCATTCTCCTCTGGGCACTCATATTTCAACGTATTATGCGGGCAATATGGCGGTGCAAAAAATAGCACAATCGCAGGAGATTTTACCTTTGCGTATGAAGTAACTTTCTTGGTTACAAGCATTGCGATATCCCGGCTGTCTGTCCCGGAATTCTGCAAAGATTCTGTGTATGCATCCAGCATCGCATCGATATCGCCCTCGTAATTTGCCTTTGCCATCGCATACACCTGTGCATATGTATAAACCATTGGCTGGTAAGATAATCGTTCGTAATGCATCCCTGCAAGTGCATAATAATTTTTCGATTCTGTCTCAATGATCTCTTCGACTTTAATCAGTGCAGTTTTTGCACTTGTTGTTAATTTATCAACGATTTCCTCCACACTGGCATTGTGGACAAAATAGTTAAAATATACAAACGCTTCCTGTGCGGTCTGTACATTGTAAAAATCCTTTAAATCTGTCATCTTCAAGACAGATGGTGGCAGAGAATATTCATTGTCATATGCATCACAGAACAATGTATTGAGGTTGATCTGTTTGACAAGCTCAGCCGCAACCATAGATGCATCAAATCCTTCGAAACACTGTCCAACATGGGAATTCTTTCCAAGAATATAGAAGCAAGGCAATAGTTTTCCTACCGTTCCGGTGTAAATATACTGATGCGTATCTCCCACATATAAAGGACAGGTATAATCGTTGTTAATTGCCATTAAATAGTTGAGACCATTTTTTTCCCGCTGTTCAATCAGGAAATCCACCGCTTCAATCATACCGGTATGCATATTTTCCTCGACCGGGTTAAAAGATAACAGCAGATTCCCATCCAGATCCTCCAAGTGGGTACTCAGATCACGGGCAACCGCCATATACACAGCGTCACCACTCTGCATATCACAACAGCCCCGTCCAAACATATAATCTCCACTTTCCAAATCTTTGCGTACATCCTCTGGAAGCGGTACCTTCGGGAGTTCCTGCAATAACCGGTCCGGATCAAATGCGTATTCTTTTAATATACCAAAATCCTCAACGCCCACCGTATCCGTATGTCCATGTAAAATGATCGTCCGATTCGAAGTACCTTTTGTACCCTTCAAAAGAGCAAACACATTTCTTCTCCCAAGTGCATCCTCTTTTAATGGTTTTACAATGACCAGATCCGGGTGCTCCGCAAAATAAGGAATACTGCGCAGATAATTTTCAATATAAACACCAATATCCTTTTCGCCGGGAGTCCCGTTTACACTTGGAATTGCAACCATTTCTTTTGTTATCTTTTCCACTTCTCTATATATATCCATATGATCCCTCCTTTATCATTTCTGTATATCAAATACTGTATACAGTATATTGTTAAAAAAGAACTGTGTCAAGTCTGACACAGTTCTTTGAATTCCTGAAACTTTTTCATCCGAAAACTTTCGATTTTATAATTATTTCCCTATTTTATAGGCATTCTTAAACCAACCTGATTGAGATGCCGCACCATTGCAATGGCCGCATCCTGATAACGATCTTCCATAATTGCATCCACTACTGCCTGGTGTTCCTCTAATGCAGTTTGAATATACAGATCCAAGTTTCCTGATAAAATATGGAACCGTTTCGTAACAAAATTCACACGGTCAATCATGTCATATAAAAATGAATTTTCGGTACATTCTGCGATATACATGTGGAACTCATAATCTGCTTCCAGATATTCCAACGCCTTTCCCTCAATTCCATTTTTCATAATTGCCGCACATTTATCCTCCAGCTTTTTCAGTTTTTTCTTCTTTTCGGCATCCATCCTGCCATCGAGCAAAGAGATTGCAAGACTCTCCAGATTGCACCGCACCACTGTTACATTCTGTATATCCTCCAGCGAAACAGAAGATACTACTAATTTCCCATTGCTGTTTGGTTTGATAATATGTTCGAACTGTAATCGTTTCAGAGCATCCCGAATGGGTGTACGACTGATTGACAGCTGCTCTGCCAGTGACTCTTCAACAAGCAGATCCCCCGGTTTATATTGGTTTGACACTATCGCTTCTTTAATAATACGATATGCCTTATCTGATAGCGTATCTTTCGATATAGATGGTAATTTTGGCATAATGCACTCCCCCTGTCTTTATTGTATACATTATACTGAATATCAGATGTATTTTCAACCATATGGTCTCATGAAATTTAGAAAAACAGACAGCCGGTAAGCTGCCTGTCCATATATAATATAAGTTTTTTTGTGAAGCTGTTTTATATGCAGAATTTCTTGCGTACGATGTCTGCCAATATTTCCGCCGTACCATCCACACCAAGCACACTGCTGTCTACCATATAATTTTTGTGGTTGAAATCATCCGGTGCATAGCCTGCATATTTCTCATGATATGCACAACGCGCCTTGTCGACCGTTGTCATTTCCTTGATGGCATCCTCTCTTGTCATATGCAGATAATCTACGCAATTATTGATACGTGCCTCATATGGCGCGTAAATATAAATATGAATGACATTTTTGTAATTACGCAATACATAATCTGAGCATCGCCCAACAATAATACAGGATTCTTTATCCGCAAGCTCTGTTATGATCTTCTGCTGCACATCAAAGATTTCATCCTGTATCCGGCTTTCCTCTGTACCAAGTGGAAACCGCATTTTGAAAAAGGAAGACTTTGCAGCTTCTTCGGCATCACTGATGACAGACACGCGCTGATTCATACGCTTTGCCGTTGTCTCTACAATATCTCTGTCATAATATTCGATTCCAAGCTTCTCCGACAACTGATGTGCGATTGGTCGCCCAAGACTGCCAAACTGTCTTGTAATTGTGACTACATAATTATTCTTCATAGGACACCTCCTCCCAGAATATCTAATCGCTACACATATTCCCGCATAAGCGGACAGGTTCCACAATGCAAACCGCCACCACTACGGATGTTCTCATCCCACGGAATCGGAATTACCTTGATGCCCTCTGCTTCCAGCTTTGCCTTTGTCTTCGGATACCCCTCGATCATGCATAGCACGCCCGGCTCCAGTACAAAACAGTTAATCGCCCAGCCCTCGTCCGGCTCTACCTCAATCAATTTATATCCCATCTTCTGCAGACGCTCGATAAAGAAATATGGCAGCTTTTCCGTATTGATCAGTGCCATCTTTGGTCCAATGAAGGATACCAGACTGTCAATGTGGATTGCATAACCTCCAACCGGAATCGGGATCACCTCAATATCCATCGGATTCAGAACCATTTTCAACTGGTCAATTCCCTCCTGTGTACAGCGATGTGAATGTGCGACTGCCACATGATGCGAGTCCATAACCAGTACACCGCCACCTTCCATAATACCTGTACCGGTTATCGTGTGCAGGATTGGAACGCCTCGTCCGCCAAGTGTTCTCGTGGCAACCAGTTCCTCACCACGCCGCATATGTGGCGCCAGACGCATGATGATCATTCCTCCCGGAACAGCAGCAGCCACATCACGCGTATTGACTGTCTTTCGAAGATAAATCGGATTGTCCTTTGTATATACAACCTCCGCTCCATAAGATCGAATTACATCTGCAAAATAATCATGCTGCGCCTGTGCTTTTTCAATATTCGGCGCCTCATGGCCACGCCAGTAGTAACTATAATTTTCTCCGATCAATGCATCTCTTTCGGAATCATAATCCTTCGTTGTCATCGTTGTAAGTTCTTCTCCCGGCCGATGCATATAAACGGCTTTCAGTTTCCCATACTCACTGTTTACGCCCCAATGTGCACCCCAGTACTCCTCCATTTTTGCAGCATCAAAAAATGATGGCTCTATCTCTGCCGAAAATAATCGACTGACTGAATTCAATCCCTCATACGGTCTAGCAACCATTGCCATAGTCATTCATCTCCATTCTTTTCAAAATAACTCATAACATCTTTTCCAAAAATGCTCTTGCCCGCTCTGTCTTCGGATGATCAAAAAACTCCTTTGCCGGGGCATCCTCAATCAATACCCCCTGTTCCAAAAACACAACCCGGTCGGAAACCTCGCGGACAAATGCCATCTCATGACTGACGATAATCATCGTAATACCAGTCTTCGTCAGATCCTTTATTACATCCAGGACTTCTCCGACCATCTCCGGATCCAGTGCAGACGTCGGCTCGTCAAATAAGATCACATCCGGATTCATTGCAAGCGTCCGTGCAATCGCGACACGTTGCTGTTGACCACCGGATAAGGTTACCGGATACACATCCGCCTTATCCAACAGGCCTACACGATCCAGCAGCACCTTTGCTTTCTCAATAGCCTCCTCCTTTGGAACCTTCTTCACATGCATCTGGGCATAAATCATATTCTTCATAATCGTCATATGCTTAAACAAATTGAAGTTCTGAAATACCATTCCAATTTTGCTGCGCAATTCGCGCACATTCTTTTTATCTCCCGTGATTTCCTGATCCTCAAAATATATCTCTCCGGAAGTTACTTCTTCTAATCGATTAATACAGCGGAGTAACGTGGATTTTCCGGAACCGGAAGAGCCGATCACGGAAACGACTTCTCCCTGTTTTACTTCAAGTGATATACCCTTCAGGACCTCTAAATCTCCAAATCTTTTATAAACATCCTTAACGTTGACCACTTCTGTTCACCCACCTTTCTACTCTTCTGCCGATGGTTGTCAAAATTGTAACCAATATCCAGTAAATAACACCTATAATAATGTAACATTCAAAACTACGGAATGTTGATGATATAACAAGCTGGGTATTTCGCATCAGTTCTGCTGCACCGATCGCATAGATCAAAGAAGAACCTTTGAGCAATGCAATTACCTCATTAATCAGTCCAGGCAAAATGGATTTGATTGCCTGCGGAATTACTATCCCAAACTGTATCCTTGCTCCCGACATTCCCATTGCGACAGCCGCTTCTTTCTGTCCATAATCAACACTCTGGATACCTCCTCGTAACAGCTCGGACATGAATGCACCGGCATTTAAGCCAAGTGCAAGCCAGCCTGCTACAAACGGTGCAAACTTATGTCCGGTTAACTGCGGGATACCAAAATAGATGAACATAATCTGTACAATCTGCGGTACACCTCGGAATATCGACAGGTAAATGGATGCAATCCAATTCAATGGTTTAATCTTTGATAAGCGGAATGCAGCCAGAACGAGTGCGATTACAACTGCTACCGCTAATGCAATCAAGGTAACCAGTAATGTGCTCTCAAGACCTTTTACCCAGCTCATCCGATACGCCCACAAACTGGAAAAATCTAATTTTAACTTCATAGCAAATCTCCCTTCATTAGCAGCGTAGTTATTTTTCTTCGTGTGAATTAGTCGAAGTCGTACATACCTTCTCCTAACCACTGATCAATAATCTTTTTAAGCTCTCCGTTTTTCTTCATCTTCTCAATCTCTGCATCAAAGACTGCCTTCATCGGAGATCCCTTTACAAATCCCATAGAATAGTGATTTCCATCGATACCCGGAATCATAGAATCGTCTAACATAAAATATGTAAGCTGACCATCATATTCCTCACAGATATTCTTTGCTCCACCACCATCAATAATTCTCGCATCTGCCTGTCCGCCAAGTACCGCCATGATACAAGATGCATTGTCATCAAATTCCACAACATTTGCGCCTTCGATCGTTGGAAGCACGGATTCATAATAAGCCTCTCCAACGTCACAACAGACTGTCTTACCATTCAGATCAGCTGTCGACTTGATTTTGTCTGCATCCTCCGCACGGATCAACATTGCTGACTTTGCTGTCAGATAACTCTCAGACATATCTATAACCTTGGTACGCTCTTCTGTTTCATACATACCAGAAATAGAAAAATCCAACTGCTCTGCCTGTAAACCGGCTACAACCTGTGGAAGCTTCATATCGGATATCTCATATGTGAATCCAAGATCGTTCGCCATATAATTCAAAATATCGATATCCAAACCGACCGGTTCACCGGTAGTTGCATCATACTCTTCAAAGTTTGTATATCCAACCGACATACCTACGATAAAATGTTCTCCTTCATAAATTCCCTCGTTTCCCGTCAGATACTCTCCGGAATCCGAATCGGAAGCGGTTGCTTCTGCGACGGTTGCAGTTTCTGTCGTTGTCGCCTCTGTGCTTGCTTCAGTTGTCGTTGCCTCTGTGGTGGTTGTCTCCTCTTTCTTATCTCCGCATCCGGCAAAAAGCGTAGCCATCATCGCCAGAGACATCACCAATGCTGTCATCTTCTTTCTCATAAACATCATCCTTTCTTCCTTGGTTTTACGTATTTCTGTATTTGAAATACTGTATACAATAGAGGTCTTAAGGATTCGAACTTTATTTTCTTCTGTTTGTCCGTTCCTTAGCCGCTAATATAAAGGTCAAGTCATGCAATGTCAACAGATTTTGTGATTTCTTACTTTTATTTTTTAAATGTGCTTTTTGACTTAATTATTTTCTTTAAATCTCATCTTTTTCCTAGTGTACTGTATACAGTATATCGTGATATAATACAAGCCGTAAAGAATTTACCATTAGGAGGTGTATTTATATGGAAACAAAAGAAACCATGTATGAACGTTGTTGTAAAGTTATGCCACCGGTTGCCGGTCGTTACACGACACTTGGCGTTGTCAAAGGAGAAGGTTCTTATTTATATGGAGAGGACGGCAAAAAATATCTCGACTTTGCCAGCGGTGTTGCCGTATGTAATCTGGGGCACAATCATCCAGCCGTAGTCAAAGCTGCAAAAGAACAGATTGATAAGCTGATTCATGCGGGACATAATGTAGTTTACTATGAATCCTATGTAGAACTGGCAGAAAAGCTAGTTGAACTGACAGGCGGAGACACCATGGTATATTTTTCAAATTCCGGTGCTGAGGCAAATGAAGGTGCGTTAAAGCTTGCAAAATATGTGACAAAGCGACCGGCTGTCATTTCATTCAAAGGCTCCTTCCATGGACGTACCATGGGAACCGCAGCCATCACCGGTTCGAATTCTGCTTACCGCAAAAACTACGAACCGATGGTTCCAAGCACCTATTTTCTGGAGTACCCGAATCTGTTCCGTTCTCCTTATACAAATGATGGGATACACTGTCCACAGCAATATTTTGACCAGTTTGATTCCCTGTTTTCACAGCTTGTTGATCCATCGATGGTAGCAGCAATCATTATGGAACCTATTCAGGGTGAAGGCGGCTATATCGTTCCTCCTGTGGAATTTGTTCAATATGTAAGAAACGTCTGTGATACACACGGAATCATGCTCATCTTTGACGAGGTACAGACCGGTTTTGGTCGTACCGGTAAAATGTTTGCCTATGAACATTTCGGTGTAAAACCGGATATCATGTCTACTGCAAAAGCATTAGGCGCTGGTTTCCCACTTTCCGCAGTCATTGCCAAAAAGGAAATCATGGAGCAGTGGCCTTCTGGTGCACATGGCGGTACCTTCGGCGGTAATCCGGTGTCCTGTGCAGCCGGACTTGCAAGTATCGGGGTCCTGGAAGATGGTGCTCTCGATAATGCTGCTTCTATGGGAATTTACTTTAAGGAGCAATTACTTGAATTGCAGAAAAAGCATTCCTGTATTGGAGATGTGCGTGGTATCGGTCTGATGCTAGCCATCGAGCTTGTAAAGGAAGGAAATGCTCCTGATACCGCCCTCTGTGCCGAGACCATGCACAAAGCCGTTGACGAAGGCTTGATTCTCCTGAAATGCGGAACCTACTCCAACGTCCTTCGTTTTATCGCCCCTTGCATTGTGACAAAAGAGCAGATTGATTTCTGTATCAGCGTCCTGGATAAACTGCTTCCTTAAATAAATTTATTTTAGATTGGCAGGTGATTTTATGGATATGACTAAAGGAACTCCCTGGAAAAATATTACACGTTTTTCAATACCGCTGATCTTTGGAAATATTATGCAACAATTTTACACGCTGGCAGATGCTATGATCGTCGGCAAGGTGCTTGGTTACAAAGCCCTTGCCGCACTCGGCTCTGCCGACTGGCTTGCATGGTTTATGACTTCAATTATCAACGGAATCACAATGGGATATTGTACCAAAGCTGCTCAGGAAAAGGGCAGACAGAGTAAAGATGGACTATTTTCTGTGTCCGCCATGTGTATTTTCCTATCAATTCTTTTGTCCATACTGCTATTCGCGGTTGGACAAGCGGTTGCAATGCCAGCCTTAAAAATATTAGATACCCCCTCTGATATCATTACGGATGCATATCATTATTTACGGATCATCTATCTTGGGATTCCATTAAATCTGTTTTACAATACGTTCTCCGCGCTGTTACGTGCAGATGGAGACAGTAAAACACCTTTTATTGCTATGGTTGTTTCTTCCATTACGAATGTTGTGCTCGATGCACTCTTCGTCCTTGTCTGCGGATGGGGTGTTACAAGCGCAGCCATTGCAACGGTATTGGCACAAGGGGTATCTACTTACATTTGTCTGATGCGGATTTTGAGAAATGAGAATCTACGCTTTACGAAGGACTATCTGACGCCAAACGGCTCTGTCCTGGCATCCATTTTGCGGTATTCTCTCCCAATGACGTTCCAATTCTGTGTCGTTGCCACAAGCGGCTTGTTTATACAATATCTGACAAATCGTCAGGGTTCTACCTTTATTGCCGGATATACCGCCGCCAATAAGTATTATGGCATGATGGAGATGGGAGCAATCGCACTTGCCGCTGCACTTCTGACATATACCGGACAGAACTACGGAGCAGGAAATGCCAAACGCATTAAGCAGGGCATTTCTGCCAGTCTCTGCGTGTCCGCTGTCATTTCCGGATTCGTCACCCTGCTGACTATTCTGTTTCACAAACCTTTGCTCTCCTTGTTTATCTCGGCGGATCCCGGAACGTATGAGGAGATTTTCCACTATGCGACACAATTTTTATTCTTTCTGGGTTGTCCTTTGTATATCTTATACCTTCACCATACTTTCCGAAGCATCCTTCAGGGTATGGGCGATGTCATGACACCGATATTTTCAGGGCTGATGCAGTTTGCCTTCCGCGTCTCATCTGCCTTTATCATTACCTACCTGGTTGGTCCGGTCGGCATCTTTGCAGCCGAGCCATTTGCATGGACTGGCTCTGTCATATATCTTTCGCTACGGTTAATTTACCGGATACGTCACAACCAGATTACAAGCTAGGGAGCCGCATATCTATATCTATATCTCTATTTCCAAGCAAAAAAAAGCTCTACCCAAAACGGGTAGAGCCTTTTGAATCACACACTATACAAAATCACGAATCAACGCCTGTGTACCGCAGTGCAGTCCACCGCCCTTCTTCATACACTCTTCATATTCCACCTCAATCACGTCAATTCCATTCTTGCACAAAATGTCTGCGGTCTTCTCAAATCCCTTGATCATAACTACCTTCTTCGCACAGATTGGAACCAGATTGATGGCGGTTGTACGCTCATCCGGTGCCTTTTCGATATAACGGATTCCAAGTTCCTTCAGCTTCTCCAGCAATGCAAACGGTACTGTACGCAGATCCACAAGTGCCAGGTCATAGTCAACCATCGTAATCATACCATCAATATGCAGATCATGTCCCGGTACCTGTACAATAAATAATTCAATTCCGATATCCGCAAGCGTTTCCCTTAACTGCCGTAAGCCTTCCAGATTTGTTCTTGTCGAATATCCACACATCGCATGTTTTGGATCTAAGAACATAAAATTTCCGCCTTCAAAGGTTCCTGTTCCATGAATCGTCTTTAAGATTGGCATGCCAATCTCTGACAGCGTCCGCGTAGCTGCAAGCTCCTCGCCCCGGCGCATATGATTCGAACCTCTGCCGATGATAATACCGCCCGGAATCGCTGTACCAATATCTCTTGTATTGATACAGTTTACCAGACCAGGATTTGTATATTTGTTATTATAGATAACTTCTACCCCATTCTTCCGAAGCACATTTGCATATGCATCATGTTCTGCCTGCATTTTTGCAAGATCCGGCTTTGTCTTTCCTCCATAATAATATCCTTTTTCTACGTCGATAATGGCATTCAATGAAGGATCATACTTGCTTTCATCAATCGTATTGATCTCCTCGTCCGGACGATGTAGCATAACCATACGAAGCTGCCCCATCTCACTATTCATGCCCCATTTTCTTCCTGCCCAATATTTCTCCAGAAGCTCCGGCGTCTCAAAGCAAGGCTCTGCCTCTGACGGAAACATATGGGAAACTGCATGGCACCATGCACGCTGTGTCTGATCAATCATAGATTTGTACCTCCTTTGTATTTAATCATCGATCCTGCATTACACAAGACTGTCTCTTTTCAGTGGCAATGTAGAGCAGTGAATACCGCCACCCATTTTATTGATCTCTGTAATATCCACGGTAAGTACTTCCACACCGGCTTTCTCCAGATTCTTACGTGTCCGCACACCGGTCTCTGAGAACAATACCTTACCCGGTTCCAAAGCAATACAGTTATTCGTAAGTTTCGGATCATCCATATCTGTCTCGATCAATGTATAACCACGCTCTTTCAACATCTTCAGGAACCAGTGTGGCAATATAAATGTGCTGACCAGAATCTTATCCTTATCCACAGGAAGAAACGCTTCATCCAGATGAATGTAATACGCAGGAAGATCAACAACGATCAATTCGATTCCCTGATAAGAAAGCAGAGCACGAAGCTGCTCGATTCCAGCATCATTGATGCGGACGGAACGTCCGATAATCGCAGTCTTTGGATCAAGCATAGAAAATGATCCACCCTCTATGCTTCCTGCTCCCTGAATCGCTCCAAGAATTGGAATCTTCTGTTCTGCCAGCATCTTCTGTGTCACAAATGGATCTCCCGCATGAAAATACATTGCAAACCGTGTCAGAATTGCCCCCTTGGGAACCATCAGGGCAACATCCCGCGCAAATAACAGGTTTGTCCAATAATGGCTTTCATCCGCCAAATTGACAAGCTCTATGCCCTCCTCTTTTAAGATCTGTGTCATCGCGTCATGCTGATACTGCATTTTTCCAAGATCTGGCAGTTCCGTATCTTTAAAATAATTTCGAATCCTTCCGTTTGCGCCCCGCAGGATTCTTGCGCCTGCCTCTTCCTCGAAAACGCCATCCTTTAACTGTTCAATTTCAACGCCCGGTCTGTGTACTAACATCTTCCGGATTTTTCCTACCGAGTTGTCTACACCGAATTCTGTACCCCAGACTTCGGAAAACACCTCCGACTCAAACATGTTTGGAATCGTACTTTGATCCATGTATTCCTGTAATGTTGCCATAATTATCACTCCTTTTTCTTTTTACATTACAATTGCTGATACCAGCGGGATTGTCAGCACGGACAAAATCGTTGTCAGGGAGACTCCTTTCGAAGCCAGCATATAATCTCCGTCATATTGCTGTGCAAGCATCGCTGTCATACTTCCAACCGGAGTTGCAAGCATAATCAGACATACCCCAAGCAGCATGGAATCCCTGATCCATATCCGAAGCAGCAATATGCCACAGACTGGTATCACAATTAACTTTATGATTGAAAATATCAATAACCGGACATCTGTAATCAAATCCCTGATCTGTATGTGAACCATAGACTGTCCGATCACGATCATACTGAGTGGAGCGGTAAGACCGCTTAATCCACTGACAGCGGTCTGTACAAAGGATGGTACCTGCACATCTGCCAGATAACATATAAGTGAAAGAATCCCTGCAATCACACCTGCATTACAGATCTTCTTCCACTGCATTTTCCCGCTGCCGTCATTTTCTTTTTTCATCGCACAGATACCATATGTATAAATCAAAATATTATAAGGGAATAAAAATATGGATGCATAAAGCAGCGCCTCCTCTCCATATACCGCGGATATGACAGGAAACCCCATAAATCCAATATTGGAGAAAATTGTCATAACACGAAACACACCTTTATCCTCAGCGGGAACCCGTAATAATGGCACAAGCAGATATCCTAACAGAATCAGAAAGAAAAAGGCACCAATTGCCACAACAAACGTAGTTGCCAATGCCTTTCCTGTCACCGTTTTTGTATCGGAAACACCAGCCGATAAAATCAGCGCGGTGTTCGCAATATTTACAACAATCCATGAAAATGTCTTTGCGACATCATCCGTTATAATATTCTTTTTCCCACAGACAAATCCAATTCCCATATAAAAGAAAAGTACCAGCATCTGTTGCAGCAATAACATATTTCATCATCCCCTATTCCGTGGTAACCTGTATTCACACAACACGATTCCCTGCATAATCTGTTTCTCCACGCATATGATTGACCAGATTCATACACGCCTGTGTCCGCAATTCGTTCATGGAGCGTTCCGAATAAAATGCACTGTGTGGCGTCAGAATCACATTTCCACGATGTAATAATTTACAATTCTTCAAGTCTGGATTCTCGTTCTCCAATACGTCTATCCCCGCACCGGATACAAATCCTGCATCCAGTGCCTCACAAAGCGCATTCTCATCTACTGAAATTCCCCGTCCTACATTGATAAACAATGGACGTCTCTTCAGACTATAAAACCAGACCTCATCAAAATAATGCACGGGCAATCCATCTGCACTCTGATGGTTGATTATAACGTCTGCCACCGCAGCCACATCCTCCGGCTCTATTTTTTCTGCGCCATGCCGTCTGACTACCTCGCTGTCTGCATGTCTCGATACAACATATACTCGCATTCCCATAGCTGCCAGAGTTGCAACCGTCTGTTTCGCAATCTTTCCAAACCCATAGATTACGACATTCTTTCCATATGGGACGGTTACACTTGCATATGTATAGTCCCATTTCTGGGATCGATTGATATGATGATCCTGTTTTTTCAATCCCCTCATAAGCGCTAACATCATAGATACCGCATGAATCGACACCTCCTGTGTACAATAATCCCGGACATGATACACTGCTACTTTATGTTTTTTCGCTGCTGCACAATCAATATTGGTATACCCGGTTCCGGTCACAGAGATTGCCTGTAATTTTTTTGCTGCCGCAAAATATTTCTTTCCAAACGGAACATACGAGGTAAGAATATATTCTACATCTGCAAGCTCCTGCACATAATTTTCATCTGGTACATAATGCCGGATTTCAGATTCCGGCAGCATCTTCCGAAACAGTGCACATATCTTCTCAAATTCTGCTTCTTCATATGTCATATCACAAACAACTATCTTCGGCATACGGCATCCCTTCTTTTTTACAAATTTGAGAAATCTACATAATCACGGATCAATGGCAGGGTTGCACAATGTAAGCCTCCGCCTGCCTTTCCAGCCTCATCGTATTCAACCTCAAACAGCGTATATCCTTTCTTACGAAGGATCTCCTTTGTGTACTCCGAATGTGCTGTCTTCTGCATGACAATCTTCTTATTGCCAAGTGGCACACAATTGATTACAAATACATCGTCTCTTGGATCTTTCTTGATAATATTGATTCCAAGTTCTTTCATCTTCTCCAACACAAAATATGGAGTAATATCCACATCGACCAAAGCTTCCCGATGATCGATCATCGCAAACATGCCATCGATATGAAGCATATAACCCGGACAAGGAATCACAATCAATTCAATTCCCATTGGATCTAAAATCTCTCGCACCTGACGGATTCCTTCCCGATTGGTTCGCGTGGAAAGTCCAATGCAGACATGCTTATCATCGAGGAAAAGGCAATTGCCGCCTTCCGCAACCCCTGTTCCATTCATTGTACGGAGAATCGGCATTCCAATCGCGCCCAATGTCTTCGTTGCAACACACGCTTCCCCCTTTCGCATATATGGAGCATTTCGACATACGATCATACCGCCCGGAACCGTAATTCCCACGTCACAGCAATTGATCGTCTTTGTCAGGTTCGGCTTGTTATTCTTGTTTGTATAGACAATCTCCACACCATTGTCTCTTAATATCTGCGCGTATGCGTCATGCTGGGCTGCTGCCTTCGCAATATCCGGCTTCTCTTTACCAATCCAGTAATACTCCTTGTTATCACCTATGATCGCATTATATTCTTCGTTATACTTACTTGGATCAATGGTATTTAACTCCACATCCGGACGATGCAGCATAACCATACGCAGAGTTCCGGTTTCACAGTTCTGTCCCCATTTTTTCCCCCAGTAATTCTCCAGACATGTAAGATCCTCAAACGGCGGAGTTGCTACCGCTGGGAACAATTCAGATACATCATCCGTTGCACATTTTGTTGCTGACATAATCGTTACCTCCTTCAATCCATGCTTTCGTTTTCGTGTACTGTATACAGAGTACAGCAAGAAAAAGGAGCGTGTCAACGCTCCTCCTTTGATTTCTTTTTTTATTTTTATTTCTGAATTTTTATTTATTTTTTGAAAGTCGAGTTTTTGATATTCTGATTTTTATTTATTTTTTAATCTTCTTAATCATAGTTACATTCACACAAAAACGCTGTATACATTCCCGTATACAGCGTTTTGATTTTCCATATATTTTCCGTATAACTACTGCCGGATATCTACATATCCATACAGCAATGCTGATTGACTAAATTGTGTATAGTCGTCATTTCCGGAGAAAAGATCAAGATACAGATACGGCAGCTCATCCTCCGTTACAAGGAATGCCAAAGTGACCGTTCTTGTTTCACCCGGCTGAACCCGGATCAGATGATTTTTCTCCTCTGCACTTTTTCCGTTATAGTAATAAAGCGGTACATTGGAAATACGATAATTCTGTCCATAGTAACTATCATAATCCACATCATCCTTCGCATAGACGTCAACCGTTTCATAGCCATCTCCGGTTTCCTTCGCCCAGAGCAGGCCGCATTGGAACATGGTATCTCCGGTCTGTTGGTCACTCGTGTTCGTATACGCAACCTCGATATAAAGGATCTTTTCCTTTACTTCCTTCGTCTCTACAACCTCATCTAATTGATCTATACCATTCCCACATTTCTCATAGGCGATCACATTGTTGAGCAACTTTCCTTCCGCATCCGTTTTGACCGGATCGAGCGCATAGGCTGCATCAATCGCATCCGGGGAATCCAGTAATTCCACCTTGGATACCTTTGCCGTCAGGGAAGACTGCGGTACATTGAAGCTATCTCCGACCTGATGCATATGTTCTTCCATTGATTCTTTCGAAGTTTCCGTAAATCTGTTCTTCTTGCCAGCGTTTTCGTCTGCCTCATAAACAGGCGCTGCGGCAGTTGCTTCCTCCTGCCCTGTATATTCTTCCGCCACGATTCTGCGTTTTGCCTCCGGATCATCGGTTGCGGTAAGCTTCAGTCCTTTTACAATATCTATGGCAGTATCAAGTTCGGTATCGTCATACACAAACATTCCTAACAGATAATTGTTTTCATATGTGACATACAGCTCATACTGAATCTGTCGTCTGGCTGATTCCAGAACCTGTCTTTCTATCACAATTGCCTGTCGGCCATCGATATCCAGTTCTTTGGTGGAAATAACATGTGTTTGATCAAAGGAAACCTGCTGATCCGCCGGCATTTTCAAAAATGTAAACGAAACGCCTCCCATATATGGTGTATCCTTTTTATAAACTGAAACTTTTTTCACATAATTATTTCCATCTGCATAAATATCATCCAACCCATCTACCGTCATACCTTCCGGTACGTAGGAAACATCCAACGTATACAGTGCATTCTGATTCACTTCCGCGTCGGTATCCGTCGCATCGGTATTGGTTGCCTCTCCATAGATCAATGTAGAGCCATATTTCCCCTGCTGCTCCAGATGCATTTTGTATAACTTTGTAGCCGCCAGTGTGGTTCCTCCGCCCACGCAGGCAAAAGCAAGAATCGCGGCTGCAACTCTCCACATTTTCTTACCGTAACGCTGTTTTTTCTTCAACTGCTGTTCGACCGTCTCCTCGATCATATCCCGGATATAATCCGGCATTTGCAGACACTCTGATTTCATCTCATTGATTTTATTTCTATCAATATCCATAACACATTACCTCCTTTACCCGTTTCAATCATCCCGGTGTTCTGACCTTCATGCCGATTTTGCCTTTAATATTCCTCGCAAATGCTCCCTTGCCCGCACCAGACGTTTCTTGACTGCCGATTCGGTAGACTCGAGGCATTGCGCGATTTCCCGAATGCTGTACTCCTCAAAATAATACAAAATAATGCAGGTCCGCTCATTCTCCTTCAGCCGCATGATGCTTTCATACAATTCCGAATACTGTCCGTACCCACGTATGTATTCCGCTTCCCGGCCTTCTTCCTGATATTCCTCCCAAGTTACGACCTTCTTATTCTCTCGTATGACCTGATGACATTCGTTGATCAGAATTCTTATAAACCATGTTTTCGCATACTTATCATTGCGCAGGCTGTACAGATTCTCAAATGCATGCACGATCGCATTTTGAATCGCGTCAGCACAATCCGCATCATTGCATAAGTAGCTTTTGGCGATCCGGTACCAGCTTTCCTGGTTCGAAATCACAAGTTCACCAAAGGCTTCTTTCTTCATGTGTTTCACTCCCTTCCCTCCGGAGTTTTATATTCTGTATGTCCATACACCTATTAGATGATTTAGGGCACGGAAAAGTCCCATGTTTATTCTTTTTCCAGTAAATGTTTATATGTGCTGTCGATACTGAGCGCGCCGATCGGTGCTGTAATCACGATTGCCATGACCGCAACGGAAAGCACAAGTGTACCGCAGGAAAGCCCGGCTGCCAGAGGAACTGACCCAATCGCCGCCTGCACAGTAGCCTTCGGAAGATACGCAATGATACAGAATAGCCGTTCCTTCCATGTAAGCTTCGTACCAAGCATGCAGATGCAGACACCGACTGCGCGGAACAGCAGCGCTGCCCCAATCATCAAAAGCGCCATTGCCCCAGCCTTTGCCATATACCGGATATCAACTGCCGCTCCAACCAGCACGAACAGGATTACCTCTGCGGCAATCCACAGCTTACCGAATTTCTCTGACAACCGTTTCGACACAAATGTCGTGCTCTTCACCTTAAGCATACATGCCATACTGACAACTGCCAGAAGTCCGGACACTGCCACATATGCAGACACCCACTCCTCGATTGCAAGCAGCAGACACGACATACCTAAAATCACAATCAGCTTCGTTGAGTTACGAACGCAGTGATTCTTCTTATACGCAAGCTCGAAGAACCGGTACAGCAGATAGCCGACGATACAACCGAGTACGATTCCTAACACGATTGAGATCGGGATATTGATAAAATCCTTCGCATTTGCATGTCCGCCCTGTGCCATCTGCAAAAATGTTGTAAATAACACGATCACGAAGATATCGTCGCACGATGCCCCCGCCAGTATCATCTGTGGGATACCTTTCTTCGTTCCATAGCCTTCCTCCATGAGTTTCACCATACGCGGTACAACGACGGCTGGGGAGACCGCACCCATGACGGCACCCATAACGGCTGCCTCGACACGTGTCACGCCGAGGATCATCGGCGCAAACAGAATATACCCACAGATTTCAAACGATGCCGGCACAAACGACATCAGGATTGCCGGGCGTCCCACCTTCTTTAAATCCGAGAGGTTCAACGACAATCCTGCCTTGAGCAGAATGATGATAAGCGCTAATTTCCGCAGATCTGCGGAGATTCCCAGGATTGATGGGGACAACAGATCCAGCACATACGGACCGAGTACGATTCCTGTCGCCAGCATGCCGATGATGCCCGGCAGGCGGATCTGTTTACAGATGGCGGACATGGCAAGTCCGACCAGAAAGATAAGTGCAAGTGATGTTAACATGTTTTTTCCTCCTTTTAAGCTCAAAAAAAGCTGACACCTTCTGCGATCAATATCGTAGAAGTCATCAGCTTTATAAGCAGTTCCGGTTACCCGAGGGAGAACTTCATTCCCTTTTTCTGTATGTAACTATACGCCCGTATCACCGGTCTGTCAATCCTGAAGTTTCATCACTTTGTTTCGAACACCAGACGCATGCTGTCGCTCCCTGAAATCACGATCGTCATCTGTTTTCCGGAAATCGTCGCTTCCATCGTTTTGTTCGAATCACTGTAATGCAGGATGTATTTTTCACCTGATTTTTCCAGTGTTCCCGTGTGCGTTTTTCCACTGTTTGTAAATGTAAAATTCGTTCCATCCGTACACGAAAACTGTGGTGCCTTTGCATCCCGGTTTGAATCATCATATGTCATAGACTTCCCATTTACTGTCATTTCGACAATTGACCATGCAGATGTAATCTTCGCATTTTTTGAATCCGAACCTCCACATGCTGCAAAACACAACGCCATCGCAACAACCATTACAACACATAATAACCTTCTCTTCATCTCATTTTCTCCCCTGTTACTTTATTTTTCTTAATATAACATAGCAAGATTATATATTGCAAGCAATCTCATGTTAACTATATGTAAATCATTCATGTGCAAACAAGATTATGAAATCTCCCGCAAGGCCTTCTTAAACTGGAACGAAAACAGGATCGATGTAAATGTCACCGCAAGCACATCCGCGATCGGCTCTGCCAGATAAACCGCCATTGTCTTATCCGACGTAATGATATGTGGCAGAATGAAAATGAGCGGAATCAACAGCACGAATTTCCGCATGATCGCAACAATGATCGATGCCGGTGCATTTCCCAGTGCATTAAATGTCATCTGGCAGGCAATCTGGATCCCGAACATGAATAATGCTGCAAGGTAATAACGGAGCGCATCCTTGGTAAATGCAATCAAGGCTGCATCTGTCGTAAAAATCGATGCAAAAACCTTCGGGAAGCATATGATAAACAACCACAGAATCGTGGAATATAGCAGGCTGACCTTCAGCAGTAATTTAAATGCAGCCCGGACTCTGGATGCATTTTTCGCACCATAATTGTAGCTGATGATTGGCTGGGCGCCCTGTCCCAAGCCCTGCAAAGGAAGCATCGCAAACTGCATCACACTTGTTAAGATCGTCATCGCACCGACTGCGATATCCCCGCCGTATTTCAGGAGAGACGAATTAAAGCATACCGATATAATACTCTCGCTGCCCTGCATAATAAAGATTGCAGAGCCGAGTGCCAGACACGGAAGAATATACGCTGCCTTCAATCCCATATTTTTGCCACGGATACGGAGCGTCGTCCGCCTCCCGAACAGAAAGCTTATTACCCAGATGCAGGAGCAGCATTGGGAAATCACTGTCGCAAGTGCAGCGCCCCGGACACCCATATGAAGCCCGAAAATAAAAATCGGATCCAATATAATGTTCGCGATTGCGCCGATCAATACAGAGAGCATGCCTTCCTTCGCAAAGCCCTGCGCTGTGATAAATGCATTCATGCCGAGGGTAAGCTGAACAAAGATCGTTCCGAGTGCATAGATATTCATATACGATGCCGCGTACTCAATCGTGTTTGCACTTGCTCCAAAAGCGAGCAGGAAATCCCGGTTCCAGATCAGCAAAACTACCGTCAGAATAATGGATAAGAGTATCTGCATCGTAAAACAATTGGCAAGTATCTTCTCCGCATCGTCTTTCTTATTTTTACCCATAAAGATTGTCGCACGAGGTGCGCCGCCATTTCCAACTAATGCCGCAAAGGCAGTTATAATCATGATCAGTGGCATGCAGACACCCACGCCGGTCAGTGCCATCGCTCCCGTATCCGGAATATGTCCGATATAGATACGGTCAACAATGTTATATAACATATTAATCAACTGTGCTGCGATCGTTGGCAGTGCCAGCTTCGCAAGCAGCTTGCCGATTGGCTCTGTCGCTAAAAATGTACGGTCGGATTGTACGGACACGGATACAGCATTTGATTCCTCGTTTTCATTTTGTTGTTTCATTTCTTTTCCTCATTTCTACTATATAATTGATGATTTTCCGTTATTTCAAATGTGACATTACATTTTGATACAGTCGCGCATTGTATGCTGCAAAATTCTTCTTTTCATCCTCCGAAAATCCCGCAAAGATGCACGATACAAGGGCTTCCTGTTTTTCTTCAATAGCACGGACAATATCATCTGTCTGTTCCGTGAGTTTCAGGTGTACGATCCGTTTGTCATCCGGATCTGTATATCGTATCAGATATCCCTTTTTCTCCAGAGTATCGACAGCCGCAGACACATTTCCCCGCTGTAGCATTCGGAATTTCACAATATCCCGCGCAGAATCATAGGATGGGTTATTATGCAGAAACGTTAGAATAATAATCTCGATGCGGCTGAGATTAAACTCATCCCGCACACTTTCCAGATATTTCTCCTGTAGTTTCATCAGACATTTCGTCATGTCAAAGACATTGGATGGCGTCTGAAGTTTCATTTCTCGATTCCTTCTTTCAATTAGTTCTTTTTAGAACTATTATAGTAGTAAAAAAGAAATAGTCAACCACCATTTTTAAAATAAAAAGAGCCGTCGCCACAAATTAAGCAACAGCCCTTTCACATATATAATGGCTATTTTTCCTTACTGCATACATGCTCCACGATCACACGTACAGCCGCATACAATACGCCGACAATCGGCCACACGATCCAAGTATCTCTCCAGTCATTTGTGATAAAGCTGATACCAAGAAAAATCGCTGTTGAACCAAGCCAATACGCAAGTGAAAATGCGCCCATCTTGTCGCTGATTTTCTTTTTTGCCCTTGCATAATCGCCTTCTTCAAGAAGCATCTCCATTGCAGCCATCTGCGTTCCTCCCAGCACAAAGAAATATACACCACAAGAAATCAGAAACAGCATAATCCCTACCATACATACAATCGGAAAGTCCCGGTCACTGAATATAGCGATACTGCCAAAAAGCGGAATTACAGAGAAAATGCACAATATAACACCAATCACATTGTAACGGACATATCGCTCATGGAACTGTTCTTTGCGTTCCTTCACCATTCCTGTCACACCATATTCTGTCTCGAAGCATTTTGTCTCTAAGAATTCATATTTCTTCTGTTTCATATCGGTACATACAAAAATTGCAACCGCAATTCCAACCAGTATGAACATCACACACATACCAACTCCACCTGCAAAGTCTTCTCCGATTCCAAACGCTTCCACTTCGCTGGCTGCCCCTAACACGATCAGGCAGATTGGTGATATCACGCAGAGCCACGTTGCAAATGCAATTCTTTTTGCAGCCTCTTTTCTGATCTGCAAAAACTCACTTGCCATTTCCATCGTCACTTTATACTGTGGTTCGTCTTCTTCATAAGAATCCTCCCCGGTATAAATCTCCTCTTCCATCTCATCTTTAATGAGATAGTCCGTTGTCACACCAAAGATCTGACTAAGCTTCAATATTTTATCCAGGTCCGGAACTGCCTGTGCCCCTTCATATTTGGAAATAGACTGCCGGCTGACTCCCAATTTATGTGCCAGTTCTTCCTGAGACCAACCATTCTTTTTTCGCAAGTTAATAATCTTATCCGCTAATATCATAAGCGCCTCCTCCTGCCATCCGCATGGCAAATTTGATGTTCTTATCGTACGCATTTTCTCCGTTACACACAAGAAAGCCGCATGGACAATTTGTCAACCGATGGTTGCACCCCCTGATTTTTAGCCATTTTTATGCCCCGGCTAGAAAATCCGCAGAAACACCATATAACAGACTGTTCCAAGCAGGATGCTCAAAAATGTGTTGTGTTTCCATTTATAACTGACTGCCACGCCCAAGCCAATAAGTGCCGGCTTGTGACCCGTCGCAATATTTTTCTCTTTTGTTTGCTCATCTTAACTATTGATTCCTTTATATTTATTTGTCGTGCGTCAAATAGATTCCATTCCTAAGTATATTTATTTTTATATCGCGCGTCAAATAAAAAAGCAGATACCTTATGATACCTGCTCTTCTACCTCTACCACCCTAGATCCAGCAACCAGTTCTGTAACCTGCGTTCGCGGTCTGCATCCGATAAATTCTCATCCTCCGGGGCTTTGTATTCCCCTTTGATTGTTCCATCCAATATGTATAAGACTCTCTTGCAGCAAGATGCAACCTTGGCATCATGCGTTACCATCATAATCGTTGTTCCTTCGCGATTCAGCTTCCCAAGTGCATCCATAACCTCTGTTGAGGCAGCCCGGTTCAATGCTCCGGTCGGTTCATCTGCAAAAAGAAGCTTCGGATGATTCACCATGCTTCTGCAGATACACGCCCGCTGCAGTTGTCCCCCGGAAACCTCATTGATATCATTGTCTGCAACCTCTATGATTGACAGTTTCCGCACCAATTCTTCCGCAAATGCAACCTTCTCGGCACGCGACCGTTCATCCTTTTTACTCTCCATTGCCGGAAGCAGAATGTTATCCAATATTGTCAGATTCTTCATCATATACATCTGCTGGAAGATAAATCCCATCTCATCCAGCCGCACCTTCGCAAGCTCCGTCTGTGACAGCTTCGCAATATCCCTGCCTGCAAAGCAAACCGTTCCGCTTGTCGGCACATCCATACCCGATACCGAATAAAGCAGTGTCGACTTTCCGGAACCAGAAGGTCCCATGATTGCTACCATATCGCCCTCTTCCACTTCAAAGTTCACATTTCGAAGAACATTATTCTGCCGCTTGTCAATCACATATGTTTTGCACAAATCTTTTACTTCCAATATATTCGTCATAATTTACACCCTTTCCGATTTCATTTTCCAAGTGCACTCCTACTCTACATTTACAATGTCTGTGCCACGAATCCTGCGTATATGAAATGCGGTGACGCTGACTGCAATCCATGTAATCGCAAGCACGATACCCGGATAGATCAGGATGATTCTTACCGGACTGAAATAATAATCTACGTTTGTCGCTCCCATCATCGCCCAGATCGGATCACACCACAGTTTCGTAATTGGTCTGGTCAGTACAACTGCAAGGATTTCTGCGAACCCTGCAACCAGCATGAATCGTATTACATGCCACCAGAAGATGCTTCGATTGGAAAATCCAATCGCTTTCAAAAGAGCAATCTGACCATGTTCCGTAGATATAAACGACCGTTCCATCAAAACCGTCACGAGAATAACGACGATTCCTGTTATCGCCAAAAGCAGCAGACAGACCGTATCCATCGTATCCCCAACGCCCATGCAATCTACGCAATATCCCGCAGCATCAAACACTCCGGTAATTCCATATAATTCCTTGATTTTCTTTACACGCGTCCGAATCTCCTTCTCATCTGGATGATCTGAAAAATCGACCTGAAAGCCCGGCATGGTCGTCGAATACTCCATCGAAGTCGGTGCCTCTTCATGGAGCCGTCCAACCTTTCCCAACTGGTTCATCGTCTGAAATAACGCTGTCACAACACAGTCCCGTTTCTCCGTACCAAAATCAATCGTCACTGTATCCCCGATATCCACGCCAAGCTGATCGGCGATCATCGGCGTAATGGCAATCTCATACGCATTTTGTGGCGGAGTTCCCTTCTCATATGTATAATCCGTCGTATGCGTCTCTGTATTCTGCTGGAATAACACAGAATATAACTTTCCATTTGCTTCACAGGCATACTTGTACCAGACTTCCATGCTTACCTTATCCACCGGCATACCTGCAGCTTCCAACTCATCCGCAATCGCCTGATAGTTCTCCTGCAGGACGGGCTCATGATCCTTATCCACAAGAACCGGTTTCATCATTTTAGGATCTGTGATATAGATATCCGACTCCTTTCCAAAACAAGTGATCATACTCTTACTCTGCATCGTCGATGTCACCATCACAACGCCAAGCATAAATACCGAGCAGATAAAAAATGGCAGCACGATTGTAATAAACCGGCGTGGTGCACTCAATATATCATTCAGTGCCATATAAAATGGTGTACGCGCGCGACTTTTACTTAACCGGTAGATTGTTTTTTTGTGATATCGTTCTCCCGTCTGTCCGTTTCGTATCGCGTCAACCGGTGTCAGCTTTCTGACCTTTCCTGTGCAAAGATACGCAAATCCAACCATCAGACCAATCACAGCCAACACGCCGATTGCATTAAAGAGATACCCACCCTCATTGCCAAGCACCATCTTTTTCGAGACAGATGCGATCAGCAGATTGCCAAATGGAATGCTCACGAAAAATCCGACTATTCCACCAACGATTGCCATTGCCAGATATTTCACAATATACAGGCGCCGTATCTTCGCATTTCGGATACCGATCGCCTTCATCACGCCAATCTCGCGAAATTCCTCCCGGATGGAAAATGTAATCACAAATTTCAAAATCACGAAGGATACAATGATCAGGCAGATACTCAGCACAAGCACAAGCATCGCCAGAATCATATCCATAACATACGACAGGCGGATTGTAGATCTCTCTGAAGAAAACAATATATTCGTTGCGCTTGCCAATTCCGCTGAAAGTGTCCCTGTATCATCCGTCTCCACCTGAAAGATTCTCCCAAGATAAGGTTCCAACGATTTGTCCGCTTCATACGCTTTGAAATCATTTTCGCTGAGCAGAAATCTTGTATTTCCCATAAGGTCAGAACCAAGCAGCGCATCTTTGATTTCGCCCGCTACGCGAAATGTCTTGTCTGTGTTTTTCATCTGAATCCGGATCGTATCTCCGACGTGCATATCATTTCTCGCAAAACTTCCAGCAGTAATATAGATTTCTCCGTCCGCAATCTCCGTCAACTCCTGATTATCTTCCAGAAAATAATGAAACTGCGTCGTATCCAGCGATTGTATCAACAAAGTATTATTCTTTACCTTCAGTTTCTCGCCCTGATATGTGACATCTCCATTCGTTCCCCAGATACATTTTTCCATGCTGTAATCCTTTACACATCCCGATGTTTTCAGGATCTGCTCTACGCCGCCATCCCCGTTCTGCGTGAACAACACATAATCTTTGATCCCGGCTTTTTCAAAAAAATAATCAGTTCCGTTCATAACCGTGACCACATTGTTCAGACCACTCGCAACAAAAACCGCTGCCAGAATTGTGAACAATAACAGGATCACATTCATCGTCTTTTTCCGTTTGATATCCCGCTTTAAGATATTCCAGTACATAAATCTGCCCCTTTCCTTGTTTATGGCTCAATCATAACAGGGAAATTATTAAATAATCCTTAAAAAAGAAAAATGCAGGAATCACCTACATTTTTCTAAGTACAATCGTAACTGCAAAGCCTGTTTCCGGTCTCTTTGCATAGATATCTCCATCCATCTTGTGAAGCAGTTCCTTGCAGATATATAAGCCCAATCCGCTTCCGCGGACACCTGCGTGATTACTTCCACGATAAAACGCATCAAAAATATGTGGCAGTTCCTCTTCTTTGAGACCATCCCCAGAATTTTCAATCGTAATCAGGCTGTGGTCTTCTTCCTCGGAAAAAGAAATATGCACGTATTTTCCATCGCCATATTTGATTGCATTCTCCAGCACATTTTGTCCCACTTCAACTGCCCGGTCCAGATCGCCATATAACAGACAATCTGCAAAGGACTCCATCTGAAAGTCTGTATGTAAATCCGCGAATTTTTCTTTGTAATAGAGTTTCAACGCCTGCATCATCTGCGACAGATAAAACTCCCCGTGCTGCACGTCCAGCTTCAGAAAATCTTCCCGTGCTGCTTCCGAGATCTCGCCTACATATTTCTTAATTGTCTCTGTGTTTTTGCGAATCCCGCCAATCGCCTGCTGCCTTTTTTCTTCATTTTCATACAGATTTTCCTCCAGCGCCTGCGTGTATAATTCAATCGCCGAAAGCGGTGTGCGTATATCATGCGACAACGACAATAAGAGTGTCTTCTTCTCTTTCTCCAGCTCCAGTCTTCTTAACTTGTCCGCCTCCAGCTTTTCCCGCAGCATATCCAGACTCCACAGGAATTTTCCGAAGAAACGGCTTTTTTCTGCCTTGATTGGTACGGACAGATTCCCTTTTGCAAGTTCTGTTGTAAGTCCTTCCATCGACGCAAACGGACGAACCAGTTTTCTTCCAAGCAGTATCAGAAATACCGCCGTACAGATCCACAATGCGCCCAGCACCAGATCCAGTTTCCATATACTTCCGTACTGCACCGTGCGTCTGTAACAAAACCGATACAGCTTGCCCTGCACTTCCTCCACACGGTACTCTTCGTTGCACACTTCTTGCGCATCAAAAATGCTTACCCGTGTAAGTGTCGGATAGTCTGACAACTTAATCTGTTCCAAAGGAGTTCCTGTTTCCAGCTCCTGTACACATCGTGCCACATCCACCCGGTACGAATATTCATCCTTGGATTTCAGAGCTTGTACCACAAAAAGATTGCAAATTCCTATCAGGCAGATTTCCAACAATAAGAAAATTATTACAAATCTACGATATTTATTCAAACCGATACCCCGTTCCCCATTCCGTGATAATATGATCCGGATGTTTTGGATCTTTCTCTATTTTCTGTCTGAGCCACTTAATATGTACCGTCAGTGTCTGCATCTCCGATTCACTGTCACTGCCCCAGATCGTACGGAACAAATATTCCTTTTTCAGTGTCACGCCTTTATTTTCCATCAGCAATTTTAATAGCTCAAATTCCTTCGCTGTAGAATCAACCTTTTGATCTGCGACATAAATCGTCTGTGTCGCCGTATTCAGACGGATCGTTCCGGAGATCAATTCCTCCTGTGCGTATTTGCGTTTGAAAATACCATGAATCTTCGCAAGCAGGATATCCATATCGTAAGGCTTTTCAATGTAATCATCGGCACCCAGATTCAAGCCTTTTAATTTGTCGTTCTTTTCTGTCTTGGCACTCACGATCAGAATATGTGCATTGGATGTCTCACGGATTTTTGAACAGACTGCAAAACCATCCATCCCAGGCAGCATCAGATCTAAGATTACAAGCTTCGCTCCGTATCGTTCAAATAGCTCCAATGCAGCCTCGCCATCCTTCGCAACGCTCACAATATAATTTTCTTTCCGCAGAAAATCCGAAAGCAGCTCGCCGATTTCGTGATTATCCTCTACTATAATGATATCTAACATATATACCTCTACTTCTGCTTCACATCCACATCGCCACTCGATGTTACGATCTTGCACAGGTAACCGGAATCCGCATCTCCATCCGGAACATCCACATCTCCGCTATTGGTTTTCGTCTCAAACCGATATGTGCGTCCCGCTGTAATCTCCATATCGACATCGCCGCTCGACGTTGTGATATCGAATCCTTCGGCATCACAACGTTCCAGATCTATGTCTCCGCTGCTTGCTTCAAGTTCCATCTGCTTTGCTGTCACATCTGCCAGATCTATATCTCCGGAAGAAGATGTTGCCATAATGGAATCCGGGGCATTTATATTCTTCATATATAGATCTCCACTGGATGCAGACACATTTACAGTTCCTGCATTCACATCCTGAATTGTAACATATCCGCTCAAGGTTGTTACAGCGATTTCTTTATATTCCGCATCTGCCAGATACAACCGCGCCGCCGTATCTTTTCCGAATCCCAGTGACACAATCGCCTTATGTTTTCCCTTGTCGTCCGTTGTGAATTTCAGCACATGGTCCTTCACATCCACATGGCTCGTCCAATCATCCGTATCATAATACTCCACATAATTCTTACCGGTCTTTGATTTGCAGATCTCGATATCCATGCTGCTTGCCCCGGCTATCTCTATTTTATCAAATGCATCCGCAATCTGCACAGTTTTCTTCTCGGTATGAAGTGCTTTCATCGTAGTAAGATCGACTTCTCCGTTCGGGAACCTGAATCCACCTATCGCAATTCCGATAAATCCTATAATCACACCGATACCGACTAGCACGGAACCAATGATGACCGCTTTTTTAGTTTTGCTCATATCTTAGCCCTCCTTTACGAACTTTCTTTTGATGCCGCTCACAGCTGCCTTACACAGATTCCAGAATCCAACCGTTACCGGCTTCACTGCGACAAAGAACAGAATCGTAAGTCCGACACCTGCGAATCCGCACCCAAGCATAAATATCGCTGCCGGAACATTGCTGATCATCAGGAATGGAACCACAGCTAAAACTCCCGCAATTCCCGCGACTGCTGCTGATATGACTACTGCATAAAATGTAATCAATAGTGAAAATACAACAACTAACATACTTAATACCAGAATTCCGGCTGTAAGCAGAAGCGGCACCCAGACCGGAGAACCAAGTACAATCAGAACAATCTCCCATGCACGCAGGCGATGCGTCGGCCTGATCTTCTGCTTAACGATTTTGCTAAGTGGCGTATCTTCCAGAATCTGATCCACGGCTTCATCCGGTGTATCCATCGTGGCAACCGCCTCTTCCTCCGTCATGCCATCTTCCATCCGGTCATCGATCATCTCACTGTAATAAGCGATGAACCGCTCCATATCTTCCGTCGGCATCTTCGGAATCCGCACCCGGATTGCCGACAAATATTCCTGTTTATTCATGGTCTTGTGCCTCCTTCATAGGTTCTTCCCGAACGATAAACCGATAGATGGATTCCAGTTCCTTCCATTCCTCCTGAAACTCATCGATTCGCGCCCGTCCTGCGTCTGTAATATGATAATATTTCCGAAGTCGTCCGTTATGCTCCACCGATTGTACCGTCAGATACGCATTTGCTTCTAAGCGTCGTAAAATCGGATACAGCGTCGACTCAGAAATCGTCACATACGGTTTCATATCTTTGATGATCTGATATCCATAGGAATCTTCATCTTTGATTGCCGCCAGCACGCATACATCCAACATGCCTCGTTTTAATTGAATATCCATATGTATACCTCCTTATGTCACATACTATACGCCGCATAGTATTATATGTCAAGTAGTATTTTAATTCTTGCACCTTCTGCATAATTTCTGATTGCATAAAAAAATCATCATGCTTTCACATGATGATTTTCTATAATCTAGCTTTATTCTACCCTGTCTACTTCTTTTCTTCTTGTCCGTACGAACCGTATGTACCATAATTGCCATAATACTTACCATAGTATTTACCGTAATATTTTCCGTAGGCTTTTCCGGCAACTTCCACCTTATTCATGATCGTTCCAAGAATACGGCAGCCAGACTTTTCTAGCTGTTCTTTGATCTTCTGCTCCAGACGATAACTGATCGAATCTGACGCGATCACAATAATCGCACCATCACAGTTCTGAGCGACAATCGCTGCATCAATTACGGAACCAAGTGGCGGGCAATCCACGATCACATAATCGTATTCCTCCCGTCCCTTCGCCATCAATGCCTTAAACAGATCATTTCCAAGCAGCTCCGAAGGATTCGGTGCACTCTGACCGGAAAATATCATATGCAGATTCTCGATATTCGTCTCATAAATCACATTGTCCAGCTTCTCCTGTCCAGACAGATAATGGGATAAACCGACAACCTCCTCACTGATTCCATGTCGAACCAGCGCAACCGATTTACGGATATCCGCGTCCACATACAAAATCTTCTTTCCTGTCTCTGTCATAGTTCTCGCAAGCTCAAATGATACTGTCGATTTTCCTTCATTCGGTGTTGCCGATGTGAATGCAATCGTCTTAATATCGCTTCCTAAGAACTGAATATTCGTACGCAAAGCCTTGTACGATTCTCTTGCATTATAATTTAACTCATCAATCTTTTCGAGTACTATCTTCTTCATGTTCCATCCCCTCATTAAGCGCTCTTTTTCATCGCATGCTTACTGCTTTTCTTTGCCTTCTTACCCTTTGTCTTCTTCTCATTCTGGTATACAGGAATCGAGCCAAGATTTGTAAGTCCCAGATATTTCTCTGCATCATCTGCCGTCTTGATCGAATCATCCAACAGATATCTTACAATGATAACACCTGCCGCTAGTACAAACACGATCAATCCACCAAGCACGATGTTCTTCTTTGTATTCGGCGACACCGGATTCTCTGCTACCACACCGGTATCTACGACATTCGGCACTTCCGTCGCCATGACATCTGCTGTTTTCTTCGCTGTGACCTCTGCGTACTTGTCAACAATAGTCTTTGCCATATACGGATCTGCATTTCGCACAGACAAGGTCAGAATACGTGTATTAGAATCATTTGTGATTGTAACAGTATCCAAAAACTGTTCATATGTCATATCCAGCTCTAATTCCTGAATTACGGATTCTACCACATTCCGGCTCTTCGCAAGCACCATATAATCCTGTGTCAGCTGTGTACCCATCTGCAAATCTGTGAGCGAAGTCAATGTTGTTGTCTTTGACAAAATATACAAAGAGGATGTTGATTCATACATCGGTGTCACACATAAGATCGTATACAATGCCGCGATTACAGCACCTGCAACTGCCGCACCAATCAAAATCCAGATCTTCGACCATAATACTAAAAATAATTCTTTCAAATCAATCTCTTCTGTATTTTGAGACTGTATCTTCTTTTCGTTTTCCATCGTTTCCCTTTTTATCCTCCCTGTTAATCTATCCGTTCATTCCGGAGCATCTTCTCTGCATTTCTATATAATACATCCTCCATGATATCCGAATCTAATTTCTTCTCCATCCACGCCAGTGCTTCTTTCACAAAAGGCGCCCGGTCATCCGTGTTATGCGCATCCGTGCCAATCATACTGATGTAGCCCTCCTGCATCAGCTTGCGACACCATTTCACATGACTGTCGAACATGCCGCCGACCAGACTTCCCGCATTCATCTGCAGGGCAGCTCCATTTTTACAGATTTCATCCACGCGGTCAACATGCTTTGTCAACTCGTGATAACGCTCTACATGTGCAACCAACGGGCGATATCCCGCCTGTGTCAGCATACGGATTGCTTCAAATATATCGGAATAGCTCGTCGCAGGTGCAAACTCTACAAGCACGTATTTTGTCCCCTGCATCGTATTGATGCGCTGGTCTTTCAGTGCCGCAATCACGCCTTTATTCCAATATACCTCGTTTCCAAGATACATCTCATAATCTGGATATTTCTTCTGCACCTTCCCGCGCAGTACCTCAAATATCTTTTTAAAATCTGCTCCTGTCTCCTTGGTATGTCCCAGATAATAATGCGGTGTCAGGATCATCGTGCGGATTCCCTGACTATATGCAATATCAATCATATCCATAGACATCTCTTCGTTCTTGGAACCGTCATCTACCCCCGGTAGAACATGACAATGTACATCTACTATCTTCAACTGTTTATCCCCTTATTTGTCTTCCATTTGGCTCTTACGGACTACGCCGACCAGCGTCATAAGCAGTACGCCCACGAGAACCGCCATACTTGCAATCGCACCTACAATCATAGCCGCGTGCTTTGCATAGTCCCGCATAAATAAATACAGGCTCGACGGCTGCATATAAATCTTCGCATACGGCTTCATCACATACAATCCAATCGCAAAAAGTAATGCAATGACTGCTCCTGCAATCACACCACGCGCTATATACCGCACGCCACGGTGATGATACCGATCCATAAGTATAACAATCACGACCATAAGCAGCATATTGACTGCCATAATCGGAAGTGTCTGTTTCATGAATGCCCAATATCCCTGCTTGATTCCATAAATGCTGGAACCAACCATATCCATAGAATAACTCTGCACATTTCCGACAATCACATTCGCACAAGTCTGCTGTGCTTCCTCAGAAAGCCCACATTCGATTCCCATTAACTTCTGCTGCAGCTCTGAGCCATCATAATTCTGTATCGTTCCGCTCAGACTACTCTTTGCCTGCTGCTTTGCTGCTTTCAAAAAGGTATCATATCCTACCTGCTGCATCATCGTATCAACCGCTTCGGCATCTTGATCTGCAAGCTCCCGCGAAATCGCCTGATTCATATCATCATAGACATATCTATAATACCCGCTGGAGGTCAGATTATCAATCACAAATGACTGACGGAACACACTTGCTCCCACGCCGAGCAGTAACACGCCCGCCATGACATGTGCCGCGATTATCACCATATATACATTTCCCGTAATCTTCCGATATGTACTGCGCATCTTATGGTTCACATAATACCGTGCAGTCTTCCGATTGCGTTTCTTTCTCTGCCAAGGGAAACATTTTCCAAGATACAAACCAAGTACCAGCAACAAAATAATGCCAAGCATCGTAAAAATAACGATATTTCCAATATGCACATAGTTTGTCACATCCAATGGATGATTGACAGATGGCAGTTCTTTCTTCTCGCTTCCGTCCTTGTTCTCATATACGATCGTGTGGTGTTCCACATCATATGTGACCTTGCCATCCGCTTCCTCTTTGTCGATCTGCTGGATCACTGCTTCCGTTGTCTGTGCCCCTGCAGATTCCTCAGTGGAACCATCCTCTTTCACGCCCGCTTCCGGATTTTCTGCTTCTGTTGTTGCTTCCTCCGTCGGCACAATCATGATTGGCGGCTTTGTCGTCTCTGTTGTCGCTTCTGTCGTATTCTCTTCTGTCGTCTCCTCTGTAGTATCCTCGGCATCACTCAGCTTATACAGATATCCTTCTGCAACACCCTGTGCAATACTTCCATACATCTGCGAAATCGCCGCATCTGCCTGACTTGCAGACAAATCGACATCATCCTGTGCCAGATATCCGGTTAACTGTGAAATATATTCCGGTCTTGCCGCATACGCTTCGTTATTGTAATAAAATGTTCCGGAAGCTGCCGCAATCACACGCGCTTCCTCACCGTTAATATCACCCGCCAGAGCGCGAACAGAAAATCCCAACACCATCATCGGCACGATCAGCGCCAGCGTTGCGATCCGCGCAAACCTTCTATGAAAATGAAATCTTCTCCCTTTGGATTCCATATAGCTCCTCGTTTCCTCTCTATCATATGCTTGGGAAATTGCAAAAAGTATGTAGAATGTAATTTTTGCAATTTGCTAAACATATCATATGTTTTAAATCATATAAAGGCTGCTACAGATTGTAACAGCCTCTATATATGTTTTATTTTGTACGGAATGTAGGTTTTTGATTACCTAACTACTGTAAGCTTTGCAATCTGCTCATTAGCCATATTCTTGAAGAATGTGTCGTTTGTTACATCTCCAACAACATACATAGCATTATCCTGGAAGTATACCTGGTATGCTTTTCCATTGATCTTTGCTGTTGTATATCTGCTGTCGATAACTGCATCACTAATTGTGTATGTGTTTGTCTTCTTCAATGTAATGGTTGCCTTTACAGCCTTGTTATTTGCGTAGTCAGCCTTGTTCTGAATAGCCTGAGCTGCCTTGATAACCTCGTTTGCCTTACCTGCTCTAACTGGAGCTGTAAGAGTCATAGTCTTACCTGCAACTGCTGCCTTGATATTTGTGATTACATTGCCATCCTTGAGGTATGTCAAAGTCTCACCATCATACTTAACTGTATATGTATCATTGCCACAAGTTGCTGTCCAATCTTCACCCTTTAAGCCCTGAAGATCTGAATTACAGTTCTTAACTGCATCATTCAAATCATCTACGAGTGTATCGCCAACACCTGAGAATGTCAAAGTTGCAGAAGCCTTATCAAGAACCTCTACCTTTGTTGTAACAGCATCCTTAACTGTAACCTGAATCATAGTCTGAACCTTAGCGTTCTCCTTAGATGTTACGATAATCTGAGCTGTACCTCTGGCTACACCAGTGATAACACCCTTCTCATCAACGGTTGCAACCTTCTCATTTGAAGATGCATATGTAACAGCTGTATTTGTTGCGTCAGCAGGAACAAATGAAAGCTTTGCCTGTGCTGTAGCACCAACTGCAACATCCAACTGTGCCGGAGTTGCAAGGATCTGTGCAAGTGCCTTAACAACTGTAACCTTAACTGTTGCAGACTTCTTAGATCCGTCTGTTGTTGTAGCTGTAATAGTAGCTGTACCAGCCTTGACTGCTGTAACCTTACCTGTTGTATCAACAGTTGCTACAGACTCATCTGAAGATGTGTAAACAACTCTCTTGTTTGTAACGGATGTAGGAGCAAAGGTAAGCTTAACCTTATCTGTTGCACCAACATTCATAGTTGTAGACTTTGTCATAGTAGCAGAAAGAGCTGTTGCCTTAACCTCTGCTGCTGCCTGTGCACCCTTCTCAGTAGCGCTCATGAATGCATAGCTGTTTGTAGCAGGCAACGCATTTGGAGCTGGCGATCCCTTAGGAACTACACAGATCTGAATACCCTCAAGTCTCTTAGCTGCACCGGCAGAACCAGCAGTCTGACCATTCTTAGCCCATCCTAACCAGCCATATGTCTGTGCATGTACTCTGTAGTATACATCATAGTAATTTGCAACTTCGCCTGTAAGCTTAATCTCGATTGCTTCAAGTCTCTTTGCCTCATGAGATGTACCAGACATCTGTCCATCCTTTACCCAGCCTTTCTTCCAGCCGTATGTCTGTACATGAGTTCTGTATGTGATACCACCTGTTAAGCCAGGGATATCAAGTTTTGTAGTATCAAGCTTGATCTTGATACCTTCCAATCTCTTTGCTTCGCCAAATGTACCAGCTACTGCGCCATCACAAACTTCTTTCTGATCGCCGTATGTCTGAACATGTACGCTGTACTTTACTGCACCATTTGCTGTCATAGAAGGTGTCTTACCAAGATCTACAAATGCGCAGCCAAAAGATCCCTCTGATGGAAGTGTGCCCTTAGGAAGAATCTGAATCTGGATTGACTCCAGTCTCTTTGCCTGTCCTGCTGTACCAGCAGACTGACCATTCTTAGCCCATCCTAACCATCCATAAGACTGTGCATGTACTCTGTAATATACATCATACTTGCTTGCGTCGGAACCAGTCAATTTGATCTGGATTGCCTCCAGTCTCTTTGCAGCACCAACGGTACCACTCTGACCACCATTTGCTGAGAAGTTCTTTTCCCAACCTTTTGACTGAATGTGGGTTTTGTACTCAATGCCAAGATTCTTGTTACCTTCGACCTTAATCTCAATTGCTTCCAGTCTCTTAGCTTCACCTGTTGTACCTGCAGACTTGCCATTCTTTACCCAGCCCTGCTTCCAGCCATCTTTCTGGACATGTACACGATATGTAACTGTCGGTACAGATGCAGCTTCTGATGTCAAAGAACCGGTTGTAATCACGCTAACTGCAACAACGAAGGCTAAAAGAAAAGCAACAATCTTCTTCATACTTTTCTGCATGTTTTCTCTCCTCCTTATAAAGATTCTTTTTTTCGAGTCAAAACTTCATCCTTTGTATAGGCACACCACAAATAGACGAAGTTCGCCCCAATTTCTACATACGTCAGTTATTGTACAGCATGAATTTACTTAATTCAATATTTCAGAATTACATTAAACGTGCTAATTTTTACATTTCAGAAGAGAGAATTTCATTTATGCACGAATATTAGTAGATAATGCACTCTACCCAAAATCGCCTTGTTTATTCAAAGTATTTCATCATTTCTGCCAGTTCATCCGACACCTTGCTGACATGTCCGGTTGCCGTGTTCATCTGGTCGATTGCTTCGGCAATACTTGTCACATTCGCAGATACTTCCTCGTTACTTGCCGCATTTTCTTCGGAAATCGCACTGAGGTCAGTAATATTGGCTATGATGGACTGCTTGATACCATCAAGCTGCTTTGACTTCTCGCTGATCCGCGTTACTGCCACAATATTGTCACTAATCGTCTTGCTGAGTGTTGCAAAGCTGCTGCATGTTGCAGAGATATCATCCTGCTCTTTTCTGAGCAATGTCTGTACATCATGTACCATACTCACACACTCATTTGATTTCGCAAAGATATTATCAGCCACCTGTTTGATCGTATCCACACCCTCGGCACTCTGCTCTGCCAGCTTCTTGATCTCACTTGCCACAACCGCAAATCCGCTTCCCGACTGTCCGGCACGTGCTGCTTCGATTGATGCATTTAACGCAAGCAGACTTGTCTGTCCGGTAATATCCATAATCAGGTTGACTGCCTCATTGATTGACAGAATCGCCTGGTTTGTCTCTTCAATCTGATTTGTGATCCGCTCAATAATCTCTGCCGACTGGTTTGAGCTGTCCAGTACAGTCTCCATGGACTTGGTTGCTGTGCTGTTCGCCTTGCCCATCTGCTCAGAATTTGCACTTAATACCTGCACATCATTATCGATATCCGTGATTGCATTTCCCATCTCGATGGACTTCGCATTGACATCCTGCACATTATCTGCCAGTGTCACCGCGGTCACAGACAATTCCTCCATCGCCTGACTGATCTGTCCGGCACCCTCATTACTGAAATCGGCACGCTCATTCAGGGAAGATGTATCCTGCTGCAGATTCACAACATGATCATTTACACTTGTTACAATATTATTCAGTTTTTCCTTAAGTATCTTTGAGGAATCAATCAACGTGTCAATCTCCGCAATTGCCGAAGAGCCTTCCACGTCTTCTGAAATACTTCCGTTCGCAATCCGTTCAATATGTGCTGTTGTCTTCGCCAGTGACTTCCGGATCTTCAACGCAAGGAGAATCAGGGCACCCAGGTATAGAATGCCTATCGCCACAGAGATCAGTAACAATGTACGCACAAGTCCCTTCTTTGCTGCGTTGACAGTCGCTGTTTTCTCGCCGGCAAATCCCATACCGATCACATCACCGGCATCGGAATACACCGGTGTGTAGTATACATAGTAATCTGCACCTGCAATCTGTACACCATCTGCGTGATAATCCTTGCCCGCCTGGACAGTTTTCCAGATTGCAGCATCTGCCTTTGTTCCCTCCGGACGGTTTCCATTCTCATCAACAACCGAAGTGATGTATCGTTCATCTCCTTCAAAAAATGTAAGCTCGATATTGTCCTTTTTCAATGAATCGATAAACTCGTAGCTGACATCGTCCCTGCATAAGATGTCTTCGCGGACATCCCACTCAAAGTATTTCTCTACCGAAACCGCACATGCCTTTAGTCTTGCATATGTACTGTCTTCAAGTTCCTGTTCCATTTTTCTTGTAGAATAAATTGTCAGAATCAGAATTGCCGTGAGCAGCGGAACACTGCCGATCAGGATAATCACCCATAAGATATTTAATCGTTTCCCTTTTGTATTTTTAATAGTTCCCATACATTTTCGGAAGATATAAAATCTCCCTCCCCCTTTTCTATGTATTTTCTATTTATTATACTCGTTTTTTTCGACGGGTTCTATCAAATATTTGAGGTTTTTGTGGTAGTTACTTGCGGGGATTGCAAGTCAACTTATACGGATTATCTGCGAATCTAGCACATGAACCTCCTCTACGCTTCGCTACGGCTCGGTCATCATCAATCCGCCAATAATCGCAACAAAAAAGCTCCAAGAGAATAAATTCTCTGGAGCTTTTTGCATGCGATTGCTCGCAAATTATCTCTTTGAAAACTGCGGTGCACGACGAGCTGCTTTCAAGCCGTACTTCTTTCTTTCCTTCATACGAGGATCTCTTGTAAGGTATCCTGCCTTCTTAAGAGCTGGTCTGTACTCAGCGTCTGCCTCGAGGAGTGCTCTGGAGATACCATGTCTGATAGCACCAGCCTGACCTGTAAATCCGCCACCCTTAACATTTACAAGTACATCGAACTTTCCTTCTGTACCTGTTGCTGCAAATGGCTGCTTAACGATGAGCTTCAATGTATCAAGACCGAAATACTCATCCATGTCTTTCTTATTAATAGTTACCTTACCAGTTCCTGGTACAAGGTAAACTCTTGCGATACTGCTTTTTCTTCTACCTGTTCCGTAAAATCTATTACTATTCTTAGCCACGAACGTTTCCTCCCTTATTAATACTTAATCTCTAATACTTCTGGCTTCTGAGCCTGCTGCTTGTGCTCTGGTCCAGCGTAAACATAAAGCTTCTTGATCATCTGTCTTCCGAGAGGTCCCTTTGGAAGCATGCCCTTAACTGCAAGGTAGATAACATCCTCTGGCTTCTTAGCCATCTTCTCTTTGAGAGTCTGCTCTTTCATACCGCCAACGTAATCAGAATGGTGATAGTAAACCTTCTGATCCATCTTCTTACCTGTTACTTTGATCTTATCAGCATTTACAACTACGATATAGTCACCTGTATCGATGTGTGGTGTAAATGTCGGCTTGTTCTTTCCTCTTAAAATGCTTGCGATCTCTGATGATAAACGACCTAATGTATGTCCTGTAGCATCTACTACATACCACTTTCTTTCAATGTTTGATGGGCTTGCCATAAAGCTCTTCATTGTGGTGTTCCTCCTTAAAATTATTCGAATTGTCCTGCATCATACCCATGCCTTCAAGCCGAAATGTCCGAAACAGCCTGTCCGCACAGTGCCGAATGCGTACTGTACATTGCTTCAAAAGAGTATTCCATGAATCCCGGGGCTATTGGGACGCACTTCACCTGTCTTTTGTCACATTTAGGTATTATATTATACGTGTCCGCGTGTGTCAACGTTTTTTTCAAGAAATGCGTAAATTTTCTACAAATATTCAATTCCAACCAACTGCAGTCCACACGCTTCCGCTTTCGGACCTGCTGCCGCGCGGTCCTTCGCATCGAGAATCTCCTTCACATGCTCCGGCGGATACATGTTCATCCCGCATTTAAGCAATGTACCCATGATGATCCGCACCATATTATATAGGAAACCGGTTCCGCGGATCGTCATGATGATCATCTTGCCCTCTGTGCGGAAGGAGATCTCTGTGACCGTGCGCACCGTGGATTCCACCTGTGTCCGCGGCGTGCAGAATGATTTGAAATCATGTTCGCCAACCAGATATGCCGCTGCCTGCTCCATCTTCGCGATATCAACATGGAAATAACAAAACTTCGAGTAAAGCCGCACAAGCGGATTCGGGAACTTGTCATTCCAGATGCGATACTCATACGTCTTGATCGTATCGCAGAACCGCGGATGAAAATCATCCGCCACCTGGCACGATTCCTGAATCCGGATATCGTCCGGCAGCCGCTGGTTCAACGCGAAGCTGATCTTCTCCGGCGGAATCCGTGTCTGCGTATCAAAGACTGCCACATTTCCAAGCGCATGCACCCCGGAATCTGTCCGGCTTGCGCCAATGATCTTGATATCCTCCTGCAACAGCTTCGACAGTTCCTGGTTCAGGACTTCCTCGATTGTAATTCCATTGTCCTGAATCTGCCAGCCACAATAATTTGTCCCGTCATACGCAACGGTTAATTTGATTCGTTTCATGGAGCGAATCTCCTTTCTCTTATATTGTGAAATACACTATTCTATCTCACCACTATATATCATTCAGTAACTATCATCTACTTATCTATCCTACGTTTTAGAACTTCACAATCAACACCACCGACGCAATAACCATCGCCAGCATGCACACATACGCGACCATATCGCGTCTCTCATACACGAGTGGATGCAGCTTCGTCCGTCCTTTGCCGCCCGTATAGCAGCGGCTGTCCATCGCATCGCCCAGATGTCCGGCACGCGAGATTGCATTCTGGAAAAGCGGCAGGATCACTGTCCGAAGCTTCTTTAAACGCACGACCGGATTTCCCTTCTTGAAGTCCGCGCCACGCGCCATCTGCGCCTTCATGATCCGGTCTAACTCTCCAAATAATATCGGTACAAATCGTAGCGCGATCGTGATTCCCATTGCCACACCGCCGCTTAAATGCATGCACTTCTCCATACCGTCCGTCAGTCTCGTCGGTGTCGTCGTATACATCAACAGGCTTGACATCAGAATCAACAACAACATCCGCCAGAACACGAATCCGGCTTTGATCAGTCCCTCCTTCGTGATCGTGAGCACGCCAAGCTTTACCAACGTCGTTCCATGCATGGTAAATGCATTTAATATACTGCAAATTAAGATGAAAATGAACACGCCCTTCGTTCCGCGTATCATCTTGCGCATCGGCACCCGGCTGCACGCCCACACACCGGCAAATACTGTCGTAAGAAACAGAAACAACGGCAGATTCCGATCCAGCAACAGCAGGATAATATATATAATTGTAAATCGAATTTTGACACGGGGATCTATCCGGTGGATCATCGAATCCACGCTATGGTACTGTCCCCATGTGATATCCTTCATCATGTTCCTACCTCTTTTAGACATTCTTATACTACAATATCTATATACGAAATCATCTTCCAACCGCATCCACGATTGCCTGCACCGTCTCCGCAAGCTGCGTATGCTTACATGATACCGGAAGTCCCATGATGCGCAGGCGGATCAACAACTGCATGCAGACCGGAAGCTCGCAGAGTGCTTCTGCCAGCGTATCTTCGGATAAACGTCCAGTGCTTCTGTCTCTCATCTGTTCGCCATTCATTTTCGAATGCTTATCCCTCGTCATATGCTCCATCTCGCGCAGCCACAACCGGTAAAATACATCCGACGGTGCTCCCTGCTCCAAGATTTTCCCATCCCTCAGATACAATACCTGCTCCGCGTCCTCCACAACTGCGTCTGCATCGTGACTGACTACAACCACTGTAATTTCCGCATCCCGGTGTAACGCACGCAGGATCTGCAGCATCTTTTTTTTTCCAACCGGATCAAGCCCTGCCAACGGTTCATCTAAGATCAGGTAATCCGGTTGCATTGCAATCACGCCCGCCAATGCAACACGCCGCTTCTGCCCACCCGACAGCTTATCCATCGGCAGATCATAGACATCCTGCGGCAACCCGACAAACTGAATCGCCTCATACGCACGTTTCTCCGCTTCAACCTCGCTGATGCCGACATTCCGCGGTCCAAATACTACATCCTCATAAACATTTTTCGCAAACAACTGCTGCTCTGGATATTGGAAGATGAACCCGATTTTCTTACGCAATGCTGCAATATCCGCAGAAGTATCCGTCACTTCCATTCCATCCACATAAATGCTTCCATCCGTCGGTGAAATGAGCGCCGGAATCATCTGCAAAAGCGTCGATTTTCCAGCCCCCGAAGGTCCAATGATTGCCGTATAGCTGCCCTTCTCAATAGAACAACATACATCATTCAAAATCGATTTCTTTCCATATGATAGGTTCACATGTTGAAATACAATCGCCTGCGACAACACTTTCGCTTTCTTATCCACGGATGCAGGCTCCATTGTCTTTTCCTTCAGAAATGCATACGGATGTTCCTTGTATATGCGTTCCGCAATCGCTTCCACGGAAAATAAATCCTTCGTCCGCACGCACCCACGCTCCGCAAGAGCATGTGCAAGCAGCACGGTCATCGGCAGTTCCAATCCAAACTCACGCAGCCTCTCCGGTTGCGAGAAAAGCGCTTCCCGGCTGCCCTTCATAGCAAGCCTTCCCTGATGCATCACGTAAATCCAATCTGCCAGCAGAAGTTCCTCCATCAGATGTGTAATGAGAATAATCGTGATTCCCTGCTTCTGCAGCTCTTTCATCAGCTGCAGCACATCCCGCCTGGATTTTGGATCGAGCATACTGGTTGCCTCATCAAGCACGATATACCGCGGCTTCATTGCAAGCACGCCTGCAATCGCAACCTTCTGTTTTCCACCTCCGGATAGCTCTTCGATGCGCATGGATGCCGCAAGCCCTACCTGTGCAAGTGCATCCTCCACCCGCTTCACCAGTTCCTTGTGCGGCACGCTAATATTCTCCGCACCAAAAGCGACATCCTCTTCCACTACACTACCAATCAGCTGATCGTCAGGATTTTGGAACACCATGCCAACCATCTTCCGGATCGGAATGATATTTTCCTCCTGCATTGCATCGAGTCCGCCGATGAGAACCGTACCTTCAATCGGAAGCAACAGGCGGTTTAAGATCTTTGCAAATGTGCTTTTTCCGCTTCCATTCACCCCTGCCACAACGATAAATTCACCTTCTCCTGCATCAAAATTGATTCCGCGGATGGCGTTTACCATCTCCGTCAGATTTCCTTCGTCATCCCGGTCAAAATATTCAAATGTGAGATCTCTGATTTTTATCATGATATCCTATATTCCTGATTGTTTTTCATATTCGCAATAACTATCTTATAACATATCCATTACTATACCATTTTTTCTATGTATGTCGCAATTTTTTCTCAAAAGAATAAAGAAATTTTCACATATTAACACGGAAACATCCATACAATATTTTTTCGTTAAATAAAAATGATTTTTCAGCTTTTCTATGTTATAATTTGTATGAATCTGCTATTATTGTACGAAATGTATGGAATATAGCATTTTCAGACTATTTGTCAGTTATATCTGACATTTATTTTACACACATTGGGAGGGTACATATGGATTTTTCTAATTTTACAAACATTAACGCACGAATTACCGCTTGGGGCGGTATCAAGCAGACTGCATTTAACAAGAAAAAATACGCAGCCGCTGAAGCATCATGGAATTTGCTTTCACCACAGGAGATTGCAATGCTTGACCAGCAGATTCCATATGGCGTGGAAGCGTTCTCTTTCGTTGCAACACCGACAGCAATTCTCGTCTATGAGGCGAAGACGGTGCGCGTAATTCCGATTCGCGATATCATGTGGATCTATGGAAATGTAGTTAAACAGACGATGAATTTTATTCCGACAAGCAAATTTCATACCTTATATCTGCTCGCACGAGATGGTGGAACTTATTCACTTGGCCAGATCACAACCGGTGGTTTCTCCAAGAAAGCGCCGCTTGATGAAGCAGTCGCCCAACTGCAGAACCTGTTATTCCCTTACAGAAAGGGAATTGTATATGGATATTCCGATGAAATCGCGAACTATTTCCAGGGGAACTTCGCCGGAGCTGTCCAGATGGTTGACGCGAAATCTATGGAGCCTTAGACCCACGTCAGGTATTCCATATGCCGGTCTGATTGACAGTCAATGCAATCTCACATAACAGATAAAAAAGGATTAGCTGTATCTATACAGTCAATCCTTTTTCTTTTATATTCATATATTCTCATCAATTATTGCATCGTCTGTATCGGCGGATTCGAGCAAATCACACTAATGAATCGTCGTACTTCCGACGAATTCCGTCGTATCATCCAGATAGGTATAGCCTTCGCCCGCCTCATACTGAATCAGGCAACCAGAGTTATAATACTGCGCAAACAGCACCTTTCCTTCCCCACCATACACAACAATCACGCCCGGACAACCAAATTGTCCGTAGAACGAATCACAATTCATTCCAAGCGGCTCATCCTCGTCGCCCGTAAAATTCAGGAAACGATAGTCGCTTCCATTCTCCGCATTCAATTCTTCCAACACCTTTTGTGCAAAATAATACTCCAACGCATTTGCATCGGTAATGCCATTTGCACTTTTATTCTGTGCCCGGCTGATCATATAATTCGTGAGTACACCACATCGCTGTGCATTCCCTTCGTCATCCGTATATGTCTTATCTAGATTCATCTCATGATCTTCCGCATAACTGGAAAGCATGCCTGTCTCAACCGCCGAGACAATCGTCCGAAGTTCCTCCATCGCATTTGATGCTCTGGCTTTCCTAATGTAACGAATAACCGTCAGACCGATTGCACCCGCGAGCACCGCCATGATTGCAATTGCAATAATCAATTCAACCAGTGTGAAACCTGCATTGTCTGAATTATTTCTCCATTTTTTCATACCCTTACCCCGCATATATCAAACTTTTCATAACTAAAGTCATCATATCATCATATGCACGGCAAGGCAAACGTATTTCCATAAAATGCTTGACGAAAAATTACAATTCTCCGCCTATTACAATCCCTTTGGCATCTGTCCCATGTCCGATCTGCTTCGTGACCGCAATCGGCATTGTTTTTCTCACATACTTCTTCACAAGTTGCACAATATCCGGCATGCACTGCTTTGCTTCCATCTCCGTAAATGTTCCAAGCAGGATACCCGCGATCTGCTCAAATGCACCAATCTGCTGCAACTGGCTCAGATAGGTTTCCATTCGTGCTACTGTTCCGGACCGACTCTCCAGAAGTAGAATCTTCCCATTCAGATCTGGCATATACGCCGTCCCAGACAGCTTTAAGAAACAACGGATATTTCCTCCGACAATGATTCCATGCATCTCCGTCCCCTGTACATAATGATAATCGATCCGGTACAACGCATCACCACCCTCACACAGGACATCTCGCACATCCGTCATCTGCTGCTTGCGCTCCTTATAGAGCACATTTCTTATCTGATACAACACCCCTGTCTGCCCGGTCTTCGCGTAGATTGCATTTAATATAGTCGTCAGATCACTGTATCCCCAGAACTGCTTATCCATCTTTGCAATCACGCTATAATCCAGATACGGCAGGATTCCATTCGCGATATCTCCACCGGATATGTCGCAGATTGCGTCAATCGTATCATCCAAGTAAAAATCCATTACTGCCTTCGCACGTTCTTCTGCCGTTCCACTCGCCACACCATCACGCGCATACAGAAATGGGCTGATCACACTCTCAATCCCCATGTCTGCCAGTATCCGATGCAATTCCTCAATCTCACCTTCGTATGCCCGATTGAATCCATCTGAACAGCACACAATTCCGATTTTTCTCGTCATAATTATTCTCCATGAAAAAATAAACGGGCTGCCTTTCGACAACCCGTCTGGTTTTATATAGATTAAACTAACTCAAGAATAACCTTCATAGCACCGTCACCACGACGCTCGCCAATCTTAACGATACGTGTGTAACCACCCTTGCGGCTAGCATACTTTGCAGCATACTCGTCGAAGAGCTTAGCTGTAAGGTCTACCTTCTTTGTAGCAGCTTTCTTTCCTGCAGCATCTGTAGGAACTTCAACTACCGGGTAGAGAACCTTAAGCATCTGACGTCTAGCGTGCAGTCTGGAAGGCTGATCCTTCTTAACTGTCTTCTCAACTTCGTCGTACTGTGTAACCTTCTTACCATCTACAACTTCCTTGATACGCTTGCCATCTTTATCCTTCTTAGCAACCTTAGCTGTTACCTTGATCTCGTCGAAGTTATCCTTCTCCTTAACAGCAAGTGTGATAAGGTGCTCAGCGATCTTACGAACTTCCTTTGCTCTAGCCTCTGTTGTCTCAATCTTTCCATGATAGAGAAGCTGTGTTACCTGATTACGAAGTAATGCGATTCTCTGATCAGACTTTTTACCAAGTTTTCTATACATTGCCATTTTAATTTTCCTCCTTACCCTTTCGGGTCTTCACTTTGCTTACTAATCCTTCGGCTTAAGTGGATATTATTCATCACCAGTACGAAGCGACAAACCAAGTTCTTTTAATTTAGCATAAACTTCATCGAGAGACTTACGACCAAGGTTACGAACCTTCATCATATCGTCCGGAGTCTTATTTGTCAATTCTTCAACTGTATTAATACCTGCTCTCTTCAAGCAGTTATAAGAACGAACGGAAAGTTCCAGTTCGTCGATACTCATCTCAAGTACCTTTTCCTTCTGATCGTCTTCCTTCTCTACCATAACGTCAACAGACTTAGCATTCTCTGAAAGATCGATGAAGAGATTCAAATGCTCACTGAGCACCTTTGCTGCAAGGCTGACTGCCTCATCTGGTGCCAATGTACCATTTGTAAATACATCAAGTGTAAGCTTGTCATAATCTGTAACCTGTCCGACACGTGTGTTCTGAACTGTCAGATTTACACGCTCCACAGGTGTATAGATAGAATCAACAGCGATTGCATCAATAGATGAATCAAGACCTTTGTTCTTGTCAGATCCAACGTAACCTCTGCCGTTTGTGATCAGAAGCTCCATCTCCAACTTTGCCTCCGGACCGCTCAAATTTGCGATTACCAAATCCGGATTCAAAATCTCAAGATCTGCATCTACCTGAATATCACCAGCCGTCACAACCTTATCACCTGAAGCATCAATATATGCAACCTTAGGCTCATTTGTTGTAGAATTGTTCTTGATGCAGAGATCCTTGATATTCATCACGATCTCTGTCACATCTTCCTTTACACCTGGAAGAGATGAGAACTCATGCAGAACGCCCTTAATCTTAACCTGACTAACTGCAGTTCCCGGAAGAGATGATAACATAATTCTACGAAGAGAATTACCAAGTGTAATACCATAGCCTCTTTCCAATGGCTCTACTACAAACTTACCATATTTGTTATCGTCTGAAATCTCTGCGATTTCAATTCTAGGTTTTTCAAATTCAAACACTACTGACCCTCCTTCTGGATAACTGGTGTTACTTAGCTACAAACCCTTTACTTACGCGAATTACTTAGAGTACAACTCGACGATAAGTGTATCGTTTACAGGTACGTCAATCTGCTCTCTGAGTGGAAGCTCCTTAACAGTTCCTGTCAATGTCTCAACGTCTGACTCCATCCAAGCTGGAGTAACAACGCCTGCGTTTGCCTCTACGATATTCTTAAATCCCTGAAGAGACTTGCTCTTCTCTTTGATTTCAATCTTATCACCAGCACTGATTCTGTATGAAGGAATATTTACGCACTTGCCATTAACCAATACATGCTTGTGATCAACGATCTGTCTGGCCTCACGTCTTGTTCTTGCAAATCCCATACGGAAAACTACGTTATCCAGTCTGGACTCAAGAAGGATCATAAGGTTTGGTCCTGTAAGACCTGGCATACGCTCTGCCTTTACATACAAGTTACGGAAAGGCTTCTCAAGCATACCATAAATAAACTTAGCCTTCTGCTTCTCACGAAGCTGTAATCCGTACTCACTTACTTTTCTGTTTGCTCTAGTCAATTTTCTTCTTGACTTCTTATTTACACCGAGAACGACTGGATCCATATCTAAGGATCTACATCTCTTGAGAATAGGTGTTCTATCTACTGCCATTATCATGTACCTCCTTATTATTAGACTCTTCTTCTCTTTGGTGGACGACATCCGTTATGTGGAACTGGAGTTACGTCTCTGATACTTAATACTTCCAAACCGCAGGCTGCGAGTGCACGGATAGCTGCCTCTCTACCTGAACCTGGTCCCTTAACCATAACATCTACTGACTTCAATCCATAAGGAAGAGCTGCCTTTGTAGCTGTCTCTGCTGCCATCTGTGCAGCATATGGTGTAGACTTTCTGGAACCTCTGAATCCAAGTCCACCTGCACTTGCCCAAGATAATGCATTACCTTCGGCATCTGTCAATGTAACGATTGTATTGTTAAAAGATGACTGAATATGAGCCTGTCCACGATCAACATTCTTTCTAACACGCTTCTTAGCCACTTTCTTAGTAGTAACTTTCTTAGCCATTAACCTGAACCTCCATTACTTCTTCTTATTTGCTACTGTTTTCTTAGGACCCTTACGAGTTCTTGCATTTGTCTTTGTCTTCTGTCCACGAACAGGTAATCCTCTTCTGTGACGGATACCACGGTAGCAACCGATTTCCTGTAAACGCTTAATGTTAAGAGCTACTTCTCTACGCAGATCACCTTCTACGACCTGAGTTTCGTTGATAACTTCGCTGAGTCTCTTAACCTCATCGTCAGTCAGATCACGAACTCTAGTGTCCGGATTTACGTTTGCTTCTTTCAGAATTCTTGTAGCTGATGTTCTTCCTATACCATAGATATAGGTAAGTCCGATTTCGATTCGCTTTTCTCTTGGTAAATCAACACCTGAAATACGAGCCATTCTTGTTATACCTCCGTAAAATAACTTAATGAAACAATTTTTGACACATGCTATGTGTCCAGCCGCTTTTATCAACTCCAGCCAAGAGCTGATGTCCGTTGTCGTCCACCCGAATACCGGCGTGGCGTCAATCGAAGTTGGTATGTAATGTGGAATACCATTACACGCACAAATACAAGGCATAGTTATAGATGGGCTATCATCCTACATACCTTGTTCCAACTGTCCTGTCAGATTGTAAGACCTAATGTCTAACAATGACCCATGTTCTATCATAAATGGCATTTATGACATACGCGAACATGAATTAACCCTGACGCTGTTTGTGCTTTGGATTTTCGCAGATTATACGAATACTGCCTTTTCTTTTAATGACTTTGCACTTATCGCAAATTGGTTTAACTGATGCTCTAACCTTCATTAAAATACTCTCCTTTCCAAAAAGTCCGCTACGAAAACCTATGATACCATTTTCCATAGCGAAATGCAAGTGAAAATGTAAATTTATTTTGCTCTCCAGGTGATTCTTCCTTTTGTAAGATCATATGGAGATAAAACCACGGTTACTTTGTCGCCCGGAAGGATTTTAATGTAATTCATTCTGAGCTTTCCACTGATATGGGCAAGTACCTTCAACCCATTCTCTAATTCTACCTGAAACATTGCGTTTGGAAGCTTCTCCAATACGGTTCCTTCCATTTCGATTTCGTCTGCCTTTGGCATATCATATCCTCCTTAATTTATTGATCTATATTATAATTCCAATCCCTCTGCACGTGATAAGATCTCTGGATCTCCCTCAGTTATCAGTACTGTATTTTCATAATGTGCGGAACGTGAGCCATCCATGGTAACGACTGTCCAGTCATCATTCAGCCAGCCAACCTGATAGCTTCCAATGTTGATCATCGGTTCAATCGCTATGACCATCCCCGGTTTTAACTTCGGGCCTTTGAACAGCTTCGGGTAATTCGGCACATTTGGTTCCTCATGGAGATGTGCGCCGACACCGTGTCCAACCAGATCACGGACAGCAGAATACCCTCTTTTCGTAACATACCCAAAAACCGCTTTGGATATATCATTTATATGATTGCCCGCCCGGCACTGTGCAAGCCCTTCAAAAAAGCTTTGCTTCGTTACCTCGATCAATTGCACCGATTCGGAATCGATCGTTCCGACACCATACGTTCTTGCAGCATCCGAGTGATATCCTTTGTATATAACTCCGGCATCGAGGCTTACGATATCGCCTTCCTGCAAAATCCGTTCTTTAGACGGTATGCCGTGTACAACCTCATCATTGACTGAGACACAGATGGACGCCGGATAGCCCTGATAATTCAGGAACGATGGTTCGCATCCGCAGCTTCGGATAAAATCCTCACCGCACTTGTCTATCTCATATGTGGATATGCCCGGTTTTATAATTTTCTTCAATTCCTCATGCGTTTTGGCGAGAATCTCTCCCGCCTTACGCATAAGCTCTATCTCATGTTCTGTTTTGATTATGATCGCCATTTTGAACTCCGATACAGATATTAACCTAAAATAGCTACAATCGCATCAAATACGTCCTTCATATCCTTTGTTCCGTCTACCTCTGCGATGACGCCCTTCTTTGTATAGAAGTCGATCAGTGGCTGTGTCTGCTCATGGTAAACCTTCAAACGGTTCAGGACTGTCTCCGGCTTGTCGTCGTCACGAAGGATCAGGTCTGCACCACAAGTATCGCACTTACCCTCAACCTTAGTTGGGTTGTATACGATATGATAGGTTGCACCACATCCTACACATGCGCGTCTGCCGGACATTCTATTTACAATGTTTTCATCTGGGACTTCCACGTTGACTGCATAGTCGATCTTCTCGCCATTTGCAGCAAGAGCAGCGTCAAGTGCCTCTGCCTGCGGAATGGTTCTTGGGAATCCGTCAAGGATGTAACCGTTCTTGCAGTCATCTGCCTTGAAACGATCCATGATCAGGTCTACAACCAGCTCATCTGGAACAAGTAATCCCTTGTCCATGTATTCCTTTGCCTTTGCGCCAAGCTCTGTACCGTTCTTGATATTGGCACGGAAGATATCTCCAGTCGAAATGTGTGGAATTCCGTACTTCTCAGCTAACATCTTTGCCTGCGTTCCCTTACCTGCACCAGGTGCGCCTAACATAATAATCTTCAAATTATTGTCCCTCCATACTTTTCTTTTCTATGCTTTTTGTTTCCGCAAAATTTATTTCCCTATAACTAGGAATAGGAATGTACCCATAGGATACACTCCTGCTTCCTTTTATTGACATTAATCATTCAAGAATCCTGAATAATTTCGTACAATCATCTTAGACTCGATCTGATCAATCGTCTCAAGAACTACACCTACGATAATGATGAGTGAGGTTCCGCCGAACGATACGTCCGCACCAAACATTCCGTTGAAGAAGATTGGGATGACCGCAACGATCAACAGACCAACCGCACCGATAAATACGATGTAATTCAGTATTTTATTTAAGTAATCCTGTGTCGGCTTACCAGGACGGATACCTGGAATAAATCCACCGCTCTTCTTTAAGTTGTTCGCTACTTCCATCGGGTTAAATGTTACCGATGTATAGAAATATGCGAAGAATACAACCAACAGGATGTATATAATCAGACCTACACTTGCCCATGGATATGCAGGGTTAAACCAGTAATTCGAATTCATACCTCTTAAAATCTTTGCCCATACACCGCTGGTGTTGATATTAAACAAATTCACAACAACCATTGGTACGGAAAGAATGGAAGAAGCGAAGATAACCGGGATAACGCTTGATGTGTTGACCTTCAGAGGAATATGACTCTGCTGTCCGCCCATCATTCTTCTTCCCTGTACCTTCTGTGCATGCTGTACCGGAATCTTTCTGACTCCGCCCTGTAACAAAACAACCAAAATTGTTGTTACAAGTATAACCGCCAGAATAATCGCACCTGCGATTACCTGATCTACAATATCCTGACCCTTCATGAACTTTGTATATAAGTCCGAAAAATCACTTGGCATTCTGGATACGATGTTTATCAACAGGATAATAGAAATACCGTTGCCAACACCTTTTTCCGTCACACGCTCACCAAGCCACATAACAAAGGCACTACCTGTTGTCAATGTAATGATAACAAGCAGATATCCAAGTGGTCCGGTTACTGTCATATAATGTCCACGGTCGAAACCAATGACAAGTCCGAGACTCTCGATTACTGCTAAAAAGATTGTTACATATCTTGTGATAGCTGTAATCTTCTTTCTTCCGTCCTCACCATCCTTCTGCATCTCCTCCAATGCTGGAATCGCAATAGTAAGAAGCTGGATGATAATGGAAGAAGTAATATATGGTGTTACATTCAATGCAAAAATAGACATCTGTGTGAAGGAACCACCGGTGAACGAGCTCAGGAAGCTGTTTGCATCACCGAGCGCGCTCTCCAAATATTCCTTGATTGCGACTGTATTCAGTCCCGGTACCGGGATCAACGAACCAAAACGGATGACTATCAGGACAAAGAATGTAAAGAGTAATCCCATACGGATCTCTTTGACCTTAAAAGCGTCACGTAAGGTTTTGAACATACTAAATCACCTCTGCTTTTCCACCAAGAGCTTCGATCTTCTCTGCAGCGGCCTTACTGAATGCATTCGCCTTAACAGTAAGCTTTTTAGTCAACTCTCCATTTCCTAAAATCTTAACACCATCTCTAGGGTTCTTTACAACACCTGCCTCGATCAATGAAGCTACAGATACTTCTGCGCCATCTTCAAATCTCTCGAGAACTGAAAGGTTGATTGCAACGATTTCCTTATGATTTCTGCTTGTGAATCCTCTCTTAGGGATTCTTCTGTAAAGTGGCATCTGTCCACCTTCAAAGCCTGGTCTTGGAGCTCCAGAACGAGCCTTCTGACCCTTGTGGCCCTTACCGGCAGTCTTACCATTTCCTGAACCATGTCCACGGCCTCTTCTGAAGCTATCGCTTGATACAGCGCCTTCAGCTGGCTTTAAACTTGATAAATTCATGACTGTTCCTCCTTCTAACAAAATTAAGCTTCTTCTACTTTTACTAAGTGACGAACCTGCTGTACCATTCCCATTGTAGCATCATTGTTTGGAAGTTCAACAGTCTTATGCATCTTTGTAAGACCAAGTGCTTTCACAGTTGCTCTATGCTTAGGAATTGCACCAATTGGTGACTTTACTAATGTTACTTTTACCTTATCTGCCATCTCAAATTACCTCCTTAGTTAAGAATCTCGTCTAAAGACTTACCACGGAGTTTTGCAATCTCTTCTGGGGACTTAATTGCCTTAAGACCCTCGATTGTAGCAAGAACAACATTCTGCTTGTTGTTAGAGCCGAGAGACTTTGTACGGATGTTCTTGTATCCTGCAAGCTCCAATACCTTACGAGCAGGACCACCAGCGATGATACCAGTACCTTCTGGTGAAGACTTCAGCAGAACGCTTGCGCTGCCGAACTTACCTGTATAATCATATGGAATACTTCCATTCTCATTGATATCAACTTTTACAAGTTTCTTGATTGCATCCTCTTTTGCCTTGCGGATTGCCTCAGGGACCTCAGCTGCCTTACCTAAGCCGGCACCTACGTGTCCGTTCTTATCTCCGACAACTACAAGAGCAGCAAATCTCATGTTACGTCCACCTTTTACAACCTTGGTGACACGCTTAATGTTTACTACGCTATCTTCCAATTCTAAATTAGAAGCATCGATAATTTCACGTTTCATGTGTTGTTCTCCTCCCTATTAGAATTCAAGACCAGCTTCTCTAGCAGCATCTGCTAAAGCCTGAATCTTACCCTGATATATAAAACCGCCTCTGTCAAAGACTACTTCCTTGATGCCTGCGTCAAGTGCCTTCTGTGCAATTACCTTGCCAAGATAAGCAGCTGCTGCTACATCATTTGTCTTCTCTAACTGATCCTTTACGTCCTTCTGAACTGTTGAAGCTGACACTAAAGTGTTACCAACTGTATCGTCAATAATCTGAGCGTACATATGATTATTACTTCTGAATACAGCAAGTCTTGGTCTTTCAGCAGTGCCGCTAAAACGGTTACGAACTCTTAAATGCTTCTTAATACGAATAGCACTTCTTGATTCCTTTTTAATCATATCTTTTCACTCCCTTATTATTTCTTACCAGTCTTACCAACTTTACGTCTGATAACTTCATCAACGTACTTGATACCCTTGCCCTTATATGGTTCTGGGGCTCTCTTCTCACGGATTTCGGCAGCATACTGGCCAACCTTTTCCTTGTCGATACCGCTAACAGTGATCTTGTTACCATCAACAGTTGTTGTGATTCCATCTGGATCAACCATCTCAACTGGATGTGAGTAACCAAGTGCAAGGTTCAGCTTGTTACCCTGCTTAGCTGCTCTGTAACCAACACCATTAACTTCCAAAACCTTTGTATAACCCTCAGTTACACCGATTACCATGTTGTGAATGAGAGTTCTTGTAAGACCATGAAGTGAACGCATCTTCTTCAAGTCGTTTGGTCTGTTTACGAGGATCTCTTCGCCTTCCTGCTTGATCTCCATCTCTGCTGGAAGTACTCTCTCAAGAGTTCCCTTTGGTCCCTTTACAGTCACCTTATTATTTTCTGCTATCTCAACAGTTACGCCTGCCGGAATAGCGATAGGCATTCTTCCGATTCGTGACATTTCGCCTTGTCCTCCTTAATTATTCTCTTGTGGAAAATCCCGACTTACCATACGAAAGCCAGTACTTCTCCACCAACATTCTCTTTTCTAGCTTCCTTATCTGTTAATACACCCTTATTTGTAGAGATGATTGCTGTACCGAGGCCACCGAGTACCTTTGGAAGCTCATCCTTTGATGCATATACACGAAGACCAGGCTTAGAGATTCTCTTAAGACCTGTAAGGATCTTCTCGTTCTTGTTTGCACCATACTTAAGTGTAATCTTGATTGTCTTGAAGTTTCCTTCCTCAACAACGTCAACTGCCTTGACATAACCTTCCTTGAGGAGAATGTCTGCAATCGCCAGCTTCATCTTAGAAGCAGGTATATCTACTGTATCATGTTTTGCAGTATTTGCGTTACGGATTCTTGTAAGCATATCTGCAATTGGATCGCTCATTGACATAGCTTTGTTTCCTCCTTATTCTTCTTCACTCTTACCAGCTTGACTTCTTAACGCCTGGTATCTGTCCCTTGTATGCTAACTCACGGAAACATACTCTACAAATTCCATATTTTCTCAAAACTGAATGTGGACGACCACAAATCTTGCAACGAGTGTACTCTCTGGTAGAAAACTTCTGAGGACGCTGCTGCTTAACCTTCATAGATGTTTTAGCCATAGTTCATTTCCTCCTACTTCTTAAATGGCATACCGAACAAAGTCAATAACTCACGAGCTTCCTCATCTGTCTCAGCCGTGGTAACGAAGATGATATCCATACCTCTTACCTTATCAACCTTATCGTACTCGATTTCAGGGAAAATAAGCTGCTCCTTGATACCTAATGCGTAGTTACCTCTACCATCAAAAGCATCCGGATTTACACCTCTAAAGTCACGTACTCGTGGAAGTGCAAGGTTTACAAGTCTGTCTGTAAACTCATACATCTTCTCGCCACGAAGTGTTACCTTACATCCGATTGGCATACCTTCTCTTAACTTGAAGTTCGCTACGGACTTCTTAGCACGTGTTACAACTGCCTTCTGACCTGTGATTGTCTCAAGATCCTTGATTGCAGTATCTAAAACCTTTGCGTTTTCCTTTGCTTCTCCAACGCCCATGTTGATAACGATCTTATCAAGCTTTGGAATCTGCATTACATTCTTATATCCAAACTTCTTAACCATAGCATCTTTAATTTCGTTGCTATATAAATCTTTAAGTCTGCTCAAAATCTTCTGCCTCCTTCCCTATATTAATCGATAACTTCTGTCTTGCCATCGATCTTGGCTACTCTGACCTTATCCTTCTTCTCACCCTGGAAGCCAACGCGAACTGGCTTACCCTTGTAGAGATACATAACGTTTGAAAGGTCGATAGGAGCTTCCTTATCAATGATTCCGCCCTGCTGGTTCTGCATGCTTGGCTTGCTGTGCTTGTGAACGATGTTTACGCCCTCAACAAGAACCTTGTTGTTCTTAGCATCAACAGATAATACCTTACCTTCTTTGCCCTTATCCTTACCGGCAATGACCTGAACCATATCGTCTTTTTTAATCTTCATAGTTGCCATCGTCGCTACCTCCTATAATACTTCTGGTGCAAGAGACACGATCTTCATGAACTTCTTGTCTCTCAATTCTCTAGCGACAGGTCCAAAAATACGTGTTCCTCTTGGATTACCGTCATCCTTAATAATAACTGCTGCGTTCTCATCAAACTTGATGTAGGAACCGTCCTTACGACGAGCACCCTTCTTCGAACGTACAACTACGGCTTTCACAACATCACCTTTTTTTACAACTCCGCCTGGTGTTGCGTCTTTAACTGAGGCAACGATGACATCACCGATATTTGCATATCTTCTTGTAGAACCGCCTAATACACGAATGCAGAGGATTTCCTTAGCACCTGTGTTATCAGCAACTCTAAGTCTTGTTTCCTGCTGTACCATTTTGTCTGCGCCTCCTTACTTAGCCTTCTCGATAATCTCGACAAGTCTCCATCTCTTATCCTTTGACAAAGGTCTTGTCTCCATTACTCTTACTCTATCGCCAACTTTACACTCATTATTCTCATCATGTGCCTTGAGCTTGTAAGTTCTCTTTACAATCTTACCGTAAAGAGGATGCTTTACATTATCAACGATTGACACAACGATTGTCTTGTCCATCTTATCACTTGTAACTAAACCTACACGTGTTTTTCTCAGATTTCTGTCCACAATATGTTCCTCCTTTTACGATAATTATGCGTTCGCCTTCTGAGCGATCACTGTCTGAATTCTGGCAATGTTCTTACGAACAACCTTAATTCTGCTTGTATTCTCAAGCTGGTTAGTGGCGTTCTGGAATCTCAAGTTGAATAATTCCTTCTTAGCAGCTACTAACTCGCTCTGCAACTCTTCCAGAGACTTTGCGTTTAATTCGTTCTTATAATCCTTAAGCTTCACCGCCATTAACCTCCTTGTCTAAATCTGCTTTTGATACGATCTTACACTTTACAGGCAGCTTGTGTGTAGCGAGACGAAGGGCTTCCTTTGCTGTCTCTTCTGGCACACCAGCGATCTCAAACATAACTCTGCCTGGCTTAACAACTGCTACCCAGTACTCCAGAGCACCCTTACCAGAACCCATACGAGTTTCAGCAGGCTTTGCTGTTACCGGCTTATCTGGGAAAATCTTGATCCAGACTTTACCATTACGCTTTACATATCTTGTCATAGCGATACGGGCAGCCTCGATCTGGTTGGATTTGATCCAAGCAGGCTCAAGAGCTACGATACCATATTCACCGTTTGTAATCTTATTTCCACGAAGCGCCTTACCAGCCATAGTGCCTCTGAACTGCTTACGACGCTTTACTCTCTTAGGCATTAACATTATTTATCGCTCCCTTCCTTGTTTCCTTTAGTAGGAAGTACTTCACCGTGGTAAACCCATACCTTAACACCAACTTTACCATAAGTTGTGTTTGCCTCAGCAAAACCATAATCGATGTTAGCACGAAGAGTCTGAAGAGGAATCTTACCCTCTGTATAGAACTCTGTTCTAGCCATATCTGCACCGCCAAGACGTCCTGAACAGCAAGCCTTGATACCAAGTGCGCCCATCTTCATTGTTCTGCTCATGCAAGACTTCATAGCACGTCTGAATGAGATACGGTTCTCAAGCTGCTGTGCAATGTTCTCTGCTACTAACTGTGCATCAAGATCCGGCTTCTTAATCTCCTTGATGTCGATGAAAAGCTTCTTAGAAGTAAGCTTCTGAAGCTTAGCCTTGATCTCGTTGATTCCAGCGCCGCCCTTTCCGATTACTACACCAGGCTTAGCTGTATATAAGTTTACTCTTACCTTATCAGCTGTTCTCTCGATCTCGATCTTAGAGATGTTTGCTGAATAAAGCTCTTTCTTTAAAAACTCACGAATCTTATAGTCCTCAACAAGGTTATCTGAGAATTCTCCGTCCTTGGTATCAGCATACCACTTTGAATCCCAATCCTTGATGATTCCGACTCTTAAACCATGTGGATTAACTTTCTGTCCCATTGCTTACCTCCTATCTTGCATCCAGCACAACAGTGATGTGGCTTGTTCTCTTCTCGATTCTGTAAGCTCTACCCTGTGCTCTCGGCTGAATTCTCTTCATTGTTGGTCCTTTGTTTGCATAACACTCAGCGATGTAAAGGTCTTCTACCTTCATACCGTTGTTGTTCTCTGCATTCGCAATAGCGGACTTCAATAACTTCTCAATTACCTTTGATGCATAACGATTGTTGTAAGCAAGAATACCAAGTGCTGAAGTTACATCCTTGCCTCTGATCGCATCTAATACGAAACATGCCTTTGTTACTGATACTCTAGCGTATGAAACAGTAGCCTTAGGTCTTGTATCCTTATTCTCATTTCTGAGTCTCTTAATCTGGGATCTATGTCCTTTTGCCATGAATGTGTCCTCCTTTCGACTTATCTCTTCTTACCCTTCTTCTCATCCTTGCCATGTCCTCTGTATGTTCTTGTTGCAACGAACTCACCGAGCTTATGGCCAACCATATCCTCAGTTACATATACAGGCACATGCTTTCTTCCATCATATACAGCGATTGTATGACCAACGAATGATGGGAAGATTGTTGAACGACGTGACCATGTCTTAATGACGTCCTTCTTGTTGTCAGCGTTCATAGCATCTATCTTCTTTAACAAATAACCATCTGCAAATGGTCCTTTCTTTAATGAACGAGCCATAACTTACCTCCTTACTTAACGTTCTTACCGTCTCTTGTTCTTACAATGTACTTGTTAGACTGCTTGTTCTTCTTTCTGGTCTTAAGTCCCAGTGCCGGCTTACCCCAAGGAGTAGATGGGCCAGAACGACCGATCGGTGCTCTACCTTCACCACCACCATGTGGGTGATCGTTCGGGTTCATAACAGAACCACGTACTGTTGGGCGGACACCCATGTGACGCTTACGTCCTGCTTTACCGATGTTAACAAGTCCGTGCTCGATATTACCAACCTGACCGATTGTTGCACGGCAAACGATAGGAACCATTCTCATTTCGCCGGATGGAAGTCTGAGTGTTGCATACTTGCCTTCCTTTGCCATGAGCTGAGCGGAGTTACCTGCGGAACGTACAAACTGTGCGCCCTTTCCAGGATAAAGCTCAATGTTGTGAATCTCAGTACCAACTGGGATGTTCTCAAGTGGTAAGCAGTTACCAATCTTGATTTCTGCATTTGCACCATTCATAAGCTCGTCGCCAACCTTAAGTCCAACTGGAGCAATGATATATGCCTTCTCACCGTCTGCATAGTGAAGCAGTGCGATGTTTGCTGTTCTATTTGGATCGTACTCGATTGCAGCTACCTTAGCAGGGATATCATCTTTTCTTCTCTTGAAGTCGATCATTCTGTACTTCTGTCTGTTTCCGCCGCCGTGATGTCTTACTGTAATCTTACCCTGATTGTTACGTCCTGCAGTCTTATCCTTCTTTGCAAGAAGTGATTTCTCTGGAGTGCTCTTTGTGATCTCCACGAAATCAAGACCTGTCATATTCCTTCTGGAAGGTGTATATGGGTTATATGTCTTAATTCCCATTTTAGTTCTCCTTTCGAATCTCAATTTATTATCGTGCTTTTATTGCACATAGCTTTTAATCTTAAAGACCTTCGAACAATTCGATATCTGCGCTCTCAGCTGTAAGCTGAACGATTGCCTTCTTAGTCTTTGCTGTCTTGCCGTAAGTCATACCACGTCTCTTAGTCTTACCATCCTGATTCAATGTGTTGACCTTAGCAACCTTTGCTCCCTCGAACATCTTCTCTACAGCTTCCTTAACCTGAGCCTTGGTAGCTTCTGGATGAACAAGGAAAGTGTACTTCTTCTCAGCCATAGCGTTCATACTCTTCTCTGTAAGAACCGGCTTAAGGATAACGTCATAATATTTGATATCTGCCATTATGCATACACCTCCTCGATTGCTGCTACTGCATCCTTTGTGATTACGAGTGAATCATACTTAAGAATGTCATATACGTTGATTGAGTTTGTCATAGTTGTCTTAACTGTTGGGATGTTTCTAGCTGAAAGAACAACCTTCTCATCCTTATCCTTTGTTACAACCAAAGCCTTAGGTGCTTTTAAGTTGTCAAGGATCTGAGCAAACTTAGATGTCTTGATCTCATCAAGCTTGAACTCATCAACTACGATAAGCTTAGAATCCTGAACCTTTGATGTGAGTGCAGACTTGATAGCGATCTGCTTCTCTCTCTTGTTCATCTTCATAGAGTAATCTCTTGGCTTTGGTGCAAATACAACACCACCGCCTGTCCACTGTGGAGATCTTGTAGAACCCTGTCTTGCATGACCTGTTCCCTTCTGTCTCCAAGGCTTTCTTCCGCCACCAGATACTTCAGAACGTGTCTTTGCGCTCTGTGTACCCTGACGACCGTTTGCTAACTGGCTTACAACTGCCAGATGTACTAAATGCTCATTTATCTCAACACCGAATACGTTGTCGTTAAGCTCAAGCTTATCTACTTCTTTACCTTCGATGTTATAAACTGCTACTGTTGCCATCTAATGATCCTCCTTCCTGAAAGCCCGGCTTATTTGCCAGTCTTTACTGTTTCCTTAATCATTACTAATGATTTCTTTGGTCCAGGTACGGCACCCTTTACCAAAATTACGTTGTTCTCTACATCTATCTTAACAATCTCAAGGTTCTGTACTGTAACTCTTACATTACCCATATGTCCAGGCATCTTCTTACCCTTGAATACTCTACCTGGCGTAGTTGCAGAACCGTTGGAACCTGCATGACGATGATACTTAGAACCATGAGCGGAAGGACCAGACTTCATACCGAATCTCTTGATACCGCCTGCGTATCCCTTACCCTTTGACTTTGCAGTAACATCAATCTTGTCACCCTCTGCAAAGATATCAGCCTTGATCTCATCACCTGCGTTGTAATCAGCTACGTTCTCAAGTCTGAACTCACGAACGAACTTCTTAGGTGTTGTGCCAGCCTTCTTGAAGTGGCCAACCTCTGCCTTACCAGCGCCATGTGGGTTTCTGATTACTTTCTTTCCAGAAACATCCTTTGTTGTTACTCTTTCTTTCTTTTCGCCGAAACCAACCTGTACTGCATCGTAACCGTCGTTATCAACTGTTTTTACCTGAGTTACAACACATGGTCCAGCCTGTAAAACTGTTACTGGTGTTAAAACACCGTCTTCGTTGAAGATTTGAGTCATTCCGACTTTTGTTGCTAAAATAGCCTTCTTCATGAAATTTTTCCTCCTAATTTTAATTCACAGCGGATTGCCGGAGCAATCATTCTAAATTCGCTTTCGCGTAATTAGGTACTGCAATAAACATTTTGATTGATGAATTACTTCATCTTTACATTAACATATACACCAGCTGAAACATCAAGCTTCTGAAGAGCATCGATTGTCTTCTGTGATGGTGTAAGTACATCAATGAGTCTCTTGTGAGTTCTCTGCTCGAACTGTTCTCTGGAATCCTTATACTTATGAACAGCTCTGAGGATTGTGATCTTCTCAACCTTTGTAGGCATTGGAACAGGACCTGAAACCTTTGCTCCTGTACTCTTGATCGTCTCGATGATCTGCTTTGCAGCCTGATCGATTAACTTGTGATCGTACGCCTTCAATGTGATTCTCATTACTTGACTTGCCATAAAAAAAGCCGCCTCCTTTTCGCACTTTTTGTAGTACGACAAGTGGTGACTGTACAACTTTCCCGTGTGTTTCTTATCTTATCTCACACCAAGGTGTTTCAGATATCTTCACACGTCATCTCTGGCATTGCCAGATGGTTATTGAGTACAGTGACTTGTCGCCAGTTATCGTTAATTGACATTCGCTCCACGAAAAACCTATGTCATGCATAGCAACCTTCGCTTCTACGCTATCAATGTCACAGCAAGGGTTATTATACTCAATACCACCTGTAAATGCAAGAGTTTTTTTTATTTTTTTGTATTTTTTTCGATACGCTGGTATTGTCTGCCAGATTCCGTATCTTTTTGATATTTTTGTGTGTTTCTTCTATAATAATGTCTGTTATGAATACGGATTGTTGTCTGTATTCTGTCCCGGTGTATATGGAACACTTGGTGCACCATCCGGTGTCTGGTTGTAAGTCTGATTTGGTGCCTGTCCATATCCTGCATCCGGTGTCTGGTTATATGCCTGTCCAGTGACTGGATTTACCACACCTGCATCATATGGCTGTCCGGTTACCGGATTCACATACGGATTGCCCGGCTGTCCCATCGCCGGTGTTGCATTTGTATAAGCAAGATTCTTCTCATTCTTAATCTGTTTGTTAATCTTTGCGAATGCAATTATACAGAGCACGCCGATTGCCAGAGCGCCAAGCACGATCATCCAGCCAAAAAATCTTGTCTGCGTAGCATCGACTGCAACCGTATAATAATCGCAGTAATCTGCAATGCCGGATGACGCCAGTGCATCTCTGTAATAGCCTTCGATTTCCGGATCCAGTGTACGAATCTGTCCTTCGATTGCAATTGCATCGCTGAAGTTTGCATTATCATCATTTGCAAGCTCGTCTAACTTCTTAATCGTTTTCTTGTTCTTCACGGTAAGTACGATAATCTTCGCATCCGTAATATCATCCATGTTATCATCACCAAGTACGATCGCGTAATGCTGTTCCTTGCCTGCCGGGATAATGCCATTGATGTAATGCTTTGTCTCTGCGAAGTTACCAAGTACAAGGTAACTGTCTGTTCTTACGTGATCGTCCTTCTGCGGGCGGACATTGGCTGCAATCTCATTCAAATCTTTTGCTTTGCCTCCAAGCAGATAATCCATGTCCCCGATGAAGCACATGATTGCCAGCAGCACGAAAATAATTCCGACGATCAGGCTGACGATTGCACCGCCTTTTTTGTTCTCTTTCTTTGGTTTCATAATTTTTCCTCCTCTTCCCTCTCTTTTACTTTAGTAGATTATATATAGAAGGAACGATGTGCATTTCCTCGCACATGCGTTCAACTTCCTGTAAACTGCGCTCCCGTTTTTCTTTCGGGATTGCAGATTTTACAGCACGTATCAACAGATTCTTCGGTGAATGTGCAAAATCCACAAACTCCAGAATCTGTGTCTTGTACCCACGGTACGTTAGCATATTGGCACGTATCGCATCCGTCGCAAGTGCCGCCATACGTTCTTTGATGATGCCATATTCCATCATCGGTGCCAGCAATTCGCTTTCGATCTGTCCGTTTACTTCATGCTGGCAGCACGGCACAGATAAAATATATTTTGCATTCCACTGTACAGCGTTGAACAACGCATAATCAGTCGCCGTATCGCACGCATGCAATGTCACAACCATGTCAACCGGCATTTTCGTCTTATAGCCGTTGATATCTCCAAGTTCAAAATGCAGATGGTCATAGCCGTACTTCTCCGCCGTCTCATTGCAGTGTTTTATCACATCCGCTTTCAGATCCAGTCCGATGATTTCCGCCTTTTTCTTTCGGATTTCTACTATATAATAATAGAGGACAAAGGTGAGATAGGATTTGCCGCATCCGAAATCAAGAATATAGATTTCATCCTTTGTTTCATTTTTCAGCACATCATCAACAAGCTCCACGAAGCGATTGATCTGTTTGTACTTGTCATACATGGAACGGACAACCTTTCCCTCTTTCGTGAATATCCCCATATCCACAAGTGGCGGAACTGTCATGCCCTCCTGTAAAATATAATTCTTCTTCCGGTTGTGTTCGCCCCGGCGGCTGTTCATCTTATCTGCCAGGTCCGCTACATCGCTGCCGCTTGTCTTCGCCAGTTTTGATGTTCCCGACTGTTTTGCCGGAAGTCTGGTTGCGTTCGTCAGCAGTTTGCCTTTCTTCGTCATCTTAAAACTATATTCTTTTTCTTCTGTGAATATATTCATCTGGCACAGATGCTCCGGGAAATGCACAAGCAGCTTGTCTGCAAGTTCCTCTACATCAACATTTTCCTGAAAGACCTGCTTTTCCGTGTACGCCGCAATCTGGCAAAGTTCTTTCCCACGCACAGTCGTCCATGTGACTTCCACTTTTCGATATTGATATGTCTTATCCAGCCGGTTACTCACGATGATCCGCGTCATCTGCGGAAGCAGCCGCTCGATCTGTTCTTTTATTTTCTCCATAGCAAGCCTCTTTTTCCCATATATGGCTTTATTATATCCGACCACTCTACATGTTTCAACTGTATTTTTCTTTAAATACAAGAAAACGCGCCGGCTTGTGCCGACGCGTTTTGCGGGGGAGAAGAATTGGTTGTTGAAACCAATGTATATTACTCAGCAGCTATAGCTGCTGTCTTGATAATGAATTTTGTCACACCGGCTGTGTTGTCTGACTTTCCACCGAAGCTGTCATACTCGGTTGCTGCTTCCATTGCTGCCTGCAGTCTCTCAACAGAATCCTTCACATCGCCGTTGTATGCGCTGATCATCTTCTTGATTGCCTCATTGTTCAAAGTTACAAGGCTCTCATTCAAGGTACCTGCGCCATCTGCTACCTGTGATGCGCCATCTGCCAGTGTCACAGCACCATCCTTCAACTGTCCGGCACCACTTGCCAATGCATTTGCGCCACTTACCAACTGGCTGATACCATTCTTCAATGCTGGTATCGAGCCTGCCAGAGTTGATGTTCCCTGTGCCAGTGCATTTGCGCCGCTTACTAAGCTGTAACCATTTGCCTGTGTTGCTTCGATCTGGGAAGCAATCGTTGCCTTTGCTGTCTCAGCGCCCTGTACGGCTGCCTGACCGGCTGCCTGAGAAGCTGCCTGTGTGGCTGCTGACTTACATGCATCTACAACGGACTGACCGATGGCTGCCTTGCCGCCTTCTGCAAGAGATGTGGTTGTTTGCTGCGCCATCTGCTTGAATGCGCCCTGTACACTTGCAGCAACTCCTGCTTGCAGTTCTGCATTCTGAAGCGCACCATTATATGCCTGATTAAACGCCGTCTGATAATCCAGATTATATGCCTGCATCAATTTTGGAGCATTCTCCGTAGCATATTCCATCGCCTTGGATGAAAGTGCTGCATTATAAAATGCTGTATATGCGTCAGAATTAATGTATGCCTGCGCAATCTGATCCGTTGCATTACTCATACTTGTTGTGTAATTGTTTACTGCTGAATTATAAATATAATTGTATGTGTCCGTTCCTGCTGCGAACTGTGCTTCCACGCTTGCAGAAACCTGTGAAGCTGCCTGCTTTGCGACAGCAGCCTGCTCTTCTTCTGTCATCTTTGTGTTAACGGCTGTATCCAGTGTATTGACACCTGCTGCGATTGCCTGTGCACTCTGGTTGATTACGCTGACGCCATTTGAAAGATCTCCAGAGGAACTTGACAGGCTTTCCATACCTGCCTTCAGGCTTCCGGCACCGGATGTCAGATCACCCATCTTATCTGCCAATGTACCTGCGCCATCGGATACCTGTGTTGCTCCATCGGAAAGCTCACCAGAACCATCTGCTAACTGATCACCAGCACTGCTCAGGCTGTCTGTCAGCTTATCGAGGTCTGTCAGATCCACGCCGCCGGAGAAATTCATCTCAGAGCCATTGACAAGCAGTGTCACTGTCATATCCAGTGAGAAGTCTGTCACATCTGCACTCACCTCTACATATTCCGGAATCTCTGTATCCAGATCTGCGGCTGCATCCTTTACGCCATCATCCAGTCCAGGAATTGCATAACCGACAACGATATTGCTCTCACCCTGTGCGAGGTATTTACCATTTGTAACCTGAATATTCTTGAAGTTGTCGCCAAGCACCATGCCGGATACTGCAACGAATGGTACGGAGATATCCTCGTCCTTGCCATTTACTTCCTTCGTTACTGTTTCGTTGCTTGTATAATCCAGACGAATCTTTACCTTACCACTCTTACCTGCCAGGTCTTCTGGAGAAATTTCATTTCCATCCAGATAATAAGTTGCCTTCACAGAGACCGGAAGCTCCTTATCCGTTGTTCCCTGATAGCTGATCTCATTTCCGGCAGCATCCCATGTGATCTTGTTGCCGTTCTGTGTAAATGTCTCGTCGCCCTTGACATTTACGATATCCTTCAGATCGGTTGTATCTTCAATCTTGTCGCTCTTGTCACGGTTCTTCAATGTCTCATTGACTAAGATGTTATCGACATCGCCATTTGCCTTAGCAAATACATAAACGGTCTCGTCCTTGTCGACATCCTTCTCTGTCATATTTACATTTTCAGCGAGCGTATCTGCCAGCTCATCCGTATTCATGACTGTCGTTGCGTCGGTATCGCTTGCCTTATCATCTCCGGCAAGGTATTCCTTGTCATACTTTGTCACATCTGTACTGCCTGTGATTCCGGCTACGCAGGAAGCCACTGCCAGTGAAACAGCTCCGGCAGAACCTGCGATATACTTTGTCGTTTTCTTCCATTCTTTCTTATTTAAACGCTTCATAACGTATTCTCCTTTCGAAATGCTTTCCAACCTGATTACTGTTCGATCTGTTTTTCTTTGTTTCGGAAGCCTGCGCTTGTATGAATGATGACCTTATCGAAGATCATAAACATCGTTGGCAGCAACAGAATAACAACTACCATACTGATTAACGCACCGCGTGCCATCAATGTACACAGAGAGCTGATCATATCAATGTTTGAATAAAGGCCAACACCGAATGTCGCTGCAAAGAAGCTCAACGCACTGACAACGATTGACTGTACAGAACCCTGCATTGCCTCGATCACTGCTTCCTTCTTCTCTGCGCCATGATATCTCGCACGTTTATATTTGTTCGTCATCAGGATCGCATAGTCAACGGTCGCACCAAGCTGTATCGTTCCGATTACGATTGACGCGATAAACGGAAGTGTCGTCTTGGTATACGTTGGAATACCCATGTTGATGAAAATCGCAAACTCAATGACGGATACCAATATAATTGGAAGCGTAATAGACTTGAATACGATTGCGATAATAATGAAGATCACGCCGATGGATACCGCACTAACCATCTTGAAATCCTCATCGGTAATATCAATCAGATCCTTTGTACAAGGTGCTTCACCGATCAGCATACCAGTCTCATCATATTCCTTTACAATCTTCTTTAATGTATCACACTGTGCATTGACCTCATCCGAAGCAACTGCATATTCGGACATGATCAACATCATCTTATAGTCGCCACTCTCAAATACATCTACGATATCACTTGGAAGCATAGACTTTGGAATCGTCGTTCCGATCACGCTGTCCAGACTCAGTACCGCATTGACACCGTCGACCTGTTCCATCTCTTTTGTCATCTTCACAACATCTTTGCTTGAAGTATCCTTATTTAAAAGTACCATGTGAGTTGCACCCATGTGATACTGTTCTTCCAGCTTGTCGTTCGCTGTGATACTCTCCAAGCTCTTCGGCAGTGTACCTGCCAGATCATAATATACGGTATTATGTGTATATCCATAAATGGCTGGGCCAATCAGGATAAAGAACAGGATAATAAATATGTAGAAATGATTTACTACCCATTTCGATATTCTGGAGAGATCCGGCAAAATAACCTTATGCTTTGTCTTCTCGATTGCCTTGTCGAAAATCAAAACCATAGATGGCAATACGGTTACACAACAGATAACTCCAAATACAACACCCTTTGCCATAACCACACCAAGATCCATACCAAGTGTGAAGCTCATGAAGCAAAGTGCGATAAATCCGGCTACGGTTGTGATGGAACTACCAACAACAGATGAAATCGTGTTGGAAATTGCATGTGCCATCGCACGGTTCTTATCACCCGGATATACCTGCTGCTTCTCTTCGTAGCTGTGCCACAGGAAGATCGAGTAATCCATCGTAACGCCTAACTGCAAAACCGCCGCCAGTGCCTGTGTCACGTAGGAGATTTCTCCCTTGATCACGTTCGTACCTAAGTTATAAACAATCGCCATACCTATACTCAACAGGAAGAAAACCGGGATGATAGCGGAATCCATCGCAAGCGCCAGAACGATCGTCGAAAGAATAACCGCGATCAATACATAGATCGGTGTTTCTTTGTTGGAGAGGTTCTTCGTATCTGTAACGACTGCAGACATACCTGAGAGGAAGCACTGCTTGTTCATAACCTTACGCAGGCTTTCGATCGCTTCCATTGTCTCATCTGCAGAAATGGAATTCGGATACAAGACAAACATGATTGTCGAATCTGCATCCTTATTTACAAATACATCCTTGATGCTGTCCGGAAGTAAATCGATCGGAACGGACAAGTCCATGAAGGAGTCATACCATAAAACATCCTTGACTCCCTCGACCTTGCACATTTCCTTACGCATAGCAGATATGTCTTTGTCTGACATACCTTCTACCACGCACACGGAAAATGCACCGGTACCAAATTCGTCCACCATGATCTCCTGACCTTTCATCGTCTCGATGTCGTCCGGAAGATAATTTAAAATGTCGTAGTTTACACGAGTGTGAAAATATCCAAATGCTGACGGAATCAAAAGCAGGACTGCTATCACCAGAATCAGTACTTTGTGTTTCACTACCCATTTACCAAAATGAATCACGAGTCATCCACCTTTCTTTCTTCTTTTTATTCTCTCATCTTCATTGCACCCCTATAATAAAAAAAGGATTGAATATATTGAATATTCAATCCAAGTTGTTTGTTTGTGTTTTCTATACATAAGTCTAAATGTGTTTATTTTGCTATACATCCATAAATTTTATGTATAGACTATACTAACTCATTCAAGACATCCATCATCGAAGACTTTGTCAGATACTTGTAAACCTCTGACAGATCCTTCGGCGAGATCATATAATCACGTTTAATCCACGCAATCGCTACATAGCACATCGAGTTCGCGTAGTATTCTGCAATAATCTGACGATCAAGCCATGCGTATTTGTGGTTTTTGCCCTGTTTCTTCTGATCGATAATCTCTAACAGAAGCTTCGACACTTCGCTACGCGCAATACTCTCAAAAGAGTTCTGTCCATCGATACACACCGCCCGCTCATAAAAAGCGCGCTCATTCTGCATGCTTGAAAAAAGCAATGTCAAACCTTCCTGTATCATATCGTTTAACAGGAGCGGCTTGATTGGTTCGAGCAGATCATGCCGTACAATGTATTCAAGCAGTGCATATTTGTCTGCAAAATGATTGTAAAATGTCGGTCGGATCACACCTGCCTTGTCTGTGATATCCTTGATGGTGATCTTCTCCATCGGTGCCTTGCACAGAAGCTCCTTGAAACTTGCTGCAAGCAGATCGTCGGTATTTCCTTTTTTTCCTCTTTGCTGCATAACGTTCCTTCTTTCTTCACAGCTACATCAACGGGGCTACTAACCGGAGCAGGCTCTGTCCGAACAATTTCAGGCGGCTCGTCTCCCGGATCTTCTCCTTTGTCACTTCATCACACTTCGCCAGTGTGTCCATATAATCTTCCTTGATCTCATAGATTGAGCTGCAATTAAACATCCATACACCACACTCAAAATGCAGATACAGACTCCGGTAATCGAAGTTGATCGTACCGACCGTTGCCACCTTATCGTCCACAACGACAGTCTTCGCATGGATAAAGCCCGGCGTATACTGGAAGATCCGCACTCCTGCTTCGATCAACTGGTAGTAATATGACTGGGTTACCAGATACACCAGCTTCTTATCCGGGATACCCGGCGTAATGATGCGCACATCAATTCCGCTTTTTGCCGCAAGTGTCAACGCTGTCACCATCTCATTATCAATAATCAGATACGGTGTTGTGATATAGACATAATGCTTTGCCTTGTTGATCATGTTCAGATAGATATTCTCTCCGACAATCTCATTATCCACCGGCGTGTCGCCATACGGCTGAATGTATCCATCCGAGAAGAATGCCATATCCTGATATTTCTCTGGTGAATACGACGAATAATCATCTTTCTCGCCGGTCAGCATCAACCATGTCTGCAAGAACATCAGCGTCAGGTTCCAGACAGCCTCGCCCTTCAGCATGATACCGGTATCCTTCCAATGTCCAAACCGTGATTTCTTGTTGATATATTCATCCGCCAGATTGATACCACCGGTAAATCCGACATAACCATCAATGACCGTAATCTTCCGGTGGTCACGGTTGTTCTGTCTCAAGTTAAAGACTGGACCAATCGGGTTAAACGCTGCAACCTTGATTCCCTTCTCCTTCATATCCTTGATGAATCGGGAAGGAATCCACATAGAGCATCCAAAATCATCATAGATCAGACGCACATCCACGCCCTCTTTTGCTTTCCGCTCCATGATTTCCAAGATCGTATCCCACATCTCGCCCTGCTTGATGATAAAATACTCCATAAATATAAAATGATTTGCATTGTTTAATTCTTCCACAAGCTTCGCAAAATTATCCTCGCCAAGCGGGAAATAACGCACAACGGTATTCTTATACACCGGATAACCTGCAGTCTTGGAAATATACGTCGACTGCACACTCGCACTCTGACTCAGCTTCCGGATCTCCCGCTGCCGGCTCTTATCACTCGGCATATACTGAAATGTATCGAGATGATTCTTCTGCGCATCCCGGATAAACTTCATACGGGTTCGGTTACCAGCAATCGCGATATACAGCACACCGCCTAAGATCGGCGTTACCATCATAAGCAGAATCCACGTCAGCTTATACGCGGGGTTTTCTGGCTTATTGACGATATATAGCACAACCGTCGCCGAAATCAAAATCGCCAGCGTTTTCCAGTAAAACATGTAGTTCTTGGCAATTCCATATAGAAATACCCAGAAAAGGATCTGCAGGATCAGGGTAAATACAACAATCGCAATCTTCGTGATATAAATGGATTTAGATTTGTTCTGTCGTCCATATCGCGGTTTGTCATGTTCATGTTCATGTCCGCTACACGTCGTTTCCTGAACCGTTTCCTGTTCTGTTTTCTCTTCCATTGTCTTCTCTGTCTCCTGCAATCTGTCTTTTCCTTCTTTCTCTCTATGTTGACAGTACATGTCAACGAATCGTTACAATGGTTGTTTACATCACATTCTAACTACTCTGCACTCCAGCGTCCTGACGCGCCACAAGGAAGGATCAGTCCTGTCTCTTTCACCGGAAGTCCAATCTCCTGCGACTCCACATGTCCGCCGAATTTCTTTCCTACCTCGGTAGAAATCATATAAGTAAGCACCGCCGGAGCCAGTCCGGTTGTATATGAATTCACTAAAAAGAATAACGGATTATCCGACAAAAGCTGACTTGCCAGTGCGATAAATGGATGGATTTTCTCCTCCAGCTTCCAGATCTCACCCTTTGGTCCTCTGCCATAAGATGGCGGGTCCATGATGATGCCGTCATAATGATTGCCACGGCGGATCTCCCGCTCCACGAACTTCACACAATCATCAACCAGCCAGCGGATTGGTGCATCTTCAAGTCCGGATGCCACCGCATTTTCCTTGCCCCATGTCACCATACCCTTTGATGCATCGACATGTGTGACCTTAGCGCCCGCCTTCGCTGCTGCCAGTGTCGCACCGCCGGTATAGGCAAACAGATTCAGCACCTTGATCTCACGGTTTGCATTTCGTATCTTCTCACTAAACCAGTCCCAGTTCACCGCCTGCTCTGGGAAAAGTCCAGTATGTTTGAAAGTAAATGGTTTCAAATGAAAGGTCAGATCTTTGTAATTGATGCTCCACTGCTTCGGCAGATCGAAGAATTCCCATTCTCCACCGCCCTTGTTACTGCGGTGATAATGTCCATTCAGCTTTTTCCATGCCGGGTTCTTTCTTGGAAGATCCCACAACACCTGCGGGTCCGGACGAAGCAAAATATAATCGCCCCATCGTTCCAGTTTTTCTCCCTTTGAACAATCTATAATCTCATATTCTTTCCACTGATCGGCTACCCACATATACTTTTAGTCCCTTTCGTCTATTTTCTTATACATTGCGTCCTAATTTTATACAAGCAATACTAACACACCCAACTTTCCAACGCAAGAATGAAAGTCCCGTTTTTGTCATGAAATACAGATAAAAAAAGACAGTTTGCACATTTTGTACATGCAAACTGTCGTAATTTTCTTACCAATCACGCTTCTCGATTGGAATATATTCTTTGTGATGACCAACGAATTTGTACGCTGGACGGATAATCTTGCCCTTATTTACCAACTCCTCGATCCGGTGTGCAGACCAGCCAGAGATACGGGAGATTGCAAAGATCGGTGTAAAGATCTCGATTGGCAGCTTCAACATTGTATAAACAAATCCGCTGTAGAAATCAACATTCGCGCAAACCGTCTTGAATGTACGGCGATGCTCACTGATCAGCTTCGCTGCGATACGCTCAACTCTGTCATACAGTGCAAACTCATCCTGCAAGCCTTTCTCCTCGGAAAGCTTCTTCGCATACTTCTTCAGGATTACCGCTCTTGGATCGGACTCACTATAAACCGCGTGTCCCATACCATAGATCAGTCCAGAATGGTCGAAGCCCTTCTTGTCAAGGAGTCCCTGCAGATACTCGGAAATCTCATCCTCGTTCTCCCAATCCTTGACATGCATCTTCATATCATCGAACATCTGCTGTACCTTGATGTTCGCGCCACCATGCTTCGGTCCCTTCAGAGAGCCAAGGGAAGCAGCGACGGTCGAATACGTATCCGTTCCTGTCGATGTCAATACATGTGTCGTAAAGGTTGAGTTGTTACCACCACCATGCTCCGCATGGATAACCAGACAGACATCCAGAACCTTTGCTTCCAGTGCGGTGTATTTACCATCGGTACGAAGCAGACGCAGGATGTTCTCTGCGGTTGAAAGTTCTTTCTTCGGTCTGTGGATAACTAAGCTCTTATCAAGATAATAGTGTCTGTATGCCTGATAACCGTACGCCGCCATAACCGGAAACTGTGCGATCAGCTGCAGACACTGCATCAGTACATTTTTGATATCCAGATTGTTCGGATCTGGATCGTAAGTATATAAGGTCAGAACACACTTCTGCAGGACATTCATCATGTCACGGCTCGGTGCCTTCATGATAACGTCACGGTTGAAGCTCTCTGGCAGCTGGCGAAGCTCACCAAGCACCTCCTTGAAACAGTCAAGCTGTTCCTGACTTGGCAGATCACCAAACAAAAGCAGATATGTCGTCTCTTCAAAACCATACTGGCTGTTGCGGAAGCCCTGTACGAGCTGCTGTACTTCATATCCTTGGAAATAAAGCTCTCCAGGAATTGGCACACGGTGTCCATCCACAACGCTAAATCCCATAACGTCGGACACTTCTGTAAGTCCGGTCAGTACGCCTCGTCCGTTGGAGTCTCGAAGTCCCCGCTTTACGTTGTACTCTTCGTAGAGATTTAAGTCAATCTTTCCGGAGTCATTACAAAAACGTACATATTCATCTAGTATCTGGTCAAATTTCAAATCTGACATAACCTCAACTCCTATCTTATTCGATCTCTTTGCTCATAGTAAAAGTGTAGTCTGTTATCTTTCCTGTATCCGGATCCGCATAAGCACTTATGCTGATATAATGATCGCCCTCATAGTAATATACATAGTAGGAAATGAAATATGTATATTCGTCCTTAGAGAAATCATCGCCCAGATCGCCATACACCGACTCAATCTTACTTCCATCATCGCCCATCGAAATACCGCCTGGGAACGTGATGTTACTTGTATAATAATCCGCTTCTACTCCGATTTCAGAGATATATCCATACTTTGGCAGAATGGCATTGCCGGTGAAGTTCTCCAGCTTGATGCTGAGCTTCTCGCCGTTTTTCTCCATGTAAGTGCTCTCGTAGTTCTTACCACCGATATAGTCGGAAACGGAAGTATCCAGTGTCCATCCGTCTTTCTCCAGTTCCGTAAATGGAACCGGAAGTACATAATTTTTGTCTCCAATTGTAATAATACCATCAAATCGGTCAGCACTTGCACCACCCGGTGCCACATACTGATCGTTGATTGCCGGTGCATCCATACTCAGATCTGCAACCGAAGTTGCGCCCTCTGGCATTTTGGAATTGATCAACCGGATGGAGATCAGATTTTTCTCCGGTGTCACATCAAAATCCATACCATCTTTCTCGTCATCTCCTGCATAATCAATGGATACATAAGTTCCGCTTCCATCAGAATACTCATTTTCACTCCGGTATTCCGGTGCACCATATGCAGTCTTGATATCACTCTCTGTCGATTCAAACAGCTTGATTCCATTTGCTAACTCGATTGTAAAGTCATCTTTATATTTTCCGGATTTGGAGCTAAATGAGAATCCAACAACATAACAGTCATTGATCTCCGCCTCATTGACACCCGGATTGGCTACGATCACCGTCAGCTGTGCACGATCCGTATAACTTGTGATATAATCCCAGTCACCCGATGCCACCTTCACAGTCGCGCTGTCTGTCTGCCAGCCCTTTGATTTCCACTCTGAATATGGAAGTGGAAACTGGTAGATCGTACCATCGATGTTCGCAGTATAATCTCTCCATGAATCAGACAGTTCCGTCGGCCATACATAGTCGCCTACACCACTTACATCTGTCTCCGTCGTCGCTTCCGTTGTGTTCTCTGTCGTCGCATCTGTCGCACTGGCTGCTTCTGTTGTCTCAGCCGGCTGTTCTGTCGTCGTTGCATCGTTATCTTTTTTCTTTCCTCCGCCTAGGATCAGAACCAACCCTACAATCAGTGCCACAACTGCTGCCGCAATCCCTGCGATCAACCCAATCTTCTTTTTATTTTTTCCAGATGCGGTATCGTTCTGTCCCGGTGCCAGATGCATCGACTGCATCGATGCAGACATCGAACTATTTCCGTTTCCAGATGCGGTATATGGATTTGCCTGCGGCATTGCATTGCCCGCTGTAACCGGTCCACTTCCATACAGATCTGTGAGCAACTGTCCAATATCCTGATAACGTTCCGGTGCCTTTACCGCAAGTCCTTTTCGAAGCACTGTCTCTGTCCGCTCGGATACGGAGATGCCTTTCTTCGAAGGATCTACATAAGTGTCCTCCTCCATACGTTCCACGCCGTTTGGTGGAACCTCACCGGTGAGCATCTTATACATCGTCGCACAGAGACTGTAGATATCCGTCCAAGGTCCCTGTTTTCCCTTCGCATAATACTGCTCTGGTGGTGCGTAACCATGCTTTAAAATCACAGTATAGGTCTTGTCAGTCTCTGCGGACTGTCCGCGTACCGAACCAAAATCAATCAGCTTGATCTTGCCTTCGTTATCAACCATGATATTATCCGGGCTGATATCCCGGTGTACCAATCCATTTTTATGTACTTCATACAGAGATTCAAATACCGGTTTCATCAAAGCAAGTACGGTCGCTTCATCCAGCTTTCCGCCCATGCCCTTAAGATAATGCTTCAGATCCACACCATTGATATATTCCATAACGATATATCCGGTGCCATTTTCATAGAAGAAATCCTTCACGGATACGATACCCTGTAACTGATAGAACTTCGAGAGATTCCGTGCCTCTTCTACATATCGTTTTAAACCCTTGTCATATATTTCTTTCTTACTATCCAGTGTTGATACGATCGTTGTCGTCATCGCATCTCTCTGTGCAAAGCTTTCCGGATAATACTCTTTGATCGCGATATACGTCTGCAGATTCAAATCCCAGCCAATGTATGTAATCCCAAAACCGCCCATGCCAATCACACGGCCGATCATATATTTCCCCTGTAAAACTGTAAACGGACGCAAGCAGTTTGGCTTTTCTTCATAGCCACTCACATCGAACCCGCAATATGGACAGACATCTTCTCCCTGTCCAAGGGCTTGCATACAATTCGGGCACTTATCATATCTATTCTGCATCGTATCCCTCTCCCTAATCTCTGTTAATCTGTGTCATTTTTTACACATATGTTAGAATTATACCAAAAATACTACTTTCCTACAAGTTTTTTCAGATTTCTATGATGTATTTTTCAAACGCATTGACAACTTTTGTATTCTTATATTCTGAAATCCGTTTGAAATCTCTTCCATAATTGATATGCACGTGTCCATGTGCAAACAACAGTGGCTCATACTCATCCAAAATCTGATAAAACGCCTGAAAGCCAGTGTGTGGCAGATCCGTGCTGTCATTCAGTTCAAATGCCGGTGAATGCGTGATCAGAATATCCAGACCACCAGCCTTCTTGATCTTCCTTCGCAACTTGCGCACACGTTTCTTCATTTCATCCTCGGTGAACTGATACATCCCGAAATTATAGCACATACTTCCACCAAGTCCCGCGATCCGAACACCCTCATGCACATATACATCATCATCGATACAGATGCAGCCATCCGGTGGCGTCTCGTCATAGCAGGCATCATGATTGCCATGCACATACAGAATTGGCACCTTCGCAAATGTCGCCATGAAAGACAGGAACTGCGGAGCCAGATCGCCACAGGAAATAATCAGATCGATCCCCTCTAATTTACTTTTCTCAAAATAATCCCAATAATACTTGGACTCTTCGTCTGCAAGTAACAAAATCTTCATTTATCTTAGTCCTCGTCCTTTACCTCTTTTTGTTCGGCATCTGCTTTCGCCTCATCCTTGACACCCTTCTGCTCGACAATGGATTTCGCCTCATCCTTCATATCCTCGACATCTGGAATCTCGCCCTCTACGTTATCCACCAGCCAGTTCATCAACATGATCTCCTCCGGTGTCATGATCTCCTCGTCCTCGTTCTTGATCGTATGATCCTGCGCCCGGAGCACACCATAGAACGGATGGAAGCTGTTCTCACGGATCAGTTTGCCGATAATTCCGACTAACTGTTTCGTGCCTTCAGGCACCTTGTTCGAACAAATGATATCAACGACCTCTGCAGAAAGGCCCCACCAATAATTGATTGCCTTTGTCTTCACAGCATCATCCTGCTTGATTGCACCATTTACCACACTCTCAATCAGTTTCGCATAAAATTCGCCCCACTGATATAGCGGGAATGCGAGGTTGATTGTTTCATCCCCTTCGATATGATATAAGCCATACCGGCGGTTATGTGAATTCGGCTTGATCATAACCTGATCGGAAATGTATTCGATTCCATTTTCCTCGAATTCACGAAGTACATTCTCCCGCGTATTTCCCTTCACGGTCGTCCATTCGAGATAGACCTTCGCATATGGATTCACCATGCGCGCACCAAGCGCAAATGCATTGATGTTCGCAGTCATACCGACGATCGGATAGTCCGCCACATAGCCGATCTTTCCATTCTTTGACAATGCACCCGCGATCATGCCCGCGAGGAATTTCACTTCATAAAGTCTCGCGTAATAGGTGCTGATAACCTTATGAGACGTGTTCAGTGAGCAGTTCATAATCGTGGCTTCCGGATGATTGACCGCCACCTTCACGCTCGCACTGATGAGCTGTGGTGTCGTTGTGAAAATGATTGACACGCCCATCGCGATCAGGTCCTCCATCGCCGATATCGCCTCTTCCTCGGATGCGATATTGTGCACCTTCAGTGTTTTGATCGTATCAGGATAATGCTCATCCAAATATAATCGTCCAAGCTCGTGTCCATACAGCCATTCGGATTCCTGTGGATCCTTGTTGAAAACGAACGCTACCATCACCTTCTTCGGTGTCGAGCTTCGGAAATAATCCATCAGCTTCTTACGTCCGAGCTTCGTCGGCTCCATATGCAGTTCCACTTCCCTGCCTTTGGACTCAATCAGGAACTCATCCCACAGGAGCTTGATCTTCTCCTTCATCTCCGCTTCGGTCATATTCTTTACAGCTTCGTATCCGTAGATGTCAATAAAGATCAGCAATGTGTCGCTGTTGGTCAGCGGCAGCTTATCGCCGCCAAGTGCCTTGAATGACACACAGAACCGATGGTTCGCAGAGCCAAAATCAAGCTTCTGCTCATCTGTCCATTCCGCATCAGGATCTGGACTCGTCAGCTCCAACAGACGGCGGAAACATCCTTCCTGTGAAAACCAGATATAGTTGATCTCTGTCAGCTTGTAAAAATCCATGAATTCATAATAGATCTTCACCTGCAGATCATCCGTTTTCTTCGGAATCTTCCGTGTCACCTGTGCCGGGATTGTAACCGCATCAAAATATTTCATCACGGATACACGCTTATTTCCCTCTACGACATAGAATTTATTCATATATTCGTAAACCTTGATCGGATCACGAATTCCCTCTTCGATCTGGCTGTCACACAGTGCCGACCATTTGGCACCAAATTCTGTCTTATAATCAAGCAGTGGCATGAAGTTGTTCGCAAATGCGTATGTTCTTCCGACATTGCTCGTTCCAACGATACGATCAAGTGGAATCTGAACGATACCCAGTGACATCTCGCCCACGATATCCACGCCCTCTAATATTTCATCCAAAACCGGAAGGTATTCATTCTCGCCCTTGGAAACCGCATTTTTAAATGCTTTCAGTCCTAATTTCTGTGCTTTTTCGTATTCTACATATGACATAATCGATTCACCTCGTCTCTCATATTACAACGTAATTGTTTTCGTCTCTTAAGTCTTTGTTTGCATACTTGGTTATTATTATATGCGGTTTCTGCATATTATACAAGAGATTTTCCCCTGACAGCGGGGATATTCGACACGGACGCTTTCTGTGGGGTGATGGTTCTGTTCCGGGACCGCTTCCGCTTAGTTGCTCCGAGTAGCGGTACTAAATTCGCGCACGCGCTCATTAAGTACCGACTGTCGCAAATGTCCCTGCACAGAATCCATCATCCCACACAGAAAGCTGTGCATGATCCGCGAAAAGCCCCGCTGTCCTCGCCACGCCCGAAGCCAATTGGGGCTTTGTGGCTAGCTTTACGTTTTCTCCCCCATGAACTTGCTTCTCAGAAGCTTCCGGTTGGGGGATTTTCCCGTTTTCCTAACTTTTCCCCAAATCCGCTTGCTTCTTGATAGCTTCCGGTTGGGGGATTTTCTTGGTTTTCTAGCTTTTCCCCCATCCTGCTTGCTTCCCTTTAGCTTCCGGTTGGGGGATTTTCCCGGTTTTACGGTTTTTCCCCCAACCCGCTTGTTTCCCTTTAGCTTCCGGTTGGGGAATTCCTCCGATTTTACGACTTTTCCCCCAACCCGCTTGCTTCTCTTTAGCTTCCGGTTGGGGAATTCCTCCGATTTTACGACTTTTCCCCCAACCCGCTTGCTTCTCTTTAGCTTCCGGTTGGGGGATTTCTCCGGTTTTACAGCTTTTCCCCCAATCCACTTGCTTCTTGATAGCTTCCGGTTGGGGGGGTTCTCTGGTTTCCCAACTTTCCCCCAAACTCGCTTGCTTCCCTTTAGCTTCCGGTTGGGGGTTTTCTCCGGTTTTCCAACTTTTCCCCCATCCTGCTTGCTTCCCTATAGCTTCCGGTTGGGAGTTTTCCCTACTTTCCCAAAAATCTGCTTGCTTCTCTTAACGGCAAAAACGCCCGATTTGCAACCGGGCGTTTCTTAATATAACCACAAATTATTTCTCACATGACCTTATCCTTTCTTACTATACCAATCCACTTTAACAATGCATCCTTAGGCATAAGAATTCTTGCACTAACTTTTCCATTTACATCGCAATCCTCTAAAAGAATATTGTCATTTGGGAAAAAATATGTATGATTATGTGCAAACGAATTTCTAATATGTCTAAACAAGCATTCCATTCTTGTTTCTTGTTGTGAAATTGAAACTGTGCCATCTTCCAATACATTTACCCTAAAGTTTTGCTTTAGTACAGCTCTTGGATGGTCCGAACATATTTCATCACACAAATTCATCATTTTTAATGTACCAGTTATCTCATCACTTTTTATAAAATAAAAATTACTTAATCCTGCGGCTCGTAACAGACTTCCCTCTAGCTTTGACATATCCGAGTTTCCTTTCCAGCCATAAGATTTTAAACTTCGACTTCCAAAAGGATCATCCACTTTTCCAGTTTGCAAAGTCGGAGATTTAAAAAGGAAAAAGCTCAAAACCTCTACCAATTCTGTATCTGTAAAGCCCATATCTGTTATGGATTTTATATATTTATTCAACACCTTTTTTTGATTTCCACAATTATGAATATAGTTTTCATTTGTATGATTTTTCGACATATTCTTACCTCTTTTGTAAAGATAAGCTGGGGATTAAAATTTCCCCAGCTTGTTTTCCAATATATGTTTTTTCTAATTTATCAATCAACTGTAATGGTTTTTGCTTTAACACATTCTCCTGTACTTACAATATATACAGAAAAGGTATACGAACCTTTTGGCAAATCAATCATCTCCCTTGTATCATTATTTATCCAATTAAAGTAAGCACCTACCTCGTTTCTATAAGACCCATTTTCTGGAGCATTCGCTTCTTCTGTTATTACTGTTCCAGTAGAGCCATCTGGATACACACACTCCACTTTAAATTGAATCGATTCATCGGCAGGTCCATCAATAATCGTACAATGTACATATATTAGATGAGCTCCTCCTTGCATTGAAGACATATCTTTTGTACTTTTTTCCGAATCATTTATAGCTATCTCATATTCCCATTCCTTCGGTGCTTCCGTTGTTGCTTCTGTCGTCGCCTCTGTTGTTGCTTCCGTCAGATAATTATTTACAACTGTTTCACTCTTATTATTTTTAATCATCTCAATAAGTGCCCTTACTCCAAAAACAAGAGCGACCGCAACTGCAACTCCTGCAACGCTTATGATAATGGTATTCCGTATTGTTCGTTTTTTATTTTCCTGTTTGATTACATCTCGTATATCTTCTGCCGATGTCGGAGCTGATGATCCCTTCGGAATAATCTTACCTACGCCGCGCACAATATCCTGATATGATCCCACTTTTCCAAGATCCTGCGCTTGAAGTCCATTAAATTCCTTCGGTAAATCATATGGATCTATATCCTTATAACACGGAATTAATACCTTTTCTTTATCCCTTTTGATAATATCTAAGAAACGGCTCCACTCATTTCGAACCCATACAGCATTAAAATATTCTTCCCGTGTTCCAACAACCAGCATAACTTTTGCGGATTTAAGTGCTGCAAAAATATATGGTTCAAACTCTTTACCAAGTTTATCCTCCAATGATATTTTTGCAAAGAATACACGATATTTCTTTTTTGTTAATTCTTCATAAAGAACCTCTGCTAACACGCTATCTTCTGTTCGTTCTCCATTTTCATCGGATTCCTTATAACATATAAATACATCGTATGGCTGCTCTTTATTGGAAATATTGATAATTTTTTCGCGTATTGCGTCAATTACCTTTACTTCCTCATAATAAATATCTTTTGCTTCTTTGTCACACTTAGTTACTACTTTCAGAAAATCATCATCGTCATAAATACTTTTATGTGAAATTCTATGACAAGTTGGTATTTTCTTCCCAGTTTTAGGATCATCTACATATTCAATACCATATCGAGATAAAATTAATCCCCAATATGCTTCTGCCTCATCTGGATATTCCGATATAATATTCTCATATACCGCCTGTGCCTGATCAAATTCGCAATCAAAACGCAATTTATTTGCTCTTTCAAATAACACCAGTTTCTTGTCATTTTCAATTCCCGGTACAGTCTGCTGTGTTCCGCAGAACTCACATACACATATGCGTGCCCCATCTTGTATTTCAAGATTACCTCCACACATTTTGCATTTCATCATAACCGACATTGTTCATTCTCCTTCTCATTCGTTTATTTTAATAACATGCACTTTTTATTTCTTTCTTCGACTCTCTGTATTATCTCCGTTGTTAATTCACTGATCTGACTTGCATCATCTGCCACAACCGCCTCATTTAATTTTTGTATTAATATCCGGATTTGATTTTCCACATCTGTTAGCAATTCATTCGATTTTGGATCTGAATATTTTATTTTCTCATATACCGAATTAAGTTTCTTCTTTGTATCCTGTGATTTTGTTTTGTTTAAGATTCCTTCTATTTCCGCTACCATCAATTTCCATTCAAATGTACTTTTAGCGACATTTTCATCCAATTTTTGTATCAAATCTGATGCAACGCTTGCCTTTTGAATAGCAATAACCTGAAATGCCAAAATAAACAGACAGACAGCATATCCCATCCAATAAGGTACGTTAGGAATCACCATAGCGGCTACTCCAAACATAAACATTAATACCATTGTCACATAGCCCAATTTCAGCATTGGTAACTTATAAAACAATTTAGGAGGGTTATCTACGCTTAAAGAATTCCATGTACAAACAAGTTGAACTAACATTCCAACCATCACAAATAAATACCCTGCCCAAAATGCTCCGGTAAATTTAACATATCCTTTAACCTCTGACGGCGTTACAAATGAAATAAGATTAAAAACAGCTACCAATATTCCCCAACAAAAAATATATTTTTTTCGATTATCATTCATTTTTCTTCCTCCGTATTTTATAGCTTTTCTCCACATTCCAAGCAGAATTTAGCTCCCACAGGCACATTACTTCCACATTTTGCACATTTAATTTCCAATGGTGCCCCGCATTCCATGCAAAACTTTCCTTGCGCTGTTTTCTTATTACAAGTTGGACATATTATTTCATTTTCGTTTTGTATCTCGACCTTTTGTCCACATTCTAAACAGAATTTAGCATTTGCTGGTATTGCAGCTCCACATTGTTTACACACCCTTACCTCTTGGTTATCTTTTATTGATGTATTAATCGCTGAATTCATCGCACTTGTTACCATTCCCCCCATGGTTCCTCCAACTCCTACCATCGTTCCTAAGCCAATACCAAGATTTGAAAATTGACCAATTGCTTCATTTTCAGCAGCAACATTTGCCACATCAAATCCACGCTCCTGCTGATATGTATATCCTTCTTGTGTCCGCTTAGTAGCAATCGCTTCGGATTCAAGAATTGTCTTTTTCGCTTCTGTTTCAGCCGTTATCATTTCCAATTGCTGTTTCAGTTTTGCTTCTGTGATATCCGCATACTGTCTAAAATGTAAATCCTTAAACCTTTTATATTCTTTATTATCTTCCGGTTTTGCAACCGTTGTTACAAAAAATCGTTCTAACGATACTCCATAATCATCAAAATCTGGATATAACGCCTCCTTTAACGCATTGGAAAATGTTTCAAGATGTTCATCTATTTCAAAAATGCTGACCGAATTTTCACGCATAAAATGTGCGATATACGTCTTTATCTTTGTCATAAGAAATGATCTGAAATACATCGCTATTTTTTGTTGTGTAAGAACATTTTCCGTTCCAACTATCTTTATCAGAAGCTTTCTTCCATCTGACACTCGTAAATTCATTGTTCCACTTGCACCTATTGAAATAGGGAAGTGATACGTCGGCTCCATATATTCAACTCTGGTGTCTGTTCCCCACTTAATAGCCATCTGCTCTGTCTTATTTATAAAATAAACTTCGCAATGAAACGGTGTATCGTCTTTGGTCATCCGGTTAAATACTTTTCCTATTTTAGGAATATTTTGTGTTTCCAATGTATATCTTCCCGGTCCAAACTGATCCAATGCCTGACCATTCATAAAAAAAATTGCTTCTTGGGATTCATGAACTATTAATTGTGTTAAAGAATTAAAATCTTCACAAGGATGTTTCCAGATAAATACATCATTATCTCCCTCATATTTTATTACATCATATATTTTTGCCACTATACTTCCTCCCTTGTAACGCCTTTCATACTGTTTCACAAAGTAGACTTTTTGAAACAACTCATATATAATAAAAAAAGCTCCATAAATCTTTGATTTACGAGCTTATTTTATAACCAATTATGTGTTTCACATTGTCTACCTTTTGCAACATTTTTCCATATCATTCTGCATTTCCTTACATCTTCTATAAAATGTTGATGAACTGATTCCTAACTCACTGGCTGCCTGCCTAATTGTGATTTCTCCTTGTTGCCATAGCCTGATAAATTCCTCAAGCTTTTCTTCCGGCAATTCAATTTTTGAAACGCCAAACTTCACACCTCTAGCTTTTGCCGCCACAATACCTTCTGCTTGTCTCTGCTTAATAAATGAACGTTCCGTTTCCGCAACATAAGCAAGTATCTGCAAAACCAAATCTGAGATAAAGACGCCTGTAAGTCCATCTCTTTCATAATTTGTGTTGAGCAGGGGCATATCAATTACTTCAATATCTACACGTTTTTCTTTTGTAAGCATCCTCCATTGTTCCAATATCTCATCATAATTTCTTCCCAATCGGTCAATACTCATAACCACAACGATGTCTCCAGCCCTAAGCTTTGAAACCATCTTTTTATAATTTGGTCTCTTAAAATCTTTTCCAGACATTTTATCAATGTAAATGTACTTGGACTCCAGACCTAATTCTGAAAATGCATCGAGTTGTCGATTTAGATTTTGATCCTTTGAGGATACACGCACATAGCCATATCTTTTCATGCAAAACCTCCTTTATATCTTCAACTCCAAATATAAAGCAGGCAATGTAAACACAGAAATAAATTATAAATACTTTTTCTTTATTACGCAAGTGCGTATACGCGTATGCGTGTAAATTTATAAACTTATACTATCTTTTATGAAATATAGGAGTATATAAAATGACTGTTAAAGATGCTGTTGTATTAAGATTCAAAGACATTTGCAAGGAACGCAATATAAAATATAACGAACTGGCTACCATATCCGGCGTAACGCCATCCACGGTATATAGTATGATGGATGAAAAACGCAGAGATATTTCCATTACAACCATCAAAAAGTTTTGTGATGGTCTTGATATGACATTGCCTGACTTCTTTAATGCTGATATTTTTAATGATTTAGAACAAGAAATAGACTAAATTGTATTGCAAACCTATTAAGTTTCTGCCCCGTTTTTCAACTTTTCCCCAAAAAAGACATAAAAAAGGGCTGCCTAAAAGGGCAGCCCTGAAAAGTTCTTATAGAGTTTTCTAAGAATTAGCAAACACCCTGTGCAAGCATAGCGTTTACAACCTTCTCGAAACCAGCGATGTTAGCACCGGCTACATAGTCAGCGTTTCCGCCAACTGTTGCATTGTATCTCTTAGCAGCATCAGAAATGTTAGCATAGATTGTCTCCATGATTCCCTTAAGCTTTCCATCAACTTCCTCGAATGTCCAAGAAAGTCTCTCAGAGTTCTGGCTCATCTCAAGTGCAGAAGTAGCAACACCACCTGCATTTGCAGCCTTACCACCTACGAAGAGAACACCATTCTCCTGAAGGTACTTTGTAGCTTCCAATGTTGTAGGCATGTTAGCACCCTCTGTTACAGAGATAACGCCGTTTGCTACAAGCATCTTAGCATCGTCAAGGTTCAACTCATTCTGAGTTGCACATGGAAGAGCAAGGTCACACTTGACAGACCATACACCATGATCATCTGCGTTCTTCTTCTCATGATACTGAGCAGATGGACGAGCTGCAGCGTACTCTGTAAGACGTGCTCTCTTAACTTCCTTAACCTCCTTCAGAAGGTCAACGTCGATTCCTTCTGGATCGTAGATCCAACCTGTAGAATCAGAACATGTTACACACTTAGCACCAAGCTGATGTGCCTTCTGGATTGCGTAGATTGCTACGTTACCAGCACCGGATACTGCACAAGTCTTACCAGCAATATCGATATCGTGATCCTTCAGAAGTGCATTTGTAAGGTATAACAAACCATATCCTGTAGCTTCTGTACGAGCAAGTGAACCACCATATGTAAGTCCCTTACCTGTAAGAACGCCTTCGAACATTCCACGGATTCTCTTGTACTGACCGAACATGAAGCCGATCTCTCTTGCGCCTGTTCCGATGTCACCAGCAGGTACATCAACATCAGCGCCGATATATTTGCAAAGCTCTGTCATAAAGCTCTGGCAGAATGCCATGATCTCACGGTCTGACTTGCCCTTTGGATCAAAGTCAGAACCACCCTTACCACCACCGATTGGAAGTGTTGTAAGTGAGTTCTTGAATACCTGCTCAAAACCTAAGAACTTGATGATACCAAGGTTTACTGATGGGTGAAGTCTTAAACCACCCTTGTAAGGTCCGATTGCATTGTTGAACTGTACACGGAAACCTCTATTTACCTGAACCTGACCGTTGTCATCTACCCATGGAACACGGAACATGAGCTGTCTGTCTGGCTCTGTAATTCTCTCAAGAATTGCATTCTTCTTGTATAATTCCTCGTTCGCATCGATACATGGTCTAAGAGACTCAAGTACTTCTGTTACTGCCTGTAAAAATTCTGGCTGATCTGCATTTTTCTTTCGTACTACCTCGAGTACCTCGTCAACATATGACATAGTAAATTTCCCCCTAGGAATTAAATATTTCGGTTTTTTTCAACCGATAGGCACATTATAATACTAAAACAAAGGATTGTAAAGAAAAAACTTTAGATTCTTTCGTGAAATTTTTTTTCACTTAAAAATCCTTTGTCTATTTGCCTATTTATCGGTTTTCTCAGATTCCGGATTTTCTGATGCCTTGGCATGAGACTCGAAATCTCTGCCATCCACCTTCCAGTACCGGCATCTGTGCTTCACGCATGTTGAGAATACAATCTGTGTCTTTGTCTTACCAAACTTCTGCAACTCGCCTACGAAATGATCCAGCTCGGTTGTTGTTGGGAAACGAACCTCGATCAGCATAGAGAAATCGCCTGTCACGCAGTTACATTCTACGACATTCAATACGCCGTCAATGTACTCGTTGAACTCTTCACGCTGTTCCGGCTGTACCTCCAGATTGATAAATGCTTTGATATAATGTCCCATGGCTTCTGGGTTCAGTCTCGTTGTAAATCCTTCCAGCACTCCCTCCTGCAACATACGGTCAATACGTGCGCCAACGGCTGTCGGAGACAGAAATACCTGCTCTGCAATTTCCTTCAAAGATGCTCTTGCATTTCCCTGCAGGATATCTAAGATTTTACCGTCAATCTTATCCAGTCGATAATATACCAACTCTCTTTTTTCCATTTTTGTAATCCTCCTAATTCAGGCACGCAGAATTTCCTCTGACCGCCATATGCTGTACATTATACCACTTATTTCGCAACTTGAGAATCCTTTGTGAAATATTATTTTTGATTTTAATTGTCAAGTGTTACACTTTTTTCGTATAGGCGAGACAAATCCATCCAGCACCACTTTTCAGTTTTCCCCATTTCTGCCCGGATACTGTCTTTTCAGCCACGATCGTGTACACGCCCTTGTCACGGATTACCCCGGTTACTGTATGTGCGACTCCCGCATCCTTGCGGATATTCAAGCCGTTAGCCGTTACCTTCACCTTATAGCCGCTTGTGTTTCCAGTAGCCGGTGCAGGTGTCTTCGTTCCAGATGCACCATTTGGTTTGCTTGTTGTGTCTGTCTTCCCAGCCGTATTCGCAATTCCGAGTGTTGCAAGGATTCCACGGGCATACGCCTCACCAAATGCGCGGCATTCTGCATCGGTATCTGCCTGCGCCGCATCCGCTTTGTTATCTACAAATACACCCTCGCAGATGACCGCCGGACATATCGTACTCCGGATAAATCCGAAATAGTCGCGTCCATAAGAATTCTTCTTCGTCTTCAAGCCCCGACTGTTCTGCCCGATCTTCACAACTTCTTTCTCAATGTTCTGTGCAAGCTCCTTTCCTTTGCCGCCGACTACACTGTGGAAGATCTCGAAGCCATCCCCACCACCAGCGTTATTGTGGATATCCAGCGCGAGATCCGGTGCAAATGCATTACAGCGGTCGATCTTTGATACCAGCTTATCGGTCACATCCCCCGTTCGTGAAATGCGGGTATCAATGCCCCTTGCCTGCAGGTAATCGTAGCAGGCTCTCGCCATCTTCAGATTCACGTCCTTCTCCACGAGATAGCCGACGGCACCGGGGTCGGTACCGCCATGTCCTACGCCAATAAATACGCGTGCCATATTGTTCCCTCCAAATATTTTTTTGAAACTTCGAATTTTATCGCAACTTCCGTTGGATATATGTATTTTCATCGCAGACATGCTCCAATGGTCTGCTTATGAATAATACATATACCCAACTCACATTGCGAAATATCTGGTCGAAGTTTCTAATATACTATATGCAAGTACGGGAACATTGGCACGCAAAAAGACTGCAACGCAGATACGTTGCAGTCTTTGAATTACTCTTCTTGATTTTGTCGCAGATCGCGTGGTTCTTACAGTTCCTCGCCGTTTGTCTCGATCACATGCTTATACCAGTCGAAGGAGTCCTTCTTGTAGCGGTTGAGTGTTCCGCTGTTTTCGTCCTCCTCGCGGTCAACATAGACAAATCCGTACCGCTTCTGGTAACCATTCAGCCAGCTCAGCAGGTCGGTATAAGACCATGTACAGTAAGCAAGTACGCGGCAGCCGTCATCGCAAGCTTTTTTAAGTTCTTCGATATGACGCTTCAGGTAATCGATACGATATGGATCATGAATCTTTCCATCCTCGAACTTATCGAACGCACCCAGACCATTTTCAGAAATCACAATCGGCAGATCATAACGGGATGTGATCTCACGGCAACACATACGGATGCCCATTGGATCGATCGTCCAATCCCAATCTGTAGTAGGAAGGAACTGATTGGAAGGATTCTTGAAGAGTCCAGGCACGCCCTGTACCTTTGCAGTTCCCTTCTTTCCGGTCGTATTCATCTCGTGCGATGCGCCAACACCATCGATTGGGTTGTATTCTACAACCGTAGTCTGATAATAATTTACACCCATAAAATCAACCTCGGCTGCAGCTTCCTTCAGGATTTCTGCATCTCCCGCTTCCATCTGTGGAGCAACATCTCTACTTTCCAGATATGCCATTGCAGCGCGCGGATATCTACCATATGCGTATACATCCATCCAGTAATAGTTCTTCAGATCATCATAATCTGCTTTTGCCATCGCATTTTCCGGATGACAGTCAATCGCGTAAGATGGTCCATATGCAAATGAAGATCCAACCAATGCTTCCGGATGTAATTTCTTCAAAGCAAGTACACTCTTAGCATGTGCCATAAATGCATGATGATTTACCTGATAGAACAGCTTCTCCTCATCGATCTTTCCTGGTGGGTGCATACCTCCCATCCAGCCCAGACCGGTAAATACATTCTGCTCATTCATGATGATCCAATGCTTTACACGGTCGCCAAAATGCTCAAACAAGATTGTTGCATAGCGAACAAAGTCATCTACAATCTGGCGGCTTTCCCAACCATGATACTGGTCTTCCAGTGCCTGTGGCATATCCCAGTGATATACCGTTACCATCGGCACGATGTTGTTCGCGATCAGCTCGTTGATCAGATCATCGTAGAACTTCAAGCCCTTCTCGTTGATTGCACCATTTCCTTCCGGGATAATTCGTGACCACGCGATGGAAAACCGATAGGTTTTAAGCCCCATCTCTGCCATCAGCCTGACATCCTCTTTATACATATGATAATGATCAACCGCCTTGTCACCGGTTGTACCCTGGAAAGTCTTACCCGGAATACGAACAAACTTGTCCCAGTTGGACATGCCTTTTCCGTCCTCATCCCAAGCACCCTCTACCTGATATGCAGCAGATGCACTGCCCCATAAGAAATCAGCAGGGAAGCCTTTTGATTTTTCAAAATACATTGCGTTCCTCCTTGTCGATTTATAATTTGAATATATTCATGCCTTCATCCAGTTCCTGCGCAGCCTGCCGCATCGCGGTTGACTTGCCGGAAATGTCTTCCATGATTGCTCCAACCTCGGTTGTTGATGCAGATGTCTGCTCGGTTCCGGCAGCATTTGCCTCTGCAATCGCGGTCAGATTCCGAACGATACCGACTACATTTTCTCTTGCATCATTCAGTCGGGTTGTATGTCCTGAAATCCGGTTGATTCCTTCAATGGACTCCTGTACACCAGACTGTACCTGCTCGAATGCACTCTGTGTCTGCTCCACATGATCACTCTGTGTGTGCATAATTTCCTTTACGCCATACATTGTCTCCACTGCCTTCTCAGCATCCTGAAGCAACTCCTGTACAATCTCTTCAATATGGGCTGCAGATTCATTGGTCTGCTCTGCCAGCTTTTGGATCTCGCTTGCTACGACACCGAAGCCCTTGCCCTGTTCACCAGCTCTTGCTGCCTCAATGCTTGCATTCAACGCAAGCAGGTTTGTCTCCTCAGCGATCGATGTAATCAGGTGTGTTGCCTCACTGATCTTCATAGCCGCCTCATTCGTTGTATTTGTCTGTTCTGCAATTATATCAATATTCTCTTCGGCACGTGCATTTACCTGCTCCAATGCCTTGAGAATCTGTGATGCCTGTGCTGTGCAATCATGCATATCCTGTGCAAATGCAAGCAGCTTCTCCACCTCGTCGCTTGTCTCCTGCACCATGTTACCCATCTCGATAACCTGCTCTTCGGCGCGCTGTGTCTCGCCCGCCTGTGTCGTTGCACCTTCCGCAATATCATTGACCGCCTGTTCCACCTGTTCCATCGTTGTCGATGTCTCCGTGGCATCTGAGTCAAGTACATTAGCAGCGTCCATGACCTGCGCGCTCTTCTCCTTGATATTCTCTACCACACCCTTCAAAGACTGTGTCAGATAGTCAAGGCTTCGTCCCATGCGTCCGATCTCATCCCTACGGTTTGCCAGTCTGGTCTGAATCTCATTCTTCGTCAGATCCATATCTCCTACCTTCACCGTCAGTTCAGAAACCTCATTCATAGGCTTGACAATAATATGCGCAAATGCAGATCCGATCGTTACAACAATCAACAGTTCAAGTAATACGATAATTCCGATTTTTCCTTCTACCTTCCGGATACTGCTGAATACATCGTCATAATCGGCAGTTACCACCATGATAAAATCCTGTGTATCATTCACATAGATACCGGCGTACTTGTCTGCACCCTTAAATTCATATTTAACAACTTCATTTTCAACCTTCTCACCTTTAGCAATCTTGGCAGCCGCATCATTGACCGCCTTGTTCTCCACCGGCTTGCCGATCTTCTCTGCAGTTGGATGATACAACATCGTACCATCGCCGCTGACTACATATATGTAGCTGCTTTCGACTCCTTCCACCTGAACGCCTGCAAGTATCGAAGCCAGATGCTCGCCGGAAAGCGCGTCATCACCATCCGTGTCCAGCTCATTGTCCAGCATAACGCCATAAGCTCTGGAAAGATCACGCATATATCCACGTGTGACTGAACCGATTTCCTCTTTCGTAGAAGAAATAAACAGTGCGCAAGCAAATCCTCCCGTTACGAAAGCAAAAAATGCCATCGCCAATAACATCTTCAGACGCACAGAATGTAAAAAATTAACCTTTTTGTGTTCCATATACCGAAACCTCCTGTAACAAAAATACTATTTATATTTTACCACTTTTTGCGTCAGGATTCAATCATAAGAACACGAAAGACCGCTCATTCGATCCGCGGTCTTTCTGTCTTTTTATATTCATTTATTCTTTCATTGGAAGTCGCTCGTTTCCAATCACAACCAGCTCCACCTGTGAGATATCAATCGGCATAGTAAACTCTATTACAAAGTCGATCTGTTGCCGTTCCTGATCGTAATCCTGCGATCCTCCTGCCTCAAAATCAAATCCTCCAATATACGTTCCATCTTTCATCTTGATTTTGATGTACTCATGCAGAGAGAAATCTCCAACACTTGTAAATTTCAGCATCCGTTCACTTAACGTTGCTTCCACAATCTTCGCAGAATTGCTGCAATCCAGCGTGCCCGGTTCAAATTTGCTTTCCTGCAATGCGAATTCCAGTGTCCAGTCTGCTTCCTCAATCAAAACAGTATCGGAATACAGTGCCTCCAGATCCGCCTCATCCCGGTCTGCGTATTTTGGATCGTTTTTATCAATGTGCGTCGTCTCACCATTTAAACCATCAAATTTCATTGTAAGCACATCCCCCTCCTCGAGCTCCATGCCATCCGGAATCAGGTAAATGCTGTCGTACATCCGCTGATTTTCTTTCAGATCACTTTCTTCTCCGAGAATCAGAGACGATGTCTCTTCCAGTTTCTGATCTCCGTAATAGAGGTCGCCCCCTCGCATCCGGAAATCCACATCATACATTTCTGCGTCATAATCCGGGTAGGTCACAGTCCAGATCACATCCACCATATCGCCGGTTGTGATCGCCTTCTCAATCTCAAATGTCAATTTCGTCTCTGCATTTGTAATAACCTTCAATCCATTCGGATAATCCTCTTCAATATATTCCCGTTCCACGTACTGTTCTGGCACTTCTTCCGTCTGCTCATTATGGAAGAATTTATCTAGCAAGCCTTCTGAGTTTGCGTAAGCAATTCCCCCGGATAATACCACTCCTCCAATCAGAGCCGCCGCAATTGTCCGCCATACATGTTTTTTTCGATTGTCATGAAGCTTCGTCCGTACCCTCCGGATACATGCAGCTGTTTCCATCTCTGGAAATTCCATATATTCTTCCTCTGAATGAACCTGATTTAAAACCTCGTATATCTCCATCATACATGTTCCTCCAATCTTCCATGATTTTTTCGCACTTTCTTCTTTGCTCTGGAAACTTTGCTGTAAATCGTAGAGCTGGACACACCATATTCCTTCGCCAATACATCCACATCATCTTCCTCTGCATAATAGCGTAACAATATCTGACGCTCTTCTTCCTTCAGTCCTTCCAGAAGCTTTTCTGTCTCCGTGGATATTTCCTGTTCCAGCGTATCAATTCGGTCGTTTCTCGCTAACTTGCTCTCGTAATTCGATACATCCTCTTCCATACATGTCCGGCTGTATCTGCGCAGATAATCAATCGAACGGAACCGTGCAATGGAAATAATCCAGTTTCTGAAACTTCCCTTTGCCGCATCAAACCGCTCAATATGCTCCCACACATCCAGAAAGACATCGTCCATGCACTCTTCCATTTCCTCTGGAAGTCCCGCAAGGTTATGATTCACCGCAGCTTTCACATAGCCGCCATATTCACGGATGACATACTCCAGAGCCTTTTCATTTTGTCTTTTTAATTTCTCTACAAAATTCTTTTGCGTAATAATTTATTTCACCCCCCGTATCAGTCTGAAGATATCTTCACTTTATTATCCGATCGTTTCTCCTGTTTTCTTGCAAAGAATAAGTAATTTCTGCACACCTTTTGCACACCTAGACGATTTTCGAGCAACAAAAAACGGCGGAACCCTTGATTCTACAAGGTTTCCACCGTTTAAGTTATATGCCGGCAACCGGAATCGAACCGGTACGGGAGATTAGTCCCGCAGGATTTTAAGTCCTGTGCGTCTGCCAGTTCCGCCATGCCGGCAAATTTGAACAACGCTTATGCAGTTGTAAGCGACCCGGATGGGGTTCGAACCCACGACCTCCGCCGTGACAGGGCGGCGCTCTAACCAGCTGAGCCACCAGGCCAAAAGTGGACGTTCAGGGACTCGAACCCGGGACCGATCGGTTATGAGCCGATTGCTCTAACCAGCTGAGCTAAACGTCCGTATTGTCGATATACCTGTATACCCACAACATACATCAATATGAAACTTTATAGCTTCGTATCTAATGTACAAAGCCGATGATCGGACTCGAACCGATAACCTGCTGATTACAAATCAGCTGCTCTGCCAATTGAGCCACATCGGCGTATATATTTATCAGCTGATTTGTAATCAGCTGCTCTGCATGCGACCAACTCACTTCGTTCGTTGATCTTAGTGAATTGAGCCACATCGGCGTATATTATATATACCTATCTGATTATTCAGATAAAAGGACCCTCTTTTGAGAATCCTTTTCAGTGACCCCAACGGGAATCGAACCCGTGTTACCGCCGTGAAAGGGCGATGTCTTAACCGCTTGACCATGGGGCCTTAAAAAAACTCCCCGAGTAGGGCTCGAACCTACAACAACTCGGTTAACAGCCGAGTGCTCTACCATTGAGCTATCGAGGATTATATAAGATACAATATAGCATGTACCTTCAGAACTTCATACAAAGATCTTATATCTAACCTCTTAACAAATCATCTTTCCGTTCTCAAAACCTCTAAGGATAAGCCCTCGACCTATTAGTACTTGT
>OBAE01000035.1_pt1 | contig 179872 bp, 159 predicted proteins | sample 1517641 | NCBI WGS metagenome assembly OBAE01 (sample SAMN04571701, study PRJEB22368) | human gut metagenome | biome: human gut; material: stool | host: Homo sapiens | place: Luxembourg | collected 2012-08-30 | reverse complement strand
CCCCACTGCTGCCTCCCGTAGGAGTTTGGGCCGTGTCTCAGTCCCAATGTGGCCGTTCACCCTCTCAGGCCGGCTACTGATCGTCGCCTTGGTGGGCCGTTACCTCACCAACTAGCTAATCAGACGCGGGTCCATCTTATACCACCGGAGTTTTTCACACTGTATCATGCGATACCGTGCGCTTATGCGGTATTAGCAGTCGTTTCCAACTGTTATCCCCCTGTATAAGGCAGGTTACCCACGCGTTACTCACCCGTCCGCCACTCAGTCTGCCAAAGTGCAAGCACTCCGGCATCTTCGTTCGACTTGCATGTGTTAAGCACGCCGCCAGCGTTCATCCTGAGCCAGGATCAAACTCTCATAAAAAGTTTGTAATCCTTGAATCTCTTATAAACGTTAGCTTATAATTACGATCCTAATTACTGTTCATTGTGTTTCCATTCTAATGAATGAATAGGATTTGTATCAAATCCTTGAAAATATCTTAAAGAAATTTTCAGGGTTAACATGTTATTAATTTGTCAAAGGTTCGTTGTTTGCTGTCCTCAGCGACAGCTTCCTTATAATATCACTTTGTTGTGTCTTTGTCAAGAAGTTTTTTCAACTTTTTGATTTTCAAAACGTGATATCGAATGGTGTTTTTTGCTGTCGTATCAGCGACAGCTTGCTTATAATATCACTTCATTTTTAGAATGTCAACAGCTAATTTGAATTTTTTTGAATTTTTTCTAGTTGCTTCCAAGTGCCTTTTTCAAAGCCCCCATCAAAGCAGAGAAAGAGCCTCTACCAGCGTCGATACACATAGGATTTTTACATTGAGCTTATCCATCGCTTTATCATAATTGGACTTCGGAATAATACAGGTTGCGAATCCCATCTTGTCGGCTTCCTTCACTCGCTGCAGGACATTTGTGACACCTCGGATCTCCCCGGCAAGTCCAATCTCCCCGATGATCATCGTATCACTTGGCACAACTTTATTATTCATGCTGGATGCTATCGCAAACGCAACGCCTAAATCAACAGCAGTATCATTTACTTTCATACCACCAGCAATATTGACATATGCATCGTACCCCCACAGGTTCATGCCGACACGTTTTTCCATGACCGCCAAGATCAGATTCACGCGGTTATAATCAATTCCTACCGATGTACGCCGCGGCATATTAAAATTCGTCTGGCAGACAAGTGCCTGCAATTCTACCAGAATTGGACGTGTTCCTTCTAAGGAAGATACAACAACAGAGCCGGATACATTTTGCGGGCGTCCATTTAGGAGGGCCTGTGAAGGATTATCAACTTCCTCCAATCCTTTTTCTGTCATGGTAAATACGCCAATCTCATTCGTAGAGCCAAATCGGTTTTTCACACCACGCAAAATACGGAACCCATGATTCCGGTCACCTTCAAAATACAAGACGGAATCTACCATGTGTTCCAATGTACGTGGACCTGCCACATTTCCTTCTTTTGTGACATGTCCGACAATAAAGATCGCAATTCCATACTGCTTAGCTACCTGCATCAGTCTTGCCGTCACTTCGCGCACCTGTGTCACTGTACCCGGTGCCGATCCAACCTCTTCTACGACCATGGTCTGTATAGAATCAATGATCACCACGCTTGCATTGCTTTTCGTAATTACCCGCTCAATATTATCCATGTCATTGTCACACAGAAGAAGCATATCCTTCTCAAATACGCCAATCCGTTCTGCACGCATCTTGATCTGTGAAAGCGATTCCTCCCCAGAGACATAGAGTACATTTACATTCTGATGCACCAGATTGCGGCACATCTGTAAGAGGATGGTTGATTTTCCGATTCCGGGATCACCGCCGACAAGCACCAGAGAGCCCTTGACGATACCTCCACCGAGCACACGGTCCAGTTCCCGCATACCGGTCTGCACGCGGCTTTCCTCCGCCGTTGTCACCTGCAAAATACCCATAGGACTGACTGCATCCTTCGGTTGCTTCACCGCTCCTTTGACACCAACTTTCACCTTTTCTTCTACAAATGTATTCCACGCACGGCATCCCGGACACTGTCCCTGCCATTTTGCAGACTCATATCCACATTCTTTACAAAAAAATATCTGTTTTTCCTTTGCTGCCATTAATTTCTCCTTATACAACAAAAGAGCTGCCATACCAGACATAACATATCATGTCCGGTGCGACAGCCCTGTCATTTCATCGAATTAGATTTTCTCTACAAGAATATCTACCATCTTAGCTGGTTCCAGCTCTACACTCAGATTCAGTTTGCCACCAAGGTTTGTCTTCATCTTTCCAACATATACCTTGTCAATATGAATCTTGTATTCCTTCTCAGCCTCTAACTCCAGCGTGATCTGGGAATCTTCTTCGCCTTCTACCACAAAATTCACTGCCTTATCTGTCGCGCGGAAGTCATGTACAACTGTACCAGGTACGGATTCATATACAAACATTCCATTTCTTTCCAGCTTCGTAATCTCACGGAAAGTTTTAATCTTATAGCTATCGCCCTGATACTGGAAGCCATCCTTCTTTGTCTTTGTTGCCAGTGCAAAATTACCAAAGCTCAAGGCTCCTGTCTCTTCTTCGCGGATCAGTTCATCAATCACTGCCATATTCTGTTCCTCCGTATTGTATTTTATAATTTCGTATCTCGAATTCGTTCTTGCTCAATTCTTTTTCATTATACAACAATTTTACATAAATTTCTACAAAATCTTACGTGAAATTTGTACAAAATTATTATTTTTTTGTGAACACAACTTTGCCATCCACCACGGTCATGCTTACCTTGTCGGATGCCTGAATCTTTCCGGACAGAATTTCCTCCGCCAGAGAATCTTCTATATTATTTTGAATTGCCCGTTTCAGTGGTCTTGCTCCATATTTCTTGTCGTAGCCTTTTTCGAAAATGAAGTTCTTCACTGTGTCGCCGTAGGTAAGTGTAATATCCATCTGTTTTGCCAGACGGTTCTTCAGTTCCTTCAGCATGAGCGCAGCAATCCCCTTGACATCCTCTTTCGAGAGTGCACGGAATACAATAATGTCATCAATACGGTTCAGAAATTCTGGTTTGAACATCCGCTTAATCTCTTCCATGACATTATTCTTCATATCTTTATGCTCGGACTCTGCATTTTCTACGTTAGAAAATCCCAATTTCTTCGGATCAACGATACGCTGTGCACCGGCATTACTTGTCATAATAATGATCGTATTCTTGAAATCCACGGTTCTTCCCTGTGAATCTGTGATACGTCCATCATCGAGTACCTGCAACAGCACATTAAACACATCCGGATGTGCCTTCTCAATCTCGTCAAACAAAATTACAGAATATGGATTCTTCCGTACCTGTTCGGAAAGCTGTCCACCCTCTTCAAAACCGACATAGCCCGGAGGCGAACCTATCATCTTCGATACGCTGTGTTTTTCCATATATTCAGACATATCCACACGGATAATCGCATTTTCATTGCCAAACATCGCTTCCGCAAGTGCCTTAGACAATTCTGTCTTACCAACACCAGTTGGTCCAAGGAACAAAAATGATCCAATCGGACGCTTCGGATCTTTCAAGCCAACTCTGCCACGGCGGATTGCCTTTGCCACAGTTTCCACCGCCTCATTCTGTCCCACCACACGCTTATGCAGAATCTCTTCCAGCTTCAACAACCGCTGAGACTCCGTCTGAGTAATCTTGCTGACCGGGATTTTTGTCCATACAGAAACAACATCCGCGACATCCTCTTCTGTCACAAGCATCTGTTCCTGCTCTTTTTCGCGCATGTTATGTTTGGTCTTTTCGATTTTCTTATCTGTCTTATCCAGATCCTTCTTCAATGCCTGTGCCGCTTCGATATCGCCCTCTGCAAGCGCAGCCTCCAGCGCCTCTTCCAGATTATGGCGTGTCTCTTCTGCCTTCTTCGCCGTCTTATTTCCTGCAAAAATGCCGAGTTTCTTTCTCGAAGCCGCCTCATCGATCAGATCAATTGCCTTATCTGGCAGGAACCGGTCATTGATATAACGGATTGCATAATCCGTTGCCGCCTCTAACGCATCATCGGAAATGGTTACCCCATGATGTTCCTCGTACTTGCTACGCAAGCCCTGCAAGATGGCAATCGTCTCCTCACGCGTCGGTTCCTCCACATAAACTGGCTGAAACCGCCGTTCTAGCGCTGCATCTTTCTCGATATACTTCCGGTATTCTGTCCGCGTCGTCGCACCAATCATCTGCACTTCGCCACGGGACAATGCCGGCTTCAGGATATTAGACGCATCCATCGCGCCCTCGGCACCACCTGCGCCAATCAGCGTATGCAGTTCATCCACAAATAAAATTACATTTCCGGCAGCACGCACTTCCGCGATCACACGTTTGATACGCTCCTCAAACTCTCCACGATATTTCGAACCTGCCACCATACCAGACAAATCCAGACTCAAAATACGCTTGTCTGCGAGAATCTCCGGTACTGTGCCAGATGCGATCATCTGTGCCAGCCCCTCTACAACTGCGGTCTTACCAACACCCGGTTCTCCAACCAGACATGGATTGTTCTTCATACGGCGACACAGAATCTGCATCACGCGTTCCACTTCTGCATTTCTGCCAACAACAGGATCTAACCGGTCTTCCCGTGCTGCTTCCGTCAGATCACGGCTGTATTGCTCCAAAGTCGGAAATGAGGATTTCTTCTTGTTCTTTGGGTTGCTTAATGCGCCAAGCTCCCGTTTTGCCTGTGTCATATCCATACCAAGTGCCACTAATGTGTCCACAAAGGTTTTCTTTAAATTGACTGCCATCGAGTTTAAAAGCTTGATGGCAAGTGTATCTTCGGATTTTAAAATAGCAAGTAAAATATGCTCCGTACCGATCTTCTCGTTACGCAGCCTGTCCGCTTCTTTTTCTGCCTGTTCCAAAAGTGTATTCAGCTTATCTGAATACACAAGTGTCTTTATCTTCTTCGTTCCACTGTTTTGTTCCAGATATTTTAGAACAAAGGATTCGTCTGCCCCATTCTCCGCGAGAATCTTCCACGCAGTCACCCACGGACAGCTTAGCATACCATAGAGCAGATGCTCGGTACCAATATAGCTGAACTTCATCTGATGGGCAGTCTCCTCCATCACAGCAAGCACCTCCTGTGCCTGCTCTGTATATTCCAGTCTCATGTTTCTTTGTTACCTCCGTTTGCAATGTCGCCAAATTCTTTATACATATCCGTTATAATCTGGTGCATTTCAGCAAGACTGATATCTTTGCATATTGCCTCCGCAACCAGCATCTGCATATCCAGATTGACCTTTTCGAGCTGTTCCTTGCGCGACTCTACCGTCACGCAGACAACAGCTCCTTTTCTACGGTCAAGCTTCAGATATCCGTCATTTCGAAGTAATGCATATGCTTTGTTTACTGTGTGCATATTCACACCGATATCTTCCGCCAATTGCCGAACAGACGGCAACGACTCACCATTCTTGATTTTATCCTGTGCAATTCCCAGTATGATCTGATTCCGCAACTGCATATAAATTGCCTCGTTGCTGTTAAAATCAAGTTCAATGAACATAAAATTCCTTCTTCCTAATTACTGTTCATCGATGGCCTTACCAATATCATGTCGCATATATTTGTTCTCAAACTGAATCCATTCTGTTGCTTTATATGCGTTCGCACGTGCCTCTACCAATGTCTTTCCCTTCGCTGTCACACCTAATACACGGCCACCATTTGTTACAATTCCTTTATCTGTCTGTTTAGTTCCTGCATGGAATACATAGTATCCTTCTTTATCCTTAAATGTATCCAGACCGTCAATCACAAATCCCTTGTCATAATGCTCCGGATATCCGTCTGATGCGAGAACAACGCAGACTGCTGCCTGCTCGTCAAACTCCAGCTCTACCTCATCGAGCTTGCCATCGATACAGGCTTCCATCACATCAATGATATCGTTCTTCATACGTGGAAGTACAACCTGTGCCTCTGGATCGCCAAATCTCGCATTGTACTCCAGCACACGCGGACCATCTGGTGTCAGCATCAGACCACAGAATAAAATTCCTGTGAAATCTCTGCCCTCTGCCTTCATCGCATCCATTGTCTTCTGGTAGACATGTTCCTTGCAGAATTTGTCTACATCATCTGTATAGAATGGGCTTGGTGAGAATGTTCCCATACCACCGGTGTTAAGTCCCTGATCGCCGTCCTTCGCACGCTTGTGATCCTGTGCAGAAGCCATCGGCTTGATATGCGTTCCATCGCAGAAGCAGAGTACGGATACTTCCCGTCCTGTCATGAACTCTTCAATAACAATCTTATCTCCGGCAGAGCCAAACTGCTTGTCGAGCATCAATGTCTTGACGCCCTCCTTCGCCTCTTCAAGAGTGTTGCAGATCAACACACCTTTGCCAAGTGCAAGACCATCCGCCTTCAGTACGATTGGCATCTTGGCTGTCTCTAAATATGCAAGTGCCGCATCTGCATTATCAAATGTCTCATAGGCTGCAGATGGGATTCCATATTTCTTCATCAGGTCCTTGGAAAATGCCTTCGATCCTTCGATAATTGCTGCATTGGCTCTTGGTCCAAACACACGGATTCCAGCATCCATAAAAGCATCTGCAACACCGGCAACAAGCGGATCATCCGGTCCGACGATTGCAAGATCAATTTCCTTTTCCTTTGCGAATGCAACCAGTTTCTCTGCATCCATTACCGATATATCTACACAGGTTGCAAGCTGTGCAATACCTGCATTTCCAGGAGCTGCATAGAGCTCTGTCACACGTTTGCTCTGACTACACTTCCATGCAATGGCATGCTCTCTGCCACCGCCACCTACGATAAGTACTTTCATGATTTCCTCCTTTATTCGGTTCTATTCCTATGCTTCACCATTTGCGATCATATTGATAGCTGCCGGAAGTAGTTTCCACTCCGCCTCTTCCATCACACGTCTCTGCAGAATCTCCGGTGTATCTTCCGGTTTTACTTCGACTGCTTTCTGCAGAAGAATCGGGCCGGTATCCGTTCCCTTATCCACGTAATGCACGGTTGCACCGGTCAGCTTAACGCCACGGGCAAGTGCTGCCTCATGCACCTTCAATCCATAATACCCGGTTCCACAGAACGATGGAATCAGGGATGGGTGAATGTTGATAATCCTATTCTCATATTCCTCGATCATAGCTTCCGGAATCACAACCAAAAATCCCGCAAGTACAATCAGATCCGGCTTATATGCCCGGATTGTGGTAAGCAGTCCTTCATTAAATGCCGCACGGTTCTCGTAATCCTTCGGGGATACAACCTTTGCATCAATACCTGCTTTCTCTGCACGTTCCAATGCGCGCACACCATAATTGTTGCTGATCACACCGACCAGCTCTGTATTCGTGATCGTACCATCTGCAACAGCATCAATGATTGCCTGCAGATTCGTTCCGCCACCGGACACGCACACGACAACTCTTAGCATAATTCGACTCCTTTTTCTCCTGCCTTTGTCTCACCGATCACCCATGCCTTATCGCCAGTCTTCTCCAAAGCAGCAAGTGTTTTATCTACATCGGCAGCATCTACGGCAAGTACCATACCAATACCCATATTATATGTGTTGTACATCATCTTTTCTTCAATATCGCCAGTCTTTGCAAGAAGCTTGAAGATTGCTGGTACTTCATAGCTGTCCTTCTTCACGCTTGCAACAATACCGTCTGGCAGCATACGTGGAATATTCTCATAGAATCCACCACCTGTGATGTGGCTACAGCCCTTGATTGTCACACCAGCATCCTTCACACCGCGAAGTGCCTTCACATAGATTCTTGTCGGCGCAAGCAATGCCTCTCCAAGTGTTGTTCCAAGTTCATCATAATAGGTAGAAAGGCTTTCCTTTGTCATATCAAATACTTTGCGGACAAGCGAGAATCCGTTGCTATGTACACCCGTTGATGCAATACCAATCAACGCATCACCCGGCTTGATGTTCTGTCCTGTGATCATATCCTTCTTATCGCAAACACCAACTGCAAATCCTGCAAGATCGTACTCATCCTCCTGCATCAGTCCCGGATGCTCCGCGGTCTCACCACCGATCAGTGCAGCATCTGACTGTACACAGCCTTCTGCGACACCGCTGACGATCGTTGCGATCTTCTCCGGATAATTCTTTCCGCATGCAATATAGTCCAGGAAGAACAATGGCTCTCCACCTGCACAGGCAATATCATTGACGCACATTGCAACTGCATCAATACCGATTGTATCATGCTTATCCATCACCATCGCAAGCTTTACTTTCGTTCCACAGCCGTCTGTTCCGGATAACAAAACCGGCTCTTCCATATCCTTTATCGTGCTTAATGAAAATGCTCCGGAAAATCCACCAATGTTGGTCAGCACTTCTTTTCGCATCGTCTTCTTGATATGCTCTTTCATCAGTTCTACAGACTTGTAACCTGCCTCGATATCAACGCCAGCTTTTTTGTAATCCATAATCTTATCCTCCTGTTTTGGGCGAACCCTGTCTTCTTTTCATACCCGATAATTATAGTCGATATAGAACAGTTTGTAAACCTTGAAAATGTGTATTTTTTATGTCGGATTTTGTTGAATTTTCAGCGTATATATGCTACTTTTATAAGTGGGTGTTACTATTTTATTATCAGGTCTTTGTGCACAGGGTCTGTGCCGCGATAAAGACTTTCGGGGGTGTAATAATTTCATGAAGAAAAGCAACAAACGGCTAAACATTGGTTTTTTCACTTGTCATCTGGATAACGACTATGCTTACGAGGTTTGTAAAGGTGTCGATTATGCAGCAAAAGAACTTGACGTTAATCTGATCGTCTTTCCGGGCATGTATATGAACGCATCATATAATGATCCGAAAAATGCGCGGTTTGACTACCAGTATAATTCTATTTTTTATTATGCATCCAAGCATACACTGGATGCCCTGATCGTTTCGATTGGTTCAATCGGAAGCTTCCTGTCAGAAAACGATATGATTGCATTTTTGAAGAATTTCAATATTCCAATCCTCACGATTGAGATTGAAGTTCCAGGCTACCCATATCTGTATACAGAAGGTCGTACCGGCATGCGGCAGGCAATCGAGCATCTGATCACCGAACATCATAAGACAAAAATCGGTTTTGTCAGCGGAAGAAGAGAAAATGCAGACGCAAAAGAACGTCTGGATACCTACTGCCAAGTTCTGATGGATCATAACATTCCGGTAGAAGAAGACCGTATTGTGTATGGAAATTTCTCAGAATTTACTGAGGATATTGTAAATAATCTGCTGGATGCAAACCCGGATCTGGAAGCGATCGTCTTCGCAAACGATTCGATGGCAATCGGCGGTTACAACGCCATCAAAGCAAGGGGACTGGAAATTGGCAAGGATATTCTTGTGACTGGTTACGATGATGCCCCTGCTGCACTGGTATTAGATCCACCACTTACAACCGTTCATAACCATATCATCGACATGGGCTACCATGCCGTATACGAAGTATTGAATTTACTCGACCACGGAAGTACAAGCACAAGTATTTTAAGTTCCAGCCTGATCGTTCGTTCTTCGTGTGGCTGCGGCAATTATAAATTAAACAAAGCCAAGGAGCTGACTTCCGTTTTTGCAGCCAACGATCTGCAGAAAGCCAAAAATTATGTCTTAAATTATCTCTTTGGTGATTACAAAGACAATTTCTACTACGAGGAACTGATTGAGCGGTTCTCAGAACCTTTGGAACTCATTTTAAAGCCGGTTGCGGATGGTTCCATGGCATTTGACGCTGCCGCTATTTCCGGTAGTCTGCTGGCCTTGATTGCCACAGACTTTGTCGACCTGTACTTCAGCAACGACAAGCTCACTCATGCGATACGCGAGTTGAATCAGTTGCTCTGTTCCCTCGTGGATGACAACAACCGGTGCAAGATTATGCGGTTATTCAACCAGCTTTATTCTGATATGCTGGCAAAATCGTCAAGCACCTTATATAACACGATTCACGATCACAAAAAGGCTGTTTGGTCCTCTATGTACATCACAAGAGATACACTGACATATAGTGACGACGAGGAATCCTGCTTCCGTCTCATCATGGATAAATTACAGGATGCACATTTTATAAGCTCCTATATGTACATCTATGAAGAGCCAGTCATGCTGATGTCTGACGGTTCATGGAAGATTCCAAAGAACCTTTATCTTCAGGCATGCAACAATAACGGAAAAACCGTATACTTAAGCGGGGACGACCGATTGATTTCTTCGGATAAATTATTCTTCAACCAGTACACGTCCTATGACCGTCGGCGTACCCTCGTGATCACGCCACTGTTTACAAATAATATCCAATATGGATTGTTCGTCGGCGAGATTGGCATCGAGCATTTCCAGAATATCTATCCAAACAGTTTACAGCTTGCAACTTCATTGAACTTTATTTCTCTGATGAAGCAGCAGCTTCTTACCCAGAGCAAGCTTGCCAGCTCCGCATCTGAGCTGAGTGAAAAAAACAAGTTATTAAACAAACTGTCAATCACAGATGGTCTGACCGGCATTAACAACCGTCGAGGATTCTTAGACAGTGTACAGCACCTTGTCAACTCTTCCTACAACGAAGGAAAACCTGCTATGCTGCTGTTTGCTGATATGGATAATCTAAAGCAGGTCAATGACCGCTTCGGACACAAAAATGGCGATTATGCAATCAAGAGCATTGCTCAGATCCTGCAGCAAAGCTTCGACACTGACGACGTCATCGGACGTATCGGCGGCGATGAGTTCGTAGCATTTTGCTTCCTAGACGATCCACACACACCGGATCATCTGTGCAGCAAAATAAAAACGCTCTCCGAACATCTCAACGAGACGAACGGAAAGCCGTATTATGTCGATATCAGTTTGGGTGTTTCTACCTTCATCTGTAACCCGACATTGAACATTGAGGATGTTCTGCATCAGGCAGACGAATCGCTGTATGAACACAAGAAAAATAAACGAAAAGACGTATTGAAGCCAGTTTAAAAGCTGGCTTCATAAATCTGTTTTGTCACATCTGCTTTATTCATCGAATAAATATGTACGCCGGCAACGCCGTGTTTCTTGAGATCCAGAATCTGATTCACGGCATATTCAATGCCGGCTTTCTTCATATCTTCTGGATTCTCGCCGTACTTTGCGATCATATTACTCATTTCTACCGGAACCGAAGAGCCGGACAACGTCACACTCGTACCGAGCTGCTTTGCCGCTGTCACTGGCATAATACCTGCATGCACCGGAATATCAATGCCCGCTTTCTCCAATTTATCCATAAAAGAATAAAATGCGTTATTATCAAAAAACATCTGTGTGATCAGACAGTTCAATCCCAGATCTACCTTCTGTTTCAAATGTTGGATGTCCTCTTCCTGATTCTTAGACTCCGGGTGTACCTCTGGATAGCAGGCACCCGCGATAAAGAAATCTCCATTTTTCTTGATCTCTGGAATCAGATCAGTTGCATACTTAAAATAGCGCTGGTCGAATTCCTCCTGTGACATTGTTCTCGGCTTATCGCCACGCAATGCCAGGATATTCTCCACGCCTTTCTTTTTTAACTCAAACAGCAATGCACGAAGGCTTGCTTCATCCATCCCGACCGCTGTCATATGCGCAAGCGCTTCCACCTCACAGATATTCTGAATATACGCTGCAATCGTTGCCGTTTTCTTACTGTTACTGCCTCCTGCACCATAAGTCACACTGATAAAATCCGGTTTCAATGTCTTAATCTCATCCAGTGTTTTATAAATCTGATAGATGTCATCATCACGCTTTGGTGGAAAAACCTCACACGAAAATACGACGCCCTTATGTTCCTTTTCCTGAATCATGTCATTCTCCTTTTGTATTTCCTAATATGCTTCCGGATTTGCCATCAGCAACAGCTTATCATATAATTCCGGTGCTTCTTTTTTCAGACTGACCGGTTTGAAATCATTGTTTAAAAAGCAATGTGCTGTCGTTGCCGTATGCTTGACCGTCTTCATCCCTTCATCATAGATTTTGTAACTGATATAAAATTTGTATGCACTAACCTTGTAAATATCTGGAACTACCTTTACCACTTCTCCAAACTTCAGGCTCTCCGTGAATTTCTCGGATAACTCCAGCACAGGAATCATATATCCCATGCGTTCCAGCTCCGCATATGGCAGTCCGTAATACGCCATCATATCGATACGGCAGTCTTCCAGAATCCGCGCATAATTCGAATGATGTACAACCCCCATCCGGTCTGTCTCGTAATAATGAATGGTTCTTTCATAATATGGATATCTCGTCATGACTTCTGTTCCTTTTCTTCTTTTCCTGTTTCTTCTTCATATTCCAATTTCACAGGTTTCTTTTTCGCCGCTGCAAGCTTTACCTTGTTCTTCTCATCATATAACTCATTCGAGAGAAGCTGTCCAAGCTCCAGAATCTGTGCATAACGTTCTTCCTTGCTGAGTTCCTTGAGATTGCCCATCAACTCTGCTTTATTTTCTGCTACGATCCGAGTCTTTTCCTCCAACGTCTCTACCATCTTCGCATACTGCTGTTTCACCAGATCATACGAATCTGCCAACAGATCATTTACCTCCGTGAGCATCTCATCTGTGTAGATCAAAGATGCCGCATAGATGTCTCCGGCAGTCCGCAACGCTTCCCGATCCTCCGGCTCCAAATCGCCCGGATGAAATGCAGGAAGTGTGGACATCCGTTTTGTCACACGGATACGGCTGGCGTTCTGCTCCGCCTGCGTCAGAATTTCTTCTGCTTCCTTCTTTGCCTCTGTCAGAATCTTACCTTTCCGGTCATTGACTTCCCGGTAAATTTTCAGCTCGCCCTGTACGATATTTTCTAATTCCCGCAACAATCGTATTGTCTCTTCTTTATTAACCGATACCTTACCTGGCGCAAATGGAACATTTTGTCCATTCTCAACGCTATCGATCAGCTGCTCTATAATCTGATCTGTTCTTCCTTTTTCTATCATTGCTTTTGTCTACTTTCTTCTATATTTCATTCCGTCTTTTGCAAAACTCATTTTAATATACAAGCTTTTATTTTATATTTCAACCCTTTTGCATCGGAAATGAGACACAGGAATGAAATGCATCATCCTCTTCAAACATCTGCAGGCTGCCTTCAAGCTGCTTTACAATATGTCGAACGCTCTTCAATCCAATTCCGTGCTGTTGTTTATCTTTCTTCGTGGATTGCAGTTTTGGATTATGATGTAACACTGATGCATTTACCGTATTGATAATGTCGATATAATACATGCCCTTTTCTTCATACATCTCAAGCTGCACCTTGCGCAATTCCGCCTTCTCCGCAGCTTCCATCGCATTGTCCAGCAAATTGGATAACAGAATTGCAACATTCATGCTATCCTCCCGTGGCACTTCTCCGCTGATATGCATATCAAGCGTGATTGCATGCTGTTCCGCATAACTCAACTTGTCGTTCAACACGGCATTGATTTCTCCACTCGATTCATAATGAATCAGATTCATCTTTAACTGCCGATCCAAAATCTCTACCAGATGCAAGCGTGCCTGTTCATATTCTGCATTTTCAAGATAGCCTAAAATGATCAGAAGATAAGATTTCAAATCATGGTTCAGCCGTCTCGTTCGCTCATAAAGCTCACTCGTTCTTGAGTACATCGTCCCTTCATGGTCGAGCTGTTTGTTCAGAATTTCGTTTTCTTCCGTATAATGCTGGGATTTGAAAATCGCATACAGACAGCTTGCAATCAAGATCCCCGCCAACAGCAGTACTACTAAGAAAATGATAATCCACGTATGCTCATGCTCTTCTGTCTCCGGATTCTGGATCAGAAGTGCCAGCAGGCACGCCAATCCAAGTGTCAAAGCGCACGCCAACGCGACAACCAGTCTTTTAAGAAATTGCATGGTACATCCTCCTGACATACTTTGCATGCATTTCTCTTACATGCTCTGTATATTTCCGACTGACCGGGATTGGTGTCCGGTCATCCAGCAACACCCGTTTTGTATTGATTGAATAGATGTCCCGGATATTCACGATATACCCGACATGTGTGCGAACAAAGCCATAACGTTCCAGCCGTTCTGAAAAATCCGAGATTTTTGCACGAATCACCTGGTCATCTTTCCTTCGGAAATGTACGATCACATAATGCCGCTGACTTTCCAGATATGTAATATCACTGATCCGGATTTCCGCCTCGTCTTTTTCTATGAATATCTCTCCATACAAAGATTCTTCCCGAATCTCTTCAATCGCGCAAAGCAGCGCCTCCTCCAACTCTATGTGAAGGCGCTCCTTCCGGATAAACCGGAACGGTCTGTAATGAATCGCGGTAAATACCATATCTGCATGGTTTGTCACAAAGATTACTTTCACACGGCGTTCTGTCTGCTCCAGCCTTTTCGCAATCTCCATTCCATCGATTCCTGGCATATCAATATCCAGAAACAAAATATGCATGTCCTGCACAAGCGCAAAGCTCTTCAGGATATCATTTCCGCTTTTAAATGCCTGTATCTGATAGGTACATCCCTTTTCCCTTGCTTTTTCTTCCAGCAGCAGGAGTTCCCGGTTTATGATCTCTATATCCTTATCATTGTCATCGCATACTGCTATCTTTAATATCATATCTAAAACTCACATTACTACTAATCTATATAACTGATCAAATCTGCTGTCTCTTTTCTCGGTGTGGCATCCGGTGTAAATTTCGGAAATCCGATTGGGATCAGGGCTGCAACCGTCTTACCCTCTTCCAATCCGATTGCCTCTGCAACCTTCGCATCGTCAAATACGCCCATGATGCAACTTCCAACACCCTTATCATAAGCAGCCAGGCTAAATGTCATTGCCGCAATACCTGCATCAAACATCTCCCAGCCAGTACCCTTGCTTGTGGAGAAGCTTCCATCCTTCTCATACCCGCATCTGCCATTCACCTGGGTCAACACAACCAGATTTTTACACTTGGACAGTGTCTTTGCGTTGTGCTCAAATCCAAGCAGACAATCGTCACAGATTTTCTTTATAATTTCTTCATTCTGAATCAATATGTAGCGAAGCGTCTGTGTATTCTTCCATGTCGGAGCCATTTTTGCAGTGTCAATGATCTCTTCAAACAGTTCATGACTGATCAGCTCGTCCGTATACCGTCTCACACTTCTTCTTGTCTTTAATCCTTCTAATAATTCCATCGTTTCATCCTCCTAATATTTTATTTTTGCTTGAATCTATATTCAAGTTATGGTACTCTAATCACTGCGTAAGTCAGATAAGTGATTGCGGCTGCCACATCGGCAGGTGAGGAAAGTCCGGGCTCCATAGGGCAGGATGCCGGATAACGTCCGGTGGAGGTGACTCCCAGGCCAGTGCAACAGAAATAAACCGCCTCTGTCTTCGGACACGAGGTAAGGGTGGAAAGGCGAGGTAAGAGCTCACCGCTGTTCTGGTAACAGGGCAGGCTCTGTAAACCCCATCCGGAGCAAGACCAAACAGAAAACCATACAGTTGCCCGCTGTGTTTTCAGGTAGGTTGCTTGAGCCTTACGGTAACGTAAGGCCTAGATAGATAATCACTCTCGACATAACCCGGCTTATCGTCTGGCTTACGCTTTTAATTTCTTTCTGCTTAAACGTCGAAACAACCACCACCAACAAATTCCCGTAAAATCGAATTCATCGGAATATTCGTCACTTCCATTCCAAGGAAATAATCTAAAAACTTCAACAGACGTTTTGCCTCATAATATTCATCGCAATCCTTTGGTACCGAGAACAAAAGTGGCTCCGCATACTGTTTGATCACACTCAGCTCGTAGATCAGTGCAGAGTTAAACATCACATCTGCTTCCTCCTGATAAGGGAAGATATATTTTTCTTCGCCGCGTCGCACTGATGGCCACATCGCAATCGTCTCGCGCGCATCATTTCCGCGTGTACGCGCATCCCGGACAATTCGTCGAATCAATCTTCCATCTGTCGTAGGTATCCGGTTATGGTCATCAATGTTGATCTGCGTCAGCGCACTGATGTAAATCTTGAATTTGCTATCATCAGAAAGTCCTTCTGTCATCAGCGGATTTAGTGCATGGATGCCTTCTGCAACCAACACATCTCCTGCATTCAGTTTTAGTTTTTTGCCTTTATATTCCTTTCTTCCCTGTTTGAAATTAAACGTTGGAATTGGAATTTCTTCTCCAGCAAGCAGTTTCTTCATATCCGAATGGAACAGATCAAGATCCATCGCCTCAATGCATTCAAAATCGTAATTACCATTCTCATCCTTCGGTGTATGCTCCCGATCCACAAAATAATTATCAAGCGCAAGGGGATACGGACGCAGACCATGTGCACGAAGCTGTACACTTAATCGATGAGAAAATGTCGTTTTTCCGGAAGAACTCGGTCCTGCGATTAAAACAATCTTCTTTTCCCCTGCGCGGATCATATCAGCGATCTGTGCAATCTGTTTTTCCTGCAATGCCTCATGGACAAGCATCAGTTCCCGGATATCTCCCTTTGTAATACACTCATTCAGCTGTCCAACATTGCTGACATCCAGCGTCTGGCTCCACTCATCCGACGTCTTCAATACAGAGAATAGTTTCTCCCGTGGTTCAAACTCCGGTATGATTTCCGGTTCTTCCCGTGTTGGTGCCATCAGCATAAATCCCGTATCATACGGAACAAGATCATAACAGGTTATATAACCGGTTGACGGTACCATATATCCATAAAAATAATCCTCATAATCTTCAATACTGTACAGGTTTGCCTTAGACACACGTCTGTATCGGAATAAACGTTCCTTATCAAAGCGTCCCTGTTTTGCAAACCGCTGTACTGCTTCCTCTGTGGAAACTGACTCCTTGATGATCGCAATATCCTTACGAACCAATTCATTCATACGATTTTTCACGCGGAATAAGATATCTTTTGTCACCGGAACTTCCTCCGATACCATACGGTCACCCTCGCGAAAATTCTTCAGCAATCTGCAATAATACCCCTTGCCAAGCGAATACATTACCTTAACGCTGTAACCGCTTCCCATAACATCCGAAAATGCTTTCACCATAAGGAATGTCAAGCTTCGCTTATATGTATCCATACCAATTACAGAAGTCTTCTCTACAAGCTTCAATTCCACATCTCGGTCTAACAGCTTTCCAAGCTCGCAAAGCTTCCGGTTGCAAAATGCAAGCACATACTTCTGCTTATTCTCCTGCATATGCGCGTGTACAAATTCCGTGATTGCAGAAAATTTATCCACCTCATACACTCGCCCATCCATCGTAACCTTGATTTTTTCCATAACACCCACTCCTTTCACGCACATCTATAAAATCGAAAACGGTACCCCAACGTCCGCAATTCCAATTTCAACATCCATACAATATCCTTTTAGATATTCATACATGATATGCATAAATATATGTTCCAAGCCATAATGGGACGCATCCAGAATCGTAAGCCCCATCTCATTTGCATCCAGCCCTTCATGATGTCCGATATCTCCTGTAATCAGACAATCTGCTTTTTTCTGCACTGCCTCATTGATCACACTCTTGCCAGAACCAGGGCAGATCGCAATTTTTTCCACTGTGTCATTTGGATTTCCATACAATATCACATTTTTTAAATCAAATTTCTCTTTGATTAAAACTACAAGCGCTGTTACAGTCGTCGCTGCCGGAAGATATCCAACCTCTCCAATTCCTTCGCCATCTTTCGTTTCTTCCAGCACTTCCATGTTCTGAAGTCCAAGCATCGCTGCTGCTTCCTTCGCCATACCGCCGATCGTATCGAAATTCGTATGCATCGCATAGCAGGCAATCCCATGTTCAATCAGCTTCAAAATCTTCCGTCCCAGCACAGTCTCATCATTCACGCGATCTACTTTGCCAAAAATCATCGGATGATGGGATACAATCATATCTACGTTCTGCGCGACCGCAGCATCCACAATCTCTTCTGTAACATCGACAACCAGCATCAGCTTATGAACTTCTTTGTCCCGCCTGCCTACCAGCAATCCTACATGATCCCAATCCATCGCATACTCGATGGGTGCTTTCTTCTCCAACAACCGGATAATCTCATCACACCGCATTCTATCACCTCTCATCTCACCCATGATTCCACGTCATCGCGCGCGCAAGCAACAAAAGCTCCTCTTCCAACTCTTTCCGTCTTCGTTTCGAAGATACTGTATCCTGCAGAGATAAACGATTCTGCAATTCCTGCATTTTATGCTGTTCTTCCATCAAATATTCCTGAAAAACCGGATTTTCCTTCCGAAGCAACACCGGACCATACTTCAATTCCACATTATCCATCTGTGGCAGTTTCTTCGTTCCCGTGTTTTTTATTGCTTTGATTATTGTGTAAAACTTTCCATCTTCCTGCAAAAAATCTTCATCTATAATTATGTACCGCTCTTCCTGCAGATACGATCTGACCACCTGCAGCTCTGACTGAGGCTGTAAAATCAGCCCAATCCCCGCATCCAGATGCGCTTTTCCATTTTGCAGAATAGTTTTCATGAGTTCTCCGCCCATTCCGGCAAGCACCGCCCATGTTGCTTCGCCCGGTTCCATAGCTTCAAACCCATTGGATAATCTCGTTTCTACACTTTTTGCAAATCCATATTCCTGAATATGTGTCTGCGCAATGGAGAGTGGTCCTTTCCGCACGTCCATCGCTATAACACGCTCTGCCAAGCCATCTCTTACACATGCCATTGATACAAACGCATGATCGCAGCCAATATCCGCCACACACGGAATCTTCCCGTGGGACAGCTTTTCCTGCTGAAGCATCGCAAGAATCGACTGCATACGGTTTGACAATGGTATTTTCTTGTCCCGATTCTGCATATTAGTCATTGGCATCCAGGTAATCCTTCAATTTTCTGCTCTTGCTAGGATGTCTTAATCTACGAAGTGCCTTTGCCTCAATCTGACGGATACGCTCTCTTGTAACCTGGAATTCCTTACCAACTTCCTCCAACGTTCTTGCACGTCCATCATCCATACCAAACCGCAAACGCAATACCTTCTGTTCTCGTTCTGTCAGTGTATCAAGCACCTCATTTAACTGATCACGCAGTAAGTTGCTCGCTGCCGCCTCTGCCGGCACTGGTACATTCTGATCCTGAATAAAATCGCCTAAATGACTATCTTCCTCTTCACCAATTGGCGTCTCCAGAGATACAGGCTCCTGTGAGATCTTTAAGATCTCCCGTACACGCTCTACAGAGATTCCCATACGCTCTGCGATCTCCTCCGGCAATGGTTCTCTTCCAAGCTCCTGCAGAAGCTGTCTGGACTCGCGAATCAGCTTATTGATTGTCTCTACCATATGCACTGGAATACGGATTGTTCTTGCCTGATCAGCGATTGCTCTTGTGATTGCCTGGCGAATCCACCATGTTGCATACGTACTGAACTTATATCCTTTTTCATAATCAAACTTCTCAACAGCTTTGATCAAACCAAGGTTACCTTCCTGAATCAGATCCAGAAACAGCATACCACGACCAACATAACGTTTTGCAATGCTGACAACCAGTCTGAGGTTCGCCTCTGCCAGCTTCTGCTTTGCCTTTTCATCACCGGCCTCCATCCGCTTTGCCAGTTCAATCTCTTCCTCCGCCGTCAGCAATGGCACCTTACCAATCTCCTTCAGATACATACGAACCGGGTCTTCGATGCTGACACCGTCTGGTACAGAGAGATCAATCTTCTCAATGTCAATATCTGCGTCCTCTGCGTCCTCCAGAATCATGTCATCTAAGATCTCATCGTCCTCCTCTGTCTCTGACAAAACAGCGACATGGTGTTCATCGAGATAATCGAAGATTTTTGTCATCATATCTGTATTAAGCTCAATATCCGGCTTTCCAACAAAATAGTTGACGATTTCTGTGTCAATCAATGTGTTATCATTTTTCTTCGCCATATCGACAAGATTGTCCAGATGCTCTTTCATCTGGTCTGAATTCATGATATTCTCGTTTGTCGCCTTTGTTGTCTGCTTTGTGTCCTTATCTGTTACTTTCTTTGCCATTTTAGGTTCCATCCTTCCATTGTGATTATATTCTATCCATTCTTTAACGAAATATGCAATTTCGTGAGTCTTGCCTTTTCAGCAATTACCTCCGGCAGTTTCTCCGGATTGTCAGCAATATGCGCAAGTTCATAATCAATCCGCGCCATCTTGACTTTTCTCACTAAATCATTGATCACCCGCTCTTTTTCATCCTCAGTGATCTCCACATCCAGCTCTGTCTGCAAAATCTTTGCAACCAGACGTTGTTTTTCTATATCTTCAAACAGATTTACGATTGCCGCCGGATTCACTGTTCCGCTATCGCGGTACTGGTCAAACAACCGTTTGGCTACCGTATGGTAATCCTCATCAATAAAGTCCTCCTCCGTCAGAATTCCTTCAAGTTGTCCAAACAGCTCTGGCTTTCCAACCATCCATGTGAGCAGCAACCGTTGTGGTTGCGTCTCCCGATCAGCCGCTTCATCCCTTGGATTCCGATTTCCTTCCGGTGGCGGCGTCGCAATCACTGGACGCGCCGTGTCATCCATATTGGTTGTCTGCGTCTGCAATCCAATCGTTCCATACCTTGTCACCATTGCTTTCAAATCTGCTGCATCTATCTTGTACTTCTCAGCGACCGCCTCAATATAACTATGCCGGACGACCGGTTCATCTAATGCAGATAATCGTTTTGCCGCCTCTTTTGTAAAACGGATTTTCTCTTCCGGATCTCTCAGGTTATACCCCTGTGCAATGCCGTCAATCTCAAATACAATTCCCGTCACCGCATCAGCAATCCGTCCTTCAAATGCTTCTTTTCCAAGATTATGTATGAACTCATCTGGATCCTTATACGGCTTCAGATCAATAATTCTGGTTGATATTCCAACTTCCCGCATAATGCCAATCGCCTTCATCGTCGCCTTGCGACCCGCGCCATCGCTATCGTACGCCAGATATACCTCATCGGTATATCGTTTTACAATTGTTGCATGTCCCATTGTAAGTGCCGTACCAAGAGATGCCGCCGCATTATCAAAGCCCGCCTGATGCATAGCGATGACGTCCATATATCCCTCGCATAAAATGATTCCCCGCCGTTTGGATCTGCGGGCAATATTCATTGCAAACAATGTATGACTCTTATCAAAAACTGCCGTTTCCTTGGTGTTAATATACTTTGGTGTTCCATCCCCCAGTACACGTCCTCCAAAGCCGACAACTTTTCCATTGATATCCATTATCGGCACCATCGCGCGGTTCCAGAACATATCCTGCCCGCCACGGCGTTCATCAATCCGCACCAATCCGGAATCCTTCATCTGTGCATCCGTATACCCCTGTTTCTTCAAATACTGGTACAAATCATTTTCATAAATATTCGCGTATCCTAGCCCAAACCGCTGAATCGTCTCGTCCGAGAATCCCCGGTCATGATAGTATTCCAGTGCGTGCTTACCGGCCGAGGTCGCAGTCAGTAAATAATTAAAATAAATCGCTGCTGTCCGGTTCATCTCCTTCAGAACCATCTTATAATTTTCTCTTTGCCGCTGTTCCCTGGAATAATTCTGTTCTGGCAAAGCAACACCCGCACGCTCCGCCAGCATCTTGAGTGCTTCTGGAAACGAGAAGTTCTCATATTCCATCACAAACGTGATCACATTTCCTCCAACGCCGCAACCAAAGCAATGATACATCTGCTTATCCCGGTTTACATGGAAGGAGGGTGTTTTCTCATGGTGAAATGGGCAGCACGCCATATAGGAATTTCCCCGGCGTTTCAAGGTCACATATCCACCGATCACATCCACAATATCATTGCGGCTCCGAACCTCTTCAATTATATCTTCTGAATAATACAACTGTCTTCCTCTATTCTTATCAACGGATTTTGAGCGACTCTATGGTTATTCCTTGCTCCACGACTTCGGAATAAATATCTTCTTTGCCATATCAATCGCATAATTATCCGTCATTCCTGCTATATAATCACAGATCACTGTTTCCTTCGGTTCTCCCTGTTCAATAAATCTCTGATATTCTGCCGGCAACCAGTCTTCATGCTCCATAAACTCTTCATACAGCATACCTATCAGGCGCTCTGCCTTCACTTCCTCGCTTTTTGCAACAGGATTGGTATACAGATCCTGAAACATAAATCTGCGCAGTTCCTGAAACGCCTGCTGATATTCCTTCGGCAAAACCACATCTTCCACATCATGGCTCGCTGTAACAACCGTATGAATCAATGTATTGATACGATCACGTGTACTATGCCCCAAAAGGTTTGTACACTCAACCGGCAACATCTCCTCTGTCAATATCCCCGCACGTATTCCATCATCAATATCATGATTGACATATGCTATTTTGTCTGACAAACGGACAATCTTTCCTTCCAAAGTCGCCGGTTCGCATGCACTCCGATGATTCAAAATGCCATCCCGTACTTCCCATGTCAGATTCAATCCCGCGCCATTTTTCTCCAGATGCTCCACCACCCGAATACTTTGCTCATTGTGACAGAATGGCTTGGATGTATACTTAGAGAGTGCCCGTTCTCCAACATGACCAAACGGCGTATGTCCAAGATCATGTCCCAAAGCAATCGCCTCAACCAGATCCTCATTCAAAAACAGAGATCTGGCAATCGTCCGTCCAATCTGCGCAACTTCCAGCGTATGTGTCAGTCTGGTTCGGTAATGATCTCCGCCCGGAGACAAAAAAACCTGCGTCTTATGTTTCATCCGACGGAATGATTTGGAATGCAAAATCCGATCCCGGTCTCTCTGAAATTCTGTACGCAAATCGCATTTTTCTTCCTGCCTTACTCGTCCTTTTGTCCGATCCGCAAAGCAGGCACATGTACGATAGATTTGATGTTCTCTTTTTTCTAATTCTTCTCGAATTGTCAATCTTTTTTCCTTTCGTTCATGTCAAAACTCACCTATATAATATATTCCACACTTTTCTCATTTTCCCTTTATTTTTTTACAAAAAAATACGAAACAGTCTGTCGCAAACTGTTCCGTATTTGTATCTTTGACTAATAAATCATATTTAGTTCGATCCGGCACTGGATGTGGAAGAAGCTCCATTTAACAATCCGCCATCAGCCAGGGACTGTGCCAACCCAGACAAATCATAATCTGCCCACACAGTGCCTTCCATATCCTTCTCCGTGTCAACTTCGATTGTACTGAGCCACTGTTCTTCCAGCTTATCAAACTGATCATCAACCGTATCACTGGCAACCGCATATGCATAATTCTTCAACAATTCTTCATCATGATCCGACTTCATATGAATGACTGCATAGCCCAACTTCTCTTCCAGCACGCCAGAGCAATCACCAGCCTTCATATTCTCCACCGCTTTATTAATACTATCTGTAAAGCTTCCTACATAACCAGTTCTCTCAAAATAATAATTCGAAACTCCATATTTTGTTGCAAGGGTTTCTGCATCACCGCCTGCTTCCAGTTCCTTTAACAGAGCCTCTGCGTTTTCCTTTGCCTTTTGCTTTGCTGCATCATCCACATACTTATAGCTTCCATCTGTATTCGTTGCCGGAGTGTCATCCTCAGTCGTCTCTACAGTCGGAAACAAGATATAATCAAAAACCATAAAATTATAATCTTTCACTTTTTCTTCTACGTCATCCTGTATCGTCTTACCCATGTCGTTCTTAATATCATTCTCAAACTTCGATACATACGTCTGTTCTGTAAAAACTTTACGTACTACATCTTCAGAAATACCATACTTTTCCAACAATCCATCCGGCATAGACTTCAGGAAATTATTGATTGTATTATTGGTTGTCTCCATATCACTATCATCCAGCGTCACATCATTATGCTGTGTAACATCGTACAAAATCTTGGTCGTACGAATCAAAGACAACGTCTGTTCCTTGTATGTATCCGGATTTGCCTTTACTGATGCCAGTGTTCCATTGTTCGTAACCATTGCCTGAATCGCATACACCAGAAGTTCATCCATATATATATCATAATCGCCAATCACCATGACCTTTGTTGTAGATGCCTCTTCCTGTGTCATCGTGCCAACATTGGACGATTCCTTCTTCGAACTGCTCAGTCCGTTACTACAACCTGTCAGCGATGCTGCAGCCATGCTCAATGCAAGCACAGAAGCAACCACCTGTTTCTTTAAATACTTCTTACCTTTAATCATTTTGGTCCTCCAACCCTTTCTTTATATGCATGTTCTATTTTACTTTTCTTTTTGTCTATCGTCAACTCTTTTCACAGTAAATACACAGAAAGCAATCATTTATCAGGCATAAAAAAAGGACCGCTTACGCGATCCTTTTAAAATCCTTGAAATTACTCCTTTACACCGCCAAGAGCTACACCAGCAATGATGTACTTTGATAATGCGAAGTATACAATGAAGATAGGCAATACTGTCAAGAACAGGCCAAGGTAGATAACACCATAATCCTGTCTGAACTGCTCTGAACGAAGAGCCATGATGAACATAGGCAATGTCTTCTTTGCTGTATCTGTCAACATCATAGAAGGTGTATACAAGTTGTTCCATGATGTAATGAAAGCGAAGATCGCCTGTGTAGCCATAGCCGGCTTCATCAAAGGTAATGCAATCTTATTGAATGTAGAGAACTCTCCAGAACCATCAATTCTGGCTGCCTCGATAATTTCAAGCGAAAGGCCTGTAGCCATATACTGCTTCATGAAATAATATGTAGCAGGTGATGCTGCTGCAGGAAGAATCAATGGCCAGTAAGAATCATACAGATGAACCTTCATCATGAACTGCATGAAACCGATGATAGAAACCTGTGCAGGAATCATCATGATAGCCATAATAAATGTATGAGCCGCATTCTTCAGCTTAAAGTTATATACTGTAAGACCATAAGCTGTCAATGTAGAACAATATACTGTAAGGATTGTAGCCGGTACAGAGATAATTGCACTGTGAAGCATAGCGCCCCAAAGTGAAGTACCAACGCCCTGTGCCTTTGCCATCAATCCTGAAAAGTTCTTACCAAACTGTGCGAAAGAACCCGGAAGCAAATGTACACCAGTCTTGATTGTGTTTGAATCCAGTGTTGAGTTCACGATCATCAAATAGAACGGGAACACACTGATGATACACAATATGACACAAATAATTGTTCTAAATATCTTCGTTGCACGAATACGTCCTGAGTAGCTTGCTTCAACTTCTGCGTTTTTAGCCATTATTCGTACACCCCCTTATCGAATTACAGCATGCTTCTGCTTCGGCTGTCTGTCTTTTGTTACAGCGAAGAAGACGATACTGATTACCATTGTTACAAGGAACAGGATAATAGATGAAGCGGCTGCTTTACCATAATCCTTAGATGTGAATCCAAGTGACTTGATCCACATTGTAATTGTCTCTGATGCATAGTTTGGCTTACCATTGAAGGACTGGTCAACGTTGAACAGAGATGGAATATCATACATCTGCAAACCACCGATAGCGGATGTTACCAGATTGTACTGGATAATCGGCTTCAACAGTGGCAATGTAATCTTGAAGAACTGCTGCTTGCTGTTTGCACCATCTACCATGGCAGCTTCGTAGAGTGATGGACTGATACCTAAGATACCTGCAATCAGGACGATCATAGAGTTACCATACCACATCCAGAACTGCATGAATGCAATCAGTCCGATTGTACCACCAGGGCTCTCCATGAAGTCATACTTCTGTCCGATGATGTGTGCATTTCTAAGCATCATAGCGATAGGTCCGTTTGCATTAAACAAACTGTAGAACAATACGGCGATGGAAGATGCTGTAATGATGTTCGGCATGAACATCATGATCTTGAATGCGCCCTGTCCCTTTAATTTTACGACTGTATCTGTAAACCAAGAAGCCAAAAGCAAGGCTAAGAGGATCTGTGGAATGAAGTTCAAAACCCAAATCTTCAATGTGTTGCCAATGGTCTTAACTGTCATGGTATCGAACCATGATACAACCTCAAGATTCTTTCCAGAACCCTTTGTAGTTGCAAGTACCATTACATAGTTCTTAAGTCCGTTAAAGTTTGGACCCTGGAACTTTCCAAGTTTAATCTGGTAATATTCTACAAAACTGAGGTAAAAAGTATAAATCAACGGATACAGCTGGAATACAAAAAATACTAAGAAGAATGGAAGTATGAAGAAGTATCCATACTTACCATATTCAACTTTCTTTTTCTTCATGATTTCACTTCCCCAACCTTTTCATAATTTTTAAACATATTTTTTCGCGTCCCCCGTTAGACATTTTACAGGTAATACTGATTGGAGTATTATCTGTAAAATGCCTAACAGCGGTATGTTTTTTTTAAATTATGCACCGGGCGTACCCGGTGCATAACCATAAATTCATATCAAATATAGGTTCCAGTAAATTACTCTACTGTAAGGTTCTGGTAACCATCTCTGATAGACTGCTTGATTGCCTCTACAGCGTCATCAACAGTCTTAAGCTCGCCTGAGTTGTATGCCTCTGAAGCATTGTCAAGATAACCATTGAATGTTGAATCGTACTCTGTAGCGTACTGAAGGTTGATCTTCTCTGCATTGTCAGCCCATGTCTGAAGTGGATTAGCGCCACCAAGAACTGGAGACTCACCCTTACCATCAGCGATAAGCTTAGCAACTGCAGCCTTGTTGTTTACGAAGTCAAGAGTCTCATCTGAGAGCTTGTACATTGTGTCTGTATCACAGCAAAGTGTGTAAAGAACAAGTGCAGCAAGTTCCTTGTTAGGACACTGATCTGTTACACCAAGGTATGTACCGCCCCAGTGATATGTTACAGGACCCTGGCACATATTTCTCTTTCCGTATGTATCAGAACCTTCCTCATCATTGATTGACCAGTAAGTGAACCATGTACATCCGAAGTAGCCAAATACATCAGCTGTAAAGTCTGTGTTCCAGCCATCTGACCACTGAGCATTGTTGTTTGTATACTCACCATCATAAAGCTTCTTAGCGAACTCAAGATACTCTGTGATAACTGGGTCGATGTTAACTGTGTCGTTCTCTACCCATGCAGATGTTCTCTGATCGATGATAGGCTTCTTAGCATCTGAAGGACCTGAAAGCATCTTGTAACCAGCCTGCTTCATTGTCTCAGCTGTATCAAGGAATGTATCCCAATCCTTTACATACTCCTGAACCTTAGCTGGATCTGATGTTCCAAGAACTTCCTCAGCGATATCTGTTCTGTAGATGAAACATCCAGGTGTTGCCTGCCAGCACATACCCTTGAGCTTGCCATCGATTGTAGCGTAGTCAACTGTATACTGGTAAGCGTTGCTGTACATATCAGCTGTGATGCCAAGATCCTCAACAGGAACGATAGATTCTGAGTTCAGGAAGTACAGAGCTACATCATCATCACATGCTACGATTGAAGGTACCTTGTCTCCGCCATTAGCGATAGCGTTCTCAATAGCACTCTTGTACTCATCAGATGTTCCGCCAAGACCAAGGTTCTCATACTGAATGAGGTCAGCATACTGAGGATACTTATCCTTTACATACTGAAGTCTGTCACCAAGCTCTGTATTCCATGAGTATACATAGATTGGATCGCTGTCTTCTGCAGGCATTGGAAGAGCCACCTCTGCGTTTGATGCTGATGCGTCATCTGCTGTAGCGTCATCTGTTGCGGCTGCCTCTGTTGTTGTAGCCTCTGTTGTTGTAGCCTCTGTTGTTGTCTCTTTCTCCTTGTCGCCACAAGCTACAAGAGAAAGTCCCATTGCAAGTGCCAATGACAATGCCATTGCTTTTTTAAATTTCTTCACAAAAAAACCCTCCTTTAATGTGTTTTTGTCATTTTAACCTCCATACCATATCTTCCTCCGAACATTCCACAGATAAATCCTTCTAAAATTCGTATTATCTATGTGCAATTTAAACGAAGCCTACGACATATCGGTCAAATAAGACTTGTTTGAACCTGTTATTATTCCAGTCTAAGACTGTCGGTTCCTTAGTTAATTGTGAAATATCATAACATACTCCGTCATGACTAAGATAATTATAGGACATATTTACCAAGTATGCAAGTACTTTTTCACTTTTTCTTCACAATTTTGTGCATTATTACTATAATTTGGAATAAATGTGTCAAAATCCGCCTAATCGTCCAGGTATGCTTTGATTAATTTTGCTACTCCGTCCGGATCATAAGTGTATAATCTCGACGGGCCAGACATCTCCTCTATCTGGACATTCTTATACTGACTGTAATATGCTTTCTTGTCCGCGTTGTATTCTCCGACATAGTCTACGCCGTCTGCATCACCCGCACTCGCATCCGTTGCAGTTCCATAGACTTCCTTTAAAGCGTCCTCATACTCTTCCCGTACAGACGAATCGTCCTCGATATACGGTGCCATCAGTGGATTAGCAAGAATCACAAGCATCGGCGTCTGCTCCGGCCAACCCAGTTCCTTCACAACAGCAGCATTGTGTACCGCCTGCAGATCCTCCTCATACATATCGGAGGTATAGAAATTCTTTGAGATCAATGCCTTACGCACGATCATCTGTTTTTCTGTATATACCGCACCAAAATTATCCGGGTAAACGCTCTTAACATACCGTTGTCCGCCAATCGCAGCAAATTTAACCATCAAATAATTGAAGAATCCGCAGTACTGCTCTTCGGTCACACCGTCAAAATCATCCGCCACTGAAATATTGATTCCAATGATTGATTCCACCTCATCTGGATATTTATCTGCCCAATAGGTTGCTTCCAGTCCCGCAATGCCATTTGGCACAAGTACATATGGTCCTTTGACATTCACTTTCTCCAATGCCGTCCGAAGCTCTGTGACAATACTCTCAATATCTTTATCCGTCTTTGTCGTATCACTGTAACCAAATCCACTCCGGTCAACATACACTAGACGATACTCCTGTAGCTTGCCAAACAACGGTTCTAAGGCAACCGAATCATCCGTGATACCATTGCTATGGATAAAAACCAGTGTTTTATCTGCGTTTTCATCGCCATCTACGATCACATGCACAGAATGTCCGCCGACATCAACCATCTGCCCCTGTGGATTCAGATACCCCCGTTCATCCGCCAGCTTGTTTTTGTGGATCAAAAACAACACACCAATCACAAGGATGTTAATCGCAATTGCGGCCCCAAATATAATAATAAAGATTTTGAAAAACTTATGAAGAAATTCTTTGAACTTCTTTTTTTCCTTTGGATTTGCTTCTTTTTTCACGTTTCCATTCCCTTTTCCTTTATTTTGTTGCATTTCACATACCTATATAATAATGTAGATTATTTGAAAAGTAAATAGTTTTCAGGTGTGTGATATTTATTTCACAATTTTGCACTTCCTCCTGCACTGCTTCTATGTTAATATAGTAGAAAGTTTTATTTCGAGGAGGAATTTCCTTTATACAGGGAACAAGCATAAACATGAGCAAACAGGAACTGTCAAAATCAACAGTCGATGAGTCCGAAGCTGTCAGCACAGATGTTGTCGAAGAGATCAACGAATCCCAGTCAGATCAATCCGCACCGGAAGGTACAGAAAAAACAGATGTTGAAAATAAATCCAAAGACACAAAGCCAACTGTCAATACCGAGGACAACCTCGAATTACACAGTTTGAGTTTCCGCGACCGTCAGCGTGCCAAACGTGCACGGATCAAAGAACACATGGAAGGTATGACGAAAGGTCAAAAATTCGGATACATCCTATCTTATTATAAGGGGCGAATTATCCTTGGTCTGGTTTTACTCGCCATCTGTATTGCAATTCCGGTTACGATCTATAAGAAGAGCCGTCCAGTTGCTTTGTCCTACTGCATCGTCAATTCACCGGAGCCTTCCGCAGTAGACACATCCTTCGTTGATGAATATCTGGACTTTTACAATCTGAACGGTGCTTATCAGTTAGAGAGTGACGTAACCGTACATCTGGATAAGGATACTTACCTGGAAGAATATTCACAAAACTCCAGTGCCTCCGTCTATACCGAGCTGCCAATGCTTTGCTTTAATGGTTTTTATGATGTTATGATCATGGACGAAAAAGGACTGGAATACTGTGCAATGCAGGAAATCATCTATCCTTTGCGAAACTATCTGCCAGCCGAAATTTATTCAGAAGTGGAATCCCGGATCTGTACTGCAGACGATAACGATGGGGTAAATGTACCTTTCGCCATTGATATCAGTGACACAGACTTCGCAAAAGGGTTAAATCTCGGTTATGACAAAGTATACTTAGGTTTTCCGGGGAACACAGAGCGGAATTACGTCAACGCAAAACGGATGTTGAAATTCATTCTGCATCTGGATATCGATACAGAAACAACCTATTAGTAAAATGCTGCATCGTGTGTTTCTTTACTATCACGAACGTTCGCATAGTAAAAAATGGGCAGGCTTTTTCAAAAGCCTGTCCATTTTTATTCTTTTCAAATCATTCGATTTTCATTATTCCGATCAATCCTGATCATCACTTGCCATATTCATGACCTGACGTTTTCTTGCAAGTTCATCATTCGCAAGGTATTCATCGTAGGTTGTCTGTTTGTCAATCAAGCCCGTATTCGTAAGCTCCATGATACGGTTCGCGGTTGTCTGTACAAACTGATGATCCTGACAGGCAAAAAGGCAGACGCCAGGGAACTTGATCAATCCATTATTTAACGCTGTGATACTCTCCATATCCAGATGGTTCGTCGGCTCGTCGAGGATTAACACGTTGGAACCCATAATCATAAGCTTTGACAACAGGCAGCGCACCTTCTCACCACCGGAAAGCACCTTAACCTTCTTCACGCCATCTTCACCGGCAAATAACATTCTGCCAAGGAATCCACGCACATACGTTGCATCCTTGTCGTCAGAATACTGTGCCAGCCAGTCTGCGATCACAAGATCATTATCAAACTCCTTCGTATTGTCTTTCGGGAAATATCCCTGTGATGTTGTAACGCCCCACTTGTAGCTTCCTTCATCCGGTTCTTCTTCTCCGGCAAGGATACGGAACAGCGTTGTCGTTGCAATCGTGTTTGGTCCGACAAATGCAATCTTATCGTCATGTCCGACTGTAAAGGAAATATTGTCAAGCACCTTTACACCATCGATTGTCTTGGAAATGTTTGATACAGTAAGGACCTCATTTCCAATCTCTCTCTTCGGACGGAAATCAATATATGGATATTTACGGCTGGATGGACGAATCTCATCAAGCTGAATCTTCTCCAACGCACGTTTTCTGGAAGTCGCCTGCTTGGACTTTGAAGCATTTGCAGAGAAACGCTGAATAAAGTCCTGCAGCTCCTTGATTTTTTCTTCCTTCTTCTTATTTGCTTCCTTCATCTGCTTGATCATCAACTGGCTGCTCTCATACCAGAAGTCATAGTTTCCGGCATAAAGCTGGATCTTCGCATAATCAATATCTGCGATATGGGTACATACCTTGTTCAGAAAATAACGGTCATGGGATACAACAATAACCGTATTCTCAAAGTTGATCAGGAACTCCTCGAGCCAAGCAATCGCATCGAGATCCAAATGGTTGGTTGGCTCATCCAGAAGCAGAACATCCGGGTTGCCAAACAAAGCCTGTGCCAGAAGGACTTTGACTTTCAGATTACCATCAAGCTCGCTCATCATTTTGTAATGAATATCTGTATCAACGCCAAGACCATTCAGGAGGGTTGCCGCATCACTCTCTGCATTCCAGCCATCCATCTCTGCAAACTCTGCTTCAAGCTCCGATGCACGGATACCATCTTCATCCGTGAAGTCTTCCTTCGCATAGATTGCGTCCTTTTCTTTCATAATATCATACAGGCGTTTATTTCCCATAATAACCGTGTCGAGTACCATATATTGGTCGTATTTGAAGTGATCCTGCTGCAGGACAGACAGACGCTCGCCATCATTCATGATAACTTCACCATTTGTCGGTTCAAGTTCTCCGGAAAGAATCTTTAAAAAGGTTGATTTGCCTGCACCATTTGCACCAATCAAACCGTAACAGTTTCCCTCTGTAAACTTTATATTTACATCCTCAAACAAAGCCCGCTTTCCAAGCCGCAGGGTTACATTATTTGCACTAATCATATCTGGTTTCCTTTCTATACTGCTTATCCAAAACTAGCTATGAGTATAACAACCACCCTCTTTTATGTCAAGCATTATGCCATGTCCGAATCGTATCTCTTCCGCCATCCTCCGACCATAAGAAAAAGGGACTTCCGAAAAAGTCCCTTCATTTCTTATAACTCTTTTACAATCGGATCGTACAGATCCAGTCTGCAATGCTCGTCCTCTGCGAAATGTCTGCAATTCAGACAGCTTTTCTCGCCCTCCGCCACATTGCAAAAACAAGATTTCCGCTCACGCTTGTCATAAGCGCTGCAACGCTCAGCTACTTCTCTGTAAACTTCTGCTCCAGCTCGCATACAATATCCTCCTTCTCTGAACTGTTTTCTTACAGTTCCCGGATAGTATGCGTCAGATTCTCTATTTTTATGCTGGATTTACAGCAAGCTGCAACAGAGAATACATCACAGCCAGACAAACAATATACGAATACGCGCAATCCAGATTCACATTTCCACGATCATGTACATAATATTCATGTTTTTCTTTGACATAATCGAGCAACTCCTGCAGGGAATGAATCGTTGGCAGCATCCGTTCATCGTACTGCATCTCGCCAGATTCATATCTGTTGCGCACAAAGCTTCGCATGCGATGCTTCAAGTCCTCTTCATAACTGCAATGATCTTTCAAAGTTCCCGGATAATGTGCATTGTGCGGATATGTAAAATAATCTGCAATGTAATGCAATACCACACCCATCCGAATACTTGATAAGATCGAAACGCCTTTTTTCTTTGTTTTGTAATGCTTCAAGAATCCAAGCATCTTCTTTTCACACACATCAAACGTATCCTCGATACAATGACGTCTTGTCAAAAAAGAAGGTGTACAATCTGGAAGTATGCTTCCCACATACAGGGATAAGCGATGTCCGAACCGCTGTTCTGCGGACAGTCCGTGTACAACACCCTTTGTAAGCGATATGTGTGATTTCTTACGCATCCAATACCTCCTTTGGTTTTTTAAACCTATCTACGTTTCTCCCATGTCATGCCTGCTCCGACTTTTCGCGATACAATATAGCGTGGGCGGCACTTAACCTCCTCATAGATCTTCGCAATATAATATCCTATGACACCCAATCCCATAAGAATCAGACTGCCCATGATCAGGATAATCAGGATCACTGTCGTAAATCCTTCGACCGCATGACCAGAAAAATAATTTACAAGTGTCTGTATGCCTAGTATAACCGCAAACAGAAACCCAAGTATACCGGTAATTGTTACCAGTGTCATCGGTGCTGAAGAAAACGACACGATATTGGAGATTGCGTAACGGATCAATGACTTGGTCGACCATTTCGACTCGCCAATTTCCCGTTCCTGCACGTCAAACTCCACCGAGGTTGTCCGGAATCCAATCCAGGAAGATAACGCCCGGAAGAAAGCATTTCGCTCCGGCATTGCAAGCAACGCCTCTACCGCGCGTCGATCCATCAGTTTGAAATCCGACGCTCTGGACATATCAATCTTGACAGCCTTCGAAATCAGTTTATAAAAAAGTCCCGCGCTTAATTTATGAAAGACGTTTTCCTTTCCACGCGTACGCTTCACGCCCTCGACAACTTCGTATCCCTGCTGCCACAGCCGATACATCTCCACGATTGTCTCTGGTGGATGCTGTAGATCACAATCCATCACAACAACGCAATCGCCACCTGCATTTTCCAGTCCCGCCATCATGGCAGATTCTTTTCCGAAATTTCTGGAAAAACGAACTCCATTGACATGCTGATCTTCTTTTTGTGTCTGTTCTATTTGCTGCCACGTTCCATCTTTGGAACCATCATCTACGAATATAATCTCATAATCAATGGCTTCTTTTTGTAAAATTCCGCCTATGGTTCCTGCCGCTTTCTGAATCATTTTTTCTTCATTGTAGGCAGGCAATACGACTGATAACATCTTTTCACCGTTTACACTTTCCTGTTTGTTTTTACTAATCTTAGTTTACCACATTTTCTGTAAATAAAAAAGAGGCAGACCAAGTTTCTGCCTCTTTTTAACCATATTTTCACAAGTGATTACTCTGCAAGTGCCTTGAATGCCTCATCGAGATCCTCAATGATATCATCGATATTTTCTGTACCGATAGAAAGACGGATTGTATTTGGCTTGATTCCCTGATCGAGAAGCTCTGCCTCGTTGCACTCAGAATGTGTGGTTGATGCCGGATGGATTGCAAGCGACTTCACATCCGCTACATTTGCAAGCAGGGAGAAGAGCTCGAGGTTATCGATAAACTTCTGTGCTTCTGCAGCGCCACCCTTAATCTCAAATGTAAAGATTGATCCTCCACCATTCGGGAAGTACTTCTTGTAAAGTGCCTGCTGCTCTGGATTCTCAGAGATCGATGGGTGATTTACCTTCTCTACCTGTGGCTGATTCTTCAGATACTGTACAACCTTCAGTGCATTTTCTACATGGCGCTCTACACGGAGAGACAATGTCTCAAGCCCCTGTAAGAAGATGAAGGAATGTACTGGCGAGATTGTTGCACCTGTATCACGGAGCAGAATCGCACGGATGTAAGTTGCAAATGCTGCCGGAGCAGTATCCTTTGCAAAGCTGACTCCATGATAAGATACGTTTGGCTCTACCAGCCATGGGAACTTGTCCGCTGCCTTGAGCCAGTCAAATTTACCACTATCAATGATCACACCGCCGAGTGTTGTTCCATGACCACCGATAAACTTTGTTGCGGAATGAACGACGATATCTGCACCATACTCGATTGGTCTTACAAGGTATGGTGTTGCAAATGTATTATCAACAACAAGCGGAATGTTGTGTGCATGTGCAATCTTTGCGATACGCTCAATATCTACAACCTCTGAATTTGGATTTCCAAGTGTCTCGATCTGAACTGCCTTTGTGTTTGGCTTGATAGCTGCTTCGATTGCATCGTAGTCAAATGGATCTACGAAAGTTGCCTCGATACCATAATCCGGAAGTGTATGTGCAAGCAGGTTGTAAGTTCCACCGTAGATGTTCTTGGCTGCTACGATATGGTCGCCTGCATGTGCCAGTGCCTGAAATGCATATGTAAGAGCGGCTGCTCCGGAACCAACTGCAAGCGCTGCAACGCCACCTTCGAGTGCGGCGATACGCTTCTCAAATACGTCCTCTGTCGGGTTCGTCAGACGGCCGTAGATGTTACCGGCATCCTTCAATCCAAACCGGTCTGCTGCGTGTTTACTGTTGTGGAACACATAAGAAGATGTCAGATAGATTGGAACGGCTCTTGCGTCCGTAACCGGATCCGGCTGTTCCTGTCCTACGTGCAGCTGTAATGTTTCAAACTTTAAATTTCTGTCCTCATAATGTTTCTTTCCCATAATCTTGTACCTCGTCTTTCTTTTATTTTTCGGCTTGTGCCTTGTTGTCTTTTCTTGTTTGCAACCCGTTTTCTTGATTGCAAGGTTATCTTACCATCTTAATTCCTATTTGTCTAATAGGAATTAAATTGAATCAGCTATAATTTTATGTTATAGCTAAATCTATACTTGACACCCTTCATCCAAATATATAGAATATAAGGAAATTTATACATAAAAGGAGTGGTTTTTTTGGACAATAGTCCCGCGTTACAACTAATTATAATTCTGATTTTACTGGCACTTTCCGCCTTTTTCTCTTCCTCAGAGACTGCACTGACAACGGTAAGCCATCTAAAGCTTCGTTCTCTCGCAGATGACGGAAACAAGAAAGCAAGTAAAGTATTAAAAGTAACCGAAAATTCAAGTAAACTATTAAGCGCGATCCTGGTCGGAAACAACATCGTCAACATCTCCGCCTCCGCACTTGCAACAACCTTTTGTACAAACATGTTCGGAAGTAAATACATTGGTGTATCGACCGGAATTCTGACATTGCTTGTCCTGATCTTCGGTGAGATCTCCCCGAAGACCCTTGCAACGCAATATGCATTACAGCTTTCCATGGTCGTTGTCTACCCGATCTCGTGGCTGATGACGCTGCTCACCCCTGTTATCTTCCTGTTAAATATATTGACCGGAGCCATCTTCAAGCTGTTCCGCGTCGACCCATCCGCGAAGAAAACAAGTATTACCGAAGCGGAGCTTCGTACTATCGTAAATGTATCGCATGAAGAAGGCGTCATTGAGCCCGAAGAGAAATTCATGATCTCCAATGTTGTTGATTTTGGCGATGCATTATCGAAGGACATCATGATTCCAAGAGCCGATGTTGTATCTGCCGACGTGAATTCTACCTACAAAGAGCTTGTCGATATCTTCAAGAGTGAAACCTATACCAGAATCCCGATTTACGAGGATTCCAAAGAAAATATCATCGGTATCCTCAATATCAAGGATCTGTTTTTCTACCGGGAGCTGTTAGATATCCGTTATTTTGATCTGCGAAGCATCCTGCGTAAACCATTGTTTGTATATGAGTATCAGAAGACGAGCCAGATCTTCGCGGAGATGAAAACCTCCGCAGACAGTATGGCAATCGTACTTGATGAATACGGACAGGCTTCCGGAATCATCACAATGGAGGATCTGGTCGAGGAGATCGTCGGGGATATCCGGGACGAATACGACGAGAACGAGAATGATCTGATCCGGGATCTCGGCAACCATACTTATGATATTGATGCATCCATCAAGCTGGATGATTTAAATGATAAACTCCACACGAATTTCCAATCCAAGGATTATGATTCACTTGCCGGATTCATCATTGAATTGTTAGATAAGATTCCAACCGCCGGTGAAGAAGCTCATTGTGAAGGTGCCCACTTTAAGGTAACCGAAGTGCACAGAAACCGTATCGAACGCGTGACTCTCACACTTCTTCCGGCAGAACCATCCAACGAAAAAGACGAGGCGTAATTGACGCCTCGTCTCTTTTTATTTTTTTCTCTTATTTTCTTCTTTTATTTTCTTCTCTTTCCCGTTTGTCTGCTCCTGTTCTTTCGCCTGCTCCGCAGCCATCTCATCGATAATCCGCTCCATGATCTTCTTCTTCATATAGATATCGTATCCAAGCAAAGAGAGGAAATTCAGGTTCTTGATGTATTGATCATCTGCACCCGGAAAATCTTGTTCTGATAATTCAAATGTCTTCATAATGCTATTCTCTACCCGGAAATGCTGACGCTGTTCAAGCTTATAAAGACTTGCATAGATCTCTTCTAAGCTGTGTGCAGCCTCCGGATTCTCGAAATAATGATCAATCAGCGGTTTCAGCATAATCTGAATATCGTTGATTGAAACCACATTCTTCAGATAATAAATATAAATCAGCAAAATCAGATGTTCCTTCGTATACCGCTTCTTCTCTGGCGGCGGGAGCAGATTGTTCTTCGTATAGTTGTTGATCATCGTTTTCGTCAGCGTCTTATCTTCCTCATACCGTTTGTTCTGCGAAAGATATTTATCCATGAACGTCGTCACCTGATCCATATAAAGCTCAATCGAAGGAAGATCCTCCGGTGCAATATAGCCAAGCTGTGTCATTTCCCGTATTTGTTTTTTCAGGCTGTCCTTTTCAATATCCATATAATATACGCTCCTAATGCGTATATTATATAGTATTGAAAACCATGTGTAAAGGTTTAAATGAATATATCTGATTAATGTGTCTTGTAGTAGTTGATCAGACAGCCAGCCAGAATGATATCTCTCTCATCGTCTGTCAGGTCGCCCAGTTTCAACGACAACTCCTTCATATCCTTGTTCACAACATACGCCTTGATAATTTCATCCTTGTTGCGGATTGCCTGTGCAACGCCAGGAATGAATACATAATCATCCACATCAAAGTCGTAATCCTCATCCATGACAAACGGAAGCATACCCCAGTTGATCAGGTTTGAACGATAACGCTTTGTTGCATACTCCTTGGCGATATTAGCCCAGCCGCCAAGTACCTTCTGGCAGGAAGCCGCCTGCTCACGTGCAGATCCATCACCCGGTTTCACCGCAAAGATCGTACTTCCGACACCGGTATTCGAGCCACATGCATCCGGGAACATTTCCTTCACCTTGTGCATAGCTGTCTTCATGTTCGGATCTGCTTCGCCCATGCACTCACCAGCTTCACGCACACGCTCGACCTTCTGGATTGCCTTGGCTCTGCCTACATACTCCGGATCCTTACGGGACAATGTAAACTCCGCAAGTCCGAGTGGATTCGAACGATAAGAAGATGTCTCACCGGAAGGAATCAGCTCATCCGTCGTTGTAACCGGATCATGGATCACGGAAGCGACCTTGAGCATCAGGTTGTCTGTCAACGCCACCATCTCCGGCCAATCCTTGATGTTTGGTCCAAACTTAATCTCCTGCTCCGGCTGTGGATGTCCCCATCCATTATAGACACGGTTATCGTAGATCTTCTTGTCGAAGAAATATTTCTGTCCCTTGTATTCTACATCCAGATCGGTTGCAGCTGTTAAGAAGCCCTTGTTTGCGGCTGTCGCTGCGATCGAACGTGCATCCATCAGTGCGACAGAAGCAATCTGACCATTCTGGATCTTCGAACCTTCACGGTTCGGGAAGTTTCTTGTTGAGTGACGGATCGAGAATGCATTATTTGCCGGTGTATCTCCAGCACCGAAGCATGGTCCACAGAATGCAGTCTTGACGATCGCACCCGTCTCGATCAGATCGGAAAGTACACCATTCTTCGCAAGCTCCATATAAATCGGAGTGGATGCCGGATATACAGAAAGTGTAAATTCGTCCGCGCCAATGTATTTTCCACGGATCAGGTCTGCTGCCTGACAGATATTCTCGAATCCACCACCGGCACAGCCTGCGATGATTCCCTGCTCTACATAGAGCTTTCCGTCAACAACCTTATCCTTCAGTGTAAAGTCAATCTTGCCATCCAAGGATACCTGCGCACGTTTTTCTACATCGTCCAAAACATCCATCAGATTTGCCTTCACGTCCTCAATTGTGTAGACATTGCTTGGGTGGAATGGCATTGCGATCATAGGTTTTACCTTGGAGAGATCTACATAAACAACACCGTCGTAATATGCAACAGCACCCGGATTTAATTCTTTGTAGCACTCCGGTCTGTAGTGTGTCTCATACCACTCTTCGATCTTCTCATCTGTTTTCCAAATGGATGACAGACAGGTTGTCTCTGTCGTCATAACATCGACACCGATACGGAAATCTGCGGACAGCTTATCTACACCCGGTCCTACGAACTCCATAACCTTATTCTTTACATAACCACAGCCAAAGGTTGCGCCGATAATTGCAAGGGCAACGTCCTGTGGACCAACGCCCTTCTGTACTTCACCGTCTAAGTAAATTGCCACAACCCCCGGCTTTGCCACATCGTATGTACGCTTCAGAAGCTGCTTTGCGAGCTCGCCGCCACCTTCGCCGATTGCCATCGTACCAAGGGCACCGTAACGTGTATGGCTGTCAGAGCCAAGAATCATAGCTCCACATTCTGCAAGCATCTCTCTTGCGAACTGATGGATAACCGCCTGATGAGGTGGTACATAGATTCCGCCGTATTTCTTTGCACAGGAAAGACCAAACACATGATCGTCCTCGTTGATTGTTCCACCAACTGCGCACAAAGAGTTGTGACAGTTTGTAAGTACATACGGGATTGGGAACTCTGTCAGTCCTGATGCTCTCGCTGTCTGGATAATACCAACAAATGTAATATCATGGCTTGTCATCTTATCGAACTTGATCTTAAGCTGTTCCATATTGCCCGAAGTATTGTGTGCTTCGAGTATTCCATATGCCATTGTGTTTTTCGATGCATCCTCTTTGGATGTCTGTACACCCTTCGATGCAAGTACTGCCTGTGCCTGTCCGTCATCTGGAACCAGCTCGGAACCATTCAGTAAGTATGCACCTGTTTCATAAAGTTTTACCATAATTCGCCTCCATACTCTCGTTTAATTTATTTGTAAGCTAAGATATAGCTTTCGCTGTCTTCTAATGTTGCTGTATCAAAGTCCTTCACACCCTTATTTAAAGATGTTGCAAGTGTTTCACTCTGCTGGGAGAGATACTCCGTCTCATCCACAACCTGCTCATTGACATAATAAGTACCATCCACATTCTGGACATACGGTCCATCTGTGATCACGCCATCCGAATACCGTTTCAGGCAATATTCATCCCCGGAAGTCCGTGTCGATAGCCAAGGAAATGCGACAAAGCTGCTGTCGCTGCAGAAGCTCCGCACCTTCGCATAGCCAAGGTAAGAAACCGCGCCATCCCGGTAGGTAAAGATAAAGCAGCTCACATAGGTCTCGTTGCGTTCCATACTGTTATAGAAAAATGCCTCCGGCACACCGTCCTCATCGACATCATACAACAGCATACTGTCTGGTTTGATATTTTTATAGAACGAATCTAATATATTGATACCGTCCTCGGTCTCTCCAAGTACCTTCTGGATTTCTGAATCTGCATTTTCTGCCAGCTTCACATATGCCTTCTGCCAGTCGGCTGCCATAGACAGCTTGTATTTCTGAAGATTCATATCTTCGGCATAATATTTTTCCAGCTTATCCAACAGGTTCAGTGCGTTCTGGTTATCCCCGATCTCAATATACGTATCAAGCAGACCGTCATAATAATTCATGCCTGTAGAATACGCAAGCTTGTATAATGAGTAAAATTTATCAATATACTGCGAATCCAGCGGATCTAACTGCACGGACTGGCAAATATTCAATGCCGTAAAATAATCTCCCTGATCATATGCTGCCTGTGCTGTGTCATACAATGCCCGATAAGACTCGATCACCTGAATGTTATTGGTGAGCACGGTTGTATAATCTGCAATATCTGTCACAGCCAGACCATTGACAATAGAAATATAGCTGTTCATCGCATCCGCCGTAATTTCACCATCTACATACTGCTGATACTTCTCATTTAAAACCTCAATTACAACCTCTTTTTTCGTGTCTGTATCCAGTCGAAGATTGATCTTGTTGATCGTCTCGTTCGCCTGCACAACACCCTGTCCATTGTAATTCTGGTTTGAATTATAAATCTGTTCGATCGCATCCCGGTATTCGGTACGATTGACAAGCACATTGTATTTTGTACAAATGCTCTTTGTCTCATCGATACTGTTGATCGCATCATATGCTGCGACTGTATAAATGTAATCTTTTTCACCGGTCTGATATTCCAGGCAGATGTGCTTCGCATAATCCGGAAGCATTTCCTGTACTGCCTTTTGCTTTTCGCTATCTAACGCTTCGTAGCTTTTTTGCACCTCGTTCCACTGTCCAGCTTCAATACCGTCAAATACCTTATATTCATTGTAGTACGGATATAGGAATACGATTGCCGCACAGGCAACGACCGCAAGCACTATAAACGACACAATAATAAGTTTATTCCATGTCTTTTTCATCCTTGCACCTCCTAATCAATCACAACAGGCTTTGCCTCTGCATCGTCTGCCGGTAATGTATCAGCGCCTTCTGTATCCTGTGCAGATACATCACTTGGTGTTGCCTGCTCAAACGGCTGTTCCACCCATGTATCAGTCAGGTCAGACGGAGTTGCAATTCCCTGCAGGGCAGTTACCTGCTGCTCATATTTGGAAGTATCTGTCTCCGTGGCAAATCCTTCTACATGCAGGTTTTTTTCCTTCTCTCCCACCTGCGCGTAGGAAGGTGCAATGACCAAACGGTAGACAAACAGTGCAACTGCGGCAATTCCGACAATCAGCATCATCAAAGACAGCACACCAAAAAACTTATGAGCGCCGCCCGCTTTCATCTGCTCGTATGTATCGTCATCAACATCCGCGTACTTCGCACGCTTCTTCTCCTGTTTTGCCTTGATCTTCTCATCCTTGATCCGGTTCTTGCGCTCCCATTTGTTCTCCTCAGCAACATACGCACCAAACAATGCAGAAGATTCGCTTTCTTCCTCCGGTGTTTCCGGCTGTGCAGACGTATCCTCTGCTGCCACTTCCGAACTTTCCGGTTCTGCCGATTCTGCTTCCGTTTTTATTGATTCTACTTCCGTTTCTGTCTCCAGAGATGCATCAGATGTATCTTCTGCCGTCGCTTCCGGATTTTCTGGCTCCGCATCCGGCTGTGTACCCACTTCCGTTTCTTCCTGCTGTGACTCTATCGGAATCAAATCAATTTCTTCCTGATTATTTATGTTATTTTTGTCTTTCTTCTTTCTTCGCATAACAAAACTCCTTTGTTTTTGTTGTGTAAAAGCTTAACGTACTGATTATATCAATTTCAACCAGATTATTCAAGAAAGATTGTAATTTGCCAAGAAAAACCACCGACTCCCTTTACATTTTTTATCAGAATGGTATAATTATTGTGTTTTTTACTGTATTTATGAGAAATGGAGTGCAATATATGAAAAAGAACATCGAGATCAGATGGCACGGACGTGGAGGTCAGGGTGCCAAAACCGCAGCACTTCTGCTTGCGGACGTTGCTTTCAACACAGGTATGCACGTCCAGGGATTTCCGGAGTATGGTCCGGAACGTATGGGCGCACCAATCACGGCCTACAATCGAATTGGCGAATCCGAAATCCGGGTACATTCCAATATTTATCATCCGGACTATGTGGTTGTTGTAGATGAGACACTGCTTCATTCCGTAGATGTCACAAATGGTCTGAAGGAAGATGGTGCCATCGTGATCAACACACCGCGTCCAAAAGAAGAGATTCTTCCTTTATTAAATGGATACAAGGGAAGCGTTTATACGATTGATGCACACAAAGTATCAATGGAAACACTTGGAAAGTATTTCCCTAACTCCCCGATGCTTGCTGCTATCGTAAAGGTTGCAGACATCATGGATAAAGATGTGTTCTTATCCCAGATGCAGGCATCTTATGAACACAAATTCGCAAAGAAGCCGGAAGTAATCGACGGCAATATGCGTGCACTGAAAATGGCGTTCGAGGAGGTAAAATAAATGTCAAAGGCAACAGATATTTCTAAAATCAATGAACATAGTCCTTACTATGATATGACGCCGGGCAACCAGATCTATGGCGGCGGCGGTTCCCGTAAATTCTGTACAGGCGAGTGGAGAACAAAAACTCCAGTGATCGACTGGGAAAAATGTACACAGTGTCTGCTCTGCACACCCGTCTGCCCGGATAGCTGTATTCCGGTAAAAGACGGAAAAAGAGAAGACTTCGACTTAGACCACTGCAAAGGCTGCGGTATCTGCGAGCGCGTCTGCAGCTTCGGTGCAATTACAATGAAGGAGGGAATCTAATATGGCAATTCGTGAAAGAATGTCAGGTAACGAGGCAGTTGCACATGCAATCAAGCAGATCAATCCTGACGTAATGGCAGCATTCCCAATCACACCATCGACAGAGATTCCTCAGATGGTATCCACCTTCATTGCAAACGGTGACATCGACACCGAGTTTATCCCGGTTGAATCCGAGCACAGCTCTATGAGTGCCACCATGGGTGCCTGCGCCGCTGGCGCAAGAGCAATCACAGCTACTTCTTCCTGTGGCCTTGCCTACATGTGGGAAGTACTTTATGTCGCAGCTTCCGATCGTCTTCCAATCGTTATGGCGGTTGTAAACCGTGCATTAACCGGACCGATCAACATCAACTGTGACCACTCTGACAGTATGGGTGCCAGAGATGCCGGCTGGATTCAGATCTACGCTGAGAACAATCAGGAAGCCTACGACAATTACATCCAGGCGTTCCGCATTGCAGAGCATCCGGACGTTAAGCTTCCATTTATGGCTTGTCAGGATGGTTTCATCACCAGCCATGCAGTTGAGAATATCTCACTGATTGAGACAGAGAAAGTAAAAGAATTTGTAGGAAGCTATGAACCAGAAAACTTCCTGTTAAATGCAGATATGCCGATGGCAGTTGGTCCTTATGCAAACTCTCCATTCTACATGGAGACAAAGATGAACCAGCGTATCGCCATGAAGAATGCCAAGAAGGTTATCTTAGAGGTCGCAGAGGAATTCGAGAAGATCTCCGGAAGAAAATACGGACTTTTCGAGGAGTATCGCATGGATGACGCCGAGTATGTGATCGTGATCATGGGTTCTGCTGCCGGAACAACGAAGGAAGCCGTTGATGAGCTTCGCGAGCAGGGCATCAAGGCAGGTATGATCAAGGTACGTGTATTCCGTCCATTCCCAGGCGCCGAATTAGCTGCTGCCCTCGAAAATGCAAAGGGCATCGCGATCATGGATCGTGCAGAAAGCTTCTCCGGATGCGGCGGTCCGCTTGGTTCTGAACTGAAGGCTGCTTTATACGATGCAAAGAACGAATCAACAACCGTCAACTATTTCTACGGTCTTGCCGGAAGAGATTACACAGTAGAAACAGCCTGCGGTATCTATCAGGATCTGATAGATTATGTATCCGGCAAGCAGGAAGCAGAACAGTTCAAGTATATCGGACTTAGAAAGTAACGGAGGGAATCGAGATGGCATTTAATTTTAAAGAAGTAATGAGCAAACCGGAACGTCTCGCTCCGGGACATAGAATGTGTGCAGGCTGCGGCGGAACAATCGCTGTTCGTACAGTCCTGCGTGCCCTGCATGAGGGGGATAAGGCGGTTATCGGAAATGCAACCGGCTGTCTGGAAGTATCCAGCTTCATGTATCCATATACCGCATGGGAGGACAGCTACATGCACAATGCATTTGAAAATGCAGGTGCAACACTTTCCGGTATTGAAACTGCTTACCACGCATTAAAGAAGAAGGGAAAGATCTCCGCGAATTACAAGTTCATCACATTCGGTGGTGACGGCGGTACTTACGATATCGGTCTCCAGTCCCTGTCCGGTGCCATGGAGCGTAATCACGATATGGTATATGTCTGCTATGATAACGGCGCTTACATGAACACCGGTATCCAGCGTTCTTCTGCAACACCAATGTTCGCAGATACAACGACAACACCAGTTGGTAAATGCTCCAACGGTAAGATGCAGAACCGGAAGGATCTCGCATCTATCATCGCAAACCATGATATTCCGTATGTTGCACAGTCTACCTTCATCGGAACCATGAAGGATCTGTATGAGAAGTCTGAGAAGGCAATCTACACACCAGGTGCAGCATTCTTAAATATCATGTCACCATGTCCTCGTGGCTGGCGTTATGACACACCCGATATCATGAAGATCTGCAAGCTCGCAGTGGAGACATGCTACTGGCCACTGTTCGAGGTTGTGGAAGGCAAGTGGATCTTGAACTATGAGCCAAAGAAGAAGCTTCCAATTGAAGACTTCCTTCGTCCACAGGGAAGATTCAAGCATCTGTTCAAGCCAGAAAACGAGAACCTGCTTGTACAGTATCAGGAAGAGGTTGACCGCAGATGGGAAAACCTGCTTTATATGTGTTCGAAGTAAATATCTACGACAACGCAAAAGCTCCACGCTTAACTTATAAGCGTGGAGCTTTTTATATCTGTTATACTATACTTCCTGTTTTTCTCCGCCATGCAGCAAAAGCTCTAATATCACCATCTCGGTTGCAAGCTTATCCCGCATTTTACCTGTTTTGATGCTCGTATCTGCTTCCTGACATAACCTCACACAGGAAAGCAGTTGCTCTTTCGTGAAAGAGCGTGCCTGCGCAATATATTTTTTCACAAAGTACGGACGGATACCGAACGCCGAAGCAATCTGTCCCTCTGGTGTACCAGTATCCAGTGCAAACCGGATCTTCAGAAGCTGCATGAAGTTCCGTGTGATCAACACGAGAATCTTCATCGGTGCCTCCTGCAAATACAGCAGATCATCATATAATTCCATTGCCTTTTGCTGTTTTTTTTCTGATATCGCATCAATCATATCAAAGATTTTGTCTTCCACCTGATTCACACAAAGCAGGTCAATGTCTTCTTTGGATACGCTTCCTTTTTCCACAGCATAGGAGCGGAGCTTGTCTGCTTCATTTTTAAGCAGATTCATACTCGTTCCAACTCGATCGATCAGATATCGCAATGTCGCACCGCTGATCGCAATCTGATCCTCTACAAACATTCCATTTAACCAGACAGCTAACATCTCACTGTCCGGTGCATCAAACATTGCTACCGTACCAAGCTGTGCGACAAGCTTGCTTAGTTTCTTCCGGTTGTCAATATTCTTCTCCACGAAGATCAGCACTGTCGTATCTGGCAGTCCATCTAAGGCTTCTTCCAGCTTTTCACAGCCGTTCTTGAAGAAATTGCTGTTCTCAACCAGCACCACTCTGCGTTCTGTAAAAAATGGCATGGTATCTGCAAATTCAATGATGTCCTCTGGTTTGGAATTCTCACCCTTGTAGGTGATAAAATTCATTGTATCGTTTGGATCGATCATCGCCGCGATCAGTTTGTCCCGATACTGATAAATCAGATATGGTTCCGTTCCACCAAGCAGATACACACGACTGAATTCTTTCTTATTGATTTGTTCATTTAAAATGGCCATGCCATTTGCTTTTTCTTTTTTTGCCATGTTGACTCCGATATAGAACACTAACTCCTCTTATTATTCGGTATGTTCACCTTTTGTTTCGTTTGAATACCTCGTTGTTTTCAACGAATACATTGTATCACACCTTTCTTCTTCTATCAATTTTCTGACACAATCTATTTCATTACCACTTCGTCCCTATTAAATATTATTGTATCCCCCAAGCTTTTTATCTCCCCCGAAAAACAACTGCGCCCATCTCATCCGTCCGAAGTACCTTCGTCCCTTCCTGCGCTAACCCTTGTAGCACTTCCGTGTGTGGATGTCCATAACGGTTATTGTATCCACAGGAAATCAAACCATAGTCCGCATGCGCATAGACCCCCTCCACATACGAGTACTTCGAGCCATGATGCGGAAGCTTGATACAATCATAATCCTGTTGTATATCCATATCTGCGACGGCATCTGCATCCATGTCTCCAGTAAATAACATGTCAAATGTATCAGAATGATATGCCAGTGCCAGACTCGCTGCATTCTTATCCTTTGCGCGATATTCTGCAGTTGGATGCAGGCAGGTAAGCGTAAATGTATCATCTCCAATCACGTCGCCCTCCCTCATCCACACGATTGTGATTCCGGCAGCCCGAATCACTGCTTCTAACTCTGCCAATGCCGCATCCTGAAACACATAGGCGGAAAAGACAACCGTCCGCACCTTGATCTGCGTCAGTTTTCCCTGCAATAAAAGTTCTTTTAATCCACTGATATGATCCTCATCGGTATGTGTCACAAACCAACAGTCAATCTCCGTCATGCCTTGCGATCGCAGCGCCGGAAGCAGTGTGTATGTCCCACATTTTGACTGTGACGTCGAGCCGCCGTCAATCACGATATTTCTTCCGTCCGGGGATCGTATCAGGATTCCATCGCCTTGTCCAACATCCAAGAAATAGATTGCTTCTGTGCGTTGCTGCCACACGCATAACGCCTGTCCTGCCCCCTGTAACAGCATACTTATAAGGATCGTGCATACAGTGTAGCGCACGACCTCTCTTTTACGCCAGAACCTGCCGGTATGTTTATATACAAAGTCCCGCAGCTTATTTCTTGTTTTTGTGCGAAGCAATACCAGCGTGCATGCAATCCCGCCATACCACATGCCACTCTGCCAGCCTCGTATCTCTCCTGTAACAAGTGTATTCCACGGCAGTTCCAGTGTCCTTTCGCAAAGCCATGTATATCCCTGTAACATCCACCCAACCGGCAGCATGACGAACCTGCCAAGCGAAATCGTGCCAATGGATACAAGCAAGCCGAACCAGCTTCCTGCTACCACAACCGTCATCCCCGGTACAACGATCAGATTCAGCAATCCTGCATAGACTGGTATCTCGTAATAGGTTTTTGCCACCACAGGAAGCATCATCCCCTGCAATGTTACAGAATAAAACAGGCTCTGCACCACACGGAACCGAAGCGGATATCGTTTCTGGAACCGCCGAAATCCAGTTTTTTTATGCAAGCGCTTCATCCCATAGTTTCCAAGTGATACCCCCGCAATCGCCATATAGCTTAACTGCATCCCGGCATCTAAGATGCGAACCGGGTTGCATAGAAGCATAAAGAACAAGGCAATTCCCATCGCAGTCGGCATATCATAGGATTTCCCGAACATCTGCGCCACAAGAAAAATCACCATCATCCAGATCGCGCGCATCGTTGCCAGACTCATTCCGGTCATCATGCCGTACAACAAAAGTCCTGCTATCGTGATAATTCCTGCTGCCGGAATCGGCACACGAGCCCGCCGCATCAATCGAAAGAGCAGTCCTCCAAGCAGGGAAATATGAAGTCCTGATATCGCCAGAATATGCGCAATCCCGCCCATCTGATATAATGTCTTGAGTTCTGCATCTATCCTTGATTTTTCTCCAAGCAGGATTCCAGACACAAGCGACGCCTGTTCTTCTGGAAGAAGCTTTGCAATCTGGCAGTCTGCCCGTATACGCAATTCATATAATATACGTTTTCCCTGATAATACAAATACCTTGGCAGCCCAAGTATTTCCCGCTGATTAACGGTGATCGTCGTCACCTGCGGTGCATAATAATATCCGCTGATATTCCGGGCAAGATAATAGCTGCGTGACTGGAACCCACCCGGATTTCTCACATGCTCAAATATATCATAAGTACCTGTTACCTGTACAATCTCCGCAATCGTGTGTTCCCCTTCCACACCACGGAGCAGAATATCTCCATGCACGTCAGCTCCGTCCAGTACCCGCATCGTCCATGTTTCTCCCTGCCGGTCAGTCAGAATCCCGGCACAGATGACAGGCTGCCCCTGCGTCTCCCCTCCCGTTGCATAGGTTATAATATCGTAACCGTTTTCCTGCCGGATATCCGGCTTTTCCCGTAGATCCTGCGGAATACGCAAAAAAGCGCCAAGCATTCCAAGACCAATTCCCAGTCCCAGAACGCATGCGCTTTTTCCCTGTTTTTTCTTCCGCACGAAAATCCCAACGCAAACAAGCATAGCACTCACTATGCCTATCTCGCCCACCGTTCTTGTGTACAGGCCAATCACCTCTCCAAGTGCATACGCCAAAGCCACACAAAATACTGGTCGTTTCATACGTCTCCTATATTCTTTTATTCTTGTACTACATTTGCATTAAATGGTAATGGTTTGTCTATTGCAACCACATTCCGGTACATTGGCACGATTTTTCCATCAATCAGAATCTGTACCGTATCCACGTCTGTCTGTGCAATTACCGAATTCACGACTGCATACAACGCAAGCTCTGGTGAAATCGTTCCCACGGCATTTGTAAATTCCTCTGACAGATCCAGATAGCAGACCGAATCATGGACCGACACCTGGTTCACCTTTGTGTCCGGAGAAAGCACTTTTTTCTGTACCAGCTCCCGTACGATATACTCCTGATCGGACGTCTGTGGCTCCGACTGTACTTTGATTCCATAGGATTCCAGTGCAGTTCCCTGCGCATTTGGTGCATACATGGTAATTGATTCCTCTGCCAGACTCGGTTCGTCGGTACCATAATAATAAACAGAATCCCGCAGGAACAACTGCTCTGCATACACTTTTTCGTCATGCCCCTTTACGGTCAGTGCAATGCTGGAAATATCATCCATCTGGAACAATGTCTTCGTTGTGGCTGCCATGATCAGCAATATATCTTCCTGCTCGTAACTGCCTTCCACAAGTGTGATATCCATCTGCAAACTGTTATCCTCGCCCATCATATAACTGTAAGCTTCGATCTTCGATGTTTCCATTGCTGTGAGTGCCGTCATTGCATCCTCCACGCAGGATGCGATTGCATCCGGTGTTTTCAACTGGTAATCTGCATCGGCACGCACAACTGTGTTATCCTCTGCCAGATACAGATGAATCATATTATCTGCAAGCGGTGTAATCTCTCCAGTCTGTGCTTTCCCACAGGCTGTCAGGCAAAGCAGTGTCGCGATCACGCATCCGGTTTTCCAATACTTCTTTCTCATTCTGCATCGCCCTCCTTTCGTGCTGTATCCACGGAGGCATCCGATTTCATCGGAATGCGAATGGTAAATGTAGTGCCCTCTCCAGACTCGCTGTACAATTTGATTGAACCCTTGTGCATCTGAATGACGCTTTTCGTGATAGCAAGTCCAAGTCCTGTACCACCGGTATCCCGGCTTCGCGCTTTATCTACCCGGTAGAAACGTTCAAATACATGCTCCTTGCAGTCATCCGGGATTCCAACACCGGAATCTGCAACCTTCACATAGAAGTTGCGGTGGTCTGCATTGAGCGTCACTTTCACCCAGCCATTGTCAACATTGTACTTCACCGCATTCTCTATAATATTCGTCAGAGCCAGACTCAGTTTGACCTCATCCACCCATGCCGTCACATCACGGTAGCTCTCGTAAGTAATCTGGATTCCACGGCTTTTGGCGATTGGCGTTACACGCTTCAATATCACCTCCAACAGATCATTGATCTTTATCTCCTCGATATTCATCGCGGCTGATTTTTTATCCATTTTTACAAGTGTCAGCAGATCGGTAATAATTTTACTTTCTCTGTCAATCTCATCCACGATATCAGTCATAAATTCCTTGTACATCGCAAGATCCGCAGATTCGTTCTGTATCAGAGAATCTGCCAACACCTTCATCGACGTGATCGGCGTCTTTAATTCATGTGACACATTCGATACAAACTCCTGTCGTGTGGAGTCAATGACCATCAGCTTGGATATCGTCGCATTGTAACGTTCCGTCAGCTGTTTAAACTCCTTGAATCCACGCACCGGAATCTGTGTCTCCAGCTGTCCTTCTCCCGCGATTTCCATCTGCTGATTGATACGCTTGATCCCACGTGAGCTTGCATTGCCGATTGCCCATGCTGCACCAATGCAGATTGCCATGATAAGTGCAAATGACAACCAGTTTCGTCGTTCTACCCGGCGTTCAATTACCTTCAGGCTGTCCGTCGATGCCTGAATCACAAGCACGCCCTGTACATCCTGTTCCTGCTTCACAGCTGTGATATATTCAAGATATCCATCCTTCTTCGATATCTTCTCACTCGCCTGTCCGCGCATTACAGCCATAATATCCGGATTTACAATCTGTGCATTTTCATGGTTTCCATAAGTATCCTTGATCACCCGGTACTCCCGGTTTATCACAAGCACCCTGCCGTAAAAAGTCGTTGCGACACCTTCGATACGAAGATTTAAATCCTGTGGGTCATCGAGCGTCATATGATTCTCAAGCAGATTATTCTTCAGATATTCCGCCTGCGCCATCACATTTTTTTCAAGCTGTTCCTGATATCGCTGCACATACAGACGGCTTGACATCAGCGAATACACAAGCATAATCCCTGCACACAGCACGATGATCAGAAACGTCACAAACCATCGGAGGCTGATGCCCATATGTTTATGCTGGCGCTTCTCCGCCCGTTCCCGGCGTTTCAGCTTTTTACGTTCTAATTTTTCATCCTTTTTTTCTTCTTTTATTTCGTCTTTCACGTTGTTTCATTCCGTCCTTTTCCAGAATACCACTACTATATCACACCGTCCGTTTTGCTTCAAGGCACTTGTACAATCCATGCGAAATTGCTATGATACAAGTACAACACCGAAAGGGGGATACACTTATGAATTTTGATCCTGTTTCCATGCCAAAGATCGAACTGCACTGCCATCTGGATGGTTCTTTGAGCAAAGAATTCCTGATGCAGACCTTACAGCTTTCGACACTGGACATGCATACAATACAGGCACCTGCCAACTGTCAGTCACTTGCCGAATATCTGACCTGCTTTGACCTGCCGGTATCCGCACTGCAGGAAAAAGAACATATCCGGGATGCCGTCGTTGATGTCGTGCGACAGGCAGCCGCAGAAAATGTCCGCTATATGGAAATCCGGTTTGCACCTATGCTGAGCGTCAACAGTCACCTGGATCTGGAAAATGTCGTGCAGGCGGCTGTCTATGGATGCCAGAAAGCATTTGACCGGTATGGAGTATTCACCAATCTGATCTTATGTGCGATGCGCCATCACTCCCCACAGCAAAATCATCTGGTTGTCCGCTGTGCCAGAGAATTCTTAGGAAATGGCGTCTGTGCGTTAGACCTTGCCGGTGATGAAGCCGGACATCCAAACGAGGAATTCGAAGCCTTGTTTGAAGAAGCAAGACGGTTGGAGGTGCCTGTCACAATTCATTCCGGCGAATGTGGCAGTGCCAGAAATGTCGCGCTCGCCCTCCAATATGGAGCACGCCGGATCGGACATGGCATTGCAGCCATCAAAGATCCTGCTCTGCTGGAAGCCTGTCGCAACGCACACATCGGTTTTGAGCTTTGTCCAACCTCGAATTTCCAGACAAAAGCAGCGACTGAACTGGACGCGTATCCACTCCGTGCGTTTCTGGATTTTGGACTGCTTGCAACAATCAACACCGACAACCGTACCGTGAGCCACACAACGCTGACTGACGAATATACCTTTGCCCTTGAAAAGCTCCACATAGAAAAAGAAGATCTCCGGACACTGTATAAAAACAGTGTGGAAATCTCCTTTGCCTCTGACTCTGTCAAGCATCAATTACTGTATCTTCTGCCATAGCGAACTTTTTTCGCTGTGTACAGATTACTCGTGGAAATAATATCCCACGCCCCATTTTGTATGAATGTATTTTGGATCGGCTGGTGTTGCCTCGATCTTCTCACGAAGTCGACGCACATGCACATCCACGGTTCTGGCATCGCCCGGATAAGATGGTCCCCAGATAGTTTTGAGCAACTGCTCTCTGGAATATACCTTGTTCGGGTTTGATACCAGCAGATATACAAGTTCAAACTCCTTGGCTGTCAGGTTGACTTCCTTGTCATCGATATATACCCGGCGGCTGTCCACATCAATCTTCAGTCCCTTTGTCTCAATCACCTTCTGATTTTCCTGTTCCGGCACATTCCGGTTATTCCGACGGAAAATCGCCTTGATTCTCGCCTTTACTTCCAATATATTAAACGGCTTTGTTATGTAATCGTCTGCGCCATATTCCAGTCCCAGTATCTTGTCCATATCATCGCCCTTAGCTGTCAGCATAATGATTGGCACATCCGAAAACTCGCGGATCATCTGACACACTTCCAGTCCGCTAAATCCCGGCAGCATGATGTCCAGTAAAATCATATCGTAATGATTTGCCTTTGCAAGCTCCAGTGCGGTTTCACCATCGTAAGCAACTTCGACTTTCATATCGTCCTGCTCTAAGCTGAACTTGATGCCCTTTACGATTGACTTTTCATCATCTACCACCAAAATTTTCTTCATTCTATACACCTCATCCCACAATAATTAAGTCCTTGATTTTATTATATATGCCCTCTTTGATTCCACGGATATTCATAAGCTCCTCCGTGTTCTGAAATTTCCCCTGGGCTTCCCGATATGCGATAATCGCATCCGCTTTGCTCTCGCCAATTCCCGGCAATGTCATCAGTGCGTCTTTTCCGGCGGTATTGATGTTGATCTTCCCGTCCGTTTCCACATTTGTACCGGCTGGTGCATCCTGCACCGGTGTTCCATCCGTATCCCGCTCTGATAAGGAAATCCCGTTTGTCTCCTCCATCGTCGGAATGTAGATCTGTTCTCCCGCCACGACGGTCTGCGCCAGATTCACATAGGTAACATCCGCATCGTCGGTAAATCCACCTGCCATCTGAACCGCTGTCTCTCTGATTGCAGAACCTGCAACATAATAGACACCCGGCTGTCGTACCGCACCACACACATACACAGCCACATCGTCTGACTGCTCCTGCTCCGGTATTTCCGCTTCGGTTGTCGTCGTTGCAAACGCCTCTGCCGATGAAACCACTGTTTCTTCTCCACCAGCGTCATCCATCATCTGCGTTTCTGTCTGTGTCTCACTCGTAAGCAGCTTTACCTGTCTGCCACAGCCACACAAAGCCACTGCCAACACACAGCCAGCAATTATAAATTTTATGTACTGCAAAATGAAATAGCTCCCTTCTAAAAAAGTCTGGTATTCCATATTGCATATTCAAGACATACACCCATTGTACAGAACTTCCCACGGAATTACAATAGGCGGATTTCACGAAAAAAAGTTACTTCTCCCACTGAAAAATGATAAATCCCACTACGGACACAACGATACCAACCAGCTTCGTCCACTGAAAATCTGCTTTTTCGACACCGAACCAGCCAAAAAGCTCAATCAGGTACGCAATCAATAGCTGCGAGATCACAATCAGCAGCACTGCCTTCGCCGGTCCCAATCCTGCCATCGCTGTAATGACGGTCCATGTAATAAAGGCACCGATCACACCGCCTAGCAGCATATATTTGTGATCGACCTGCGCAAGCGAGAATATCCCCGCCTGATTCCGCTCAAAGATCGCCCACAGGGCAATCGCAACAACAAATCCGGAAAATGCCACCCATGCGGAAGCAAGCCAGGTCGATGTCTGTTTTGTCACGCCTGTATTAAATACACCCTGTACACTCATCAATGCACCGGATATCAATGCGACTATTATTCCCCACATAAAAAACTACCTCCATAGACAAAATGTATATAGAGGTAGTTTGTGTTAATTATTTCATTTTCATTCGAACAAATTAGAATAATGGCTCCTTCAAAATCGCAGTACCAATACCCTTTTCTGTAAAGAACTCCAGAAGCAGGCAATGCTCTACACGACCATCGAGCATATGGACACGTGCAACACCGTTCTTCATTGCCTCGATACAGTTTGTAAGCTTCGGAAGCATACCGCCGCCGACAACGCCGCTGTCGATAAATTCCTGTGCTTCGTTGATATCCATCTCGGAAATCAAAGTTGACTTGTCCGTTGGATCTACGAATACACCTTCGATATCGGTCAGGAATACAAGCTTCTCTGCGTTGATGGCTGTTGCGATTGCACATGCTGCATCATCCGCATTGATGTTATAGCCATGATAATCGTCGATGCCAATACCGATCGGAGCGATAACCGGGATGAAATCATTTGCAATCAGTGTGTCAATAATCGTAGGATCTGCGGATACAACCTCTCCGACATAGCCGATATCCTTGCCGCCGGAAAGCTTCTTCTGTACCTTCAGAAGTCCGGAATCCTTACCGCTAATACCAACTGCTTTTAATCCAAGCTTCTGCATCATAGATACAAGGCTCTTGTTGACCTTGGAAAGTACCATCTCTGCGACATCGAGAGTCTCCTCATCTGTCACACGCAGACCATTTACGAACTCGGATTCTTTACCGATCTTCTTTAACCATGCGCTGATCTCCTTGCCGCCGCCATGTACGATGATCGGCTCCATACCGATCAACTTCAGCAGGGCAACATCCTTGATGACATTGTATTTTAAGTTCTCATCAACCATTGCACTTCCACCGTATTTGACAACGACACGCTTGCCGTTGAATTTCTGTATGTAAGGAAGCGCCTCGATCAGTGTCTGCGCTTTCGCAAGTATCATATCCATTGAATCATTATTTACCATCTTATTTTCCTCCATTTTCATTCATCCTAGGAACGATAGTCCGCATTTATCTTCACGTAATCATAGGTGAGGTCACAGCCCCATGCAGTTGCTTCCGCATCGCCATCACGGACATCGACCTTTGCAATCACGACATCCGGCGACAGGATCTCTGCTGCCTTCTCCTCATCAAAGGCAGTTGCCACACCATTTTCTACCAGTGCGATCTCGCCTTTTTCAGATGCCATCACGATATCGACCTTGAGTGGATCAAACTGTGCGCCGGAATATCCCATTGCACACAGGATTCGTCCCCAGTTTGCGTCTTTTCCAAAGATTGCACATTTCGTCAGGTTGGAAGTGATGATAGACTTTGCAAGCACCTTTGCTGTCTGCTTATCCTTCGCGTGCTTCACCTGCACCTCGAACAGACGGCTTGCCCCCTCTCCATCACCGGCGATCTGCTTTGCAAGGTAAGTATTGACTGCGAGCAGTGCCTCCTTGAATGCCTCGTAATCCTCGTTCTCCTCGGTGATCTCCGGGTTGCCTGCCATACCATTTGCCATCACTAATACGGTATCGTTCGTCGATGTATCGCCGTCCACCGATACCATGTTAAATGTATCCTCAATAGAACCCTTCAGTGCCTTGTCCAGCAATTCCTTTGAGATTGCTGCATCTGTCATGATGAATCCAAGCATCGTTCCCATGTTCGGATGAATCATACCGGAACCTTTGCACATCGCTCCAAATGTGACTGTCTTTCCACCGATCGTTGTCTCATAGGCAATCTGTTTCGGATGCGTATCGGTTGTAAGGATTGCCTCTGCGGCATCCTGTGCAGACTGTACATCACTTTTCAGCATACCGGAAAGCTTCTTCACACCATCTGCAATCACGTCCATCGGCAATGTAAATCCGATGACACCGGTCGATGCAACCAGCACCGTATCGGATGAAATATTCAATGCCTCGCCCGCAAGCTTTGCTGTCTCTGCTGCATTCTCATAGCCTGCCTGTCCAGTACATGCATTTGCAATACCGGTATTGACAACAACTGCCTGTGCCACACCAGCATCTGTAACCTTCTTGTCCCAAAGTACCGGAGCTGCCTTGACAAGATTCTTCGTGAAGGTACCTGCGGTGACCGCCGGCTTCTCTGAGAAGATCATTGCCATATCCTTGTTTGTCTTTCCTTTTTTGATTCCGGCTCTTGTGCCGGCGGTTGTATATCCCTTTGCGGCGGTTACGCCGCCCTCGATCTGCTTCATCTCGATTTCCTCCTTATTATTTGTATCGAGACGGATACAATTACGATTCTACGCAGACGCGCTCCCGCTCACTTCATCACGTAGTGGTACTAAATTCACGTCAAACAAGTTTGCCGTTCATTAAGTACCAACGTGCTTCAATGGTCTGCTTTAGAATTCGTAATTGCATCCGTCTCTATCCACATATTAATCACAAATTCTTTTTGTATAAATCGTTGTTGCTAAACCTTACCTTGTTATGGGAACATTGGTGGCATCAGAAGTCCTTCTTCTTCCGGTAAGCCCATGATCAGGTTCATGTTCTGGACTGCCTGTCCGGCAGCTCCCTTCACCAGATTGTCCATCGCTCCCATCACAACGACGCGCTTCGTACGTGGATCGATTACGAAGTTCACATCCACATAGTTGCTGCCTTCTACCCAGCGTGTCTCCGGGCAGACGCCCTTTTCAAGCACACGCACGAAGCGCTCCTTGCCATAATATTTATCATACACCGCCTTGATATCCTCGTAAGAGACATCCTTCACAAGCTTTGCATATGCTGTTACTAAAATACCGCGGTTCATCGGTACGAGATGTGGTGTGAAGTTGATTGTAAGCGGTGTACCATCATAAGCATAACCAAGCTGCTCCTCGATCTCCGGAGTATGTCGGTGTGTTGTCACGCCGTACGCCTTGATGCTCTCATTGACCTCACAGTAGAGGTTTGCAACCTTGGCGCCACGTCCCGCTCCGGATGTTCCGGATTTCGCATCCACGATGATCGTATCGACATCAACCAGACGCTCCTTTACGAGTGGATACAGAGAAAGAATCGAGCAGGTTGTATAACAGCCCGGATTCGCGATCAGACGTGCCTTCTTGATATCCTCACGATTGATCTCACACAGTCCATATACTGCCTCTTCGATAAACTGTGGACTCTTGTGCTCTAAGTTGTACCATTTCTCATACGTCGCTACATCCTTGATACGGAAATCCGCGGACAGATCCACAATCTTCGTATTCGATAAGATCTGCTCATTTACAAGCGATGCGCAAAGCCCCTGCGGTGTCGCAGTAAAGATTACATCCGCCTGCTTGCTAAGCTCATCCATATTATCATCCATACATTTCGCATCGACTAACTGAAACATGTTCCGATATACAGATGCGTATTCCTGATCGATATAACTTCTGGAACCATACCAGACGATCTCTGCGTCCTTATGTCCCAGCAAAATACGTACTAATTCCTGACCGGCATATCCGGTTGCTCCTATAATTCCGACCTTTACCATTGTTCCTGCCTCTTTTCCGTAATCACAAATTTGTCTCATTATACATCCGTAGTTTTATTTATGCAACCCTATTTCAATATTTTATGTATAATTTCACAGGATAATCTTGTTTTATGCATAATTTTATTCATTTATACATATATTATGCAGAAATATGCAAAATTTCTGGTTGCATCTTGCAGAAAAAAGAAGTATACTAGACAAAACGTGTCGCAACGTGAATTATTACATATTTTATGGAGGAAACTTTGATGGGTAAAGAGAAAGTTATTCTTGCGTATTCTGGTGGTCTGGATACCACAGCAATCATCCCTTGGTTAAAGGAAACTTACAATTTCGATGTTGTATGTGTATGTATCGATGTCGGACAGGAAAGCGAGCTGGAAGGCCTCGACGAGAGAGCCAAATATTCAGGAGCTGAGAAGCTCTACATTCTGGATGTCGTTGATGAATTCTGTGATGAGTACATCCTTCCAGGTGTAAAGGCAAATGCAACTTACGAGTATGAGTATCTGCTTGGTACTTCTTTTGCAAGACCGCTGATTGCAAAGAAGCTGGTAGAGATCGCACGTAAGGAAGGTGCTACAACGATCTGCCACGGTGCTACTGGTAAGGGAAATGATCAGGTTCGTTTCGAGATCAATATCAAGGCACTTGCACCAGACTTAAATGTCATCGCAACATGGAGACAGCCAGAGTGGACGATGCAGTCCCGTGAGGATGAAATCGCATTCTGTAAGAAGCACGGCATCGATCTTCCATTTGATGTGACAACATCTTACAGCCGTGACCGTAACATCTGGCACATCAGCCACGAAGGTCTGGAGCTTGAAGATCCATCTCTGGAGCCAAACTGGGATCACCTTCTTGTACTTGGTACATATCCTGAGAAGGCACCAGATGAGGCTGAATATGTAACTGTAAACTTCGAGAAGGGTGTTCCGACTGCAGTCAATGGCAAGCAGATGAAGATGTCCGACGTAGTCCGTGAGCTGAACCGTCTCGGTGGCAAGCATGGTGTTGGTATCGTAGATATCGTAGAGAACCGTGTCGTTGGTATGAAGTCCCGTGGTGTCTATGAGACTCCTGGTGGAACCATCCTCTTAGCTGCTCACAAGCAGCTCGAAGAGCTGATCCTCGACAGAGATACACTTGCATTCAAGAAGACAGTTTCAGACAAGTATGCAGATCTTGTATACGAAGGAAAATGGTTCTGCCCACTCCGTGAAGCATTGCAGGCTTTTATCGAGAGCACACAGGATCGTATCACAGGTGAAGTGAAGTTCAAGCTTTACAAAGGTAACATCATCAAGGCTGGTACAACTTCTCCTTATACACTCTACTCTGAGTCACTTGCAAGCTTTACAACTGGCGATCTGTACGATCATCACGACGCAGAAGGCTTCATCCATCTGTTCGGTCTTTCTATGAAGGTTCGTGCAATGCTCGACCAGAAGCGTGAAGAAAAGGATAAGAATAACGATAAATAAATTTACATGTTCTATAAAAAGAAGAACCTCGGCAAATGCCGGGGTTCTTCTTTTTTGTCTGATTATTTATCAAGCTTCAGATACTTCTCCCAGAATTCCAAAGAAGTAAACTGTGGTCTTGCTTTATGCCATTTCTTTCTGTCCCGCTTGTAATACAGCAGGATATTCTTGGCTGTCTTTAAATACTCGCCCAGATAATGGAAACCTTTCTTGTAATCTCTCTGCAGGATATAGCCTGCATTCTTCTCTTCATCGTACAGGAACATCCGCTTGTAGATATGTGGCTGCTCAATACCGATCGCAGATACTGCCTTGATATCCCGCAATGGTGGCAACAACCAGCAGAACATACAGATGATTCCATTGACAAACGGCGGGAAGAAATTCTTCTTCATCTTCACCGGCTCCTTGATGCCTGCTTCTTCCGGCGAGATAAACTTGTAATTGAGTGTTGCAAGCTCTGCATGTTTCTGTACCGGGTCGATCTGCATAAATGCTTCCGGTCCCTTGTGGAAATCATTGTATCCCTGCAGGATACACTCTACCAGATTGTACCGGTAATCAACTACATGAATTCCCATCATCATCGTCATATATCCAAGCAACTTCCACGGTGAGCCAAGTTCTTTCATCGTAGATGCCTCTGCAATCAATGCATTTCGCATGTCATAATATGACATCGATACAGATGCCTTGTTTGGTGCCTGTGGATGCCATACGCAAATACCATTGATCAGGATGACACCCTTGTCTGAATGGCGCACACCGTATTCAATATCATCGAAATGAATAAATGCAGGAATTGGGAGATTGTCTGCCTGTATCTCTGTTGTTGGAATACAGTTATACCACCAGCCACTGTAATTGATCGGTGTCTCCTGCTCGTTTGCACTTACCATATCCGGCTTGCGCATGTCATAATGGCGATGATAGAAATCATTCAGCTGCCAATGTGTCAAAGCACCTGCCTCAAACTGCATATATTTACGGTCAAGCTCAAACATCTCGCCACCAAGGATTGCGCCCTGATATTCCTTCTTCACATGTGACAGGAACAACCATGTCCGTTCTACTACGGCTGTATCAAGCAGAATATCATCATCCATCAGGATAATATGCGTAAATGGCGATGGTTTTCTATAAAACAAAGCTTCCATAATGCAGCGGGTAAATCCACCTGCACCACCCGCATTGATATTCGGGAATACATGAATCTTATCGCTGTCAAAGGTATCCGGCTCGATCGTCTGTCCATTATCGGATACATAGACCTCCAGATTTCCATAAAGCGGGCTGTCCGGATTATTGATAATGTGATTCAATACCAGATTAACATTTCGTTTTAAAAACTCCTCCCGCTTAAATGTACAGATTCCAAGTGCAATGACCGGCTTCTGCGTCATCACAGCCTCTGTTCCATACCCACCGGACAATAAAACCTCTGAGATATCAGATACCTCTTTCTGGCATTTTATATTCACATACAAAATACCATCGTCTGGCAATTCCTCAAACTGCAGATGATATTTGTTTCCATCCTTTGACACGGAACACGGAATTTTACGACGTACAACTGCTACATACTTAGATGGCGACTCCTTCTGAATCATTTCCCGTGTACAATCATGTCCGGCTGCTACACTGCCGACTGCGTGTACGCAGGTAAACTGCAATGCTTCTTCGGACTCTACCTCAAAATAAAGGTTATCCAGATCGGTATATTTCTTCCACTTTCCAATTGAAAATGCGTTAAAATATGTCTCTAACGATATCTTGTCTTCCTTAATTCTATAATACATTTTCTGCTCCGGGCAGACCTCCTGCTTCGGAAACAAAAGCGGTTGTATAATCATAATTCCCCTCCTAGTTTGGTACATACTTTTTATTTTTTCCTAATCTTCCTGCTTTCCCATCCATCCACGCGTCCCACAACATTCGTGTGATATATTTTCCCTGACGATGGTATTTCGGGATCAGGCACATACCTGCGCCACATGCAATAAAGACCATAAACTCTGCATAGATCACAAGCTGTGTCACCTTGCTGCAATGCGTTTTCACTGCATCCAGTCGGTTCCGGTGTCCATAATAGGTTCTCCAGCCCATCCGCATGAAAAAGCCCTTCTGTTCACCCGATGGCAACACCGTTTTATGATTCAGATGTGCCGCATTGACGTTTACAATGCCGCCATACTTCCGCAGGCGCATCGAAAACTCGGTATCGTCATACCAGATAAAATATTCTGATTTCGGAAGTCCAATCTTTGCAAGGATATCTGCACGAACCATCAAACCGCAAAACGTTGCCAGATCGTAGCGGAAGCATTTGCGCTCATATGCAGATAACGGAACGTTCTTCTCCAGATACAACGTCCGGTTTGCAATCACTCTCCGGTGGATCGTCTGAATCTTTCCATCCGTATAAACCGTTCCCGAACATGCTACCACATTCGGATACCGGCGAATCACGCGGTCACATTTCTGAATATAATCTTCTGCGATCATCGCATCATCATCGATGATCAGCACCCAGTCCAGATCTTCTTTACCTGCAAGCTCCAATCCTACACGGAATCCGCCTGCACCGCCCAGATTCTCCGTCTGTTCCGAAATCACAAACCGCATATCTGCTTTGTACTGTTGCAAATACTCGTCCGTTCCATCGGTACTGCAATTATTTACGATAATAATCTTTTCAAACGGGATTGTCTGTCTGATACAATTCTCAATACATTCCTTCAGTAATTCTAACCGGTTATATGTTACAATTACGACTCCATATTTCATCTTAGTTCCTCCAGCAAAATCTGTAACGAATCGATCTGGCATTTGTTTTTAAACGCCTCCCGTTTACAGTCCTTCTTAAATGTTGCATTGGTAGACATATCCTCCAAATGCAGAATATCAATCGACGGTTCATATACCGTTTCAATTTCATGCTTGCGGCACCGCAAATATAAAAGCTCTTCCTCACGGAACATAAATGTCCGGTCGTCAAATGCTGTATCAAACTTTCCAATATAGAGCGGTGTCAGAATCAGACAGCAGCCATGCAAAACGATATTTTTGTGCCGTTGCTTGCTCGCAATCACCATCTGTATCTTATCGTCCAATGTCTCCTTAACCGGTTGCTTCTGAAACTTCAACGCAGGGAGCAGTTTGTCCAGTGTTCGATTGATTATATTTCGAACCGGATAAAGTCTGGAAGTATAATACCGGTACATCTGTTTCGACATTTGTAATTCATGTTCAAAATATTCCCGCGTATGTATTTTGAGATACATATAATTGGTATAGCCGTTCAATAATGTGATATGCGGTCCAACTATTCCACACTTCGACGTCTCATACTCCTGTACAATCCGCTCTATAAAATCCGGCTGTAACAGCAATACATCATTGTTCATCACACATATATAATCCGCATGCAACGTCTGCTTTGCATAGGTATACCCAATGTTATTTCCTCTGGCAAACCCCAGATTTTTCTCTGCTTTCAAAACTGTAATATGCGGTTGGTCTTTATATTTTTTCTCCAAATAACCCCCTGAACCATCCGGAGAACAATTATCAACAATGACAATCTCTGAACTGTGCTTCTTTGTATTCTCCCGGATTGCTTTCACACATTTTTCTGTCACTTTTGGTTCATTATAATGGAGTACCACAAACGCAAAAATAATATCTGCCATTTTACTCTCCTAAAATTCGCTGGTATTCACGATATATGTTTTCGGCATTTTTCTTTGCTGTCATATGCTCTGCCATGAAATCACGGGCTGTCTTTGCTATCTCCCGCAATTCTTCTTTATGATTTAAAATATATAGCATCTTCTGCTTAATACTTTCTGGATTTCCGCATTGATACAGCACACCGAATTTTCCGTCTTTCAAAAGTTCTTTTGTTCCCGCTGAATCCGCACCCAGCACCAGATTTCCCGTCAGCATTGCTTCCACGGTTACACGTCCAAACGCCTCACACCGGGAAGTTACAACCGATACATCTGCCTGTGCCATCACATCGGGCACATCACTTCGAAATCCAAGCAGTTCTACATTTTCTATATGATTCGTTTTTAATTTCTCGCGCAATGCTTCCTCATACTCTTCCCCGCCTCTTCCTGCAATCATCAGCCGGTATGCATCCTGATACCCCTCCTGATTCAACAAGCGGCAAGCCTCAATCAAATCATCCGTTCCCTTTAATTCTGAAAGTCCGCCAACATAGCAAAGCTTCAATATCGAATCTTCAAATATCTGTCTCTCTGGCTTATAAAATTGATCTATGTCAATTCCATTATATATAACCTTCATGACATTTTTATGAAGTGATTTACTATATTTTTTATAAATGCTACGGGAAATGGCAATGACTAGATCTGCCCGGTTCATCAACTTATACATATATTTCGGAAAATAGAACTCATTCCCCTGATCTTCCTCCAAAAACTCCCGGATATGCCATACATAAGGAATATTCACCTTACGGGCAGCATATGCGCCAAAATAGCTATACACCGTGTTAATATGCACCAAATCCACATGTTCCTTCTTTAGGATACCCGCCAATCCACGTGCATAGATTTTATTTCTTAAAATATATTTTATCTGTCCCAGTGTTGCCAGTATATTTCTTGGGAAATCACATGATACAACTCCTGATATGGATGGAACCACATAATATTTGATTTTGTGTTTTCTTAATAAGTTTACTCCATCGCCAGGTCCTACATAAGGTCCTTCCTTTGGAATGATCACAATCGTTTTTACATGTAATTGATTTAATTGTATTGCAAGATTTGTCATGCTTAGGAAAGCTCCAGAACTTGCATTATTATCCGAAGCAATCAATGCTACCTTCATTATTTTCCTTCTTTGACTACCTTTATTTTTTGTCATAATACTTTTACATTGTACCCAATTCCATACAAGAAAGCAAGAAAAAAAGCAACATCTTAGCTGCCCGCTAACATGTTGCTTTTCTTATCTCTCTGTCTATTTGAAGAACACGTGATTACCAATCTGCTTATAGGTTCCAAGTGTACTTGTATCCACATATCTTGCAGGACGGAATGACATCAGATCACCGATGTTGTTATTGCCTGCACACGCATCTCTGGCTGCCTGAATACAGCTTGCCTGCGCACCGTTCTGAATCAGTCCTTGCAATCTGGAATCCGATACAACGCTGAACTGGTTGGCTGCATAAACAACACTGCTGATCGTACTGCCCCATGCGCCAGACTGCAGGCGGTTCAAAATTACATTTGCTACCGCAAGCTGTCCTTCGTAGGACTCATTTCCACATTCCAGTGTCATTACAGCTGCCATCAGATTGATATCTGCATCACTCAGGGATACCGGTGTTCTGGATGAAGAGCCGATATTCGAGCTGTTGTTTGCCTGTGTTGTTGCTTCTGTTGTTGTCTGCTGTGTTGTAGAAGTCTTTTCTGTTGTTGTCTGTGTCGACTGCTTGTTCTCCTCTACACTGCCAGAAGCCTTCTTTGTCTCAGTTGTAGATGTCTCCTCAGAAGTTGTATCTTCGTCTACCGCTGTACCATCGACTGGCTCTGCAACACGATACCCTTCTGTGACTTCCATATAATCTGCACTTGCATATCCTTCGGTACCAGTTGCCACCTGAAGACATACCCATGCATCATCTGTTTTCTCTGGTGTAACTGTATAAGTTACATTCTCATAAACCGCACCGACAACCTCAGCGTCCTTATTGGCTGCTGCACGAAGATTGATACCATCTTCCTTCGCAACGGCTGTCATAGAATAATACTGCTTTGCAAGTGCATATGCTTCCTCGCCGATTGTAACATAATCTGCTTTCACATAGCCCTTTACATCACCAGACGAAATCTGCACCCATCCGTCTGCCTGTGCAAGCACATCGCCACAAGCACCGATATTCATATGGCCAACGATTGCAGAATCCGTAGATGCCTCTGCACGCACATTCACATCATCCCGATTGGCTGCACACTTATCTGTAAACTCTGCAGCTGCCGCAGCAACCACCTCTTTTTCCTTTGCTTCCTTATCTGCGGTCATAACAGACTCCAGATCTGCACGGATCATATTGGTTCCGGCTGCATTCATAGAAGTCATCGAACCATCCAGAGTCACAACCTCTTCCACATTTCCAGAAGCAACAACTGTATCTGCTTTTGCTTCTTTCCTGTTTCCAATCATAATGCCTGCGCCTGCACACATAGCAACGACTGTAACCATAATCGTAAAGGCTAAAATATTTCTAACTATGTAACGACTGTTAAATACATTCTTTGTGAGGAATAATCGCATATTCCGTACTTTTAACTTCGTTCTTCTGCTCATTTCTTTCACCTTGCAAAATAATTTCGTAACTTTTTACACACATTGTTACATTTTTATTACAGAAGTATCTTAACATTATCTTACAAAGGTGTCAATAGTTTGTTACATATTTGTTACAAATGCAATCGCTAACATACCAGAACCGACATGCGTACCAATGATCGGTCCAATTGGCGCAATCATCAGATTGTCCGCCTGCATACCAGCGTCCACCGCCATCTGCTTTAATTTTTCTGCTTTCTCAATGCAGTCCGCATGTCCGATCACAGCGCGGAGTGTACTTAAATCGCCACCCTCTTCCACGGTCTTTGCAATAAGGTATTCCATCGCCTTATTTGTTCCACGCGCTTTGGAACGGATGACCAGCTTACCTTCCTCGTCCACGCTCAGGATTGGCTTGATTTTAAGGGCACTTCCGACCATCGCCTCGACAGTCGACACACGTCCACCACGTTTTAAATGGAACAGATCTTCCACCATAAACCAGTGATGCACATGTCCACGTGTCTGCTTCACCCACTCTGTAAGTGCATCCAGATCCAGACCTTCCCGTTTCTTCCTTACGATCTCATACAGAAACGCCCCCTGTCCAACAGCGGCGGAACGAGAATCCACACATACGATCTTTGCTTCCGGGTATTTGTCCAGCACCATATCCGCGCCAAGCATAGAAGACTGATACGAACCACTTAAGCCAGAAGAAAAACTGATGTATAAAACATCCTTTCCTTCTTTCACATATGGCTCAAAAAAATCCTGATACATCGCCGGATTGATCTGTGACGTCACAGGCATCGCACCCTTACGCAGGCGCTCATAAAAGCTTCCAATGTCACCGTCACGCTCATCCAGATAATATTCGTACACCTGCTCCTCAATCGAATAGGAAAATGGCACGATTGGAACTTCTAATTCCTTTACAACCGCAATTGGCAAATCTGCTGTTGAATCACTTATAACGACATAATCTCGCATACAATCTATCCTCCAATTTAATATCCATAATATGCATCTAAGCCATCTGCAAGTCCCTGAACGATTTCTTTCTGATAATCCTGATCGATCAGTTTGGATTCCTCCTCTTCATTGCTCAGATATCCAAGCTTGATCAGTGCGACCGGCTTTTCACTCCAGTTAATGGCTGTCATCTGGTCTGTCTCGTAAATTCCCTGATTCGTACATGCCGTATTATCCAGAACACCCTGAATCAAACGCGTTGCCAAACGGTAACTGTCATTGTACAAGTCACTGTTAAATTCACTATCCGGTGTCATACACACACCCATTACACCAGTCAGAGAACTGTTCTCACTGAAATTCATCTGAATACGCACATACACGGTTGCCTCTGAATCATTCGCAAGCAATGCACGATCCTTGTTCGACAAATTGATCTCATCGGTATCTCTTGTCATCAGCACCTGATAACCACGGCTTTCCAGTTCTGTCTTTAACAGATTCGCATAAGTCAGATTCAGTTCACTCTCTTTTGTTCCAAGTGTCGTACCAACATTTCCCGTAGATGCACCCTGTTTGGTCACATCAGTATTCGGTCCGATCTCGACCTGTTCCGCATTCACAACCGCCTGATTGGCCGGATCAAGCATAACGATCTTCTTTACCTTCTCGGCATCGCTTTTTGTCGCCGTATCCGTCGGTGTCTCTTCCTCGGTTGTATCTGGCAGGGTTCCGGCTGGCGGTTCTGTCTGGATCACATATTCGGAATACACGTAAAATGTACTGCCATCCACCATAACCTTTGTCCACTCTTCATTGTAACCGACACGATTTAATATCTCTCCACCCGGAAGCAGCTTGTAAATATCTGCGTCCGTGGATGCTGCCACGCGGACATTGATCGTCTCTCCCAGTGTTTTCACATAATCATTTGTAATATAGTACCCATCGGCATCCATCGGAAGATCCGGTTCCTGCGCTGCATCCGCATTCGTTGCCACAACTGCAGGTTCTGCCGTTGTAACTGCCTCGGTTGTTCCATCCTGTTTCTTTCCGCAGCCACCAAGCAGTACCATACAAACGGCGCCAATCAGCCAGCCTGCCAGTTTATTTCTTCGATTTAGTTTTTTCTTCATAGCTTGTTACTCCCATTTTCGTATCTTGATTCATCTGTAAAAAGCGTATTTATAAATAGTATCATTCCACGCCAAAAAAGACAAGATGTTTTCCACATCTTGTCTTTTCCAATCTCTTGAATTTGTATTTTAGAAACAAACTATCACGCCGCCACGGCTCTCGTAAGTGGTACTAATCCCATTGGCATCAAGAATCTTCACATCTGTAAATCCAAACCGTTCCATCAAAATCTTTCTCACGTTCTTACAGCGTTCCATGCTTCCGCACTGTGTAATCCGAACCGGCTTTGTATTGTCATAGCCTTCCTTCTCAATATGTGACAACAGCTTATTTAACGCTTTGTTCATACCGCGCGCCTGATCGAGCTGCTGAATCTCTCCGTCAACACCATGCAGTACCGGCTTGATATTTAACATATTGGCTGCCAGTGCCTTTACCTTCGTAATTCTTCCGTTCTTCCGCATCGTATCGAGGTTATCCAGTACAAAAAGTGTACGAATCTCTCCAACATATTCCTCTGTCTTTTCCACGATCGTCTTGAAGTCAAGATCCTGCTCTATATAGCGTTCCAGACGCTCGCAGATCAGATGCTGTGCTGCCGCTGCCGACTTCGAATCAAACACATGGATTTTTACATCTGGATGATTCTCCTGATAGATCTGCTTTGCAAGCATTGCACTGTTGTAGGAGCCGCTTAACTTGGAAGAAAGTGTCACTACAAATACATTTTCCGCACCTTCAAAATGCTGCATATAATTCTCTGGTGAAGGGCAGGAAGAACGAGGGCATTCCGGGCATCGGTCTACCATATCCAGATATTTCTCCTGATCAAAGGTATCATCATCAATCACATCCGTATCCCCAACTGTGAGAATCAACGGTACCCGGCTGATATATTCCTTTTTCAAATCCTCGGCTGTAAAATCACAACAGCTGTCTCCAACAATCTTATATTTCATAGTTTTCGCCTTTCAACTCTTTTAGAACTATTACACGTGGTTTTTAATACTACATATGATAGCATGTTAAAACACGAATTGCAACCTATTCTTATACGAATTCATAAGTTTTTCATGATTTATAAATTATTTATCTTTTATTTACCTTTTTCAAATTGTATTTTTATACCTTTCATAGTATAATTTCAAAAGTTTGTATTATACATTCAATATAATAGTGAAGGAGTAAGAAAACTTGAATTTTTTAGTTGATCTGATCAAAGGTGTTTTTGTCGGTATCGCAAATGTTATTCCGGGGGTCAGCGGAGGTACGATGGCAGTTTCGTTCGGCATTTATGACAAGCTGCTGAATGCAATTTCCAGCCTCTTGAAAAGCTTCAAAAAAAGCTTTTTGACCCTGCTTCCGATCATACTCGGAATGGTAATTGGAATTGTTGGTTTTACTTATATCATTCCGTGGCTGCTTGCAAACTTTCCATTTGCAACTTCCTGTGCATTTACAGGGCTGATCATCGGCGGTATTCCAGCTATCTTACGTTCCCTGAAGGACGGCTGGCAAAGTGAAGAGAAGAAATCTCTGCTTGTGAACATTCTTGTATTTTTGATTTTACTTGCCGTAGCAATGGCAATGGTATTTTTAAATGGTGACAGCGAAAGCGGCATTGCACTGACTGCAAGTGCCGGTATGATCGTGAAGATCTTCTTCATGGGAATCATCGCAAGTGCAACTATGGTAATCCCCGGTGTCAGCGGTTCTCTGGTGCTTATGATTCTCGGATATTACTTCGGTGTTATCAATTCTGTAAAACAGTTTGTAGAGGCACTCCGCACACTGAATCTGCAGGGCATGCTGAATCAGCTTTTCATCCTGATTCCTTTTGCGATTGGCTGTGTACTTGGAATCTTCTTTATCTCCAAGCTCATAAGCTATCTGCTGAAGCATTTTGCATCTGCGACGTTCAGCGGAATCTTCGCGCTTGTAGCGTCTTCGCCGATTTCAATCTTCTATAAGGTAAATCAGGAATACAGCATGAATGGAACTTCCGTCGTATCCATCATCGTCGGTGTGGTTCTGCTGGTTGCCTGTGTAGCATTAACCTTATTCATGGAAAAACTCGGAGCACCGGAATCTACGGTGTCCGAGTCTTAGTTACGATTCCTTTCTCCACAAGGCTGTCCGGCTGATAGGACAGCTTTGCCTGGCGAAGTCCGGGAATTCCCATATCTTCTTCCCGGTTTATATAGGTATAGTCCGACAATTCCCGTCTGACAAATTCCCGATTGATCATGGCATACGCACCTTGTACATCTGCGTATGCCTTTTCAAAATGCACATCAAACGTATCTTCTGTCAATCGTTCTCCCAATGTAAATGCTACAACCTTGCCCTCTGCACGGATCAGTCCGCCGATCATGCCAAACATCTTCCGATGCGCAAGCGCATAGGCAATAACTGCTTTCTCATTTTCTTTATCCCCATCGTGTTCCGGGTTGTTCTCCCGCGCCCATGCTTCTTCTAATTCCAGACATTCCTTCCAGTTTTTCCCATTGATCCGCTCATATTGATAATCCGGGTAATTCTCTAAAAACCGGTTAATATGGTTTCTCTTCGCATGCAGCTTCTTGCCTGCAAGTGTCGCAAGCGACTCCTGTCTGTACAGATAATCGGCGCTGTCTCTGTCATATTCAATCTGATACTGTCCCGGATACCAGCGTTCAATCATCTCGAACATTTCCGGCTCTACCATATACATAGCAAATGGCAGATTACTTTGTTCAAAGTAATCTACCACTCTGTCAAATGCATCCTTCGGATCGTGTTCCCCGATTGGAAACGTAAATGAAGTCGGAATGCCATCCTCCACTCTGCAAAACACAAGCATATCCTCTAAAATCGTGAATTTCGTCTGATAAAAATCACACCAGAACAGGCTGTTTGCAGCAGAGAATTCACATCCTCTGTAATGATTGTACTGCAAATAATGATCTAACAACTCTTTGGTCTCAATACTCGGTCTGATAATATCCATGTTTGTCTACTTTCCTTCCAATAATGTATCGACGTCATTTCGTCCGTACGCACATAATTGTTTGCGGATTTCCTGAATTGTATACTCATCTGCATGAATTTCTACCTTATCCAGCAAATGATCCACATAACCACACCACTTCTCGTAGATACGAACCAGATCCTGCTCGGTCGGCTCCTTCTTCTTATGATCGTTCAAAGAAACTGCACCTGACATAATCTCCTTCATCGTAAGTGTCCGTGGCTCAATGCCATATGCAATATAACGGATCTCTTCGGTACGAACCAATGCACAGTCATACATCTCTACCAGCAGATCCTCAATACAGTCATCTGCAATATTAAAATGATGATAATATGCTTCGATCGGACGGCGCGCCGGACGGTCTGCCGCATCCTCTTTGTTATACCAATAGAAATCTTCATCACTTGCGACCTTGGATTTTGCACGTTTATTCTTCTTAGAACCATAAGAAGAAAGTTCTTCGTTGATACCAAACATCGTCTCGACCGGCACCTTTGCTGCCTTCAGATCTCCCATGATGGCTGCGCCCATCGCCTCTGCTTCCCGTACAGATGCAGCAAGCGCCTCGTTGCTGATATTGATCTCTGGAATATCCGGTCCAAATGCAGAATCTGTAAAGTCATCATTTACAGCCTCCGTCTTCGGTTCCGCAATCGCTTCTGGCTGTTTCTTCTGCTTTCTTACATGCTTTTTCTTCTGCTTCTTTGGAGATTCAACCGGCGTCTCTGCTTCTACCGGTTTCTCCGCCACTGTATCAGCTTCCGCCTCCTGCTCCGCAGGAATTTCTGTATTCATCGCTTTCTGATCTTCTACGGCATCTGTGGATGCAGAAACCACATTTTCTGTGGAGTCTGACTCCTCTGGCATAATCGATGTTTCTTTCTCATCCGTTTCCACAGTCTCTGCTGTATCTTCTGATTCATTCTGTACCGATGTCTCAGTCTCCGTCGCAATCTCCGGAATACCTGCATCTGCCTGCATAATATCCTCTGTCTCCGGCTTTGGATTCCGACGTTCTTCCTTGACTGCCTTCGTATCGATCTCCTGTGTCGGCGCATTTGCCTGAACCGGATCGATCTTCAGCGAACCAGGTACATCAAATGCACTGTCAAGCTCTGCATCATACTCATCAACTTCTACATTCTCATAATCTTCATAGGAATCATCTGCATCCGCTGTATCGACGTCATCATAATCGCCGTCCTCTGCATATTCATCCTCGTACTCATCATCATAACCGGTGTCTTCTGGTGCAAACGCAGAATTTTCATCCGGCATATCCAGATTATCTACATAGAAATCATCTGATAGCATGGCATCCGCATCATCAAACACTGTCTGTTCATCTTCCAGCTGCTCCGCATCTTCATACTCTGTGCCATCTTCAAACTCATCCTCGTCATCATATCGACGCTTCGACTTGCTTGCAATCACAGCAATTGTTGCTATAATCATAATCAGAAACAGCGCAAGCAATGCGACAAAATATATCATTGAAATCATTGATCGATCCATATCATTTCCCAGCTTTCATATAAAATAACCACTCCCAAAAACGAGAACAATCCTTTTGTAGTATACTAAAAATAAATTCAATAATCAACATTATGTTGTAAAATGATTTTTCCTTTGTTATAATTTCCTAAGAATTTATCTGTTATACAGGAGGCTATATATTAAAATGGCAAAGATTAGAACAAGATTTGCACCGAGCCCGACCGGCCGGATGCATGTAGGAAATTTGAGAACTGCTTTATACGCATACCTGATTGCAAAGCATGAGGGTGGCGATTTTATTTTGCGTATCGAGGATACGGATCAGGAGCGTGAGGTAGAAGGCGCTGTCGACATCATCTACCGCACTCTGAAGGAAACAGGACTTGAGCACGACGAAGGTCCGGACAAGGACGGCGGCGTTGGCCCATACATCCAGAGTGAGCGCCAGAAGAAGGGCATCTACTTAGAATACGCAAAGAAGCTGATCGACAAGGGCGAGGCATACTACTGCTTCTGCGATGAGTGCCGTCTGAAGACACTTGTCACCGAATTCGAGGGGAAGACCATCTCCCGCTACGACAAGCACTGCTTACACCTGTCCAAGGAAGAGGTTGAGGCAAACCTTGCGGCTGGCAAGCCATATGTTATCCGTCAGAACAACCCGGAAGAGGGTACCACAACTTTCTCCGACGAGCTGTACGGTGACATCACGGTTCCGAACATCGAGCTTGACGATATGATCCTGATCAAGTCCGACGGTTTCCCGACCTACAACTTCGCAAATGTTGTGGACGACCATCTGATGAACATCACACACGTTGTCCGTGGAAATGAATACTTATCTTCCTCTCCAAAGTACAACCGTCTCTATGATGCATTTGGCTGGGAAGTTCCAACCTATATCCACTGTCCACTGATCACGAACGAAGATCACCAGAAGCTTTCCAAGCGTAGTGGTCACTCATCCTTCGAGGATCTGTTGGAGCAGGGATTTTTGACCGAAGCAATCATCAACTTCGTTGCACTGCTCGGCTGGAGCCCGGAGGATAACCGTGAGATCTTCTCTTTGCAGGAGCTGGTCGAAGCATTTGACTACCACAATATCTCCAAGTCCCCGGCAGTTTTAGATATGACGAAGCTCAAATGGATGAACGGCGAGTACATCAAGGCAATGGACGATGAGAAGTTCTACGAGATGGCACTTCCTTACATCCGGGAAGTCGTTGGCGACAAGATGGATGCGAAGAAGATCGCCGCTATGGTAAAGACAAGAATCGAAGTATTCCCGGACATCAAGGAGCAGATTGATTTCTTAGCAGCCGTACCGGAATACGATATCGCAATGTATACACACAAGAAGATGAAGACAAACGCTGAGAATTCATTGCAGTTATTAAAAGAAGTTCTTCCGGTTCTTGAGGCACAGGAAGCGTTCGACAATGACAGCCTGTTCGCGACTCTTTCCGCATTCGGTAAAGAGCACGAGTACAAGACCGGCTTCGTCATGTGGCCGCTTCGTACCGCTGTATCCGGCAAGCAGGCAACACCGGGCGGTGCAACCGAGCTTATGAGCATCCTCGGCAAGGATGAGACACTGGCAAGAATCAATGCTGCGATTGTGAAACTGGAGAATGCATAATTTCTCAGCGCAAGCATATATGCTCTGATAAATCAATCGACATGATATAATCTCACACAGACGCGCTCCCGCTCAGAGAAAACACGTAGCGGATACTAAAAAATAGGGACTGCCTGAAATGGTAGTCCCTATTTTAAGTACCGACGTGTTTCTATGGTCTGCTCAGAGATTAATCATGTCGATTAATTTTATTTACATTTATTGATGCTTGCGCTATATCAATTTTACCTTTCTCTTCTGTTTCCTTCTTTTCTTAGTTTAACTCATCCAGTGTCTTCGCATAAGCTGGCAGGAATTCCTGAACGAAGTCCTTTACTTCCGGGTAGCTCTTTGATAGCTCCTGCACCATCTGCTCCGTGCTTTCCTTCGCCTTGACGAATTCGCGGTTGCCGGTTTTTTCTTCTTCCATGCACTTGATGAGTGCGGAGAGCTTATCTGCAGCCTTTACGAGCTTCCAGAGATACTTCGTCTCTTCCGTATCATCGCCCTGCTTGAAGAAGTAGTCCCGGTAATATGTCTGCAGATCTTCCGGAAGCTGTCCGATCAGCTTCTCGCACGCTTCATCCTCGATAGAATGAAAGAGATCCTTCATCCGGTTATTGTAATATTTGATCGGTGTTGGCATATCTCCGGTGATGATCTCGGACGCGTCGTGATACAGTCCGATCACTGCCGCCTTGTCGGCATCTAAATGCTTGCCATACCGCACATTTCCGATCACGCAGAGCGCATGCGCAAGCATGCTTACCTCCAGGCTGTGTTCCGACAATGTCTCCGGGTATGTGTTCCGCATGAGCGCCCAGCGCTCAATATATTTCATGCGCGCCACCGTCGCAAAGAAATTGTATTCCATAATTTTCTCCCTACTGTACCTTCTCCGCTTCCGTAAGCTTTACATTCTGGTATTTCTCGTATAATTCCATGAATTCTTTACCGCTCAGGTTCTCCTTCTCGTAGAGTACCTGTGCGATCGCATCGAGTGTCGGCATATTCTTTTTAAGTAACTTGTATGCCTTCTCGTAGCTTGCTTTCATCATGTTCTTGACTTCGGTATCGACCTTCGTCTCTGTCTCAGAAGAACAATTTAATACGCGGCGGTTATCCAAGTATTCTCCGGTTACGCCTTCGAGCTGCACCATGCCGAACTTCTCGGACATACCGTACATCGTGATCATCGTCCGCGCCAGGCTCGTCGCTTTCTCAATATCATTGGAGGCACCATTCGTAACGGAATCGAACTTCAGCTCCTCCGCGGCACGCCCCGCCAGAAATGTCACGATATCCTCTTCCATTTCTTTCTTCGTCTGTAACTGCTTCTCTTCCTCCGGCACCTGCCATACATAGCCAAGCGCTCCGGATGTACGCGGTACGATCGTGATACGCTGGATCGGAAGTGTGTTCTTCTGCAATGCAGCAACAAGCGCGTGTCCAACCTCATGGTAGGCAACGATCTTCTTCTCTCTTGGTGAGAGCAGCTTCTCTTTCTTCTCTTTTCCGGCGAATACAACTTCCACCGAAGCGATCAGATCCTTCTGGGATACATAATCCCGCTTGTTGCGGACTGCCATTAACGCCGCCTCATTGATGATATTCGCAAGGTCTGCACCGACAGCCCCGGATGTGGCAAGTGCAAGTTCCTTGAAATCTACCGTCTCATCCATCTTCACATTCTTCGAATGTACTTTGAGTGTATCGATACGTCCCTGCATATCCGGCTTTGACACGATGATTCTCCGGTCGAACCGTCCCGGACGAAGCAATGCTTTGTCAAGCACCTCCGGGCGGTTTGTCGCTGCAAGCACGATAATTCCCTTCGAGCTGTCGAAACCATCCATCTCCGATAAGAGCTGATTCAAGGTCTGTTCCCGCTCGGAATCGCCACCGCCATGACGCGTGTCACGCTTTCCTCCGATCGCATCGATCTCATCAATAAATATGATACATGGTGCCATATTGTTCGCCTTGCGGAACAGATCACGCACACGGCTCGCACCGACACCGACGAACATCTCCACGAACTCCGAACCGGACAGCGAAAAGAACGGAACATTCGCCTCGCCGGCAACCGCCTTGGCAAGCAGTGTCTTACCGGTTCCCGGAGGCCCTACAAGCAGGGCACCCTTCGGCAGCTTCGCACCGATCTTTAAGTATCGGTCCGGCTGATCTAAGAAATCTACCATCTCGCAGAGGGATTCCTTTGCCTCCTCCTGACCTGCAACATCCGCGAATGTCACACCGGTTTTCTTCTCCACATACATCTTCGCATTGCTTTTTCCGATGCCGCCGGATTTGGACATATTCCGCATCAGTAACGACATCAGCAGATAGAAGGCACCGATCATTACCACATACGAGAGAATCGTCGAAACGACTGCATTTTTCCCTTCATCCATTTCCTCAAACTGCACACCCGCCTTCTGCAGACGGTCCACGATCTTGTAATCACTGATGCGGATCACATAATACGTCTTGTCCATCTCCGCACCCGTCTCCTTCGAGATCGGCGTGAAGCTGATCCGGTCATTGTAGAGCTTCACATCGGTAACTAATTTATCATCAAGCATCTGCAGGAACGTGTCATACGTGATCTTCTCCTGTTTGGACTGCTGTATCGCCGTAATTCCCTGCCAGATCATAAATGTCAATAGAATGGATACGATCCATATCACCACCGTCTTGGATGGCTTTTTCTTATTATTATTCGAATTCCGGTTGTCCGAATTGTTCTCCGGGGCGGAATTTTTCTGCTGATTTTCCATATATCATTCTCCGTTATTCAAGCGTACTTATCTATAAATCTCATACAACCATGAGCAAGCTATTTCTTTCTGTATTATTAAGATATTTCTTAAGACATAATAAACCGGAAGCCACATGTCAAGGGAACGGATTCCCTCTCGCGCAGCCCCCGGTTTTGCATTTGATTTTACTTAGTATACGATTTGATCTCGTTCTTTATGCGTATTATGCGTATTATGCATACAATGGATACTTGTCTGTGATGCTCTTTACAAGTGCCATTGCCTTGTCATTATCCTTGTCAATGACTGCAGCCTTGATTGCATCTGCGATCACAATCATATCATCTTCTTTTGCACCACGTGTTGTGATAGCCGGTGTACCAAGACGGATACCACTTGTAACAAATGGCGACTTTGGATCGTTCGGTACCGTGTTCTTGTTCGCTGTGATATGAACAGAATCGAGAAGCTTCTCCACTTCCTTACCGGTCAGGTCAAGGTTCTGTAAGTCAACAAGCATCAGGTGATTATCTGTACCGCCAGATACAATCTTGAATCCACGCTCAGTCAGTGCCTGTGCCAGACATGCTGCGTTCTTCACAACCTGCTTCTGATACTCTTTGTATTCATCTGTCAGTGCTTCCTTCAGGCAGACAGCCTTACCTGCAATCACGTGCATCAGAGGACCACCCTGAATACCTGGGAACACTGCCTTATTGAAGTTATATTTCTCATTTACTTCATTGCTGGAAAGAATCATACCACCACGCGGACCACGCAATGTCTTGTGCGTTGTGGTTGTTGTTACGTGTGCGTATGGGATTGGGCTTTCATGAAGTCCGGCAGCAACAAGCCCTGCAATGTGTGCCATGTCTACCATAAGCACTGCGCCAACCTCATCCGCAATCTCACGGAAACGCTTGAAATCAATTGCTCTCGCATATGCAGATGCACCGGCTACGATCATCTTCGGCTTGCATTCCTTCGCAATGCGGAGTACCTCATCATAATCAATAAAACCATCATCATTAACACCGTAAGGTACGACATTGAAATACTTACCTGACATATTGACCGGTGAACCGTGTGTCAGATGTCCACCGTGTGCCAGATTCATTCCCATAAATGTATCGCCCGGCTGCAAAATAGCGAAGAATACTGCCATATTTGCCTGTGCGCCGGAATGTGGCTGAACATTGACATATTCACATCCAAACAACTTCTTTGCCCGCTCTCTAGCAAGGTCTTCCACTACATCAACATACTCACATCCGCCATAATAACGCTTTCCCGGATACCCTTCAGCGTATTTGTTTGTAAGCGGACTTCCCATAGCTGCCATAACTGCCTTGGATACGATATTCTCTGATGCGATCAGCTCAATATTATGATCCTGTCTGTTGATCTCGTCCGTCATTGCCTGTGCAATCTCTGGATCGAAATTTGCTATTTCATCAAAACTGTACATCTTTGTCCCTCCATCTTGTTATAATTCTATCTGTTAGATTATCGCACATCCCTTGGGGAGTGTCAACCGATTGACCTTAAGATATCTCTGCTTTTTCTTTCTGATTTTTTTTAATTTTTTGTTTTTCTTCCCGTTTAGCTTTTTTCTTCATGTGGTATTTTTCCCGGTATTTCCAGATCAGATCTGACAGATAATAATTGATTTCTGCACCATACAAAACAATCTGCATACCGATATACAGCCAGATGATAATCAATACGACAGATGTCATACTGCCATACATCTTTGAATTATCCGCCGAATATTTGATATATACAGAAAATCCCCGCGTCATCAGCATCCATGCAAGCGAAGCAAGCACAGCTCCGGTAAACTCATGCCGCATATGTCCGCGCCGGTTCGGAAGCTGATAATAAATCAGAAGCAAAAAGACAAAGATAACAAGAAATGTCACAACATTCTTCAAGCTCAAAATCAAAAGTGTTGCATCTGCAAATGCCGGGTAATTGTCAATAATCTTATGGGCGATCTGCGAACCGAATGCCTGTATCGCGATCACGACGATACAAAGTACCATAAACACCAGTGTATATAACGCACAGATCAGCCGCACAAGGAAATAATTTTTGTTCTGTTCCACACCATAAATTTTATTTAACCCGGTCGAGAGTGCCTGAATGCCCTTTGCTGCAGACCACAAGCTGACAAATACCGTAATGAGTGTAAACGACTGCACATTTGCATTGACTACATCATCCACAATATACGCCACATAAGATTCCAGTCCGCTCGGTACGACACGCAGAATATAGCCAAGTACATTTGTGTTCATAACGGACAGCTTCGATACGATCATGACAAGCAGCATCATAAACGGAAAAAAAGAAAGCATGACAAAGAAAGCAACCTGTGCCGCATACGCCGGCACGCTGTCTGCGGTTGCTTTGTTCACAAATTTGATAATAAACCGAACGACCTTTTTCATACATCCCCCGTTTTGTTATTCTGAATCTGCTGTTTCCTCTCCATCATCCATTGTATAGATCGACGTAAAATCAACATACGAAAAATAATGCCGTAATATATATTTGTAGCTTTTTCCCTGTCTGCCAAGCACGCCGGCACCATAGATACTCATCCCGGCACCATGTCCGAATCCACCACCATGAACGACAAATCCCGCGTCTGTCTTCTCCACATAATAATATGGGCTTGGAAGTGATGTCCAGCCGGTTACCGTCGAACCATCCTGCCGTACAATCTCCTGATTGACTGGATTCAAGATCGCACGGATATTGCTCTGTCCGCTGATGGATATCGTATGTTCACTTCCGTGAATCACAAGCTTCGATACAACACCGCTCACCGTGCGCTCCGCAACTTCGATCTCTGTCACAGTTCCAAGCTCCGGCACGTCTGCCGATACAAACTCGCCGGTTTCATCCTCGACAAGTATCGCCTCTGCCATCAGAGATTTGCGGTTTTCCAAAACCGTCTCGATCGCGTCTGTCATTTCTTCCTGCGTAAATGTAATATCCCACCGGTAATACGGCGAATCTTTATCTATAATAGTATACGCATCACTATCTGTCAAAAATGCCTCAAAATCTGCTTCATCCGATAAATCGATCTTGTCCTTATCCGGATTCTCCACATTGGACTCCAGATAACTATACGCATCGCCGCCCCAGATCTCCGCATTCGTGCAGGTCGTTCCGAAAGATGTGTTAAATGTCATCGGTACGATCAAAGTTCCCCGGTAAGTCGGCACCAGCCCGTATGTATCCTTCACCGCACGGATCGACGCATCGGTCTCTGCCACATTATTATATACCTGACAAAGGCTGGAATCGTCAAGATGTGCATGATATTCTGCGTAACTTTCATCCTTTAACTTCGCATACGCCGTTCCTCTGGCACAGATTGCCATCGCCTGCATGGCTGCATCCGGGTAATCCGATGGCATTGCATTTGCCACGACATTTGCCAGATAACGCTCTAACGAAAGCTCATTGATCACATAGATATATCCATCCTGTACATCAAGCTCCATCGTTCCATCGTATTCTGGATTGCCACATTCGCGTGTCACACTGAGCAGTCTGATACGACCACTGTGCGTATCCGGTGTTACTGTCAATGTATCGTCTGGCGCATAATCTTCCGGTGTGATCGTGACCGTCTCACCAGCCTCATATGTTTTCTCCGTCTCATCTGGATACGCCACGGTGAACGCAGATGTCGCCGTAAACTGCACCATTTCCATCTCATACGAAGAGTAATCATCGTTGCTGATGATCACGCGGATATCCTCGCTTTTTAACTCCTGGTTAATCACGACAGCACCAACTTTTCCATCCTGCAGATACATGTCCACATACGAGTAGCCAAGCAGCAGAGACAGACTTTCCTCGTCCACGGCATCCTCATACACATTGTACATTTTATAATGATCGGCAAGTGTGAGTCCGCCGATATTTTCCACCTGAATATCCGTATCTCCCGTCGAAATGACTTTGCCGCGCAGCACCTTCTGTGGTCGTTCGATTTTACAGATGCCTGCATAGTCAAACACGAGATTTGCAACATAGCCCGTCGTCTCATAGCCGGCTTCCGTCTGCCGGTCCGCATCCAGACTTGTTGCAACTGTCACAGCTCCATCCGGGATGCCTTCCTCCGTCCGGGCAGGGTAGGTTTTTTCCAGATTTCCATATAAAAACGTGCATTTTCCATCCGTCACAGACTCCACCCATACATTTTGCAATGTGATCTGGGTATCTCCAAGACGGTTGATCTTGAAGATCTTTCCATTCTTCATATAGACATCGAGCACATTTCCCTCGTAGCTTTCGTCGATTTCAAATTCTGCATTGTAGGTGTCCTGTCCATCGAAAAAGGATGTCTTGTCCTCCTCGGAAATTGCAAGCACCAGAACATCTTTCCGAAGCAGTCCTTTGACGGTTGCCGATGCGACGATCCGCTCATAGAAGTCCTCAAATTCCGCTTTCGTCACGTAGTCAGAATCCTTTTTTCCGTTCAGGGCTTCCTCATAAATAGAAGCTTTCACCTGTATCGTCTGTGCCACAGACTTTACAAATGCCACATCGATGACCTCGCTTTTTTTCAGAGGATCAATCAGGCGCGATAACGCCTCGGATTCTGCCTTTGTATCTGCCAGATAACTGACGACCTTTTCCACATCTTCGTATGTGTAATATAAGCTATAATCCACGGATGCTTCCGTTGTTTCTGTATTTTGTTCCGCTTTGTGCATATGCCGCCCGATCTCATGACCAGCAATCATAACTACCCCGGCTATAACCAGCAAAAGCATAAACGTGAGTATCTTCTTTTTCACGTATTTTCCTCCAAAAAAATATATCCGGGATGCCGGTTCCTGCCTTTTGACTCCTAGCTGACGCTAGGTGGGCAACCGCATGTGATCGTCTGTCTTCCACTCGGAGGAGGCCTGACATAATATCACAGATATAGGAATCCCGTTTAAAGTAAATGTAGGTTCAAAAATAACAGGAGTTATCGAACATTCCAGATATATTATATTTTTAATATGTGCTAATTATAGCTTACTTATTCTTTTTTTTCAAGATATTTATTCGCTGATGATCTTACGGCTGCAGATATATGTGATCATAAAATAAATACCATAAATTACCAATATCACGGCTGCCGCAAGCAGGATAGAACCAAGCAGTCCGCCCCGTCCAAATGCAGTCAGAATAAACATTGCTGTCTGCATTCCGAAGACGGAATGCACGATTGCAAGTAAAAGCGGCATGGCAAAGAACACGCCCGACTGTGCCAGGAGGGAATGACGGATTTTCTTCTCGTCCACTCCGATCCGGCGCAGGATCCTGTATTTCTCCTTGCTGTCGGCTGCCTCGGAAAGCTCCTTGAGTGACAGAATTGCCGCACCGGAGATCAGAAATACAACACCTAAGTAGATTCCGATAAATACGATCATCGCAGTAAGTCCCACGCTGTTATCACGGAGCCGCTTGCTTGTCTCGCAATTCATGGAATAATAGGAACCATCCTCGCCTAAGACTGCTTCTGTCTTCGCCTCCTGCAGTTTGTAGAAATTCGCATCACTATAGTACTCATTAAGTGCATCCACCTCTGTCTGGTCTGTCGTATTATAATTTGCGGAATAGATATCATACCAGAAATCACAGTCAGACATATCCACAGAATCTGGGACAAGCAGCACGCCTGCATTGCTCTCTGAATTGCTGATGTGTACGATTCCATCCACACAGGTACTGTATTTCGGATGATAGGTCTTTCCTTTTATCGTAACCGTCTGTCCCTCCGCAAGTCCTTCGTTGTATCGTGGTTCCATCTCCCCGTAATTACAGAGTATCACATATTCATCCTCTGCAAGGTCGATTGTCGTTCCGCCAAAGGAGCTTACAAACGCATTGTATTCTCCAATATGCATCGTCTCCATCGATGCTTCTTTGAAATAATCCTCCGATCCGCTCTCTGCAAACGCCTTTCCGAAGAAATCTCCGATATTGATATCTTCCGGTGCATAGAGAATCATCTCGGTCACATCCGTAAGCTTCGATGTATCGATATCACAGGCTTTCAGGTTTTCTTCCACATTGTGTCCGGTCATATCATAGTCCTCGGCTGCATCATAGGAATACAGCTTTGAAAACTGCACATCAACCGGCGTACATGTCTCTAACACATGGTTCATTGAGTTGCGGATTGCCATTGCGCTTGACAGAATACAGATCGTAAAAAAGAGCAGCAGACAGATAATCCCGCCAGAGAACACCGTTGTGTTGATCCGGCTTCCAAGTTCCTTCACACTGAACGAGTTGATACCTTTATAATAAAACCGTCTGCACCGCTTCACGATTGCAAGCAGCATCCCGGATACCGACCAGAATACAAGGAAGGTTCCGATGATACCTTTCGCGATCTGGATACCAAGTCCCTGAAAGTCAGAGATTGTACGGACACCGGCTGTCACTTTATAATATGCCGTTCCAAGCAGAATAGCCGCTATAATAAATACAAGCACACAGACAACCGGGTTTTTTGCATGGTTTTTCTGTGCCTTTGCGCCTGCATAAAGCAGGTTTATTAACTTGGCGCGGCTGACAATGATTACATCTAATGCCATGACGATCACATACATGATTGCAAAATAAATAATCGTTTTGATGATGGCTGATGTGCTGACCATAAACTGGAAGTTCGTCATATCCGCTTCGAAGAGGTTCGCTGTCACGACACTCATCCCCTGTGAGATACCGATACCGAGCAGTAACCCGATTACCAGAGAGATCACGCCGATCAGCAGTGTCTCGATCACGAGAATCTTTGCCACCTGTGTTTTTCCCATACCAAGCGTTAAGTAGATACCAAATTCCTTCTTCCTTCGTTTCATCAGGAAGGCACTTGCGTACACGACGAGAAAGCCAAGTACGATCGATACGAACACACTGACGACAGACATCGCCTCGTTCATAAGCCCGATGATTTCTTCCGTATTTGACGATACCTTCAGCATAACTGTCTGGCTTCCAAGTGCATTAAATACATAGAAGATTGCTACTCCTAAGATCAATGTTGCAAAATAAATCAGATAATTCTGCATACTTTTCCGGATATTCCGGGTGGATAATTTAAAGAGCATCATTCAAACTCCCCCCTAACACTGTCACAACCTCAATAATGCGGTTGAAAAATTGTTTCCGGGTATCATCCCCTCTGCGGATCTCATTGAATATCTTGCCATCCTTGATGAAGATTACGCGCGATGCATAGCTTGCTGTAAATGCATCGTGTGTAACCATCAGGATCGTTGCGGCAAGCCCTTCATTCATCTCCTTCATGCTTTCCAACAGATAGCGGGAGGATTTGGAATCAAGAGCACCGGTTGGCTCATCGGCTAAGATCAGCTTCGGATTCGTAATCAGGGCTCTGGCTGCCGCCACACGCTGCTTCTGTCCACCACTCATCTGATAGCTGTATTTGTTCAGAACTTCCTCGATGCCAAGCCGCTTCGCAACCTCTTGGATCCGGCTGTCAATCTCCTTCGGTTTTACATTCTGGATGGAGAGAGCCAGTGCAATATTCTCATATCCGGTCAGCGTATCCAGCAGATTAAAATCCTGGAAGATAAATCCCAGCTCTTCCCGGCGGAACTTATTTAATTCATTTCCCCGGATGGTTGTGATGTCCTTATCCCCGACATAGATATGTCCGGCTGTCACACGGTCGATCGTGGAAATACAGTTTAAGAGCGTTGTCTTTCCAGAGCCGCTGGCTCCCATAATTCCGACAAACTCGCCTTTCTCTACAGAGAAAGAAATCTTATCTACCGCCTTTGTCAGATTCGCTTTGTTGCCATAGTATTTTTCTACATTGTCAAGCTTTAATATCTCATTCATAGATAGTCTCCCTTCGTTTGCTGACATTCTGATTGCGGGCAGGCATGTTGTGCATCTGCTGCTTTGCGGTCTCTGGATTCCAGCTGTTATTTTGCCTGCTCATGCACGCAGACATACTGTGTTCCTTCCACATCAGCGTTTTCCATGATTCTCATACCTTAATGGTTCTCCGGTTTCCACATGAATTGTGCAAACCATCTCCCGCATCAACTGTACTCAGTATATATGGTTTTTCAGCCGCCATCCATCGGTCTAGATTACATGTTTCTTACGATTTTGTAATATAATGGTTGTATTATATATTGATTTGGTGCAGATGCCTATGCAAGAGAGTCGACTTTGGAGCAATCCTTATGATTATCTGATTTTACTCCATGTCACGCTTCATGTAATTCTTCCAGCTTGGAGTATTTCCCTGATTTCTGCTGTTTTACTCCAACCCACTTGCTTCCTGTGACTGCTCCATTGGGGGGATTCCCCATATTTCAGGTTTTTGCCCCAATCTGCTTGCTTCCTGTGACTGCTCCATTGGGGGGGATTCCCCATATTTCAGGTTTTTGCCCCAATTCAAAAAAAGGAGGCATCCCTGCCTCCAAAATAGCATGTCCCATCGAGCTAGTTTCTTGCTGATGCATACTCCACACTGTCTTCCTCCCAGTGTTTGTAGTCCGGATTGTTTCTTTTGTCTTTCAACCCATAAGCTTCCGATAGCCAGTTTCCCACATATGCACTCACCTTCTTCGCGCCGTCAAAGTTCAGATGGTCGCCTCCGTCCTTCGTATCGGACGCCCAGTCGATGCCCAGCGCATCATTCAGATTCAGATCTTCATAAATAACCGCGTTTTCCTGCGCCCAGTCGGACACACTGTTGTGCTTGGCATACGTCCAGTTCTTCGGGGAAGGGGAACTGACTAAGACAAGCTTTGCACCATGACTCTCGCAATATTCCTTCATCAAAAGCAGATATTTCTCTGCGTCCGCATCCATAGATTTACGTTCCTCGCTCGCATGCATATAGGCTCCACCCTCATACGGCTTGACCGTGCTTCGCTTGATAAACCCACGGTTCTTCTCATTTTTTTTCTTCGTTAAGGAATTTGTACTTACGAACGCATCCTTCCAGCGGGAATGATTCTTAAAAATCTCCACATGATCGGACAGACGGTCTAAGACATAATCTTTCGAATCACCCTTAGATTTCACGCTTCGGAACAGACAGTTCGTCTCCAACACAACGACCTCCGGCGTCTGCGTCTCAAATGCCGCCTGTAAAATCGCATACGAGTCGCACATACGCTGTGCCGATGTCCCGCAGATAAATGAGGTGTAGCCATGCTCTGCGAACATCTGCAGAGGATTGAAGCTCGAATAACATTCACTATCACCTAAGAACACTACGTCAATCGTATCCTTCACTTCATTTTTCACTTCCGCATCTTTCGTGCGCACGGCTGTTGTATCATAGATGTCAGCGTTACTCTTCCGACACAGGAATCGTCCTGCCAGAATCAGTACCACACAAAGTCCCGCTAGAAACCCGACGCTGCCCGCTGCCATCTTGAGAGTTGTTTTCCATTTTCCACTTTCTTTTTTCATAAACATTCCTCTTTCGTAAATCACATACAATTACGCTATCCATGCAATCCATAATATTTCAAATTACCAAACATCGAATGTCATCTTCCACGTAATTATTCATCCCTCTATCAGTACGCCGCGTAGATCATATCCACGATCGTGTATCCACTGCCATAGGCACCAAATACAACAACCAGAAGTACAACTGCATACCAGAAGCTCCAACGGACTGGCAGCTTGCAATCCGCTACCTTTCTTCGAATTGAAATGCCCTTTTCATGGATGATGTCCACCACAAATACGAGCAGGATACTGACAACTGCCAGAATGAGATCCGGCACATCCACACCGAAATTCGTCTCCGCAAGTGCTGTGATATGGAAGTCTGTCACGATTCCGCGCAACATCCGAAATCCGGTTGCAACCGTATCAGCACGGAAGAACATCTCGCCAATATTCACGATCACAAATAGCTTCAGGAACTGGAAGATCCGAAATCCGATGCATTCTGTATCAAGCTTGAATCGCTCCACCAGCTTCCTGCATGGTTCCTCGGTCAGATTCTCGATCACAATGAGCATAAAATAATACATGCCATAAAAGATATAATTCATATGTGGTCCATGCCAGATGCCGTTTGACAGCCAGACAAAGAATAACGCAATCGTCGGTGCCACGAATTTGCTGACCGAAAATCCAGCTTTCTTCTTGATCTTCTTCGCCAGATTCTTCACTGGCTTGGCAAGTGAGATCGGATAGAATACATAATCCTTCAACCATGCGCCAAGCGTGATATGCCATCTCCGCCAGAAATCACCCGCATTCTTCGCGAAGAACGGCTGACGGAAATTCTCAGGCAATGGTACACCGAAGATCTCGCCACTTCCCATGATGATATCCATACATCCGGAAAACTCCATATATAGCTGCATCGTGTATGCCAGCACCCCAACGAGGATTGCCGCACCATCGAAATTGTTGTAGTTGCTGAACACCTTTGCCACAAGCGGTGCCAGCCGGTCTGCAATCACCATCTTCTTGAACAGCCCCCAGATGATACGCTGGTAACCAAAGACCAGATTCTCAAACTGAATACTGTTCCCACCATACAGAGCATCTGCTGTCTCGGAAAACCGGCTGATCGGACCTTCCATGATCTGCGGGAAGAAGCTCAAATAAAGTGCCACCTTTATTGGATTCTTACAGGACTCCTGTGTGCCTCGATAGACGTCCGTCATATAGGAAATTGCCTGCAGGCTATAATAGGAAATACCGATTGGTGCTGCAAGTGTCACCCCAAATACGCGGAGGTATTTGAGTGTCACAAGCGCCCCTAAGATCAAAACAATTCCAAGTGCCAGCACACCACGCTTTTTCCGCGTCAGTGCTTTTCCGTGAAGATCACTGTGCCGAACCGGAATCGCCGCCAGCCATCTGCCGGTTCCATATGTCACAAGCGTCGCCAGAAGCAGCCAGACAAGAAGCTTACCGCTTATCATACAGAAAAATGTATAATCGGCTGCAAGCAGTACCACAAACCGGAACCGTGCCGGACATAACTGGTACAATGCGATCACGACTGGCAAAAATATTAAACTGTATGTAAGCAGATGGTAAGCCATATGATTCATCCTTTCCTACACTAGTCTTCCTTGAGTCTGCAAATCATCTCCCACAAGCTCTTTGCTGAATTGAAGTTCGCAGGGATCAGCTCTGCCGGTGATACCTCTACATCAAAGGTATCCTCGATCTCTGATACAAGTGATAAAATCGCAAAGGAATCTAAGATATGATCGTCAATCAACGTTGTGCAGTTCTCAAAATCCTCACCCGGTGCAATTCCTTCCAAAATCTCCAATAATTCTTCCATGTTACAAATCCTCCTAATCTTTATTATAAATCCATGAATTCTCATGTATTGTTACCAATGATTCCACATGTGTTTTGTATTATGTTGTTGCAGACACATGAAACAGATACGTCTCCATCTGGTCGCGCAGCTTCTCGATCTTCCCGTCTGTCTTGCAGATCAGAACCTGCGGAAGCTCCCGGCTTAGAAACATCGCCATGCCCTCGGTCGCTGCATATGCGCCACATCGTTTGAAACAGATCACATCGCCTTTTTGCGGATCATGCAGGGCAACATCCCGCGCCAGCACATCATTGACTGTACAGAGCGATCCGCACAAATGAAACAGTTCCTCGTCACCGTCTTTTTCTGCCAAGACTTCGATCTCCGGCTGCTTCATTCCCATCATCCAGCCATAGTAGTTGATCTGGTGGATTCCGCCATCTAAGATCAGGAATCCCGGCTGTGCCGTCCGCTTGACATCCATCACACGCGTCAGGTAATAGCCGCTCATGGAGACGAGGAACCGTCCAAGCTCGATCGTCTTTTTGCCGTAGGCACATGTCCGAAGCTTTTCGGCAAGTGCCTGTATCTGCGGTTCCGGCTCGCTTTCCCTCTGATCCTTCTCGCTGTCATTTATGAAATAAGACACCTTCATGCCTGCTCCATATTCAAGCTCATTCAGCACGGTTCCGGTCTCTTCTTCAAACGTCTTTGCAAATGCGGTTAAGGTATCAAGTTCCTTCTCCAGCTTGCTCTGCCGCTTCTGTGTCCCTGCATAATAATGGACGCCCGCCAGTGTCAGATACGGGCTTTCCTGTATCTCCTTTGCCAGCCGGAGGAACGTCTCCGCATCAACGCCGAATTGATTGCCACTCGAAAGCCGGATCAGTACCGAAAGCGGCATCTGATTTTTCTCTGCAAGTGTCCGCAGGATCTTCGCATGCTCTTCCGATTCGATCGTATAGATCCCAGCACCCTTGCTGTAAGACAGGATGCGTTTCATGGATTCGTAAGTCTTGTTTACCCCGGATACCACGATCTTCTCCGGTGCAATCTGTTCCTGTATGCAGATCTCATATTCGCCCGGCGAGCAGACCTCCAGCCGATCAACCAGATCTGCCACATATGGGATCAGAAATGGATTTGCTTTTACGGCAAAGCAAAGTCCGGTGTCCTCCGGCAGCAAGCTGCGAAGCAACCGTATTCGCGCTTCCACTTCCCGCACATCGAAGATGTAGGTCGGCGTTCCATATGTCGCCGCAACCGTTCTTAACGCCTCTGTATTCATGCAAACGCTCCTTCCCTGTACTGTGCCTCCAAAAGCTTCTTGTCCGTCTTGCCATTTTTGTTGAGTGGCAGCATGTCCACCTTGCAAAATACATTTGGCACCATGTAATCCGGCACCTTTTTCTTCATCGCAGTAATCAGATATTTCTTATCGTCAATTCCGATATAGCAGGCAACGACTTTGTTCTTCTCGCGGTCATAAAAGCACGCGGCACCTTCGATCTCCGGGATCACCGCCAGTGCATGTTCAATCTCTTCTAACTCGATGCGGTGTCCCATATGCTTGATCTGAAAATCTTTCCGTCCCGCGAAATAAAGCAGCCCATCTTCGCCGTAGCTTGCCAGATCTCCCGTCCGATAGATTGTCTCCGGGTAATCGGTCTGTAACGGATTTGCCACAAATGCCTTCACCGTTGCCGCTGCATTTCTGTAATATCCAAGCGCAAGCGTCGTACCTGCCACGCAAAGCTCTCCGGTCTTGCCAATGCTTCCCGGTTCGATCAGATGATTTTCCTCATCGAGCAGAAAGACGCGTTCATTTGGAAATGGAATTCCGATCGGAAGTTTTTCGTCCTCGCCGTATGTCCGGTCTAAAATATGATAGGTACAGTTGCAGGTGATCTCCGTCGGTCCGTAGAGATTCACAAACATCGCATCCGGGTAGTAGCTCTGCCATGCATGAAGCTGCCGGATCGGCATTGCCTCGCCGCTGAACAAAATCTTGTTGATATCTGCTGGTACCTTATGTTTCAGTCCATGCAGCCGGTTCAACAGGCAGAGTGCCGACACCGCCCAGATCAGCGTCGTGACATGGTTCTCATCGAGCATGTCCACAACGGAGTTTGGGAACATGAAATACGCTTTCGGAATCACAACTAAGGTTGCGCCCATCTTCATCGCACTGTAAATATCCTTCACTGATACATCGAAATCAAACGGCGCCTGATTGCCGATCACATCGGCTTCCGTGATATCAAAGATCTCTGTAAACTGATCGATAAATTCAATCACCGACCGATGTGCCACAAGCACCCCCTTCGGGGTTCCGGTCGAGCCGGAAGTAAAATTACAGTAAAGTGGATCGGTGTCAATCATAGATTCCCGGATCTGTTGTAACTGATTTTCATCGGAACCTGTACATTCACTATCCATCCCCTGTGTCAGCGTTTCCATCCGAACCACATTCTCTGTGTAGCCACACGCGGTAAGCTTCTCCGACGCATCACTTCCATCCACGATCACATCCGGCTGTAACACCGAGAGCATCGACTGGATGCGTGCCTCCGGGAACGAAGGATCAACCAGTGTGTAGAAGCAGCCCGCATAGACGATTCCAAAAAAGACTGCCAGTGTATCCGCACTCTTATCGGCAAATACGCAGACCGGATGGCGCGGTGTTGTCTGCTTTGCCAGACAGACACCAATGCATTTCGCTTTGTTCTGTAATTGTTCATATGTATAGGAACATGCCGTATCCTTCACTGCAATTTTGTCCGGATACATCTTTGCACTTTGTTCCAGATATTCTAATACATTTTTCATAATGTCCTCCATGCGTGCAGGTTCATCCGCCGCATTTCTTTGTTCTGTTACATAGTATAGCAACTTAAATATTAAGATAAAACCAAGCAATCGTTTAAGATTTCTTTAAGGTTGTGGAAGCAGTTTTTCAAATTCTTCCGCCTGCTTGTTCCACGCCTCGTACCGTACATCATCCCGGCGATCCGGCAACGTATAATGCGTCTGCATATACCGCTGCAGATATGCCGTAGCTTTCTGACAACCGGTATAGTTTAAATGATCGCCACCATCGAGGGTATCCAGATTCCAGTCGATTCCAAGCTCCTCGGTATTTAGATTCAGATCGAGGTATGGAACTGCAAGCGCATCTGCAAGTGCCTGCACCTCATTGTGCCGCTGCATCGTATGATTGACCGGGGAAGGGGCTGTCACAAACAACAGCTTCGTTCCATGTGCATCACACAAACGCTTGATCTTATCCAGATAATACCTTGTGATAAAAGTCACCGGTGTTCTATCGTCGGTTGCATGCATGTAGCCACCACCCGTATACGGCGTCACTGCCGCACGCAATTCAAATCCATTGAAAATCGTCGTCTGCAATTTCGGATCGGCTGGTTCCATCTTCCAGAAACGGTGATATTTGAGGATTGGGAACATCTGCCGTGCAAACTCCTGCGCGGATTTCGCCGCATCCTTTATCACACTCGCATCTCCTCTGGAGAAAAACTCATTCGTCTCTAAGATCAAAACCTTGGGAGACTGCCGCTTGAGAATCTTCTTCAGCGAAAAATAACTTTCCCCGATCCATTGACCGGACTGTCCGCCGATATACGATGCAATGCCTGCCTCCTTCCACAACTGATACGTCGATACCAACGTATAGCTTTCGCTGTCACCGAGGATTGCCACATCAACCATTTCCTCTGGTTCCGACAGCAGATGCAGCAGATACCGTTCCCGCTCGGAAACCGAATCCTGCAAGCCTAGCCGGATTGGATCACACAGCTTTCCGGCTCCTATTAAAAGCAGAACGACAACGACTGCAAATGAAATTACCCGGAGCCAGATTCTATGTCTGCCGGTTTTCGTATTCGCAATTTCCGTATTAACAGATTTTTTCTTTTTTATTTTTTTGTTCTCAGAAGCCTGCATAGATCAGATCCACCTCCTGATATCCCGGTCCATACGCACCGAATATAAGTACAACAAAGATGAGCGCAAGATACACGAGCCAGCGCACTGGCAACCGCTTCTGTAAGATCACACCGCGCACATCAATCTGCTGCTCACGGAAATGATTTACTACGCCGACAATCAACAGAGAGACTAAAATAATTCCGATCTCCACTCTGCCAAGTCCAAGTGTAAGCAACGTACCATCCCAAAGCTTCTGTATCGAAAAATCATGGAACAGCGACCGGAACATGTGCATGCCAATGCCAAGTGTATCCGCCCGGAAAAACAGTTCACCGGTGAAAATGATTACCCATGTTTTCAAGATCCGAAGGACATTCCACCATGCCGCGTCTTCTGCGATTTTCCATGCCGCGCAAAGCTTCTTCACCGCTGGTTCTAACATCAGCTCAATCATAATTACGACGAAGTAATACATGCCGTAGAACAGGTAGCTCCAGTTCGCACCATGCCACAGTCCGTTGCACACCCACACCGGGAATAATGCGATTGCCGACGCAACCATCAGCTTTATGTATTTGCTTGTATGTTTCTTCGCAAACCGGTTCCATTTTCTGGTAAGCTTCGACATGGAAACCGGATAGAAGATATACGTCTTGAACCATCTGCCAAGCGAGATATGCCATCTCCGCCAAAACTCAGATGCATTCTTCGATACGAACGGCTGCGCGAAATTCTCCGGCAATGTCACGCCAAAACATTCCGCACTTCCGATCACGATATCCATGCAGCCAGAAAATTCCATATAAAGCTGCACTGTATAGGACACTGCCGCAACGACGATCATCACGCCGTGGTAGGACGCATACCCATCAAACAGCGTCTGCACAACGACATACAGGCGGTCTGCGATTACGACCTTCTTCAACAGTCCCCAGCCAATCCGCATATAGCCGCGGATAAGGTTTTCACTCCGGATATCCTCGCCCTTCGCAAGCGTCTCTGCAGTATCGCTGTACATACAGATCGGACCTTCCATGATGATTGGAAAGAAGCTTAAAAAGAGTGCAAGCTTCGCAATGTTTTTCTCCGGTTCAATCTTCTTCCAATACACATCCACCATGTAACCGATCGCAGAAAGCGTGTAAAACGAGATGCCAAGTGGTAGCAGGAACCGCTGCACCGGAAACCGGAATCCAAAGTTCATCGTCCCGAAAAGTGCATTCAGATTCTCCGCAAAAAATCCGCTGTACTTCATCACAAGCAGCATGCCAAGTAACAGCCAGACACCCACGATCAGAATCGTTTTTCTGCGTTTTTTCTCACCAGTCGCAACCAGCCGTCCTGTCAGATAGGTGATTGTAGTTGCGCCAAGCAAATATACAATTAATCTGTGGCTGAATAAAAAATAGAAACAATAACTAAAAAAGAGCAGCACACCAAAGCGCACCTGCTTTGGTGCAAGCTGATATCCGATGAGAACCACCGGTAAAAATACTAAAAAATACATGGATTCATGATAAGCCATGTTCCAAATCCTCGCCACAGTACCAGACTGTGCCTTTCTTCTATATTAGCATCTCAGGCATCTATCCTGCCTGCATCATACATTCTCTCATGCTTTCTATCCATCGTAGTTCATGACAATAACCTTACATTTTTGTAAGGTTATAAATTACTCTTTCGTCAAGAAAGTCTCTTTGCCGAAGGCGATCTCCACCTCGGTGTATTCCCCGTACACGGACGCAATCGTAATCGCATGTCCGAGCTTATTACAAAGCTGTTTACATATATACAAACCCATTCCAGTAGAAGCATTTCCTTTGCGTCCATTCTCCCCAGTAAAGGTCTTGTCAAATACCCGGTCGATATCCTGTTCCGGAATCCCGATACCATTATCGCGGATCTTTAGAACAGTCTTATCTGCCATCTCCTCTACCGCAAAAGAAATACACGGCTGTTTTGCAGCATCCCGGTATTTGATACTGTTGTTCACGATCTGCCCAAGCATAAATGTGAGCCACTTGGAATCCGTGACAACCGAATGGGCTGTATCGTTTTTCTCGATTCGTATTTTATTTCCAATCAACAGATCCTTCTGCTGCTGCAGTACTTTATTGATCGTCACATCCAGATCACACGCGGTAAGCAGATAATCCTTTTCTGCCGCATCTGCACGCGCATAAAATAAAATCTGCTCCACAAAGCTGTTAATCCGTGCAAGCTGTGCCTTCTGCTTCTTCAAATCCTGACTGCCGTTATAATTCATCAGGTTTAAAGCGGCAATTGGAATCTTGATCTCGTGAATCCAAAGCTCCAGATATTCCTTAAAATCCCGCAGCGAATCTTCTGTTTCGTTCAGCTTGTCCCGCATGGATTTCCCGGTGTCATACAGAACATCCATCCAGATCTTACCTTCCTCGAAATCCGGCTGTACCGTCATCTCCGTGATCAGGTATTTCTGGTCAAGCCCTTCTAAGATTCCCAGCAATTCCCGATAAAAATGCCTGCGCTTGCGATAGTCCGCCAGACACACGCACAATGCCGTCACAAAAATGATGCCCTCCATCACCCAGATGAAATCCATCCGCGCCTTGCAGGCAAATCCTAACAGCCTTAATACGGCCATGATAAACACTGTCGCTGCAACAAAGCTGATTCTGTCTTTTAGATAACTTCGAACTGTCATGCCAGAATGTACCCCTGTCCTCGTTTTGTCCGGATTATATCCTCCACGCCGAGATCAGCAAGCTTCTTTCTGACACGGTTCATATTGACCGTCAGCGTGTTATCATCGACAAATGCCTCCGAATCCCACAGATAACTGATCAGTTCATCGCGCGTCACGATCGTATTCTGATGCTTCAGCAGATAGGATAAAATACCCGCTTCATTTTTCGTAAGCTCCACGCTGTTATCCCCGACCGTCAGAACTCCACGTGCCGTGTCAAGCGTCATATTTTTATAGGTAAGTCCCTTGTCTGCGTCCATCTTTCCAAGCCGCTTGAATACTGCCTCGATATGTAGCAGCAAAATGGAAGGATTGTATGGCTTCGCAATAAAATCATCCGCACCGAAGCTCATCGAGATCACTTCGTCCATCTCTGTGTTTTTGCTTGTCACCATAATGACCGGAATATCCGATGTCTTGCGCAGTTCCCGCAACACACTCTGTCCATCTACTTCTGGAAGGTTAATATCCAGCAAAACCATATCTGCCTGCGAAGCAAGAATCTGTCCAGCTACATCGGTGAATTCTTCGACGCACTGCGCATCATACTGATTCGAAATCAGCAGATACTGCAATTCCTGCGCCAGCGCCATATCATCTTCCACAATTAAAATCCGTTTCATCTCATACTCCTCGTTCGGTGGTTTCATACATCTGCCAACTTACCTGATCCCGCCTGATCGGTTTGATGCACCCACTAACGCACCAGTCCTGCTACTGTGCCAGACGAAGCATCTCGTCGAGCGGTTTCTTCGCCTGCTCACACATTTCCTCTGGAAGGATCACTTCATCCTTCAGATCTTCGAGCTTCTCAAGTACTTTGTCCAGACTGACCTTCTTCATGTTCGGGCAGAACTGTCTGTGTCCGACAGAGAAGAATTTCTTGTCCGGGTTCTTCTGCATCAACTCATAGAACACACCCATCTCGGTGCAGATCAGGAACTTCTTGCTGTCCGATGCGGTTGCGTAATCAATGATCTGGGACGTACTTCCGATGAAGTCCGCCAGTGCCAGCGTGTCACTTGTACACTCCGGATGTGCCAGAACAAGTGCGTCCGGATGCAGTTCCTTTGCCTTCTTCACATCTTCACTGTGAATACTCTTATGTACATGGCAGAATCCATCGTTGAAGATAAAATGCTTCTCCGGTACCTGCTCCGCTATAAAATGTGCCAGATTGTAATCCGGAATAAAATAGATGTCCTTGTTCGGCAATGCCTTGACGATCTTCAGTGCATTGGATGATGTCACGCAGACATCGGAATGTGCCTTTAATTCTGCTGTTGAATTTACATAGCAGACAACTGCCACATCCGGATATTCCTTCCGCACTTCCTCGATCTTCTCCACTTCCGCCATATGTGCCATCGGGCAATCCGCTCCATCATCTGCCATATAGACATGCTTCTTCGCATTCAGAAGCTTCGCACTCTCACCCATAAAGGAGACACCGCAAAACAAAATATTCTGTTGTTCCACTGTCGTTGCAACCTTCGCCAGATAGTACGAATCGCCGACATAATCTGCGATTTCCTGCACTTCACCATCCACATAATAATGCGCTAAGATCACAACATCTTTTTCTTTCTGTAACTCCTTGATTCTCGCTTTCGTTTGTTCGTTCATGGGAAAACTCCTTTTCTATTTTAAATCATGGTTGTATCCAAATTGTATCTTTTTTATTAAACTCCGCTTTTGTTTAAGACTTTTTTAAATCGTATCGAAATCATCCTTCGTAAACCGGTGATAGGTAATTCCAAACTGATCGTCTGTCACACAGTACAGATAAGGCTCCACATCCTTATCCGCAAAAGAGAGCACCGTTCCGAGATCCTCCTCATCGTCCTCCTCACAGACCGTCGTGCCATGTGCTTTCGCAAATGCCTGAAAATACGCCCGTACCTGCTGCATATCCTGCGTCTTAAGCACCTTCAGAAATCCCTCTAAAAATTCCGAAACAGGAATCTCACGGTTAATATAATCACAGCCCTCCGGACTGACAAACACGCAGAACCGATCTGCTTTCTCGGTCACTGTCACGTGTCCAAGTTCTGGTACACTTTTCTCGAAATATGCCTCTGCCTCCTGACAGATCTTCTCGGAATTCTCCTCCACTGGAAGCTTCAGATATCCGCACATCGACACCTTCGGATAATAGAGGCGCACGCCTGCATCATCCGTGCCGATCTTCGTCTGCCATTCCTTCACTGTATCAATCACATGCTTCTCTAATGTCATTGTTTCTGCCTCCTGTTCCATCACATGCATACCAATTACACGAGTTACTATATTTTATTTTGCCTACGCCCGTATTTATGTTGTCGGTTCTTCTGCCGTCCGCGGTATGTCCTTCACCAGATCCTTCACAACCTCACCGGCAATGATCAGACCTGCCACCGATGGAACAAATGCGACACTGCCCGGAATATCTCTCCGCTCGGTGCATTTGTGTTTCGCACCCGGCGGACATACACAGCGCGTCCGGCAGCTGATCGACATATCCTCGATCGGACGAATCGACTGTTCCTCCGAATACACAACCTTTAATTTCTTCACTCCGCGCTTCTTAAGTTCCCGCCGCATGACCTTCGCAAGCGGACAGACCTTCGTCTTATAGATATCTGCCACCTTGAACTGACTGCCATCTAATTTATTGCCGGCGCCCATACTGCTGATGATCGGAATGTGTTTCTCCTGTGCTTTCATCACGAGAGAGATTTTTGCAGTTACCGTATCCACTGCATCAACCATGTAGTCATAGTCTTCATACGGAAACTCATCGGCATTTTCCGGCAGGAAGAAACATTTGTGCACACGTACATCCGCTTTCGGATTGATATCCAAGATCCGTTCCTTCATAACGTCCGTTTTATATTTTCCGATTGTCTTATAGGTCGCAATAATCTGACGGTTCAGATTCGTCAGACACACCTTATCATCATCGATCAGATCAAAGGCTCCAACGCCGCTTCGTGCCAGCGCCTCACAGACATAACCACCTACACCACCGATTCCGAATACGGCGACACGGGAATTCTGTAATTTCTCCATCGCTTCTTTTCCAAGCAGCAGCTCAGTTCTTGAAAATTGTGTCAGCATCTTTTTACTCCTGTCCTGTTCCCCTTGTCTATAATTTTCGTTCTATAATATTTTATACATATTTATTTTCGCCCCTAAGTATACTTCAATCCCTGTAAAATAGCAATGTATCTTGCCATGTTTTCCTTGCATAATTACAAATAATTTACATCCATCTTCCTCTTGACATAAGTCCGAAATCAGACTATACTAAGTATGTTTTCGGACTTACTTGAGTACGAAATCAGACATATTTTGTCGAATTGTGAGAGGAGCCTCTATGAAAGAAAAACACGAAGAAGAACAACCATATATGAGTGACAAGCTGGTTGCATTCAACCACATCTACAAAGAATATAACATCATCTACCACGACGCAGCGATGCGGCTTGGTCTCTCGAACAGCGAGTTCGACACCCTGTACGCAATCTGCGAGCTGGGGGATGGCTGTAAGCAAAGTGACATCTGCCGCACAACCTTCATCCCGAAGCAGACCGTCAACTCAGCGATCCGGTCATTACAGAAGAAGGAATATCTGACACTCGCGTCCGGAAAGGGACGGAGCATGCACATCTATCTGACCGAACAGGGATTGCAGCTCGTGCGCCGTACGATCTTCCCGATGGTAGAGATTGAGAACGAAGCATTCCCAAAACTGACAGAAAAAGAATACAAAACGATTCTGCATTTCCACGCACAGTATCTCGCAGCCCTGCGCGAAGGAATCCAGAAGCTATAACAAAATTGGAGGAATTACAACATGAAGATACAATTATCCGAACATTTTACTTATAAGAAGCTGCTGCGCTTCGTCCTGCCGTCCATCATCATGATGATCTTCACTTCCATCTACGGTATCGTCGATGGGCTGTTCGTATCGAACTATGTCGGCAAGACAGCATTCGCTGCAGTCAATCTGGTTATGCCTCTCATGATGGGTGTGTCCGCACTCGGCTTCATGGTCGGTACCGGTGGTAGCGCGATCGTGGCAAAGACACTCGGCGAAGGCGAACATAAGAAAGCAAACGAATATTTCTCGCTGCTTGTCTATGTGACTTTCATCGGCGGTGTCATCTTCAGTCTCTGCGGAATGCTGTTAGTCCGTCCGGTTGCATCCTTGCTTGGTGCAGAAGGCGCACTGCTGGATAATTGCGTGCTATATGGAAGAATCTGTTTTATCTCCATGCCAGCCTTTATGCTGCAAAACGTATTCCAGAGCTTCTTCGTTACCGCAGAGAAACCGAAGCTGGGACTTGGCGTTATCATCATCGCTGGTGTGACAAATATGGTGTTAGATTATCTGTTTATCGCAGTCTTGGGATGGGGATTGCCGGGCGCTGCGATTGCGACGGTAACTGGAGAATGCATCGGTGGATTCTTCCCGATCTTCTATTTTGCACGGAAGAATTCCAGTCTGCTGAAACTTGGAAAGACAAAATTTGACGGAGCGGTGTTATTGAAGACATGTACAAACGGTTCTTCGGAGCTTATGACAAACCTCTCTTCCTCTCTCGTGAACTCGCTCTACAACCTGCAGCTTATGAAATATGCAGGCGAAAATGGTGTGGCTGCCTACGGCGCGATCATGTATGTAAACTTCATATTCATATCGATCTTCCTTGGATATTCGGTCGGCAGTGCACCGATTGTCAGCTACCACTACGGTGCCGGGAACCGGGATGAGCTTAAGAATATGTTCAAAAAAAGTACCAGTCTGATTGCCATCTGGGGTATCCTGCTTGTCCTGCTGGCACATGTGATTGCAGGACCTCTGACGAAAATCTTCGTTGGATATGATGCAGAACTGTTTGCACTAACCAAACACGGATTCCTGATCTATTCGTTTACCTACCTGATCAACGGATTTAACATTTATGGTTCGTCCTTCTTCACGGCGTTAAACAATGGCTTGATTTCTGCGTTGATTTCATTCCTGCGGACACTTGTGTTCCAGTTATCCGCCGTCATGCTGCTGCCACTAATCCTCGGATTAGACGGTATCTGGGGCGCGATCATTGTAGCGGAAGCAATCACCTTGTGCATGACGCTCTTCTTCGTGTTCTCACAGCGGAAGAAATATGGGTATCTGTAGTTAACACAGAAGCCGGTAAGAAACTATATGAAATAGTCTCTTACCGGCTTCTTATATTCGTACTAAATTATATTATTCTACGAAGAAATCTACGCAGCCTCCGCGAATATATCATCCACCTTCTCGTAGATTGCTTCCGCGAGCTTCGCGTGCCCTTCCTCATTCAGATGCTCCTGATCGGTGTCACTCGGTGCAGCCACATCGGATGCATCTAAGAAATACAGATGTTCATTTCTCGCGATTTCCGCATAGACATCGGCAAGCCCCTTCGATACATCGACCGACTCTCTGGAAAACTCCGGATCATAAGATTTCTCCCAGACCTTCTCGCCCAGATGGATCGGTGACACAAGCAGAATCTTGCTGTCCGGTGCAAAGCTTCGGATCTTCGCGATTACCGTCTCCACACCCTTTCCAATCAACTGTGGTGTCGTCTTGTATGCGGTCTTGCAATCATTGGTTCCAAGCATCAGGATGATAAGATCCGATGCCCCGTGTGTCTCCAGCACAGCATTGACAAATTTTGCGCCATTTCGATGGTCTCGGAACGGATCATCGAAGATGGTCGTCCGTCCGCACAGCCCTTCCTCAATCACACGGTACTGCTGAAGTCCAAGCTTCTCATTCAAACGGCTTGTCCAACGGATCCCCCATGGATACCGTGCGTTTTCCTTCGGTACTAATCCATATGTATTCGAATCTCCATAACATAAAATCTGTCTCATCGTTCTCACCTCGATCAATTTCTTTCATGCCCCTATTATATAGCTATAAGGCAATTCTGAAAAATACAAGGTTTTTATATCCGACTATAAGTGTATGTTATATCAGATTTTGATTTACAAACTGAAATCCTTTTCTGCTACAATTCCCGCTCGTTTTTCATAAGCGCAACACTCACGGTAATCATATGAACAGTCACGAAAATTCCAACGATCGATACAAGCAGCGTTGGCAAAAGACCGATTGCCTGATTGAAATTCGACAGGATCATTGCAAACGACTGTCCATAGAAACAAAGCGCAAACACCTGTCCGAATTGTAAGTTCAAATGAAACTGATGATTCATGCTGTTCACAAGGATAGAAAAGAGCAGCGCAACCACTGCGTATTTTACAAAATAACTGAGCATCGTTCCAAGCAGTGTCACGAAAAGTACCGCGTAGATCGACGGAATCATCGCAACAAGACTGTCATTGTTAAACCCATCCTGCAAATAATCAGACAGATAATATACCCCGTAATCTGTCACCTTGGAACCTAGTACCATGCTAATCCGCACGGTCTTGCTTCCAACCGCAAGAAACATGCCCTGTTTTTTGAGGCTTTCGTTCTGCACCGTCTCCTGTGACGTATCCACTAAGAAATTCGCGGCGTTGATATGCATATCAAAATTATTGGACACCGAAAGCGTATCGTCCGTATAATTTACTTCTCCAAGACTCTGTGTGAAAAGCTTCTCAAATCCGCCAAATCCAAAGATGATCGAAGCCGTCGGAACGACGTAGCTGACAATCGACAAGACAAGCATCATAACGATCACATACGCAACAAATCGCCTGCGCGGTAACTCTATCATATCTTTATATTTGGATGGCTTAAACCAGCCATACACGATCTGTTCCGAAAATGTCATCTTCTTACTCCTTTATTACATATCCCTGTTTTGGGATCTTCACAGTCAATATCGTACCCTTATCCGGTTTTGTGCGCACTTCAATCAAAGCACCCACCGACGATTTCAACTGCTTTTGCAGTCCCCGGAAATCCTGCTTTGCCCGGAATTTCTTTACTGGTGAAACACCATTTCCATTGTCAACGATCTGGATTGCGAAACAGTCCAGCCGCTCATAGCTTCGCACAACAACCTTTCCATCCTGCTTCGTTTCCACAGCCGCCTCGACTGCATTTTCCACAAGCGGTTCAATCGTATTGTATGGTACCTTGAACTCTGTCACCTTGTCTTCCACAAGCACCTCAAGTCCCGGATGAATCCGTTTCTGCATGCCGAGATATGCCCGGATATACGAAAGCTCTGTATCGAAAGAAACAAGCCCCTGCTTATAAACTGCATCCATATTGTGCTGCATAAACATCGAGGTATCGTAAATCAGGCGGCTGTTCGACTGATCATGTGTCTTCAAATCTGTAATCGCAGTATTTAACGCCCGATAAATCAGTGCGGTATTGATCGTGCGCACCGCCTGCGACTTCTCATGTCCGACACTGCTCAGCGCTGCATCACGCTCCGCATTCATCTCCTGAATCACCGTTTTCTCGATAGAAATCATCAACAGCACCGCAAATACAAACAATCCGATCTGCAGGACAACGCCCTGATAACTCTTGTAAAACCGGAAGAAATGCAGGATGAATTCCACCAGACACGATCCGGTCAGTATCACATTCGCCCAAAAATTGCTGTAAATGCTCTTATCTGCATATGTGTCTGCCGCTAAATACATAATCAGACATAGCAACAGCAAGCCAACCATGATCAGAATCTTCGTGAAGAACATATAGCTTGCAAAATCGCAGACACCCACTAACTGGAATACGATTCCAGTCAGGAAATTCACCGCATAAACATAAATCAAAATCTCAAAGATCTTCGCATAGCGCCGCTTCATCGCGAAGCTTCGCAGATACATAAAATATAACAGCGGCATCAAAAGCAGGAAAATCTGGCTCGCCATGTACGTTGCAAACTGATTCTTCGTCAGCAGCTGCATCATCGTATTTCCAAAAAAAATCCAAGCTGCCGCAAAGACAATAAACCCAAATCCATACGCTGCCTTCTGCTTGTTGATGTTTTCATTTGTCATAAATAACAGTGACACGCCAAGCAGGATCGTAAGCACTAAGATCATCAGTGACACAACAAATGGAATACCATTTCTCCGTATGAGCCACGATACAATATCTCCACGCGAACCATAATAAATCCCCGGTATTCTGCCACTGTATCTGCCATATGCCGAGGCAAGCTGGATCGTTACTGTCTCCCCGGCTCTCGCGTCAATATCTACCACGTGATATCCGGGCACAGCATTTTTCGTCATCTTGTTATCTGCCAGCACACCGCTTTCATAGACACGACGATCACCGATGGAAACGATCACGTTCTGAAACTCTGTGTAAAAACAGATCGCGCTGTCCTCGCCGACATCCTCCGGCATCTGATGTGTGATCGTGATGATCTCGCCTTTTTTCGCCTTGAGCTTCGTCGGCAGATCTATGATCTGTTCATCCGATTCGCCCTGCCGGTACAACACCCATGTATCATCAAGCTTCTTTGGCGTGCGGAAGGAAATCTTCTGATTGCCACCGTCCGATACGACAAATGCAAAAAAGAGCATCATCCCTATCCCGACCGCTACGGCAATGATCGTCAATATATTCAGTTGTCGAAAACGCCGTTCATTCATCGCTTACTCTATCATCCCAAAATGCCGCATGGCTTTCTCGATGCCGTCCTGTTCTACCGTATCCGTACGGTACGAAGCAGCCTCAGCCACTTCCTCTGTGCAGACGCCCATCGCAATACTGTTTTGTACATATCGTAACATATCGAGGTCGTTATTGCTATCCCCAAACGCATAAATGCGTTCAAGCGGAATATCATATTTCTCCATCAAAAACCGGATACCCGTCGCCTTGGAAAATCCGTGTGGCACAACCTCTAAGAAATTGCCCTCACGCTGAATACAGGTAAAATCTTCAGACATATAATCAATAAATTCCTGCAGCTTCGGGTTGCCTTCCTCATACCAGCAGGCAAACTTGTCAAAGCAAAATTCCGGATCTTCAATGTTATCAATCATATGGCGCCCCATGGATTTGAAATAGTGCAGAATCTCCTGATACCCGGCGTCCTCGCCAGCCAGTGCGCTATCATAACCGGTATGATCCGTGTGTTCAAAGATTGCCATCATGTGACATTCCCGGCACTTATACGCGATCTCGCGGCAGCGTTCCTGCGGGATACGGTGATGCAGCATCACTTCTCCCTCAGACACAATATATGTTCCGCAACCGCAGACATATCCATCAAAACCGACTTCGCGGATGAAATCATCCACATTTTCCATGACGCGCCCGGTGTTGATGTAGACGAGGTGTCCTCGCTCCCTTGCCTCGCGCAGCGCACGCTTCGCACTCTCCGGAAATGTCCGCTTGCCATCGGTTGTGATCAATGTCCCATCAATATCAAAAAACAACATACAACGTTCTTTTTTCATATTCGTCTATCCTTACTTAAAACTAAACTTCTGGTGTATCGCAGGTAATTAGATCTGCTTCATGAGGTTGATCATCTCAATAGCTGAAAGGGCACAATCGTATCCCTTGTTTCCAGCCTTTGTACCTGCACGCTCGATTGCCTGCTCGATGTTCTCGGTTGTAACGACACCGAACAATACCGGAATCTCTGTCTCCAGTGATACGGAAGCTACGCCCTTGGATACTTCGTTACATACGTAATCATAGTGGCTTGTTGCTCCACGGATAACGGCGCCAAGACAGATTACCGCGTCATACTTTCCAGACTTTGCCATCTTCTTTGCGACAACTGGGATTTCAAATGCACCTGGTACCCATGCGACTGTGACGTCCTCTTCCTTCACGTCATGACGGATCAGACCGTCCATCGCACCACCGACTAATTTGGATACGATAAATTCGTTAAATCTTGCTGCTACGATTCCGATTTTTGCGCCGTCTGCGACTAATTTTCCTTCTAATTTGTTCATTTTCTTTCTCTCCTTATTTTTATTCTTATGCCACATCTCTACATTCTTTCTATCGATGTTCTCCTATGTATGTTCCATGCAGACGCACTCTCGCTCACTTCCACACGCAGCAGACACTAAACTCGCAGCACCACCATTTTTCGATGGCGGCACTGCTTGTTAAGTGCTGGCGTGTTCCAATGGTCTGCATTGGAATCATACATAGAAGAACATCGCAATACACATTTTCCTTTTAGGATGTGGCTATAAACATTCTCATATTTGTACGGAGAGGCGGCATTCACCACCTTTTATGTGTTTGGTATACCGTCTTTCCTGAAATTTATCCTTGTTAGTTTTTTATATATCAATGTCATCAATCTACGTTATCGAGAATATGTCCCATCTTTTCTTTCTTTGTCTTTAAATAGAACATATCGTATTTGCTTGGCTCCATCTCGATTGGCACACGCTCGACGATTTCAAGGTTGTAGCCGGAAAGGCCGTATACCTTGAGTGGGTTGTTTGTGAGCAGGCGCATCTTGTGTACGCCGAGATCTACAAGGATCTGTGTACCGATCGTGTAGTCACGGGCATCCTCCGGGAAGCCGAGCTTCAAGTTCGCCTCGACCGTGTCAAGTCCCTGATCCTGCAACTGGTACGCGCGGATCTTGTTGATAAGTCCGATTCCACGGCCTTCCTGACGCAGGTAGAGAAGCACGCCTCTGCCCTCCTTGGCAATCTGCTTCATTGCTGCATCATACTGCTGTCCGCAGTCGCAGCGTGCAGAACCAAGTGCATCGCCGGTCAGACACTCGGAATGTACACGGCAAAGAACTGGTTCGCCATCGGTGATGTCACCCTTTACGAGTGCGACATGGTGCTCGCCGTTTAATTTATTTACATATCCGTAAATCATGAACTCGCCGTAACGTGTCGGCATCTTTGCCTTTGCCACGCACTCGACAAATACTTCATGCTCCTTACGATACTGGATCAGTTTCTCTACAGTAGAGATCTTCAGATCATGCTGCTTTGCAAACTGCTCCAAGTCATCGCGTCTTGCCATCATACCATCGTCGCGCATGATCTCACAGCAAAGACCAACCGGTTTCAATCCTGCAATCTTCATCAGATCTACCGTTGCCTCGGTGTGTCCCTGACGCTCGATCACGCCACCTGGTCTTGCCTCGAGTGGGAACATATGTCCCGGTCTGCGAAAATCTTCTGGCTTCGCATCGTCCTCCACAAACTTGCGTGCTGTAATCCCTCGCTCATAGGCTGAGATACCAGTTGTCGTACTCACATGATCGACCGATACGGAAAATGCGGTGCAGTGATTGTCTGTATTTGTAATACACATCTGTGGCAGATGTAGCTTGTCTGTATATTCCGGTGCCATTGGCATACAGATCAGACCTTTGGCATAGCTTGCCATAAAGTTCACGTTCTCTGTTGTTGCAAATTCTGCGGCACAGATGACATCGCCCTCATTCTCGCGATTTTCATCGTCCATGATCACAACACATTTTCCTTTTTTGAGGTCCTCTACAACCTCTTCAATGCTGTTTAATTCCATGTTGTTCCTCCATTTTATGAATTGTTTATCATTGTCTGTTCATAACTCTATTATGTGTAATTATCGCTAATTTCTCTATAAGAATCCATGCTCTGCAAGAAATCCCATATCAACCTTCGAGCTTTGTTTCTTATTATCCGGCTCTTTGAAATGAAGCAGATGCTCCACGTATTTTCCGATCACATCGTTTTCCAGATTCACAATATCGCCTACCTTCTTCGTAAGCAGCGTCGTCTCCTGACCGGTGTGCGGAATGATTGATACCTGAAACCGGTCGGTGCTGACCGTCGCGACCGTCAGGCTAATGCCGTCAATCGCGATCGAACCTTTCTCGATGATGTATTTCATAATCTGTGGTGTCGTCTCAACTGTCACCCAGACTGCATTTTCTTCCCGCTCCATATTTGCGATCGTTCCAGTGCCATCGATATGTCCGGATACGATATGCCCACCGAAGCGTCCACCTGCCGCCATCGCACGTTCCAGATTGACTTTACTTCCGGTATGCAGTGTGCCAAGCGATGTCCGCCGCATCGTCTCCGCCATGACATCCGCCGTAAATGTATTGCCCGAAATCGAAGTTGCCGTCAGACAGATGCCATTGACCGCGATACTGTCTCCAACCTTCGCATCCTGCAAGACATATGGTGCCTCAATCGTAAGGCTTTCCGATTTCGATGCTTTCCGCGTGGCAAGAAGCGTTCCAACCTCTTCTATGATTCCTGTAAACATATTTCCCGCTTCTCCTTTCGATATCGAAGTAAGATGTCGTCTCCGACCTGCTCCATCCGGTCAAATGCAAACCGGTACGCACCATTTGGATCCGGTACGCCTTTGCCTTCCACCGGGGTTTTCGCTTCCGCACCACCTATGATCTTCGGTGCGATATATACCTGCACCTCCTGTACAATATCCTGTGCGAGTGCCTGCTCATTTAACGTGCCGCCGCCTTCTAACAGGATGCCGTCGATATCCTGTGCACCAAGCTGCACCATCAGATCATACAGATCAATGCGTCCATCTTTTTCCTTGCACTGTAGTATCTGCACATTTGCCCGCTGCAATTCCTTTGCCTTGTCCGATGCACCATCGAGTGTTGCCACGATCGTCGGCACATCCACCGCCGTCTGTACTAACTGGCAGTCCAGTGGGATTCGCAGATGACTATCGCAGACAATCCGGACTGGATTCCTTCCTCCTTCAATCCGGCAGGTCAACGCCGGATCATCCTGTAAGACCGTATTACAGCCCACCATGATTCCTTTCAGCCAGCTCCGTGTCTCCTGCACATGCTGTCTTGCCGCTTCCCCGGTGATCCACTGGCTCTTTCCGGTGTACGCTGCGATCTTGCCGTCCATTGACATCGCATATTTCATAACCACATACGGTAACTTTGTCGTTATATAATGGAAGAATACCGGATTGATCGCATCGCAGGCATCCTTCATCACGCCGGTTTCCACCTCGACGCCATGCTCCCGCAGAAACGCAATGCCTTTTCCAGCCACCTTGTCGTTTGGATCATCACTTCCAACATAGACTTTTTTTATGCCGTGTTCCACGATGGCAAGCGTACATGGGGGCTGTTTGCCATAATGACAGCATGGCTCCAGCGTTACATACATTTCCGCGCCTGTTGCATCCTCGGTAAGACTTGCAAATGCTGCCCGTTCTGCATGCAGATCCCCATATCTTGCATGATACCCCTGTCCGATGATCCGGTCGTCCTTCACGATCACCGCACCGACAAGCGGATTCGGATTGACCGCGCCGGTTCCTTTTTTCGCAAGCTCGATCGCAAGCTCCATATATTCCTGTTTGTATGCCACTTTATCACCTTCTTTGTTCTATTCACCCAAAAATTAAGCCCCGATCACATATCATTATGTCCCGGGGCTTATCCGCATCGAAATCAAATGGCTGTCATCGTGCATCACGCACTGCCATTTTTCTCCTGCAACTCTATCCTTACTCTCTCATCCAGACTATACTGTCGGCTTTGGAATCTCACCAAATCATGCATCACTGCGCGCGGGCTATACCGCCGGTGGGGAATCACACCCCGCCCCGAGTAAATATTTATTTACTTTTTGACACAACTGTACTTTAGCACCATCGTTTTTGTCTGTCAAGTCCTGTCTCAGACCTCGATCTGTGACAATACCTCACCGATCTTGCCATTGATCACAATATCCGCATAGGAATCACGCGGTGTCGATGCCATATTGATGACAACCAGATATTTCCCATGGAAATAATCGATCAGTCCTGCCGCCGGATATACGGCTAACGATGTACCACCGATGATCAGCATATCTGCCTTCGCGATATGGTTGATCGAGCGTGTCAGGATACTCTGGTCAAGTCCTTCCTCGTACAGAACAACGTCCGGTTTGATAATTGCACCACATTCGTCGCACGTTGGAATGCCTTTTGATTCTACGATATACGAAAGGGGGAAAAACTTCTTGCATTTCGTACAGTAATTCCGGTGTACGGAGCCGTGCAGCTCTAACACTTCTTTGCTGCCTGCCGCCTGATGCAGTCCATCGATATTCTGTGTGATGACTGCTTTCAGCTTTCCAGCCTGTTCTAACTCTGCAAGCTTCTTGTGTGCGGCGTTCGGCTGTGCCTGTGGGAACAGCATCTTGTCCTTGTAGAACTCATAAAATTCTTCTGTCCTCTGCATATAAAAGCTGTGGCTGACAATCGTCTCCGGTGGATATTTGTACTTCTGGTTATACAGACCGTCTGTGCTTCGGAAATCCGGAATTCCGCTCTCTGTCGACACACCTGCACCGCCAAAGAATACAATCGAATTACACTGTGCAACTGCTTCCTTGAACTGTTCTATCTTTCCCTGTTCCACATTCTCACGCTTCTTTCTTCTCTTCCATACTCCGTCTGGAGGATCAATCACCCTTTATTTACTCTCTTCATTTGTGACATTGACACTGACCGTACCACTCATCGTATACGTCACACCGTCAATCTCCTTCAAAGTTACAGTCACATTTCCATGATTGCCAACCGGAAGTCCGGAACAGTCAATCGTTGGAACAACATCATCCAACGTCAGCTTCGATACCACATCTGCAAATCCAGATGCCGTGATCGTAAAGTTATTGATCGTCACCTCATACTGATAGCCATCCACCTGCTTGTCAAGCACAAAGCTGTTTTCTGTCACAGTCAGCTTCTTATCTTCCAGCTTCGTAATCGAGATATTCACGGTAATCTCTGGTGGGATATCTACCACTGAAACTCCATCCGGCAGATAATCACGAATATCTACATCCGTCTGGTAATCTTCGGTCATTCCACTCACGGACACATCATCCACATCTACGGTTTCTATCTTGGCAAGCGCATCCGCCGGTCCAACCAGTTCCACGCTCTGTGGCTGATATACCACGCCTTCCACACCATAGCCATCGCCCGGTGTTCCACGCAAGTTCACCTCAATCGGCACGGACTTGGTTGCATAGATTTCAACGCCTACCTTTGCCGATGCAACGTCCAGGGTAATCTTATCATTTGTAATTTCTTCTCCGTACGCATCATAGATATGAAGCTCCGACTCTGTTTCGAAGCTGGAATATTTCTTGTCTACATCGACCGATGCCCGGATCTCTGTAATCTTCTCGACCGCGCTCTTCGGTCCTTCAACCTTTACGATATTCGGCGTAGAACTCGTTCCACTTACCGCATATCCGTTTTTTGTACTTCCAGTTGTGACCACCTTGATTGGAAATTGCTGTGTCACCTTCTCTTCCAGATTGAGTTTCATCGTATTATCCACGCAAGTAATATTGATCTCACTCTGAACCGTGTTGCTTTTTGCCTCCACAGATATTGATACGGTATTGGTAATCGACATCGTGGACAAATCCGCAATTGCCGTAAAATCATCTTTATCAAGTGTACCGACCACAGATCGTCTGCCCTTGACTATGATATCCACAGTATCTCCACTCACTACATCGTACACCTGATCCAGTTCATCAAGCACATCGCCATTGATCTGAGTGACCGGAATATTGGATATCTGCCGTGTCGTCTGGTAGTCGGAAATATTTGCCACCGCAAGCCAGGCAACAATCGCGAGCAAAACTGCCGAAATCTTGTATCCGATATGTCCAAGCTCTTTCTTATTTTTTCCCATTCTTTTTGCCCCCTTTCCGCAGTCTCGCACGTCTGTGCTCCGGAATAACCGGCTGTAAAGAGGTCAATTTCTTTCGAAGTTCAATTGCGTCCAGATTCCGATACAGGGTTCCACCATACGCGATAGAGATTTCTCCGGTTTCCTCGGATACCACGATCGTCATACTGTCAGACACTTCACTGATACCAACCGCCGCACGGTGTCTCGTTCCAAGTGCTTTGTTCAGATCAATACGATCCGTAAGCGGCAGATAACAGGTTGCTGCAAGTACACGGTTATCCCGTATGATTACCGCACCATCATGCAATGGGGTATTGTGCTCAAATATATTGATCAGAAGCTGCCTTGTCAAAGCCGCATCGATCAGAATACCTGTATTCTCGTATTCTCCAAGTGCAACATCCTGCTCGATAACAATCAGCGCACCGGTCTTTACCTTACCCATATCAATCGAAGCTGCAACGAGCTCATCGATCGTATGATTGTTGACGCGTTCCAGATGCAGGTTCTTATCATCCCTCGCCAGAACATCTGTAAAGATCTTCTTTCGTCCCAGTTCTTCCAGTGCACGCCGAAGCTCTGGCTGGAACAGAATGATCACCGCGATAATACCGACACTGATCGTGTTACGGAATATCCACAGGATCGTATTCAAACGAAAAAGGGTTGCCAGTCCGACAAAGATAAACAACACAACAATTCCTTTGAACAAGGTCCATGCACGCGTCTTTTTAAACCAGATCATGACATGGTAAATTACATACGACAGAATAATGATCTCAATAATGTCCGTCACATGGATCTTCGGTATGTAAAACCAATCAAAATATACACTTAATGCTGTGAGTAACTTTTTCAAACTAACACCCCTTAACCATCGCTAGTCTTATCGATTTATCTGTCCGTTGTTTCGGTTTTGCTGTGGGCGTGGCTGTCTTGCCTGACCATTTGCGCCCTGCTGCGGACGTGGCTGTCTTGCCTGACCATTTGTGCCCTGCTGCGGACGTGGCTGTCTTGCCTGACCATTTGTGCCCTGCTGCGGACGTGGTTTCTTCACCTGTTCCGCAACTTCTTCCTCCGTCATGGTTTTTACACGTTTTTTCTGTGCATTTTCCACCTTCGGAATCGCCTTTACATAATAATAGTAATCATCATCTTCAAACTGCACGGATTCCTTGTGCGAGTAATCAATCACACTCTTACACATCTGTACAATCACGCCAAGCACACCCCCGAGAATCGCGCCGAGTACCAGACTGCCCGCCGGAACGCTGACGTCAACCAACATGCCGCATACCATAAATACCAGAATCGTAAATACGCTTCCAACACCGATCGCGACATACCATGCATAGTCAAAATTCAACTGATGAATGAGTGCCGTCACCATAACGATAACCACAAATGCAATGATTGCAAGCAGCATTGCCTTGTCCTTCATCATACCATTTACAATATAGGAGTATCCCTGAAAATCCGCATCCTCACCAAGAAGGATGGTTGCTCTTGCCTCTTTCGCATACTGTGCAAAATAATAAATTACCACACCAAAGGCGGCTGGAACCGCTCCAGAAAATCCTGCAAAGATTGCTACCATAACAGGCGCCGCAAATGGAATCTTCAGCATATATAAGATTGGCACCAATGCCAGTACATATCCCGTGTTCTGGAACATCCGAATATAGGAGCAATACATCACAAGGAATAACAACAGGCACAAAACGCCTACGTCCATCGATACCGAGAAGCAATGAACGGCAACGACAACACCAGCCAGAAATACAACAACCGGTCCTGTCACAAGTGCACAGATCACAGACAATAAAAATGTGATAACACCTCTATGTAAAAACTCACTATATCCAAACAGAGAATTTATACAGGAAAATACAATAAACGAGAAGATAAACCGAAGAATCGGAGTGGTTACCTCATCATATTTTCTCAAAAAATCACGTATGGAATTTCTCACTGCTATCAATCCAGTCATTCGTTTTCTCCCCTTCCTGCACCGTTCGGTGTATTTGTATTATAGACATGATCTTCCCGGTACATACCTTGCTGTTCCTGTCTGATCCGCTCCAGCTGTTCGCGCTCTAACTGCGCGCGGCGTGCGCGGATTCTGCGTCGTTCTTCTTCCATCTCTCGCTGTCTTTGCGCTTCTTCCTGCTGCTTCTCTGAAATACGCTCATTCCGACGCTTTACATTCTCGATAATCTCCTGATTCTTGCGTTCCTGCTGTGCCTGCAGCTGCCGCTGTACCATCTCCGAACGGCTGACATTGGCACGGGATGCCTGCTGTGGCGCATGCGCTCTGGCTGCAGAGACATCATCGGTCGTACGCTTTGTATCGTCTACCATGCGTCGCTGCATCTCCGGCGGATCGTCCGCATGGATCAGTTCTTTCAGGTTAATATTGTACTGTACCAGTCCATTTCTTGCTTTCTTATACCGATAATTATACAGGACAAATGCAAACAGAAAATAGATTGCACAGATGATTACATAGCCACCCAGCATCTTATATACGACTGCAAAATAATCCAGATCATTCAATTTCTCTAAGATACTGTCAAATGTCATGAATATGTATCCTGCAATGACACACCAGTATAGTACTGTCACTGCCACCCATGTTTTTAACACATTATAACGGACATAATCACTTCTATAATATTTACTCACAACCAAGCTTTTGTTCTTCTCATGTTTCTCAAATATCGCAAGCTTCGTCATAAGGATGGTTTTCTTCTCGTCAACCATATCCATACCTCTCAAACCTTTATTCGGCAAAGCCGTTCTTTCTTATCATATCGCATCTTGCCTTTAAAATCAATCTTTGATTCCCTGTACTATTTGAAAATACGGTGAATTTTTAATGCGTAGCATACTTTTTCAAACCATTTATCATATAGCTCAAAAACATCCTGCAGGATTTCCATACCGGATACCCTGCCAGCCGGTAGGTACGATATGTCATCCGTGCCGATTTCAGCTTGTTCCTTGACTTTCCATGCGCGGATAAACGATACTCCAGCAACGGTTCATCGATGCCAACCGCATATGGATATGCCCGCAGCATCTGAAGCCAAGTCAGATAATCCTCATGCACCTCGCTGTGCTGCATCGGATATTTCAGCAGAATCTCCCTTGGTGCAACCACGGAAGAACAGTTGATCACATTCGTTTTCTCCAGCTCTGCAAGTGTGATTTTCTCCGGGGTATGCATGATCGTCTGTGTCAGGCTTCCGTCCGGCGTCATCAGCACACGGGCGGTATTGCAAAGACAGGCTCCCGTCTGTTCCAGAAGCTCCACCTGCTTTTTCAGTTTTCCCGGTGCAAACCGGTCATCCGCATCTAAAAATGCAATATATTTTCCGTCTGCCTCCTGCACGCCCCGGTTTCTTGACACCGCGACTCCACTATTTTCTGCATTCTGCAGCACCCGGATGGAAATATCTGCCGTCTGTGCCGCGTGCACATCGAGCCACGCCTGCACACATGCCACGGAATCATCCGTTGAGCAGTCATCCACCAGTATCACCTCGTGCACATATTCCTGTGCCACCGCGGAGGCAAGTGCCTCGCATATATACTGTCTTGCGTTGTAACATGGAATGATCACTGAAACCATATTTACTCTCCAAACATCATTTTCATAATCCGCTCGGTCGCGTGTCCGTCGCAGGCACTCATAAATTTCTGCCGGAATTCCTGTACCTTTTTCTTATCAAACCGCTCATCCACATGCTGGATATACTCAATCATCTCTTCAGTCGTCGTGTGGATCGGTCCCGGGACAAAGTCCTTATAATCATAATAAAATCCACGCCAGTCATAATAGTTATCCAGATCAAATGCAAAGAAGATCATCGGCTTTTCAAACAGCGAATACTCAAATACAAGCGACGAATAATCTGAGATACAGATGTCTGCCACAAACAATAATTCCTCGATGCTCATATCATCCGTCAGATCAAAGGCAAAATCCTCGTATCCTTCCGGAATCGCAGTCCGTTTCTTCACAAATGGATGTAATTTAAACAAGAGTATATAGTCCTTGCCCAGCGCATCACCAAATGCCGCAATATCCAGCTTATTTGGTGTCTTTGCTTTTGCAACCCTGCCACGGAACGTCGGTGCATACAAAATCACCTTCTTACCCTTTGCCTGTGGCACTACCGAAAGCAGTTTTTCCTGTGCTGCCTTTTTTGCTTCTTCATCATAGAAGATATCCGAACGGGAAATACCGGTTGGCACAACCACGCCCTTTTTATCCTGCAGCGACATTGCCTCCTCATACGCCCAGACAACCTCTGGGGAGCTGACTGTCACATAGGTGTAATTTCCATGATATGGGTATTTCTCCAATGTCTTTCTGTCATCACCAAAGATCAGTTCTGCGGTACTCATACCGAACTTTTTAAACGCACCACAGCCATGCCAGAGCTGCGTAACGATCGTCTCCTTGCGCATTGGAAGTGCCGCGATGACATCCGAAGACTCATTTAAAAAGATATATTTTGCATCTGCGATATCTGTGATCATCGCCTCACAGGCATGCTGATAATCCTTCCGCTTTGAGAATCCGCTGCGCAGGAAATGTGTATGAATCTCGTATTTGTGTTCCTCCTGCACCTTCTTGTACATCAGGGAAAAACTGTCACTGATCTTGCTCTCCCGCACCTCGATAAAGACAACCTTCTTCTCGTTGACCGGTCTTGCCGCATATTTATTATAAAGCTTCGGATAATGCTTTCGCAGCATCTCATAACGGTACATCCTGCGGATCTGCTTTCTGCACGCACGGTACACTTTCCGCAGTGCCCGGTATGGAATCGTCTTCTGAATCGTCTTAAATACAATCGTCTTCTTGAATTTTTTAAACAAGCTTTTCAACATCGTTTCTCTTTGTCTCCTCATGTAAAATATATCGAATCAATCGTTTCGTTGCATTTCCATCACAACAGCTCATATACTGCTCCCGGAACGCATGACGTTTCTCTGCATACACATCCTTCCCCAATGTGCCGGCAACCGCATCCGCGAGCTGTTCTCCCTCTGTCACAATCGCACCCGGCATATCTTCATAGGAAAGATACCATCCACGGTCTGTGCCATAGGTTTCGAGATCCGGCGCAAAAAACAGCAGCGGTCGGTCAAGCAGCAAATATTCAAATAAAACAGATGAATAATCGGTAATCAGCAGATCCGCCGAAAAAAGCAGTTCCCCCGTCGTAAGCGGCTGAGACTCTCCCCGTTTCAGCATATGCGGATGCAGACTTTTTATCACCAGATAATCGGGATTTTTCGCAAGCTCATCGATCCATGCCTCCCCGATTGTCCGCTCACCCTTGCTTTGCTGTCCGGCATTGCCCCGGAAGGTCGGTGCCCAGACAATCACGGTTCTTCCGTTCTTCGCACCATAGGTTTGTTCAAATTTCTCCTGCATTGCAGCTTTATAAGCTTCATCAAAATAACAATCCGTATAGCTGCTTCCGTACGCCCGCACCGTCTTCGGATGCTTCATCCGCATCGCCGAGGTAAAAAACGGACGGCAGTAAGGACTGCTCACCGTGACAAGATCATAGTTCTTATAGACATTTCCCTTATAAAACTGCGGGATATCATCCTTTGCATCATAGCCAAACCGCTTGAATGCACCACAGCCATGCCACAGCTGGATCACGGTTGTACCTTTGCGCTTATGGCAAGACGAAACCGGAAGAAAATTATCCTGCAGGATCACAAACTCTGCCTGTGCATACAACTTCATAAATGCAAGCATCCGCCGCATACCTGCCTGCGCAGACATCGCCTGCAGATCGAAGAAATCATCCACTACCGTCAATCCTTCCTGCAAGAGCAGTGCATCGTGCAGCCGCTGCATCGACGGCGGGCATGCTGTCTTATGTTCATCCGCGAACACAACAAGCCCCCTTGTCACAGGCTTTCTGCAGCAAATAAAATAGTAGATTGGAAACAGCACATGCTGTGCGATCATTTTTATAATCTGTTTGATATAAAAACCCATATTATTCAATCATCTCTTCATAGACAGGAGCTATCTCATCGATATCTCCAAATGCTTTCATTTCCCCATGCTCCAGGATCATGGCCTTGTTGCAGATACGTTTCACCTGGTCCAGATTATGCGATACAAAAAGCACCGTCACACCGGTATCCATCATATCGACCAGCTTCTTCTCGCTCTTCTTACGGAATTTCGCATCTCCAACCGACAGCACTTCATCCAGGATCAGAATGTCCGGACGCACCACGGTCGCAATCGAGAATCCAAGTCTCGCCTTCATACCAGAGGAATAGTTCTTCAGCGGCACATCTATAAACTTGCCAAGCTCGGAGAACTCCACGATCTCATCGAATTTTTCTTCCATGAATTTGCGCGAATGTCCAAGCACCGCTCCATAGAGGAAAATATTTTCCGCCCCGGTATACTGCATGTCGAAGCCGGCACCAAGCTCAATCATCGGTGCAAGCACCCCTTGTTTCTCAATCGTTCCCTCTGTCGGTTTGAATACACCTGCAATCACCTTCATCAAGGTTGATTTGCCCGCGCCATTTAACCCTAAGATTCCGACACGGTCACCCTGCTTGACCGAAAAAGTCACATCCTTTAATGCCCAGAACTCCGTGTATGCAATATCATGTTTGACAAGCTTGATAAAATATTCCTTCAGGCTGTCGACCTTTTCCTTATTCAGATGAAACTCCATGCCAACATGGGATAATGTAATTACGTCTTTTCTTGTCTCTTCGCTCACGATATCTCCTCCCATGCCTTACAGATGCAGGATAAACTGATCCTGCTTCTTATTGAATACTGCGATTCCGATCACAATGCAGACAAATGCAAAGGTGAAGGAATAAATCAGCATATGCGCACTCATCGCCCTGCCGAACACACAGTTACGGAAATTGTTGATAATGCAAAACAGCGGATTGAATTTCAAAATCCAGCTTACATTACTATTCAAAATCTTCTTTGGGTAATAGAAAATCGCACAGGTATACATAATCAGCATCAACGCAACGTTCCACAGATATTCCATATCCCGGAAATACACGCCGATCGTCGCAAGTATCATACCCGCACCAATGGACAACAGGAACAGATTGAGCAGCGGTACGATGGCAAGCAGTGTACGCCATGTCGGGAACACGCCCAATACCAGTGCAACAACTGCAAGCACCACAAGCGAAATCAGAAACAAGATGTAGTTAAAACAGATATTCGCAAGCGGATACAGATATTTCGGAACATACACCTTCTTGATCATCGCCTCATTCTGACGGATGGACTTTAAGGCAGACGTCGTTGACTGCGAAAACAGCGTATACATCAGCCGTCCGGTCAGGATATAGACCGGAAATGATTTCTCCTTGTGTCCAAGCAGCGTACCGAATACCAATGTCAATACGATCATCGTAAGCAATGGCTCGATCATCGACCAGACGATTCCGAGATACGATCGTCTGTATTTTAATTTGATTCCTTTTCTGACAAGCTCCGTAAATAAATTGTTATATTGACGAAACTCCTTGATTTTTGTTCCCATATTTTTCCTATTCCCTGTCTACATGATTTCCCGAAGCACCTGTACGGTGTGGGAAAGTCCGGTCTTCATATCGTATTGTGGCACAAAGCCAAGTTCTGTCCGAAGCTTTGTCGTGTCAAGTGTTGCCTTGGTCGCCTTCGAATAGCCTGCCTGCTCCGTTGCATCCGGTAAGTCAAACACGACCTGTTTATCTGCGAGATCCGCGAGCTGCTTTGCCACATCGCGAAGCTTCACATCCGAATCCTTCGAACAGATATTGTATGCCTCACCATCTTTGCCATCTAACATGACAGCAAGGATACCTGCGACACAGTCTGCCACATAGGCATACGAAAATTCCTGTGTTCCTTCGCTCTTTAACACGATATCTTCCTGCTTCACACTCTTTAAGATGAACTGGGACAGTGCTTTTGTATCACTCATCAGCATCGTCGGACCATACACACGGGACAAACGTGGGATTACAACATCCATCTCCATTTGCTTACGGTATGCCTGACACAATGCCTCTCCGGTACGTTTGCTCTCCGGATATCCGGCACGCATCGTGTTGCAGTCGATATAGCCAAGATAGTCCTCTGTGAATTTATCGGTATCTCCACGGTTTTCTCCGTAGATTTCAACCGAAGATAAAAATACAAAACGTTTACAATCCGCTTCCTTTGCATAGTCGAGCAGATACTGGGTTCCAAATACATTTGCGGTGATCGTTCCAATCGGATCACTCGCATAGGCAACCGGGTGAGTGTTGCTCGCCGCATGGATCACATAATCGATCTTCGCTGGCAAAGCCGGATTTCCGACTACCTTCTCATTGATATCCTGCTTAATAAAATGAAACTGTGGACAATCCGCATAGTCCGCGAAACGGGCACGCGCCTTCTCCTCATTTCTGCCTAATATATACACTTGCGTATTTGCCTGATAATGCTTGTCTGCGTACAAAAGCGCATCCACCAAGAAGCTGCCGATCATGCCGGTGCCTCCGGAGATCAGCACCGATGCGTCTGCAAGCTCCTGTACCTCGATCATGCTTGCAACGGCACACACATCCTGCATATAAAGTTCACTGTCATATAAATGCATCGTCGTCTCTCCTACTTTAACCATTTATCCTTCTCTGCGGTCAGATAGCCCTTGAAAATCTCCAGATCATCCTTCGTCGTAAGCTTGATGTTCTTGTCCGAGCCCTTCGCAAAATACAGGCGCTCGCCAAGCTCTACCATCATCGTATTCGTATAAGAAGAACCGTAGATACCGATTTCCTCTGCAAACGCTTTCTCATACGCCCACACAAGCTTATCAAACTTGTATGCCTGTGGTGTCGATACGCGGCGCAGTGTCTCACGTGGAATGTATTTCGTTGTAGATGCCTCATCGTCGATCACAAAGATCTGCTCATTGTAAGGAAGGGACGTAACACCATTTCCAAACTCATTACATTTCGCAATGACATCCTCGAGCACCTCATCGTCGACCAGAGGACGGATACCATCATGAATGATGATGTTATCATCTGCAGAGCAGACATCCTTCAAGTTGTAGACACCATTTCGGATAGATTCCTGTGCGCTGTTTCCACCAGAGATCACCCATTTTACCTTTGTAATATTGAACTGCTTGGCATACGCCCATAACACGTTATGCCATCCGTCGATACAGACAACCTCGATTGCATCGATCAGATCATTTCTCTGAAAACTCTCCAGCGTATAAATCAAAACCGGTTTGTCATATACGTTGATAAACTGCTTCGGGATATCCTGTCCCATTCTGTGTCCGGAGCCTCCGGCAATAATCACTGCTACATTCATGTGCGATACCTTTATCCTTTCTCGTTTTTATCCTTTAATGCGGTCTGCTGATTCTTATCCACGCCTTCCGAGCTTTCCTTTCGGAATACGATACGGAAGGTCAAAAGCAACAATTTCAAATCCAACCGATAGGAGTATTCCTGAATATATGTCAGATCCAGTTTCAATTTATCAATCGGTGTGGTGTTGTATTTCCCGTACACCTGTGCATATCCGGTCAATCCCGCCTTTACCTTCAGACGGAAATCAAAATCCGGTACCGACTCCTCGTATTTCTCGAAGATCTCCGGTCGCTCCGGTCTTGGACCAACCATCGACATATCGCCGACGAACACATTGAACAGCTGTGGCAGTTCGTCCAGATGGAGATTCCGCAGCACCTTTCCAACTGGTGTGATTCGGTCATCATCTTTCTTCGCAAGCTGCGCACCGTGCGCCTCCGCATCGATCCGCATGCTTCGGAACTTATAGATCATAAACTGCTTTCCGCCGCGTGTCAGCCGCACCTGCCGGTAAAAGACCGGTCCGTGGTCATATGCCTTAATCGCGATCGCAATGATCAGCATGATTGGGGACGCTACAATGATTCCAACCCCGGATATAAACAAATCCGTTGCACGCTTGAAGAAACGCTGATCTGCCTGCAAGCCGATATTTCTTGACAAAAATACCGGAGTATCTACCAGATGCATATCATCCGAACCTTTCATGATAATATCCGTGATCTTCGGAATGACATAGGTACGGATGGAATGCTTAAAGCAATATTTTAATATATTATTTCGGTCTTCTGATGGCAGATCATACAGCACGACGCCTTCGAAATCCAATACATCCTGCTGGATCTTCTCCATACCCTGCTGATAGTTTAATACCTCACAGATCTGATAACGATCACGTCTGGCATTGATCTTAAGAAGGAAATTCTCCGGCGGATAAATACCATAGATCACGATCAGCTTCCGCGGTGGGAAAAACAGCATGTAGATATGCTGGATCAAAATCACCCAGAGCGTCTCAAACACAATCTGTATGATTACCATTATGATAACCGGAAGCACGTTCATATAATCACGCGATACCATGCAGATGAAAATATACGCAACGGCTCCACCGATCACGATTGCAAGTCCATGTGACAGACACAGATCAAGCACGCGCATATAGCTTAATTTATATCCATTGAAGCTTTTGGTGATCAGAAACAGAAAGACGGCATACAACCCGATCACGACATAATTTCCCCGAAAGAATAACGGATTGTGATACTCTCCAAACCAGATCACGCCAAATGATACTGCCTCAAATACCCATATGATCAAATTCGCAAGCAAACTCAATGCTCTTCTTCGTTGTTCTTCTAAGTACATAGTTCCTCTTTTACAAATAAGCTGCGCTCATTTGTCTCTTTCCAAAAACACGACAGTCGCACCGGAGACATAAACTATGTTCCGATGCGACACCCCGCTTTTTATTTAAATTGCTGGATCGGTCGGGTCCCACGTCTGGCTGCCCGGTATCTTCTGCAATGCCGGCTTACCGAGTGGTCCTGGATCACTGGAATTATAGATCGTAATCTTTGTGCCTCTTGGACAATTATCAAATATCCACTTTGCGTCAATAACCTGTAACCGGACGCATCCATGCGATACACGTTTTCCGAGGTTGTTATAGCTGCTTGGAATCAGTGTGCGCGGATTCGTCTTATTATATAACACCGAATGGAATAAGAAATCACCCTGTATCTGAGAACAATACTGTCCCTGTACACCACCCATCAGTGCATTCCAACGCCATTTACCAGCCAGATAGAAGGTTCCAACCGGAGTGGCGTCACCCGGCGAACAGGTCATTGCCTTGATTGGCACGCCATCCTTATAGATCGTGATGCAGCTCTCCTGCTTGTTTACACGAATCTCATATGTATCCTTCGTAATCGCTGGTGGTTCAATATAAACATACGGCTTCGCCGTTGCCCCCGGTGCCTTTCCGCCCTTTTTGACGAGCTGGATCTGGATTGCCTCCATCCGTTTTCCACCATTGGTTGTACCTGCCATCTGTCCATTTTTCGCCCAGTCAAGCCAGCCGAGTGACTGACAATGGACACGATAATAAATATCGTAATATGCCGTGATATCGCCGGTCAGATGCATGCAGATGGCCTCGATCCGCTTCGACCGACCTGTCGTACCACTCACACCGTTGTTCGAAACATCCTTTGTCCAGCCAAGGGACTGCACATGGGTATTATAGACGATACCGCCTGTTACACCCTGTGTCTTCAAATCAATCTTGATCGCTTCGAGACGTTTACCCTTTCCAGTAGTACCCGCGATTGTTCCACCTGGCACTGTATTCATCCAGCCATAAGACTGTGCATGTACCTGATAATTTACTGTGGCAGCCGGCGTTACCGATGGTTTCTGGATCAGCTTGATTTCGATTGCTTCAAGACGTTTTCCCTGTCCAACTGTGCCAGCTGTATCGCCGCCTTTTGTCCATGAGCTCCAGCCATACGTCTGCATATGTACACGGTATAATACCTCATAGCGATTTGCAAGTTCACCCGTCAGTTCCATCCGGATTGCTTCCATACGCTTTGACTTCCCAACCGTTCCGGCATACTGTCCTTTATCTGCAAGACTTCTTGGGGATGCTCCATTCGTATCGGCATCCACCCAGTTCATCCAGCCATAAGTTTGCACATGTGCCTGATAGCGAAGTCCGCCTGCATAAGATGTCCCATTCTGTTTTAAAGAAATCGCAATCGCTTCGAGACGTTTCCCCTGCCCGGTCGTACCTGCCGTCTTACCATTCTGAACTGGATTCATCCAGCCGTAACTCTGTGCATGTACACTATATGATACTGTCGGCATCGCCTCCGCTGCCTGTGTGGTATTCGTTGGCAATACGATCACACTGAGCAGCATCACAAGCGATAATAAAAATGCTCCTATTTTTTTCATAATCCTGTACGCGTCCTTGAAAGCCCGCTTCTCCTTCACTTGATTTTTGTAAATCACATAATTGACATTTATTATATATAATTTTCCTGTTCTTGTCACGAACTTTCTATTACATTCTGTTTTACTGGATTGTTACACGAATCTCTGCAGCCTTTCCATCACGGATACGCTGTGCTGCTTCCCCGGATACAGTTGCTGCCTCACAGGACTCTATACTTCCATCAGCCGCCACAAGTTCGTACTTTGTAACTGCATACTGTCCCGGAATCAGATCCCGCTTGCTGCCACAGTCATATACAACCTTGATCTTGCCAAACAACATTGTCTCTACCTTGCCGTCGTCCTTCACAAGATATGCCGGGATTGCCGGTGCAAGCTTAAATGTAAGTGTACCATCCTGCATTGTAAATAACTTCTCGCCGTTCATCATAAGCTCCCACATCTGTAAGAACTCTGCAGTTGAACCACTCAGTCTTGCGACAAAGCCCTTTCCGTGGATCTTCTCATTGAAGTTTGCAGAGCTTACTAAGAAGGATGAATTCTCGAGCGGACTTCTGCCGTATGTCTCATAAGGCAGGAATGGAACGCCCATCTTCTTTAAGTCTGCGAAATACTCTTCATACAGTCCGGACTTCAACAGTTCCAGTAAATATTTGTACTCCATATGCAGCCAGATGGATTCGTTCTCCAGCCAGCCTGGGGAGAATGCACGCGCACGTCCAATCTCGTAAGAGCATTTTGTAAGTGGTGCATTTACCTTGTACATATCAAGCTTCTTGTCATACATATCTGAAGCCTTTACCTTCTCATAAAGTGCTTCCTTCGCCGCATGTGTCTGTGGCAGCTTCAGGTAACGAACCGGTCCCTCTAAGAACAACGGGATATCAACCACCTGCAGATTCTCCGGTGTGATCACGCCGTCCTTTTCTGTGTAATCCGACATGCTGTATGCCATATAAGCCGGTGCAATGCCATCTTTCATCGCACAACCAAGTTCAATTCCTTCCTCTACATATGCGATCATGAGGTCAAGAGTTGCAATAAGCGTTGCAGCCGGAATCATCTCTTCTTTTCCATCAATGCCAAATGCGGTCTTCTCACGATATGCTTCCTTTGCGATATTCACTGCATTCCATACTGCCAGACGGTCACCGCCCTTTGTATAATTCTTAAGTGCTGCATCTGTCTTTTCAATCAGCTCGGCAAGCTCTGCAGGAACGTCTACCGCACGGTCAAACTTCGCAAGCTCCTCACGCAGGAACAATAACATCCGCTGTAATTCGTATGTCTCGCAGACAGAAGAACCAAATAATCCCGGCAGACCATTTAACGCGTCATACCAGCCCGGCTTTCCACCTTCCATCTCGACACCGATGCCCTTCATATCGAGTGCATCGAACTTGAGTGTACTCATCAGCACAAGCTTCGTTGCAAGATTTGAAGTATAAACGTCACCCTTTCCATACGCTGTACGCGCCTTGTCAAATGTTACCTCTGCCTTCTTCTCCTCGTCGATCGAGTTGTACTGTCTGACACCCTTGTCTGTCTTGACATAACGCTTCACACGTGGAAGAACCGTTGCCTTTGACTCATAGTAGGTGTAATCCTTCTCATCAAAGAGCATCGTCTCTTCCTTCTCCGGATAGACAGACAGATATGCATCCACAAGATCGAGATTGTATGTCCAGTGGTCACTCCAGTAGCCCTCACCGAAATCTGCATTCAGATTCTCAACGCTGTGTTCCATCACTACGGCGAAGAACTTGTCTTCCTCAACGGTAAGTCCAACCTTCTTGTTGTAGATCTGCGCATATAATTTACCCGGTGTAAATGGTTTTGCAAACAAGTTTTTCAGAACATCCGCATTCTCAGTTACATAGGAGAGCACTTCTGCTTCTGCCTCCGGCTTTAATGAATATGTAATCTGCTTTACCTGCAATGGATTGTAGCCATCCAACTGCAGCAGATCGTAAAATACTTTGATATTGTAATCGCCGACGAAGTTCGCAAAATAGATGTCGCTTCGACGGTTCTGGTTTACATCACGGAAGTTTCCATTTCCCTGTGAATAATATTCCGGAAGCATGGAGAAGAAATTGTAATCACGCTCCACATCGCCGTGCTTTCTGGAATATACATAGAAGATATGTCCACCCGGAAGCTTCACCGGATATCCGCCACGCAGGACGTTGTCAATATAGGTCTGCTTGCAGTACGCATCGAAGACTGGATCTGCCGTTGTCGTTGCGATCGTGTCTGCAAGTTCATTGATGATCGCATCATTTTCTTCATGCTTTCTTGCAAAATATGCTGCATTCAAACCAGCATCTGCAAATGTATGGAACAGCTCCTTCGTGCCTGCCTGACCATATACAGAATAGATCGTGTAACTGTCTGTGATGTCCTCATGCGCACACGCAAACCCTGCCGGTACCTGATTCGCACACAGCTGATGCTCTGCCGCAAGTGCAAGTACCTCTGTCTGAAAGAATTTCACTGGCTTTGCCAGACTTGTATCGTAATCAAAGATCAGCTCCGGATCTGCGATGATCGGAAGTTTTTCGCCGTTCTTATTGACAGATACCATGAAGTTTCCTGCCTCTACCTCGGAAACTTCTGCCGCATCGGCAAGTGCGATACGCACACGGTAATATGGGAGCTTCTCGTTTACATCCTCGACCTGCATCCAAGCCTTTGTCGTCTGTGCCGTCTCCTTCATATCCTTTAATGCGATACCGTATGGAAGCAGTGCCGGCATACCATCTAACACTTCCACGTCCTTCTTCGCACCAGCGAGATTCGTGATCGTCACAGTACGGACCAGACCGCCGAGACGCTCGTTTGGCATTGTGTAGTACAGGACATTTACTTTGATGCCAAGTGCTTCGTTTGTCTCCTCGATTTCCAGCTCGTTCATACCGATGTACATCTTGTGTGGCATATCGTCGTCCACAAACGGCTCGTAGAATGTTCCGTCTACCTTCAGGAACGTGCGGAAGCCCATCGTCTTTGTAAACTGGTAGGACTGATGTGCCGGATAAAATTCCATGATGGAATGATCTTTGTTCTCTGAGCCGAAGCTGCAGATTGCCTGTCCACGGTTAACGTAGAAGTTCCAGAGCGGGGTTCCGTGGATACCGCTGATGCCTGGGAGGAAGCTTGCGAAACAGGACTGTTTGTTGTAGTTTTCGATTACAAAGCGGTTCTTATTGTCAAACATATTTTTCCCTTTCTAAATCGTACGGATAATTGTGGTTCTGTGTCTCAACGAATAATGAATATTACATTTCTACGCAGACGCGCTCTCGCTCACTTCCACACGCAGCAGACACTAAACTCCCTGTGTCTTCATTCTTCAGACACAGCTCGTTAAGTGCTGGCGTGTTCCAATGGTCTGCTTAAGAAACTGTAATATTCATTATTCGATATTCATGTTCCCACAATTATCCTGTATTATTTATAAATATCTGTTATCCTTGTATTCAGACGCTTGTTATTACTTTGCTGCGTTTGCCAATTCTACCAGCTGATTCTTGTCGAGTGGCAGGATTGGGGAGTTGTCGTCGCAAGTGTCGCGGTTTTCTACGATCACAACTTCGCCGTCTGTATCCATGATATGGTTGTGCCATGTACCTTTCTTGATGTTGTAGATCTTGTGTGGCTCCATGTGTACGGCTGTGATCCTACCCGGCTTGTCACCCTCACCTGCAAGGAACAATGTGCAATGTCCCTGTACCAGTACGAATACCTCATCCGTATACAAATGCTTCTGCATTGTCTTTACATTCTCGATCAGCAGGTCGTCACAGAACTTTAAGACTGCGACTCTCCAGCTTTCGTAATCCACAAGTGGTTTGTAGCCTTCCGGCTGAAAATCTATAATTTCAATTCCTTCCATAATTGGTTCCTCCTTAAGCAAGTGTTACTTCGATTGTGTGCTGTGCATCCTTGGAAAGTGCCTCGATATTTGCGCGCTTGATCACTGGTGTTCCGGCAAAGTCGTAAGCTGCGCCATCGATTGTGATTGCGCTCACCTTGTAATCAGCCGGCGCCTTCTTCTCTGCATTCTTCATAACGATCTTGACATTTCTGTCTGCAAAGATCATCGAAAGTCCTGCTTCCCCATTTGCATCAAACTGCTCTGGAAGAAGCTGTGGCACGAATGCCAGATTTCCCATCTGACCGCGCACACCAAACATCTGTGTGATTACCGTTACAAGCAGCCAGCTTGCAGCACCGGTCAGATAGTGGTACACGCCACGTCCCTTGGCATCCACATACTCCGGCACACCCGGATAGATGCGGCTCTTCTCGACATCGTTGCAGTGCTCAAATAATGTATTAAATACTTTATACGCTTCCTTCGCGAAGCCTCTTTGATAAAGTGCATTTCCAAACATTGTTGCCATGTGACAGAACACAGCACCATTTTCCTTATGACCATACGCGAATCCAAACATACGTCCAAGATCCATCTTCACCTCATGGAAATCGGTGTTCAAACGGTAACCGCCAACAGAAGCATCGTACAGATACTTATCTGCGGATTTCACGATCTGGGCCACCTGTTCGTTGGTTGCTGTCTTCGACATGATCGTAAATACCTGTGAGGTAAGCATCATACGGACGCCGCCATTGATATCGCCCTCAACCGCCTTGCCGGAGTTATCATAATAACCGTTGAAGAAGCCATCGCCCTCTGCAGTCTGTACCCACTCGGTCTTGCGGATGTGCTCACGCATCCAGTCTGCCTTCCCCTTGAGGTTTGCAGCAAGCTCTGCTACAGAGATCTCTACCTTCTCACCGGATAATGTATGTCTGCAGGTATCGCAGTAGTTCATCAGAACTTCACGCTTCTTCGCCACATCCTCATACAGATCTGCACCGGATACGAGAAGCTGCTGCATCTCCTTTGCGATCTTCACAGTCTTTTTGCCGGATGCCTCGAATGCTGCAAGCAGTCCTGCGATGTGATCCATATTGTCTGCGTACATCGTTGTAAATGCCACGCTCTCACCACGCTGTGCTGCCATATCGAGTGCATCGTTCCAGTCTGCACCACGCAGGCGGATCTCATTGTGATCTCCGACATCGTAGAAGGAAGACAGATTCTGAATCAGCAGATGCTCTAACAATGTTCCGGAGTATACATTTCCTGCTGCATCCTTCTGCTTTTCACCCTGTGAGATATCCCAGTCTGTATCGCGGTCCTCGCCACGACAGATCAGAAGATCCTTGAAATATGTATTTTCTTCTAACAGGATATCCAAATCTCCTGTCTGATTGATATAAAGCTCGGTTGTCAGATATGGCCATACGCCGTGATCCATCCATACACGCGCGATACCATTACGGTCAGCGATAAATTCGCCCTGCTTGCTTCCAATGATTGTTGCATTTGTACCATCGAGACGCACACCACCGAAGTTGTCGATCAGCATCTGACGCACGCCATCCGGATTCATGATAAGAAGTGCCAGACAATCCTGCCACAGGTCACGCCATCCACGGCCGCCCTTACCATAATCATGATGTGGAAGGAACGAACATCCATAGATCCGACGCAGCATTGGCTGGAAGCTTACCCACTTCATCCACTGGTCGAAATCCTTGTTGCCTGTGTGGTAAGAGACATTGACCTTCTCCTGCCAGTATGCGATTGTCTCATCCCATGCCTTGTCAAACGCCTTGACACTCAGGAACTTATTTGCAGCTGCTGTAAGCTCTTCTGCGCTGTCGCCATAACCCATTGCGATCACATAGGAGATTGTCTCACCGGCAGCCACCTTCTTCTCTGCAAATACAACACCGCCCAATGCTTCGTAGCCGTCGATGCCTTCGCCCTTTGCATATGGCGCAAGTGGATTCTTATAAAGTGCACGTGGGTTCTCCAGATTACCGCCCTCGCCAATGAAATCCTCTACGATTGGATAATAGCCGATCGGTGTCTCGTTCTCATTTCCACCGAACACACCATAGTTGATCTCGTTGCGCTTATGTCCACGCTCGTCAAATGTCATCGTCGGCTTTACAAGAATGCCTGTCTCATTGGTTGTGATGCGATGAAGCAGAGCCGTTACGTGACGGTGGTCACGGATATTGTCTGCAGATCTTGCGTAAAGCGGAATTGCTGTTACGACCTGCATTGTCATTTCCTTGTCTGAAATATTTGTAAGCTCTACCTTCAGGAGTTCGAGCTTCTCACCGCTGATTGGTGACACGCTGGATAGCGCTGCCTTCACACCGTTCTTCTCAGATGTACGTGTGATCTTGTGATGCATGAAGCCTGCCTCCAAATAGGTTGGTTCCTTGTCCTCTGTAAAAAGCTCTGCCTGCTGGGCAGCGGAACGCCCAGTCAATGACCAGAGTGTCTTGCCATTGATCTTGCACCATACATTTCTGGATGACTTGTCATTGTGCAGATTCTCACAGCTCACCGGTGGCATAAGGAATGAATTCTGACTCATCTTCGAGTCGCCTGCGAGATCGGGTGCAACCGAACTCATAACCCCTGATTCATTTGCGATTGGAAAATAAAGATAACTAAGCATCTCTGGATTCTCCATAGTAAAGTCGCCCTGATTTCCTACATAATTAATCTTCATTTCAACACTCCTTTTTATTAAAATTCTTATATTATTTTATTGTTTTAGAGGTTGTCTGACAGTCTCTGCAAACAACCAGATGCGCGCAATCACGCACATTACAATTATATCGTATTTTTCCACATAAGAAAAGAGACGTCTATCATTTACGTCTCTTTTTTTAGTAAAATTTTACTCATCATTTGCATTTTTATTTTCGGTTGGCAGGTTCCATCTGTTCCCGCCAAAAAAGTCTGCCTCCGAAGCATCGTGTGTCACCAGAAATGTTGTCTTCCCTGCAGTCTTCTCCTTCACATACTGCATCACGATCTGCTTCGTCGTGGCATCCAATCCTTTAAATGGTTCATCTAAGATCACACAGTCCGCATCGTACAACAATGCCCGGAGCAGGGCGATCCGCCGCCGCATGCCACCACTTAGCTCCATGACGTTCTGTTTTAAGTCATCCGCCGTGATACCAACCTGTGCTGCCTCCTGTTCTATCCTGCACTTCTGCGCGTCCCTTTGTGCATGCGTCTTCTTACGTTCCAGCACAAGGGCAATATTCTCATAGGCTGAAACATCCTCGCACAACCGGTCTTCCTGAAACAATACAGCTACCCGCTCTGGCATGCCAGTTACTTCGCCGCTGTCCGCCTTTTCTAATCCTAACAGAATCCGAAGCAGGGTTGTCTTGCCACAGCCCGACGCGCCCATGATCACGGTCGTCTCTCCCGATGGGAACTCTTTCGAGATATGGTTTAACACCTGCTTATCACCATACGCTTTCGATATATTTTTTATTCTAATGTCCTGCATCCGTATCCTCCATAAAACGTGAGCACGGGTTAAGCAGCCTCGACAGTCCTGCCAGAAATACCTTCTCCGCCACCACGCTGATTACCACAATGATCACCGTCCACGCAAGCAGGTCGTCGGCATCAAGATATATTTTCGCTGTATAGAGCATCTTGCCGATCGAGCCATTCGGCACGCCGATGATCTCTGCGGCGATACCTGCCTTCCATGCCATACCGGTTGTCACACGGCAGGCAGAAAGAAGAAACGGACGAAGCTTCGGCAGCTCGATATAGCGGAAGCGTTTGCGCCATGGCAGCTGAAAGACTGTTGCGACCTCCTGCATCTCCCGGTTTTCTGCACGTAGTCCCTCTAAGACATTCTGATATATGATCGGAATTACGATCAGGAACGATATGAATACCGACAGATTCCGGGCGGACAACCAGATCAGACAGATCACGACGAACGATGCCACCGGCACACTTTTGATCGTCGCCATCCACGGCCACAGCAAGGTCTCTACAACCGGGTGCTTCGCCGCCAGATAAGCAAGCAGGCAGCCCAGAATCAACCCAAGCAAAAAACCGCCTGCAATATGATAGAACGAGAACCATATCGCACGCGCAAAGCCCTCCACCCGCCAGATCGTGCAAAGCCGTCTTGCAACTGCAACCGGTGTCACAAGCAGGATCCGCTGGTGGATGAGAAGTGCTGCAATTTCCCAAAAAGTGAGTGCAAGCAACGCTGCACCCACTTTCTTTAATACTTCTTTATAGTTCATATTTACAATCCATAATAAAAATCATCGGCTGGGAGTGTACCGCCAACTGCCTGTGGGTTCTCGTCAAAGAGAATCTGCAGATATCCGCTGACACTGTCCTTCATTTCCTGTCCCTTCAGGAATGTGATATGGCATTTCGGAATCGCCTTCTCTGCGAGCGGCGCCTTCGCCACAATACCATATCCGGCGATCAGCTCTGCCGCATCGGCTGCATTGTCATTTGTATAAGCAACGGAAGCCTCATACTCTGAAAGGAACGTCTCAACTGCCTGTGGATGCTCCTTCACGAAATCTGTCCGGGCAACAACCACACCAGTCACGATATCACAATCCTCGATCTCTGTCCATGCATCATTTAAGTCGATTGCAACGCGCAAGCCGTCAACCTGTCCCATTGCGGCTGTCGCAAATGGCTGTGGTAACATAGCGATCGCTTCAGAATCATTTGCAATATAAGACAGTGCTTCCGTTGTATCTGCGCACCACTGGATTGTAAGACCGCTGTCCGGATCAATGCCATTTTCCTTCAGGATATGACGCAGTGTGTACTCTGGTGTTGCACCCTGTCCGGTTGCATACAGCTTCTTGCCTGCCAGATCCTTAATGCTCTGTACGCTGTCTCCACGCTCCACGATGTTCAGGACTCCCAGTGTGTTGACTGCAAGGATCTGCACGCCACCGTTCGTGTTGTTATAGATTACAGAAGCCAGATTCGATGGAACCGCTGCAATGTCGATGTCACCCTTTGTAAGCGGTGCCACAAATGTAGATGGATCAGTCGATAAATCCGCAAACTCATATGTGCCCTTCGCAGCTCCATCCTCTGCATCCTTCATCAGCTTGACCATACCCATCGCGGTCGGACCGGACATGGCGCCGACACGAACTGTCACATTATCCGTTTCCTCTTTCTTGTCACACCCTGCTAAAAGTGCGCAGAACATAGAAAGAGCCAGCAACAAAGCAAATACTTTCTTCACTGCCGGTCTCTTCTTTGCATTTCGTCTCATCTCGTTCATAGATTTGCTCTCCTTTAAATTAACCTTATAATATTTAGATCTTAGCTGTGTTGCATTTCGCAGTCACACCATCGATCATCCCTAATTTGCCGGAAAGCGCACTGGTACACGACATCGGCGCATCCATAACGACGGATATGATAGAAACACCCTTCTTCTCATACGGAAGTCCCATACGACCGATGATATAGTCTGCATATTCATGCAGAACCGCATTCACCTTCGCCGCCTGATCTCTCTCATATACGATAATACTGATTACGGAAATTCGCTTATCCATAGTACCCTCTTTTATTACTCGCCTTTCCACGCGGGACGAACCCTTGTGCGTCAGAACGAAATGAAACAACTTTAATCTTCTTCAATATGCTCGCAACCTTGTGCGATAATTGTGCGGACATGTTCATCCGCCAGAGAATAGAAAATTGATTTTCCTTCTCTTCGGTTCTTCACCAGTTTATTCTGCTTCAAGATACGAAGCTGATGTGAGATTGCGGACTGTGTCATGCCGAGTGCTTCCGCCAGATCACACACGCACACCTCTGCCTCGAATAATACGAACAAAATCCGTATTCTCGTCGAATCGCCGAACACCTTGAAGAGCTCTGCCAGATCATACAATTCTGTCTCACTTGGCAGCTTCTCATTCACAATCTTCAGCAGATCCTTGTGTACCTCGTGACTCTCACAACATTCAATCATTTTCTGTGTCTGTGCCATAGTATCCTCATTTCACACTAAAGTTTCTTTACAAACAATGTACGGATCGCATTTAACACTGCCAGTATCATAACTCCGACATCTGCAAAAATGGCAAACCACATATTTGCAATACCAAGTGCGCCGAGTACTAGACAGATTACTTTAATACCAATCGCGAAATAAATATTCTCATATACGATACGGATACATTTTCTTGAGATCCGGATCGCCTTCGAGATCTTCAGTGGATCGTCGTCCATCAATACGATGTCGGCAGCTTCGATCGCTGCGTCGGAGCCAAGCGCGCCCATCGCAATACCGATATCGGCACGTGAGAGAACTGGTGCGTCGTTGATTCCATCACCCACAAATGCAAGTTTATCCTTTTCCGACTTTTTCGTCAAGAGTTCTTCAACCTTTTCTACCTTATCGCCCGGAAGCAGCTCACTGCATACCTCATCGATTCCAAGCTGTGCGGCTACATGATCTGCCACATTCTTGGCATCTCCGGTCAGCATAACGGTCTTCTCAATACCGGACTTCTTCAGTGCGGCGATCGCCTCTGCCGCATGCTCCTTGATGACATCGGAGATCAGAATATGTCCGGCGTATTTACCATCAATCGCTACATGGACAATCGTTCCAACATGGCTGCAGTCGTGATACTCGATACCGAGCTTCTGCATGAGCTTTGCATTTCCAGCTGCAACAACCTTTCCGTCCACCTTTGCTGTCAGACCATGACCACCGATCTCCTCCACGTCACTGACGCGGTTCTTATCGATCGGCTTGCCATAGGCACGCTGTAAGCTCTTGCTGATTGGATGGGTGGAATAGCTCTCTGCAAGGGCTGCATACTCAAGCAGCTCCTCATCCTTATATGGACTGTGGTGGATACCATTTACCTCAAATACACCCTTCGTCATCGTACCGGTCTTATCAAATACGACGATCTTCGTCTGCGACAATGTCTCTAAGAAGCTTGAGCCTTTGACAAGGACACCTTCCCGGCTCGCGCCACCGATTCCTGCAAAGAAGCTAAGCGGAATACTGATTACCAGTGCACATGGACAACTGATTACAAGGAATGTCAGGGCACGGTATACCCAGTCGCCCCATTCCGGTGCAAGCCCCATAAATGCCATCCGCACGATCGGCGGTAAGATGGCAAGTGCCAGAGCACCATAGCAGACTGCCGGTGTATAGATCTTCGCAAACTTCGAGATAAAGTTCTCGGAACGTGATTTTCTGGAGCTTGCATTCTCTACCAGTTCCAAAATCTTCGATACCGTCGACTCGCCGAATTCCTTCGTCGTACGGATCTTCAAAAGTCCGGTCATGTTGATACATCCACTGATGATCTCATCGTCCACGCTGACTTCCCGCGGTACGCTCTCACCCGTCAGTGCACTTGTATTCAAGGACGATGTTCCCTCGACAACGACACCATCGATTGGCACCTTCTCACCCGGCTGTACAACGATAACCGTACCGATCTCGATCTCATCCGGATCAACCTGCTCAAGCTCTCCATCCTTCTCTACATTTGCATAATCCGGGCGGATATCCATCAGATCACTGATGTTCTGGCGGCTCTTGCCAACAGCGTAGCTCTGAAACAGCTCTCCGATCTGATAGAAGAGCATAACCGCAGTACCTTCCTTGTAATCCCCGAGTGCGATCGCACCGATGGTGGCAACTGCCATCAGGAAATTCTCATCGAAAATCTGTCGGTTCAAAATTCCCTTTCCTGCCTTCTTCAGGATATCATATCCGATTACAAAATACGGAATCATATACAGTCCGAACCGCACGTATCCTTTCACCGGGATAAACTGCAAAGCGATCACCAATACCGCTGCAATAATGATCCGAATCAATACCTTCTTCTGCTTCTTCGTCATAGCCGTCACTTCCTATCTCTGTCTGCTTCTTCTACTTACTTATGCACACCTGCTGCATCTGTGCAGATCTCTTATAAGAAGATCTCGCAGTCATCCTCTACCTTCTTGCAGTTCTTCAGAACGTCCTTCATAACTGCCTTTGCATCTGCACCTTCTTCAAACTCTACGATCATCTTGAGTGCCATAAAGTTTACAGTTGCGTCCTTGACACCAGCTGTATTCTTAGCAGCGTCCTCCATCTTATTTGCACAGTTTGCACAATCAACATCAATTTTGTAAGTTTTCTTCATCATCGTATCTCCTTTTTTCTCGATATCATATGAACAATTATTCATATGTTTTTGTTTATTATAGCATTCCTTTTTCAGATGTCAACTATCAATTTCCATTTTTTCCTGTTTTTTTATCACGCAGATCATTATGACAAGCAGGATCAAAAATGCTGCCAGACTTCCTGCCGCTCCCAGACTGATTCCACGCCCGGATAAATCAAATTTTGCACTCACACCAAGTACAGCCGTCACCGCTAACAGAATTCCGATCAATCCCTCTCCGGCGATCAGTCCGGAAGAAAATAAGATTCCATCCTGCACATACGCCTCATTCTTTTTCCTTTCATAAAACGCGCGCAACAGACCGCCAACCATAATCGCTGTTGACAGATGAATCGGCAGATACAATCCGATAGAAAAAGGAAGCACCGGAATCCCAACGATCTCAACCGCAACTGCGATAAATACGCCGATCAGAATCAGTCCCCATGGCAGATAATCTCCCATCACACCTTCCACAACCAGCTTCATCAATGTTGCCTGCGGTGCCGGAAGCTCCGGATCACCGAAGCTCCATGCTGCCTGCAACAGATACAGCACACCACCGATTGCAAGTCCGGAAACAACCGCCCCGATCAGCTCTCCAACCTGCTGCTTCCACGGTGTTGCCCCGACGATAAAACCAGTTTTCAAATCCTGCGACGTATCCCCTGCCATTGCCGCGACAATACAGATGACCGTTCCCATTGAGATTGCAACTGTCATTCCTTTTAATCCGGTCTGCCCGGTTAATTTCAGCACAAAGGATGCAAGCAGCAATGTCGCGATTGCCATACCAGATACCGGATTGTTCGAAGAACCGACAAGACCAACCATCCGTGCACTGACGGTTGCAAAGAAAAATCCAAACACGGCAATAAAAAGTGCCATCGGCACAGACAGCCGGATCTGTGGCATCACACACAGGAACAACAGGATTGCCACAATTCCAATGATCACATACCGCATTGGAATATCACGTTCTGTCCGTTCCCTTCCCGTATTCCCATAGCCACGCACTGCCTTACGGAAGGTCGTCACGATCAATGGCAACGTCTTTACAAGGCTGATAATTCCGCCTGCCGCAACTGCTCCGGCTCCAATATAGCGGATATAGTTTCCCCACAATTCCCATGTGGTTAAAGTGCCGATTGCTCTCGTCGCTGGAAACAAGATATTATCCCCACCAACCAGCACGAACGCCGGCATCAGCACGAGCCAGCCAAGTACCGCCCCGCTCAACAGATACGAAGACACACGCGCGCCGCAGATATATCCAACACCCACCAATGCCGGTAGCACGTCGATACCAAAGCCTGCCCCACGCAGCTTCTGGCTTTCAAAATCGACTTCACTTGGAAACAGCTTCAATCCGTCTGCTAAAAATTTATAGACAGCTGCCGCGAGCAATCCTTTTAATACCTTCTTTGCTTTCGCGCCACCCTCTTCTCCAGCAAGCAGCACCTTCGAACATGCCGTTCCCTCCGGGTATGGCAGGCGGTCATGTTCTTCCACGATCAGCGCGTGGCGAAGCGGCACCATGAAAAGCACCCCAAGCAGACCGCCGCTTATGGCAAGCATCGCGATCGTAAAAAAAGACGGCATCGCCGTTCCATGCTCCTTCGCCCACATAAACAACGCTGGAAGCGTAAAGATTGCACCTGCCGCCAGCGATTCTCCGGCGGAGCCGATTGTCTGTACCATGTTATTTTCCAGAATCGAATCCCGCTTTAACAACAGCCGCACAATCCCCATCGAGATCACGGCTGCTGGAATGGATGCGGATACCGTCATACCGACACGCAGCCCCAGATAGGCATTGGCACCACCAAATACAACGGCAAGTAAAATTCCTAAAATAAAAGCTGTCGGTGTAAATTCAGTTGTTTTTTTCATTGTCTGTTTCTCCCTGTTTTTATACTTCTTCACAGATACAGTTTTTCCCATTTTTCCTGCATACATACATTGACTTTTTCCGTCCATCTTATGTATAATTGTAAATAAAAAAAGCGCGAATGGCAGACACATTTCACGACAGAAGGGAGCGTATATTTATGAACAAACAGGTCATTATTTCAATCGGACGAGAGTATGGAAGCGGCGGACATGTAATCGCAGAAATGATTGCCAAGCATTACAATATTCCACTTTATGACAGAAATATTCTCGACGAGCTTTCCAAGGAAACTGGAAATTCTTACGATGTCTATAAGAAATACGACGAAAAGCCAGCAAATCCTTTTATCACCAGAACGGTACTCGGACAGTCAAACTCCGTAGAAAAGATTATTGCAGAAATGCAGTTTAATTTCCTGAAGGAAAAGGCAGAAAACGGAGAATCCTATGTAGTACTCGGTCGTTGTGCCGAGGACATCTTACAGGATAATGATGGACTGATCTCCATCTTCCTTGTCGGCGACACCGATGTGAAGCAGAAGCGAATCATGGAAGTCAAGCATGTATCCGCAGACGAGGCGCTCTCCAAGATGAAGCGTCACGATAAAAACCGGAAGCAGTATCACAATTCTTTCTCCTCTGGCAAATGGGGCGATTCCCGGTACTATGATGTCTGCATCAATACCAGCCGCCTTGGTCTGAAAGCTTCAGCAGAAGAACTGATTCGCTATATCGACGCCAGAGTGGCTGCCATGTAATTGAATTCATACATTGATATATTTACATACAAAAAGAGTCCTGCAAATTCGCAGGACTCTTTTTTGATTTCTTATATTATTTGATAATGCTTGCTCTTCCATCGTTCAAAGGCGTTGCACTCGGTGCTTTGCCTCCTTTTGGTACGAGCACGATCTGAATTCCTTCCAGACGCTTTGCATATCCAACGGTTCCAGCTGTCTGCCCATTCTTCGCCCAGTTCAACCAGCCGAAAGTCTGTGCGTGTACACGGTAGTATACATCATATTTCTCAGCAAGTTCACCAGTCAGTTTGATCTCGATTGCCTCCAGACGCTTCGCCTGTCCAGTCGTTCCGCTGACTACGCCATCGCTAACCCAAGGCTGCCATCCCAATTTCTGCACATGCGTATGATAAGTCACACCACCATCTACACCAAGTGCTTCATTGTTGACCTGAATCCGGATTGCCTCCAGCCGCTTTGCTTCTCCATATGTTCCAGAGAAGGAACCGTCTGATACAAATTGCTGGTTGCCATAGGTCTGCACATGCGTTGCATAATTGATCAAGCCCGGCTGATCACTCTTCGATGCAGCCTTTCCGTACTGTACATAAGAAACAGAGCTGGTTCCCGAAGATGGCGTCATCCCCTTCGGTACTACGTAAATCTGGATTGCTTCCAGACGCTTTGCAAATCCTGACGTACCAGCCGTTTCACCATTCTTTGCCCAGCCAAGCCAGCCAAAGGTCTGTGCATGTACACGATAATACACATCGAATTTGTCTGCGTCGTTGCCTGTTAATTTGATACGTATTGCTTCCAGACGTTTGGCCTGTCCAGTTGTTCCGCTTAAAGCTCCATCATCGACCCAATTACCCCAGCCTAAGGTCTGTACATGTGTCTGATAGGTAACACCCAAATCATACTCGCCACCGACCTTAATCTTGATTGCCTCCAGGCGCTTGCCAAGTCCGGTCGTTCCGCTTGTCATACCGTTAAATTTATCTGCCTGCCAGCCATAACTCTGTACATGTGTGCTATACGCTACATTCAGGAACGAATTTGCTGTACTGGATGTCTTTTTTACCGTACAGAATTTGTACATATAATCATTTACAATACTATATCCATAATTTGATGCAGTTGCCCAGCCCTTTCCCCAAGGGTTTTCCTGAATACCCAAGTACTCTACAAAAGTTGCACAGCCTCTTGTCACATACTGGAATCTCGGATCAACCACTGCATTTTTCAGATCTTCCTGTGAAGCGTATGCCTTCAGATGCTGTACCTGTGCACGTACTCCCAGACGTACCGAACCAAATGCCTGTCCAGCAGCGCCGCCTCCGGTTGCGCCCAGTCCACAGAAATTATACTGCTCAATCTTTACATCGCCGCCGAATCGCAGGAATCCGGTTTCTTTCATTGCCTGTGCAAATACAACACCCGGATCTACGCCCTCTGCAACTGCCTCGTCGTAAAAGATCTGGCAAAATGTCTGCAATGGATTGGACGATGCTTTGATCTCTGTATCATGCTCCTGATAGTAAGTCGGGAACGTTGCATTGGACTTATAATACGATACCATACGATCAACTGATGTCGTCGGAGTCGTCATGATTGGTGTCAATGCTTCGGACGTACCACCGTCATATGCTGTACGGATCGTATCCGCGATTGTCGCCTTAGAACCGTAATTCCCATTCTTGGACAATCCATAATATTCTGCAATGGCGGTTGCATCTGCATACCCCATTTCCTTTACTTTATCTTCTCTTGACAAAAAGTTATATACATCGCCATAATTATCGATAAATGCATGCTCGATCAAAACTGCCGGGAAACCAGCTTCCTTAGAACGCTTAATAACGCCTAAGTAATCCGATGGTGAACCATCTGGGTACTGGCTGCCGTCCTCTGTATTCCGGATCTTGATTCCTCTGTTATATAGGCCAAGCGCTACCAGCTTCTGCTGGATTACTTCTGCCAGTTCTTTTCCTTCTGTTCCGATACCCGGTATGTAATTGCCGTTTGGATAATACACCTCGGCACCGCCATGTTGTCCACCAACAGCATTGATATGAATGCTGACAAACACATCTGGATTAAATTTCTTTGCATACGCTACGCGATTAGCAAGATTATTGTCCGTATCTGCAGTTCTTGTCATGTATACTTCAACATGGCTATACTCTTCCAGCTTTGACTTGCAATACTGCGCAATTTTCAACGTCAAATCCGCTTCTCTCAAGCCATATTTACATGCACCCGGATCAGAACCACCATGTCCCGGATCAAGCACAACAACCAGATTCGGGTTGGCTGTCGACTGTGTTGCGATTCCGCTGTCTGCAACACTGTCATCGGCTTCCTGTAAAGCTTCGGTCAGAGAATCAAAAGTCATCTCCTGTCCTTCGGCATCCAGCACGGTAATTCCGTCTTCGCCGCAGGCTTCCTCTGCATCCTGCTCTGCCTGTTCATCCACGACATAGGCATCCGCCTCAGAATCAACATCCGTATTGATACCAAATTTGGCTTCAATTCCGGTATCCGCCATACGAACGATTCGTTTCTCTCCGTCTGCAACTACCTCAATCGTGGTTACTTCATATTCTCCGCTCGGCTGGGTATCATCAAACTCCATGTTAAACAGCAGGCTTCCCTCATCTACGGTATCCGCAGTCACTTCATAGGAAGTACCAGTCTCCACATTGACGTAAGTCAAAACCGCATCCGAAAGCTTCTCCGTTCCATCTCCGACATCCGCCAGAACAAACTGGCTTCCCGGTGTACATACAACCGGACTTCCGACGACCAGATAATTCAACTGTTCTTCTGTCTGTGCCACCGAAACTGGTTCTGCTGCGCAAATCGGGACTCCATTTCCCGCAAGCAGCATCCCCGCTGTCAAAATGGCTGCAAGAATCTTCTTACTCTTTTTGAAGCGTATCATGTTACTCTCTCCTTCGTTTTCTACTATAATCCAAAAAACACCATTCCGATTATAATATCATTTTTGGCAGATAGCAATGATTACGCATCCCTTTTTCGTCATTTTCTTGTAAATTTCCTGTAATTTTCACTATCGACGTAGTTTTCTCTTCCGTTTATAGCCGGTATACTTCTGTTTTTTCTCGTAACGTGCCCGTAACTTCTCCGCAATCAGCGTGAGATACCGGAATAAGGATTCCGCCGCAAATCCGAACACAACCATCAACAATATACACCGATTTGACATATCACTTAGTGCAAACAGCTTCTTCAAGAATATCCCGGAGAATACAAGTCCGAATATATTCAGGAAGATCACGCCGTACTTCATCTTATTGAGCGGTTCGCTGATCTTAAATAAAATCATAAATCCAACAACCGACAAAACCAGTGTTGCGGCTGTCGCCACACTCGCATCCGGTAGTCCAAATACCGATCCAAGCATGACAAGGGCTCCGACTGCAATCACATCGGTCAGACCGCCCGGCAGTGCCTTAAGCAGCACATTCGTGATAAACCTGCCTTCGATCCGGTTCTTGTTCGGCTCTAATGCAAGCAGGAATCCCGGTGCGCCGATTGTGAACATACTGATCAAGGATACCTGCGCCGGTTCGAGCGGATATGTGATCATCAAAACCATCGAGAATACTGCCATCAACAGAGAAAATATATTCTTTACAAGGAACAGACTCGCTGACCGCTGTACGTTATTAACCACGCGCCGTCCTTCATACACAACATCCGGCATATGTGCAAAATCCGAATCCAACAATACCACCTGGGCTGCCTGTGCCGCTGCCTCACTACCGGAAGCCATCGCCACGCTGCAGTCTGCATCCTTCATCGCTAAGATATCATTGACACCATCGCCGGTCATCGCAACTGTATGTCCTTTGATCTGCAATGCCTTCACAAGCTTCTGTTTCTGCTTCGGTGTCACACGTCCAAAGACAGTGTACTGTTCCACTGCATCCCTAAGCTTCGCCGCTGTATCAAGTGTGGTCGCATCCACATAATTCTCTGCACCCGGGATTCCCGCCTGCAGCGCAACCTCAGAAACTGTTCCCGGATTATCACCGGAGATAACCTTGATTGCCACGCCCTGATTGTTAAAATATTCGAATGTCTGCTTCGCATTTTCACGAATCGGGTTCGCAAGTATGACAAATCCAAGCGGAATCACCTCTTCTGTAAGTCCGTGCTTTAAGTCGGTTCCTGCGTATTTTGCAAAAAGCAGGACGCGGTCACCATCCTTCGTGAAGGTTGTAATCTCTTCTTCCACCGTCGCATATGCATCTCGCAGGACAAATTCCGGCGCCCCTAATATATAAGTTCCTTCTGTAAATACGATTGCACCGTATTTCGTTGTTGAGGAAAATGGATAGCGCTCCACAACCATCCGATGCGGTGTCGCACCATCATTTTCTGCAAATGTGCGGAGTGCCTGCATCGTCGCATTGTTGTCGTTCGATGCAAGAGTATAATCCACAAGTAATTCCTGCAATTCCTCCGGCGTGTGCAACAGATTCTTCCCGTTCTTACTGCATATGATCTGCTTGACATTCATCGTCGGCTCGGTGATCGTACCGGTCTTATCCACACACAGCACATCGACACGTGCAAGTGCTTCGATACTCTTCATATCATGCAGCAGCACCTTCCGGCTGGCAAGCTTCATGGTGCTGAGAGCCAGTGCGATTGTCGTAAGTAAATATAATCCCTCCGGAATCATACCGATGATCGCCGCAACCGTCGCTGTCACACTCCGGCGAATTGTCTCATGGTTGATAAAATGGCTCTGATAAAACAACAGAAGTCCGATTGGGATGATAACGATACCAACCCATTTGACGATCTGGTTGATTGAGCGGATCATCTCGGACTGCTCGCCGCTTCCCATCGTCTTTGCTTCCTGCGAGAGCTTCGCGATGTAGGATTCATTTCCAACGTGTGTGAGTTCGGCATGGCATCGTCCGGATACGACAAAGCTTCCTGAGAAGAGTTCGTCGCCGGGATTTTTCTCTACCTCGTCCGCTTCTCCGGTAAGCAGCGATTCATTGACCTGCACGCTTCCTTCCACAACGACTGCATCTGCGCAGATCTGGTTGCCCGCCTCCAAGATGATCTCATCATCCTGTACAAGCTGTTCGGTTTCAATCTTCTGCTTCACGCCGTCCCGCACGACAATGGCATGCGGTGCATTCAGCAGATTCATCTTGTCCAGTGTCCGCTTCGCGCGGATCTCCTGTATAATTCCAATCAGTGTATTGCCGATGACGATCGGCAGGAAGGTCAGGTTCCGGAAGGAACCGACCAGACAGAGTAAGACCGTAATGATCAAAAAGATCAGGTTAAAATATGTGAATGTGTTGGAGATGATAATCTCCTTCGTTGTTTTATCGGTAGACAGGTCGGTCTCGTTCGTCAGACCCTGATCGATCCGCTCCTGTACTTGTTGCTGCGTAAGTCCCATAGTTTTCTCCTTTTTGAAAATACCCTTGCTGCATCCTGCAATCTGATTCTGTATAGTATATTCCTGCAACTATGTTTGCATATGCGATGTATTGAGCCCAAGAAGTTCTAAATGTTCTGTTATACAATATTATCATCGTACGCAACCGCCGACAATTCGCCATCCATGGCTCAGTGGCGGCTTGTTTGAACATCGTGTTCAAACATTGCTGTTATTATCCAGAACATTAAGAACTTCTAAGCCTCAAACATATGCATATCCCAAACATAGTTGCAGGAATTACACATACAGAACCAGACTACAATATACTTTTTCGTATTTTCAACTCTTCTTATGCCTTAATTCTATATCTTCCAAATTATTACATATGATAGCACAGGAGATTTGCTGAAACAACGCAAATTCTATGAACTTTTGGTGAATCTTAGGAAGCGGCGGTACAGCAAAAATCCGGCAATCGACGTAATAATATCCGTAACCGGAAACGTCAGCCAGAAGAAGTTTAGCCCGATTCTTGAGAATGCATACCCGAGCGGCACAAATAAAAATACCGTTCTTATCACCGTAAGCATACTGCTTGTAAACGCTTTTCCAACTGCCTGAAAGAACACCGGAAATGTCAATGATGTCACAAGCGGAATAAAGCTCACCGCAATGATACGGAACGCCACCTTCCCGATACGGATCACTTCTGCGTCATGTGAGAATACATGCAGCATCTGCCCCGGCATCAGTTCAAAGCAAAGCACACCAATCATCATCAGGGATACTCCATATATAAGTGCCAATGACAACGTCTTCTTGCAGCGGTCAATCTTCATCGTTGCATAATTATAGCTTAAGATCGGCACGATACAGGTCTGCATCGCACCAAGTGGGATGAAGAAAAACGCCTGCCATTTGTAATAAAGTCCGAGCACCGTCACCGCCTGATCGGAGAAGGTTGCAAGTACCATATTAAGTCCGAATATATAGAACGTGTACGCAGACTGCATCAGGATGTTCGGGATTCCCATCTTATAAATCTTGCGGATGTCCGGCAGATATACAGATAACGCCGGTGACTTCCGGAATCCTCTGCGCATGACGATCAGCGCCGCTACGATCTGACCAACGACGGTTGCTGCCGCAGCTCCTGCGATTCCCATCTTCGGCAATCCAAACATACCAAAAATCAAGAGTGGATCGAGTATGATGTTTGTAACCGCACCTGCAATCTGCGCGATCATCGGCGTCTTCATGTCGCCGTTTGCCTGCAGGATCTTCGTCCAGATGCTCTCTAGAAAAAGTCCGAAAGAAAAGACGCATACAATCCGTCCATACATCACAACCTCTTTGATTACTTCTGCGGAATCCGTCGACATCTTCGCGTATGCGGGCATGAAGAAATAACAGAACACGGCGAATACTGTCCACATAAACAAAGTAAGTGGCGTGCCGATCCCACCGATTTCGTCTGCCTTTTCGTCCTCGGACAAGCCTAAGTAATGCGCCATGCACGTATTGATACCAACACCGGTTCCCACCGCAAATGCGATCATCAGAAGCTGGATTGGATAGATGATGGACAGCGCGGTCAGTCCACTCTCGGAATACCGCCCGACAAAGAAGCTGTCCACAATGTTATAAAGTGCCTGTATCAACTGCGCCAGCATCACGGGCGGTGCCATATTCCATAGTATTTTACTGATTTTCTCTGTGCCAAACAGCTGGCTGTCTTGTTTCATGTTGCCTGTCCTCCACAGGTATTATTTATAGGCTTCGCCCATATGGATGTCGCCTCACCAGATATCGCTGTCCCACAAGATTGTGAATGGGCCATCGTTCTCCAGTTCGACCTTCATATCAGCACCGAAGCTTCCGCATTCTACCTTTCCGAACGTCTCCACGCATTTTGCTTTGAAATACTCATACATTTCCTCTGCAAAGTCCGGCGCACCCGCCTTCACAAAGCTTGGTCGGTTTCCTTTCTTGCAGTCCGCATATAATGTGAACTGGGATACGACCAGCACTTCCCCACCTACATCGGTGATTGACAGGTTCGTCTTGCCCTCTTCATCTGCAAAGATCCGCAAAGTTGAAAGCTTCTTCACATAGCGGTCCGCCATCTCCTTCGTATCTCCCTCTGCCACACCGAGCAGAAGCAGATAGCCCTTGCCGATGCTTCCGATTGTCTCTCCATCTACTTTTACGGATGCGTGATTAACACGCTGTATTACTATTCTCATGGTTCTTCTCCTGTTGTTCTTGTTTTATTTTTCGACAGAAATCAGATATTCTATGTTGTTCTTATCTGTCTCTGTTTCTTGCTAAGCATCCCTATTATACATATGCTTTTTTCTTGTTTCAACTATCTTTTCTCTCTCCATTCTCCAAATTGGGGGAATCTTTCTGTTTTCTGATTTTCTCCCCAATCAGCTTGCTTCTCTCAACCTTCCCATTGGAGGATTTTTCCGTTTCACCGATTTTCTCCCCAACCTCCTTGCTTCTCTCAACCTTCCGATTGAGGAATTTTTCCCGTTTCCCTAATTTTCTCCCCAACCTGCTTGCTTCCTATCAGCTTCCGGTTGGGGAATTTTTCCCGTTCCTCCACTTTCTCCCCAACCTGCTTGCTTCTCTCAACCTTCCCATTGGGGGATTTTTCCGTTTCACCGATTTTCTCCCCAACCCGCTTGCTTCCTATCAGCTTCCGGTTGGGGAGTTTTTCCCGTTTCGACACTTTTTCCCAAACCTGCTTGCTTCCTATCAGCTTCCGATTGGGGAGTTTTTTCCGTTTCGTCACTTTCTCCCCAATCAACTTGCTTCTCTCTGTCTTCCAGTTGGGGAATTTTCCTGTTTCCCTGATTTTCTCCCCAACCCGCTTGCTTCCTATCAGCTTCCGGTTGGGGAGTTTTTCCCGTTTCGACACTTTCTCCCCAACCTGCTTGCTTCTCTCAACCTTCCCGTTGGAGTAAATTCTCTATTTGGGAAAAATTTCCCCAATTCACGCATATACTTCCTTAGGGAATGTGCATACTATCATCAAGTTTAAGAATCAAGAAAGGACAAACCAACATGAAATTCAAAACCAACGCCATCCGCTTTCTATTTATCTCCATCCTCGGAGTGTTGCTGCATTTTACCTACGAATGGTCGGATCAAAACCGCATCGTCGGGCTGTTCTCTGCCGTCAACGAATCCACATGGGAGCATCTGAAGCTGCTCTTCTTCCCGATGCTCCTGCTCACGCTGGTCGAGCTGTTCTTCTTCCACGAAAAAATGCCGGCAAATTGCCTTTGGGCACGCACCCTCGGCATCTTGTCCGGCATGATCTTCATCGTCGCAGTCTTCTATACACTGAACGGCATCCTTGGCAAAAACTACGACTGGATTAATATTTCATTGTATTTTGCAGGCGTTATCTTCGCCCTCTTTGTCGAAAATGATGTCTACCGAAATGGGAAGGCAGAAAAGCTCATCCTTTCTTCCGCCATCCTGCTTCTCTTGACCGCAGCATTTTTCACTTTTACGGAATATCCGCCACAGCTTGGCATCTTTCAGGAAACGAGCAATTAAAAAGTACCCGGATCACCGAATGGATCACGGGTACGGTCTTGCAAATAAATTCTTAACAGAAAACGATATTTTTAGCGTTCCTCCTTAATCATAAGCAGGCATCCGGCAAGCAACAGGACACAGGATATCCAGATTGCATGCACGCCGATCTGCATTGAGCAGATTCCACCGGCACCGGCACCGACTGCAAAGATCAATATGATTCCATAGTAATGCAGTGCCTTGCGAAGTGCCCCCTTCTGGTGCTCCCGGATATAGACGGACAGGCTCTCGGTTCCGCTTCTTAAGTTTCCGATACACATCGTGCTCGCATAGCCATAGCCATTTACCTTCCGGAACGTCTGAACCTGCATCGCACAGGCAAACGACACGAGCATCGTCGCCGCCATGTTGAACTTCTGCGGCATAAAACCAACCGCTAATAAAATCAATATCTCAATCAAAACAACGATCTGCCGCCAGTGGATCTTTCTCGCATTCTTATAAGTATGTCCAATCCGTTCTGCCACGAGTACGCCAAGTGCAAACGCAAGCACCGGGAACAAGTAGTGCAACGCGCGCATCCAGTTTCCTTCCATCAGATGCTGGCTCATCAGCACAACATTTCCGGTCTGTGCATTCGAGAATACGCCGTTTCGCACATTGTATGTGTACGCATCCTGAAATCCCCCTGACAACGCCAGAATCGCACTTAATAAGAATGTCTCCGACGTCTGAATCTTTGCATGTCTTGATAATGTCTCCATCGTTCTGCCACCTTTATGTATCTATCATGTGTATCAAAATGATTTTTCGAATCTTTTTTCGTTATTTCTTCGCTTTGGAAGCCTTCTTCGGTGCAAGCTCCTTCAGCAAAAGTCCTTTGCCGAGATTACCCTGTGCCTTGATCTTTCCTGTCAGATAAGCCGCCTCAATACCAGTCTTGCCCTCTGCAATCTTGATCAATGTTTTTGCATCGGTTGTAACAATCAGATCTCTGTCATAATACTCATATGGTTCAATCTTCACTTTACCATCTGCAATCTCGAGATAGAAGATGCCTTCTGCCTCACCTGTAATATTGAACTGAATCGCAACATGCTCATGCACATTACTTGCGTCAGCTCCTTCAAACGAATCCTTTGCTTTCTTTACCAATTCTTCGTATGTCATAATCTTTCTCCTTTTCTTCTGCCTTTTTTGACTGATGCCTGTGCTATATCTGTTTCTTTGAGAAATGCATTTTGCATCATCCTGCTCTATGCAGACGCTCCCATGCATCCGGTCTGACACCTGCCATTGTAGCATTTTATACCCGACATGTAAATCAGATATTCAGATCAATCGGTCCATCAAATTTATTGATCTTCACACCATTTACAAGTAAGTCATCACTGATTTCAATCACGATGCAGTTCTTGCCATCGATCTTGCGTACTTCAATCGCATCGGTATGTTCAACCGGAAGGGAAACCTCTGTCTTGCCCGACTTGATCTTCAGCTTATTGCTTCCCTCGAACACATTGCTTAACAGCACTTTTCCATTCTCTTCGGTTGCCTCATCGAAGGTCTTCGTGAACGCCTGAATCTCCTCTTCTTCAAATCCGCTTTCCTCTAAGATACGTGCCGTTTCTTTCTTATCAACCACGACTTCCTCCTGGCTGTCCTTTAACTCCATCTCATGCTCCCGCATGTTCGAGTAGATTGCCTTCGCCTTATCAAATGTCATCTCCTCCACGGCTTCAATGGCATTGATAAACATCTCGTTCTGCTTACCCGCGGTAGCCGGAATCTCACAGCCAAACACATCCATAAGCAGACTGTCATTTAACTCAGATGGTTTCTTCGTATAGTAAAGTGCTGCGTGCACATCACTCATCCGCTCGTTGAATGCCGGGAATAAAAATCCGTTCATTGGCATCTCGACCATCATATTCCGCATCGCATTCTCCAGACTGTTATCGACCGGGTTGTACATCAGACCTGCCTTCGATGGTTTGAGTGGACAAAGTAATGTCAGGTTGAACTTGTACACGACATCGGATGCATCCTCCATCTCGATTCCGTCCGCGGTCTTTCCCGGTACATCGTAGACACCATACACCAGCATAATATAATAATTATCCACATACGCATACGAATCGCGTATCTTCTCAAAATATGCCTGCAGCACCTGTGGATCTTTCAGTTCACTGTTTAACACCTGCATGAGTGTATCACGGTTTGGCACTGTAATTCCATTTTCTGTACGAAACACAAGATTCAGCAGATTCTTACCGATCCGCCCGGACAAGCCCTTCTTGATCAGGTCAAAATATTTGTGCTGCTCTTCCTCCTGCAAAACAAGGAATTTGCCTTGCTCCAAGATATGCATCTCTTTATTCGCATCGACATAGCATCCGGCAAGCCCGTGAATGCAGCAGTCGTTGTTGGTCATAATCTTCTTGATCTCAGTTACTTCGTTCTGTATCATGTTCTATCTCCTAACTCTGATTTGTTCCTCATCCAAGTTAAACCACAATGGGCTGTTTTCACCACATACCAAAAGAAAAGGCACTGCCAAATCACGAGCAGTGCCTTTTTTCTTTCGCAGCTTTACACTGATTCTACTTTAACCTGATAATGATAGCATAAAATCACCGGAATTTATACCATATATTTACTTTATTTCACAAAATCCGTTATATTTCGAGCCACATAGACACCGCTGGCAGATGCATGTGACAACGAATGCGTGATTCCACTGCCATCTCCGATAATATATAGTCCCTTATGACGTGTCTCCAGTTTCTCATCCACATCAACTTCCATATTGTAGAATTTGACTTCCACGCCATAGAGCAGTGTGTCCTCATTTGCTGTACCCGGCGCAATCTTGTCAAGTGCATAGATCATCTCGATAATTCCATCTAAGATACGCTTTGGAAGCACCAGACTCAGGTCTCCCGGTGTTGCACTGAGCGTCGGTGTGATAAACGCCTCATCAATCCGGCTCTGTGTCGAGCGCCTGCCTCGGATCAGATCGCCAAACCGTTGTACGATAACACCGCCACCAAGCATGTTGCTAAGTCTGGCAATACTCTCACCATACCCATTTGAATCCTTGAACGGCTCTGAAAAATGTTTTGCCACAAGCAATGCAAAATTTGTATTCTCCGTCTGCTTCTCCGGATCTTCATAGCTGTGACCATTTACAGTGATGATGCCATTTGTATTTTCATTTACAACAGCCCCCTTTGGATTCATACAGAAGGTACGCACGCGGTCGCCGTATTTCTCAGTCCGGTACACAATCTTGCTCTCGTAAAGTTCATCGGTCAGATGCGCAAATACAACTGCTGGAAGCTCCACGCGCACACCAATATCCACACGATTTGATTTCGTTGGAATCTCCAGATCATCGCAAATCTTCTCCATCCATTTGCTTCCGCTTCGTCCAACCGATATGATGCAATTCTCACATGTATAGGATGCATCCTTGCAGACAACCGTGTAGCCGCCCGCCGCTTCTGCGACAACCGAATTCACTGGTGTATCGAAGAAAAACTCCACCTTATCCTTCAGATATGCATACAGATTTCCAAGCACGACATAGTTGATATCCGTCCCCAGATGACGTACAGATGCATCAAGCAGATGCAGATCATTCTGAATGCATACCGTCTTGAACCGTGTACCCGCCGTCGAATAGAGCTTCGTGCCCTCGCCGCCATAACGCATATTGATCTCATCAACATACTTCATCAGTTCGAGCGATTGTTTCTTGCCAATATACTCATAAAGCGTACCGCCAAAATCATTTGTAATATTATATTTTCCATCCGAAAATGCGCCCGCACCGCCAAATCCGCTCATGATCGAGCAGCTCTTACAGCCGATACAACTTTTCACCTTATCTCCATCAATCGGGCAATGCCGTTTGTCCAATGCATGTCCTGCTTCAAACACAGCAATCTTTAAATCTGGATTTTTCTGTACCAGTTCATACGCAGAGAAAATACCGCCCGGTCCTGCACCAATTACAATCACATCATACTTCATAAATAACCTCCCAAAATCAAAACATAAAAAAAGACCACGAAACAATTGTTTTCGTAGTCAACTCTTTACGGTAGCTGGTAGAAACGTTCAACCATATTATGAACATATACGCCTATTTGATTCATAGATTTAATTTATTCTATCATAATAAATAGGAATACACAATCGTTTTTTCTCTTAACGACCTCAAAAAACATACAAAGGTGAGAGAATTATATGATATAATGAAGCACGCTGATGCGTGCGCAGGTCATCACGCTGACGCGTGGTGACATATGATATAATAGGTAGTGCGCTGACGCGTGGTGGCAAGATATAATATCCTTGCCAGAAAAGATTTCTCTATGAGAGAGATAAAGAGATGAGCCCTTCATGGATCTTCCTCTATCTTGGAATGTTAGAGAAAGGGACGAATAGTATGTTAGGAGATGTTTTTATGTCGATTGATATTAAATGGGATGAAAATGCTAATGTATGGATTGCAATTAATGATGAGTTAGGGATAACATTAGAAGATGCTTCTTATGATAAGTTGATTGATAGGCTAAAAATTGCAATTCCAGAAATGTGCAAACTTAATAATATAAATGTTTCATATTTTTATATTAAAACCGCTACTCGTATGATTACGTGTACATTGTAGAAATGTCTAAAAGAATATGGGGGGGAGGTTGACTTCAATCAAAACCACAGAGCTACATAGAAATAAACAACGGGGCAGGCTAATTTAGCCTGCCCCGCCGAACTTTATAAAAAAAGATGAAGCTAAGGCCGACAACAAGAAAACAGAGACAACTCAGCAGACAACAACTCAGCAAAATACAGAACATCAGCATGTATGGGTTGATCATAAGAAAACTGTACACCATAAAACGATGAATATGAAGATAGAACTATTCTGTTTGCCATTCTGTCAAGTGGTTTTGAGATATTTTTTGAAAAATCTCCAAAGCGCATAGCTGTGCGTAAAGTCAATCAGGCAACCTCCGCTTCCTGCAAAACCATTGCTTCTTTTGCAATCAGAGCCTTTACAAGCTCCTCCTGCGTATGCTTTGCGTTCTCTGCGGGCATTGCGTTGACAACGAAAATCGTGCCGCCGATTCTCTCCACAAAGCCGGTTTTCATATTCTCCACGGTCATCACCTCCCTCCGTAAAAATAGGGGCGTCCGTTTCCGAACGCCCCATTACCAGCCGAAAAAGGATTATTCCTTTTCATAGATTGCCTTGAGTGCTGCGTAAAGATTTCTGCCCTCGTCCTCCGTGAGCGTAATGCCCTTGCCGCAGCGTTCGTGGTTCGGATGCCACTCTCGGATGTCCAGCTTGGCGGCATTGCCGTTCCACGAAATGAAGTTGGCTTCCTTGGTGTAGCCCTTGCCATTCTCTCCGAGGACGGCGAGGGGCTTGGTAATCGTGCTTGTAATGTCTTTCATTTTCGTACCTCCGTAATTCAAGTGTTGAAGAAGTTAAAAAGTCGGGATAGTAATGGAAGGGATTATCTTTCCCAATCATTTCTGCCCCGACGGTGTTTGGATTGTTCTTTTCGGGCGGCTGCTCTGTCCTCCCGTTCCTTGCGTTCCTGTGCTTCCTTGATACTGAAAAGCTCCTTGACCTTCTCTACAAAGACCTCCACCAGCTTCGGGAAGTGCTCCAGTGCCTGTAAAAACGGCTGGCATTTTTCTTTGAGCCGGTCATACCGTTCCTGTAATCGTTCCACGGCAGAGGACGCATTAAAATACTGCCTTTGATAGTAGGAAACGCTGCTTTTCAAATCTTGGATTTCGCCACGGCTTGTGATACCCTCCTTGGCAAGTGCCGTGAGCTGCTGATAATCGTCCTTAGAAACGGCAATCTTGCCGGTGATGGTTTTCTGCCCCATACCCTCAATTTCCAGCATTGTTTTGTGGACTTCGTGGGCGGGTTCGTAGCGTACCTGTTCGGCTTCAATGCGCTCCTGAATGTCGGCAAGCCGTTCCTTGTCCTTCTGAATTTGATAGTCCAGGCTGCTCAAATTCTCCGCCGTACTGCCCAGTACACCACGCTCAAAGCCGGTGAAGCCAGCTTCGGTCATATGCCCAAAGAGCTTGTCTTGCAGAACGGAATAGGACTTGCGGAACATCGGTTTTCCGTATTTGCTGATAACCTGCTGTCCGTTTTCGTCCAGCAGAGGGACGGTGTTCTTCCATTTCTTCGAGTGGGAAACTTGGTTAATGACCTCCTTGACCGTACCTCTCAGGGCTTCGTCCTTGCAGCGTTTCGACCACAGGATTTCTTTTCGGACAGTGGGTATCGCCACGATGTGCAGGTGGTAGTGATAGACCGGCTTGCCCACTTCTTCGGACACCGCCTTGTTGATTTCATCGGCGTGCATAACCGCCGACACGATGTTATCCTCGCCGTAAATCGCACAGCCGAAACGGTAGGCTTCCTCGTAGAACTGCTTGGCGTATTCGTAGCCGCCGTGCTCCTCAAAATACCTTGTGTTCACATCAATGACCAGCTCATTAAAAATGGTTGCAGCGGCTTTCTGTCCTCTTGTGGAGATTTTACCCTCATCAATGAGCCGCTGGAAATACTCGTTGTAGGTCAGTCCGCCCGTGTCCTTGAAGTGAACATTGTGGGCAATTCGCTCGGTGTCTACATTGAGATTTGTGTAGCTTTCGTTTTTGCGCTCATTGTGTCGCTCGGTTTTCTGCGCTCCCTCTGCGGAGATTTTCTCCACTCGGATAACGCTCCAATTTCCTTCCGCCATTCTCATCACCTCCAGTCAGCGGAAAGGGCGGGGGGTGCGGGTTACGCAACTTTTTCAAAGTGCGTAACCCACTATGACACTTTCAGCTTCGCTGCAAAGATGTCGTGGGCAAGGGCTTTCCTCCCTTGACCTCCCTCAAAACCTCAATCAAATAGGCAGGTCGTCCTCGCCCGTGACTTTCTGCCCATTCTCAATCGGTTTTTCAACCTCCGGCAAAGTCCAGTACCAAAGAAAGCCGTCCTTCACGGAGCGAACTCCGGCTTTCTTTTTGGACTTCTTGTAGGTTGATTTCTTGAAGCCTGCGGCTTCAAGTTTTGCTTCGCAATCGGAAGCCAGCCGCCTACCGCCCGCCAACAGGGAACGGATAAAGTCCGTTGCCGCTTCCTCACGGTCATTCGGTCTGCCCATCCTCGGCGCAGAAGCAGAGAAAGCGTCCTCCGCACTCAGCTCCAGCTCATCAAGAAAGTTCACGCCCTTGTCGGCTACCTCAAAGAGAATAGCCGAGCCCATCGGCGCAAGATTGCTCTTGACCTGCACCAGATAACGCTCGGCAGGATTCTGCTTATTTGCTGTGCGTGTGACGGCAAGAATACTTCTCGCTGCACCGGCAATGTCGATAGAGCCATTGGTGCGATAGAGGGGGCTTGTGTCCTTCGCCTTGTTCATATGGGCGATGATGACGATGGCACAGCCGGTGTCCTTGGCAACGGCAATCAGGTGGTTGAACTCGGCTCTCGTTTCGTTGGCGTTGTTCATCGAGCAGGTGTCACCGATATACGAACTCATCGGGTCGAGGATCAGCAGCTTCGCATTGTACTTCTCCACGGCTTCACGGATACGGTCATCTCCGAAGGTCAGGCTCTTTTCGTCCTCCTTGATGAAGATGAGCCGGTCGCCGTCACCGCCCGCCGAATTAAATCTCGGCACAACGGTATCGTCCGCATCGTCCTCGGTGGTCTGATAGATAACGGTCATCGGCTCACCTTGTTCGTCCTCATCGTCAAAGGGCAGCGGCGCACCCTTGGAAAGCAAAGCGGCAAGAGAAAGCATCAGCTTACTCTTGCCGTCGCCGGGGTCGCCTTGCAGCAGTGTGACCTTGCCGAAGGGGATATAGGGATACCACAGCCAGCGCACCTCCTTGGGAGTGATCTCGCTGGCCTTGATGATTTCCAGCTTTGCTGGGGTATTGTTCGGATAGTCTGTCATTGTCTTGTTCTCCTTTTCGATAGATAGTGTGGGCAGTGAATAACGGTGGCACGGAAGCTCTGCTTGCAGCTCCTTTCGCATTTCCTGCAAAGCTCGTTGTATTTCTTCCTGCCACGCTCATCAAGAAAGAACGCCCATTCTCTCTTGAGATAGTTCGGCATACGGGGCATAACGGACACCTCCTTATCGCTGCCTAATTGCCGATTTGCTCCCGAAACGCAGAAACGCCCAAAACCTGACCCCGCTGTATGGTTTCGGGGCGATTCTGGGCGTTTTCTTTCGATATGAGCGGCTTTGTTTTTGCGGCGGTATCCTTACCGTCCGTCATTCAAAAGCCGCTATTTGTCGCTTCCGGGTAACAAAAAAGCGCCGTATCGCTACGACGCTTTTGTCTTGCTCGGAAGATGGAGCAAGGGAATGCTATTCAATTATTTGTTATACTTTTTCTTTCTGCTTACAACCGTTGTGCCGATGGCTGCACCGCCGCTGATGAACAACAGGGCAATCCACAATGTGAAATTGCTATTGTCTCCGGTCTGAGGCGAGGTAGTTGCATTGCTGCTCGGTTTATTGTTATTACCAGTGCTACCGCCAGTGCTTGTGTTGTTATCACTCGGAAGCTTTGCCGTTACAGTTTGCGCCTTGGTGATTTCCTGTGTTGCTTTGGCATCCTTGTAATACTTACCGCAGTCAGCACAGTACCAATACTCGATATTGCCTTCGGCGGTCTTGGTTGCCGCCTTTGCCGGGAAGTGTTTTAAATCGGTGTGGTTCTTCGGATCAAGCTCACCGTATTCCGCACCGCAGACCTCGCACTTTGCCTTGTCCCTGCAGGTTGCTTTCCCGCCGGTGTGTTCGTTTTGAATCGTAACGCTCTTTTCCGCTTTGATTGCAAAGCCGTCTGCCGTTTCCGCACTGACCGTTACCTTAAAACTATTTTCTTCGGCAGGATAACCGGAAGATGCGAGTTCAACCGTATATTTGCCGTTTTCGAGCATTGCAGTAAGGTCGCCGCCGATCTTTTCAAACTCATAGCCTGTGATAATGAGTTTGCATCCCTCTGGGAGTGTAAAGCCGAAGATATAATCCTGCGTCCGGCAAACTCTGTCTGCACCGCTGATCACGATTTCGGGAATAAGCTTTTTCGTTGTTTCGTTGCCGCAGAGCTTGCACTTCTGCCAATACTCGCCGTTTTCGCTCTGCCACTCGTAAATGTGCTCCTCCGAAATTTTGACCGTCTTAGAGGCTGTAACCGTAAAGCCGTCGGCGGTAGTGACATAGGCCGTGAGGACAAAGCTCGTCTCGTCCGGCGCGTACCATGCCGCTTCAATTACACCGCTGCACACGCCGTTTTCCACCGTCGCACTATCGCCGCTGGCCATGCTGACGAATTCATAGCCGTATTCGGGATTCGTACAGCCCTCGGGAAGGTTGAAGGTAAAGGCGCAGTCCTGGGTCTGGCAGACCGTATCCGGCGCGTTGAGAATCACTTCCGGCACGGCCTTTTTCTCCGACGTGAAGCTGCAATTGCTGCACGTCTGCCAATACTGGCCGTTTTCGTTATGCCAGACGAGCGTGTGCCCCGTTGCGGGGATCGTCCCGCCGCACACCGTGCAGACGGCAGAATCCGTGCAGGTGGGCTGCGCTGTGCTGCCGGTATGGTCACATTCCGACCACTTTGCCACCACGCGCACGCTTTCCGTGACAGGAACAGAGAAATCGAAGGTATTTTCGCCCACATACCAGCCGTCAAAGAGGTACCCGGTTTTCGTGGGATCATCCGGCCTGGTGGGCGTATTACCCGGCTCTATGAATTGCCATGCATAATGATATTTTGCGTGGTTGCTGTCTGCAAGGGTATAGTGCACTTCACATCCGCCCAAGTTGCCGCCCGCCGACATATAGCTGCCGTAGTACATACCGCCTTTCACGACACCGCCCATGTTATACAGACCGCTGTAAAATATGGTGGCAGGATAATTGGCATCATCAGTCTGAATCGTTCCAAGATTAAACACCGCATAGCCGCCTCCGCGAACAACACCGGCATTTGCATTCATGACAGCTTTGTCTGCAATATACAAATTGCCGCTGTTAGCCGGTATTGTGTCCCAGTTGGCTGTGCTGCTGTTGTTTTCGAGCAATCCACCGTACATATTAAACGTGCCGCCAGCAAGGCACAAGCCGCCGCCCCTGTAAGCTTCGTTTTGAGCTATACGTCCGCCGTACATATTGATCGTACCGCCGCTCTTTGCGTAAATTGCGCCGCCTTTGCCATTGCCGTTGTTGCCGCTTATTTCGCCGCCGTAGATGTTCAAAGTGCTGGAGTTGTCCTCAAGTGCGATCGCGCCTCCGCCGCCATTTCCGGTTACTTTGCCGCCTGTAAGTTTGCCTCCGAAAACGTCTACGGTACCTGTGTAGATATATATGCCCATGCCGCCCCAGCCGTTGGTGGCGCACTTGATTGTGCCGCCTCCCTGACAGTCACAGAGGACAAGCCGGCCGCCGTTTTTGACCTGGATTTTATTGGTGCCGTTGCTGGCATATTCTTTGCCGTTCAGGCAGAGGTACAGCGTAGCGCCGTCAACCACAAGGTTTGAATTGATTGTGGCGTTATCCGTAAGATACACATAGGCCTTGCCGTCCGTATAGCCGATTGCGTCAGAGCCGTTCCACGGCTGATAGTCTGCGGCCTGATGGGCCGTGTGGTCGCTGACCGTGTTTTCGCCGCCGCAGATACAGTGGGTGTGCGAACTCGCAGCCTGCGGCACGAAAGTAGCACCCGGCTCGCCGCTCAGCGCCATAAGTACAGTAGCTGCGGCATCATAGCGGGTAAAATCGAGTACCGCGAAATCTTCATCAGAAAGCTGTACCTTCGCCTCGTCAATGGCTTCTAACTGCGCTTCCACGTCCACCGCGTTATCCGCGCTGATTGTTTCAGATTCCGGCAGTGCGTTGATCAGTGCCTGCACGTCTGCTGCGGTGATAGCCGGGGCATTGTCGGGCGCACCTGTCTGTCCGCTTTCTTCTGCGGCATATTTCCCGCAGTTTTCTGCCAAAGCACCATCTGCGCCGCAGACAGGGCACTCTGTGTTCATTGCTTCTGCCGTGCAGGCCGTTTCGCAGGTGCATACAGGTGTTTCTTCCGTCTCGCTCTCAGCAAACGCCGTTGTCGGCACAAGGCAGAGCACCATACACAGAGCGAGCAGGATACTGAATAATCGTTTTCTCATTTTGTTACCTCCATTTCGCCGTTCTTTGACAGCTTAAAGTCATATTTCATTTCCAGCATTGCAAACAGCTTATACATAACCTCTGTGGCAATTGCTTTAATATCCAGTGATTGAATAAAGGCAAGCACCTTTGCCTGTTCTTCCTCCGGTACACGATACACCCGCATCGCCGCCGTCAGAAAACGACTGAGCTTGCGTTCCAGCGGAAAATGAATATCACATTTTCTCGCCATATAGCTACGCATCAATCCCGCCGTGCCAATTTCCATCTCATAAAAGTCGCTCTCGGTATCATTGGGGAAATTTTCACCGAAAATCTGCTTCAGCTCTGCCGTAGTATGCAGGTAGATATATTCCGACGTGTCGGGCAGGGAATAGGCTTCAATGTAGATTTCTCGCAGGTTCTCATTCTGTTCAGTCAGTGTCAGCTGGATTGCCGTTTCCACCGCATAGGCGTAAACCGGCGACAGCTTGCTGTCTGCAATGCTTCTTGCCACGCCGAACTGTCCGCCGAACATCGTTTCGGTTAATTCCAGCAAAATTCTGTCCTTGGTAGGAAACAGATTCAAATAGCTTCCCCTTGCAACACCTGCTTCATCCACAATCTGACTGACAGAGGTGTTTTTATACCCCTGTTCCAGAAAGAGACGGACGCACACGGTCAGTATTTTCCTCTTTGTTTCACTGCTGTCTCTCCGCAAATATATCACCTCTCTTTAAACACTTTAGTACACATACCAATAATATCATATCAAGTACAAAAAGGCAAGTGGTATTTGAAACTTTACCTCCGTAAATTGTGACATTTCCGCAAGCGTTGGCTTCTTCCATTACTCACGAAACTTTATGACTTCTTGAATACTACCTGAAAAGGAAAAGCCGCCGTCTGTTGACAGCGACTTTTCTCTTTATCGGGTAAACCGTATCAGCAGTTCATTTATAGCATCCACTGCGCCGTGTCTTTTCGCCTGTATCTCTCGATTTCGCCACTCCATAAGGCACTGACAAATTACTCTGATTTCTACCGGCTCAAAGGGGATTTTCTTCTTTCGCCCCGGCTTCATTGCTTCAGCAATGTCACACAGGCGAAGGGCGAGTGAGTCAATCTGACCGTTGGTTTCTGCGTCATAGCTCCTGTGCTGCTGTATTAAGCCGTTTATCAGCACTCGCACCTCATAATCGTCCAGCTTGACCTTCATAGCCGTCCTCCTAACAGTAAATCAAATCGTTTGCAACGATTTCCATAGCAGCACTGCAGATGTTGTTCATCCTCTGTACCCACAGCATTTGATTTTCCGCTTTGAGGGCTTCCGTAACGCCCTCCTTTTCGGAAAGCTGCTTTACCAGCCGAGAAAACAATGCTTCCGCCTGCTCGTTGAGGTCTGCAAGGTAATCGTTCAGCTTGCCGGTAGTCAGCAGCTCGGCATACAAGCTGACCTTGTGCTTTCGGATATATCGCAGGTGTCGCTGTCCCCAAATGCCGATGGGTCTGCCCTCCGGCTCGTCCTCTCCGGCGATCAGATAGTAGTCCCCGACAAGCTCATAACACAAGCCTGTCCTTTCGTCTGTGATGAATTTTTCCATTATGTTGTCCTCCTTGAATTATATTGCTTCTCCGGCTTTCTGCCCGGATTGCTTACGGTGATAATAGGCAAGCTGTCTTTGGTTGCGATTGATGGTTTTGCATTCCTCGGAGCACAGCACCTCCTGACCGTTGGACGGCCAGAAGGGCTTGCCGCAAATCTTGCAGACCTTTTGACGGAAGGTGTGCTCTCCCTTTTCGGCAAAGCGTTTCTTCTCTTTTTCGGCTTGCTGATGGGCTTTCGTGCAATCGGTGTTACAAAACCTCTGCCTTGTGCTGTTCGGATAAAACTCTTTGCCGCATTGTTCGCAGATACGCTTCGGGTACTTATGCCCGTCATTCGCCGCCCAGCGTTCCGCCTTTGCTTTGGCTTGATGGGCAACATTGCTCTCACGCTGCCGGTTCTTCTTGCGCTTGGCTTTTTCCGCCGCTTCTTGCTCGGCTTTTTGTCTTGCTTCGGCAATTTCCTTTTCGGAAAGCGGGAGGTCAAACTGCCCGATGAAGTTATAGTAGATGTCCACCTGCTGCTGCCGGTTCGGCTTTTTGCCTATGGCTTCGTGAACAACGATTTTATCAATCAATTCACACGCCATCTCTTTCGTCAGCTCTGCGGGCTGCTTATACTTCTTAATGAGCCTGATAAACCTCCCGATATGAGCAGAGGACGCTTTCGTTTGCTCCAGCTTCTCCTGAATTTCCGACACTTGGCTCTCAAGGCTGTCCTGTTCAGTCGAGTATTTCTTCATCAGAGACTTGTACTGCTTTTCGGGCAGCAGACCTGAAATGAAATTCTCATAAAGACTTCCAATCAGGCGGTCAAGCTCGTTCAGTCTGCGATTGATTGTCTGAAGCTCTCCCTTCTGCTTTTGCGGTTTGCCGTTCGCCTGTGCTTCCCATTTGCTTTTCAGTTCTTCCGCAAAGCCACGCTCATCTGCGATAATGTGGCTTGAAAGGCGTTGGATAGAGCGCAGTACCAGCTGATAGAGGACTTTGTCGCTGATATGATGGATGGTGCAGTTCACGGTTCTGTTTCCGTAGCTGCTGCATCGGAACGAATGATAGGGTTCTCCGCTTTTGTAGTAATTCGTCTGATAGGACATCTTACTGCCGCAATCAGCGCAATACACAAGACCAGGCAGTAAGCATTCCTCTTGGTGCGTCCCTTCCTTTATACGGCGTGTAGCGTGTTTCAATCTTCTGTGCGCCTGCTCCCAAAGCTCGCCGTCAACGATAGGCTCGTGGGTGTCCTCAAATACAAGGCGTTCCTCATCGGTGGCAAAGCGGCGTTCATCGGTCTTAAAGTTCGTTCCGATGGTCTTTCTCAGCACAGTATGACCGAGATATTCCTGTCGGCTTAATATCTCTCTGACCGTGTTTGCGTTCCAGTTTGTGCAGCCGTACTCCGCTTTTCGGTTGCATTGTTCGGGGTGATATTGGAGGGTGTACGCCGATGGGATAAGCACCTTTTCCTCCGTTAGCTGTCTTGCAATTGCCGGAGGCGTCAAGCCCTCTGCCGCAAGCTCAAAGATGTGTTTTACCACCTGAGAAGCAACAGGATCGACCACTAAGGTCTGTTTATCTTCGGGCAGTCGATTGTAGCCGTAGGGAATGCTGCCGGAGCAGCGTTTACCATCATTCATACGGGACAGAAAGATGGACTTTATCTTGTTGCTGGTGTCCTTGGCATACCACTCGTTCATTATGTTGAGGAACGGGGTAAAGTCGTTATCCTGTGGTTTGTCGCTGTCCACGCTGTTATTGATTGCGATAAAGCGTATCTGCTTCTTGGGAAACAGAATCTCGGTATAAAAGCCAACTTCAAGATAGTTTCTGCCGAAACGGCTCATATCCTTGACGATAATCGTGCCGATTTTTCCGGCTTCGGCTTCTGCAAGCATCGCCTGAAATCCGGGACGGTTGAAGTTACGCCCTGTATAACCGTCATCGGTAAAATGCTTGATGTTTGTCATACCGCTTTTGCGGGCAAAATCTTCGAGAAATCTCTTTTGATTCAGTATTGAGTTCGATTCGCCCTGCTGCTCATCATCCTTGGACAGCCTTTCATAGAGGGCTGTAACTCTATCAAAATCCCTGATTTTAGGCACTTTCTGACCTCCTTTCCGTCTTTTATTCGCAGCCATATTCAATGGACTGCTTGCAGTATATATCCTAAAACTTCTTTTCCGTTAGGAGAAAAATATAATACCAAATACAAATATATGGTATAATATCTAAAAGAAGATGGAGGTTGTAGATATGGATGAACAGATTTATACATTTGAAGACGTCATAAATTCAGAAAAGCATGTTGAAATGATTGACGGAATAGTTATTATAGAAGATAAAACCACCCCACGCCATAACATTGCCGTGACTGAAATTGCATCAAGTCTAAAAAATTACATATCTTCCAAAAAAGGCAGTTGTGTAGTATATGCCGAAAATGTAGCATTATATACAAATGAGTTAAATAATAATGATGGCAAAAATTATTATTTACCTGACGTTATGGTTATCTGTGATAAAAATGGAATAAAGGATGATGGTATTCACACTGTTCCAAAATTTGTTGCAGAAGTAACTTCTGATGCCACACGCAAATTTGACTACAATCAAAAGCTGGAAATGTACAAAAAAATTGGTGTAGAAGAATATTGGATTGTTGATTTACAAAGAAACGTAGTGTTCAAATATGTCAAAAGTGAAGATTACATTCCACAATATCTTGCACATCCAAAGATTGTAAAAGTTTCATCTTATGAAGGACTTTCAATCGACTTCTCAACCATTATTCAGTAATAATGGAGCTAGACTTATGAATAAAGATTTCTGGGGCTTTGTACCACAGAGCTACATAGGAAATGAGACAGTTAGTGAATCCAACTGTCTCATTTTTATAGGAGGTTATTTGGCAGGCATCGCGGCTCCTGCATCTCTTTTAACCCGTAGGGTGCGTGGTTGCAACGGAATTTACCACCTCAAGCAACCTCTTCAATTACAACTGTTTCTTAATGACCTCCAAAAGCATAATTATGAGTTTTACTATAAAGTGATACAGAATAACACGAGGTAAAGAAAAAAGCCCCGAAACCCAGTAAATTCAAGGTTTTCAAGGCTTTTTTCACAAGCAGGGGATGAGAGAATCGAACTCCCGCCAAAGGTTTTGGAGAACCGTATACGTATCTCTGCAACCCCTTCAAACTCATGAAAAAACGCTAACTATCAATAATTTTACCACGGTTTTACCACACTTTATGAAACTAATGCACCTAACTGATCTATTAAGATACGTTTATCCGAATCAGATGGTTTAATATAATATTCATATGTGGTACTAACCTGTGAATGTCCTAATAGTTCTGAAACTTCTTTGATCTGTCCGCGATCTTCTGCATCTTTTAATATGATAGTAGCAAAAGTATGTCGGGTGGAATGTAAACCCATATGATGTACACCTGCTTTGCTTAAAATTGCCGAATAGCATCTACATAAATGCGAATGGGTTACAATTTTTCCTGTATTAGTACAGATCAGATATCCTGTTTCTGGATTATAGGTTGTGTTTATCAACCTTTGAATTGCTAAGATTGCTCTGTCATTTAATGGTACAATTCGATTAGATTTTTTGGTCTTAACATCTCCGATTATATATTGAATACCGCCATTTTTTCTGTCCTTTGCATATACAACATTTTGGTGTACATGCAATGTGCGGTTTTCAAATGAAACATCGTCAATATGCAGTCCGCGTAATTCTCCCGAACGCAATCCTGTTACAAGCAGTAATACAATCGCTTCGCCATACCGATAATCGGCAACACCCTGTTGATTCATATGCTCTGCAATGGAAATAACCTTTTGCATCTCGTCCAACGTCAATACTTCAATATCCTTTTCTGTATGCTGAATATTAGAAGCATGTGGCATTGTAACAAGTAACATAGGATTGAAATAAATTTCCTTGGTTGCTATTTCATAACGAAAAAACTCTCCCAGCAAATTATAAATCTTCTTAATACTCGAAAAACTTAAACCTGCCTTGCATTGAGCTGTTAAATGATCTTGAATGTCTTGGGTAGTAATTTGCCCTACCTGCATTCTGCCGATTTTTTCATCTCTGATATGGTATTTGAATGTACTTTCTACTCTGTCATAGGTGGTAGCTTTGACCTTAATTGATTTTACATTTTTAAGATACTGTTCCATGGCATCACACAATTTAGCAGATTGAGAAATTGTTTTTCCATTCTGGTAATCTTCAACCGCTTTACGTATTTTCGCCTTAGCTTCTACCTGTGTCTTAGCATTCCTGTAAATCCGTTTTCCATCAAGAAATGTACTTGCTTCAAAACTATTTTCACTTTTTTGTCTAACTTTTATATTTATCCGTTGCATATAGGTCTCCTAAACACAACAGCATAAAGTAAGTTTGACAATATTGTACCATATAATTAAATTGATTCAATACAAAACTTCCTTTCCGTCGTGTTCTAACATCCATCGTGTTATCATCTCTGGTGAAGAAATATAATCCCGTCCAACTTTGACTACTGGCAAAACACCAGCTTTACACAACGCCAATAACTTTGATTTCCCAAAAGGGAATATTTCTTCTAATTGTGAAAGCGTATAAATTGTTACATCACTCATTTAATTTCCCCTTTTCGATTATAGATTGTAATAGGTTACAAAAATTTTCTGCTCCTTTATCCCTTACTCGCTTATATCTGGGTATCGGTTCTTCCTGCAATGGTATTCCTTTATTTGCAAAAAAATGGCGTAAATCATTTAATCGAATATTTTCTCTTATAACTTCCTTGGTGGATATATCAAGAATCTGATACCGCTGTTTATAAAACGGAGTATATCTGCCTTCTTTATATCCCCTTGTTAAGTTCAATTCTGCATGGAAATAATCACGCAGGATGGCAACTATCCGATAATATGAATAATTCAAAAAATCATATTTGAGAGTAAGGGTTTCTACACCAGAAAAGTCTATGTCATAATTATCTGCATCGCTCATATTTATTTCCCCCATTTCTTATTTAATGGTTGCAAATGAAATGGATCTTCTTCTAATTCCAAAAATGGCATCAATGAAGAAACATGCTTCAATATATCTTCTTCCGTTTTCCGCTCCTTGGGAATAATATCATCCAGCAAAGTATTTTTATATTCAAATTGCGTAGAATACCGCATAAGCTTATCATCCCAGACAGATACCATGATTGACATTCTATCCATTTCTATGTATGTTCCACATCGTCTTTTTAACTGTGTGATAGGTTCTTTCTCTTCTGAAAACACATGCTCATAAAAAGAATCTATACTTAATACAGTTGTTATAATTAGCATTTCACAATTTAGGTATTTATTTTTATAGCGGCTTTTCACAGAAGAAGCATTATGATTATCCAGAATTTTCAACAGATCGGATAACCCTAAACAGGATGGTCTAAGATCATCAAGAATAAGTACAGGTTGCTGTGCATATCCATCCATCACATCATTACTTCCAGAGGAAATATAATAAGCAAGTCCTTTTTCTGTGGCTATCTTTTTGGCAAGCGTAGTTTTCCCCGCCCCAGATTTTCCTGTAATAAAAATCACTTCCATATGTCTATCCAGTGCGGTTGCTTCTAAATGTGCCTGCCTTACCTTAAATGCTTCGTTTATCTGTTTTGAATATTTCACGAGTATAAGATTATCAATTTCCAATGTCTTGTTATATTCCCGAATACTTCCATCCAAAATCCCATTGATGGCATCCGTGAGTGGATTGCTTTTCTTCCCATTCTGATAGTTTTCTGTCACAGATTTATAATCAAAATTAGAAGTAACTGCATCTGGTTCGTACTGGTATTTGTCAGAAGCATTGGCATGTGTAAGATACAATAAAGCATCTTCCCATTTTCCGTTGATCTTAGAAATAAAATTTTCTGGTATCTTAAACCACTTGGAAATATATGCCGTGTTCTGTGGTTGATTACTGTTAAACCGCAATAGCAGGTGTATGTGTGCAGGCTTTAATGAACCAGCTTTATGATCTGCATGTTTCTGCTCATCATCCGCAGTATAAATATCTTTGTCATGTATTACATATGCAAATTCTTTGATGCAAGCCTTAGAAGCTAAAAACAACTTCATATTCTCCAGATCAAATAACATATTCCCTGCTTCATCCTGTAAACGAGATACGATCTCGCAACGCTTTACATTCAATAGGCTTCTACCTTTCTACCCTTAATTATCTTGGGGAGACAAGCCCGTTCCCCAAGATATAACAAGGGGTTTTAATAATTCTACCTTTGTCGTGCGAATTTATCATCGCTTATATCCATCCTTACCCCTACATGCACCATCTGGCGATGGCACATGTGACGTAAGGAATGTATAACGCCGATTAACAAATTCTTACGACGCAGACAGCTGGTTATTTAGGCTGCTGTCTTATGGCTCGAATTTCTTCGAAGCCTTTGTCGTTTGTTGCGTAATATACGAACAAACGATCATTAAATAATCGTACAGCAACGAAGCTGTCAATAGCTATGCTGTAAATACCCTGTTCATGAAAGTGCATAATTAGGGCTTTTTCAGCGATAGGACGCACTTTATCTATTATTCGTTTTTGGGTAGGGTTGCACAAAGTACAATCGTACACGCGAAACTCATAGCAGACTGTGTTATTTGAGTTAAAATAGCTTCTTTCATAATACCAAGTTTCAAACAAGGTATTAAGCTTTTCAAAATAGGTATGTACAAAGTCATCCCTAATGGCTATGCCATTACTACCTATTGCTACATTGTATTGGAATGTCTGCATCGGTTTGTTTTGAAAAGTGTCTATCATTTTTTGTAAAAAATCATCAACAGATTTCTTTGCTTCATCCATTGTCTTTTGACAGGTGATTTTCACCAAATAGATAGCTCCTATGTAACAAGCTACCAAAACAATAACAACTGTTATAATCATTAAAATTAAGTTTTCCATAAGTTATTTCTCCTTTCGTTTTATAAATGGTGCAGCTATTGTAATCTTGGCTTTTCCATAGTTCATATCATAAGCTCGAACCTTCATTTGCTCAACAGGTAACTCTACCAGAACTAACCCCTGTGCAATTTCCAATTCTTCAGAAGTAATTACAGGCTTAGAACCTGCAACCTTTACAGAGAAAGAATTAAAGTTATCAGCATCTATGAGATCATATTTAACTGCAATAACATTCTCTGTCCGCTTACCTTCTGAATCTAATTCATAAATTGGCTTTACACCTTTCACTACTGCAACACCGCTTAATGCGTCCGATGCAGGGATTGTGAATACAGAAGCATTCACTGTGTTATTGATTATTTGTATCATACTGTTCACTTCCTTTCTATTGTGTTTTTTATCAGCTGATACAGGCAATTTTACATCATAAATTTTCGTTGGAAAAACATACCGGTCCCCCCTCCGGCTGAACTTTCCCGCAATCGACAAAACAACAAAAAAGTTATTGAAATCTCTTCCGTTGAAACCGCCCTTAATGATATGCTGTTATAGAAAACAAGTTAATAATACTTGTTAATAGAAATATATAGGAGCTAATTAAACAATAATACAATGTAAATACCAGTATTCCAAGCAATTCCCTCCCCCCTAGAATTAAAAAAAATTTTTTTGGAAATCCCTTTTAATGAAACCGCCCTTAATGATATGCTGTTATAGAAAACAAGTTAATAATACTTGTTAATAAAAAATTTAAAGGAGGTATGTATTTATGAATAAATACAACAAAATTAAAGATTATTTAAGAGAAGAAGGATTAGAGCAAATGTATGTGGAGCAGTTCCACTCACTAGAAAACATTTGCAGAGATTACTATTATGTATATTTAATATACAGTAAGGTTGCAGGATCGACATTGAAAAATTATGTTTCTCCAGAACTATATCTTAATAGGAAAAAAGAAAATAATGAACAAGACGAAAATACAAATCGAGATATATGCGATATGCTGTATGTTGAATTTTTCACTAAAATCTTTGAAAATTGCAACAAAAAAATATCATGGAGTTCTGTGATTAACAATCCAGATGAAATAGAGGCTCTTATAATTGATTATTTTGGAAGAAAAGATGTTTTGACAACTTATATTTCAAAGGCGGTACAAACTTATTATACAAAGACAAATGCACCAATCAATTTGGCAAATCTTCATAAAAGCATATCTGATTTAAAATTAGCTTTGGAAACACCAAAACCATCTATTGAGGAAAGCGTGCTTGCAGTAATTGCAGAGCAGAAATTGCAAGAGTTATATAACGATCTTATAAGTGGTAATTCTACTGGATATATGTCATTCTATATGAAAATTGCTCCAATCCGAAGAGCGATATATGATGGTGCATATCATAAGTATACGTTTCAAAAAGATAATTGCCAGCAATTTTTTAATATAAATTGCGATCATAATTATAAAGAGTTATATAATTATATATTCAGTAACATGAATGAAGGAAGCGAATATCAAGGATTACTAGGCATATTAAATGATTATGAAACTACTTATGCAGACTTATACAACTAACTAGACAAAACCCTCTATTACATAATGTAATAGGGGGTTATTTTTCTTCATCTATGTACTTAATAATATCGGAAATTTCACAGTCTAACAACTTGCATAATTGATTCACTGTATTAGTGGATATGCTGTTTCCTTTACGGATAGAATAATATGTTGCTCTGGAAAAGCCTTTTTTCTCAAGCTGATATGATGATATATTCTTTTTCTTCATTGTCTCAAACAATGGTGCATAACTAATCATTCCTACATATCCCCTTTAATAACCTATATAAATCTTATTTTATAAGTTATTGATTGACTATGTATGAATATCCGAGTATAGTATTGCATGTAATGTTAAATTGCATTATAATTTCGTTGGGAGGTATAAATATATGAAAAAACATATGAAAAAAATAATTATTGGGGGAACAATTCTTATTGTACTTGGATTTGGTAGTGTTGCAATCTATCATGGTATAAATAAGAATGTACCAGAACCAATAGAAAAAGCAACCGATACAGATGCCTATGTATCAAATGAAGACAATGCTGGAAATGATGTCACAACAACAGCACTTGCAGACAATTCCAAAGACAAGGATACAACCACCGAAAAGGACAAAGAAGATAGCAAAGATACATCAACGGAAATGGCATCTAATACAGGAGATACAAGTTCTGCAAATACAGGCAACCATACAACAATCATAAATAATGGAGGAACGCAAAATACAACTAGCGGAAACTCTAATAATTCTAGTGGAAATGTAAACGGAAAAACGAATGGTGGCACGAAACCTAATACAACAGAAAGTCCAAAGCCTAGCACAAAAGAAAGTTCAAAGCCTAATGCAACAACAGAAGCTCCAAAGCCTAATAACAATTCAAATCAAAATAATAATTCTAATGAGTGTGATCATAATTGGGAAAAGGTAATAAAGAAAACTTGGATTGAACCTGTAACGCATACTGAGGAGGTTACAACAGTAATCGAGGAGGCTAAGGATGTTCCTATTACAGAAGAACAGTGTCATTTCTTTTGTACAGGTTGTGGTGGTGATTTGACAGCTATTGGTTTATCCTCTACATCGCAGTATGGCATGCATTGCATTGAATGTCAAGGTGGAAATGCAAGCTATTACGCAGATTCTGTAACAGTTATAACGGGGTATGAACATGTACCAGCCAAAACAGTAACTGAGACCAAGACAGTAGTTGATAAAGAAGGTTACTGGAAGGAAGAAGTAACAGGGTACAAATGTACAAAATGTGGAACTACAAAATCTAAGTAATTAAGAATTAAAAATACATATACAACAAAAAATCTAGTCAAAGGTATATTTACCAATGGCTAGATTTTTTTATGGATTTTTCAAGGGTAAGTGTGTATAAACTTACTTTATCCTGTTGATTTTATTATAATTTCTTACCACACTCTTACCACACTTTTACCACATTTTTTTCCAATTTCAAGCAGTTTGAAACAATCTGAAACAACTTATTTCAGAAAAAGAAAAAAGCCCTAAAACCAAGTAAATACAAGGTTTTCAAGGCTTTTTCATAAGCAGGGGATGAGAGAATCGAACTCCCGCCAAAGGTTTTGGAGACCCCTATCATACCATTTGACCAATCCCCTATAATGGTTTGTGTCCGTAAGACACATGTATCATTATACAGTTTTATCGACATTTGTCAAGGAGATTTTTTTGAAATTTTAGGCAACAAACTAACTAATAAACATATTTTTTTCTTCGTCTGTTAATTCCGAAAGTTTCTTTCCTTTTTCTTTAGAATATCTTAATAAGCCTCTAATATTCAGTTTTACTTCAGGAGTCGAATCGAAATGAGGAGTTTTTTTCAAAGACTCCAAATATTTGTTATAGTTCCACACCTGATCATTCATAATTGTCAATTTCCTCTTTGTCATAATATCTATAAGTTTCTGCTGGCAGATTAGGAACTCGGTCAACAGGAATATCTCCCTTTTCGATATCAAGTGCCTGTAATAAGCCCTTCATGGTATCACTAAATAAATCTCTCATATATTTTCCCTTTCTTTTTCAGATTTTTCACCATAAAACTAACTCCTTGTGTAATGTTTATACATATATCTTATTTGATGAAAAAATTCCTTCTACTAGCAAAGATGTCTTATCGAGAGCATTATTTACGTCCAAAACACCGCCGGACATTCCTACGGCTATAACCTTGTATATTTTTCCTTTCGCATCAGACACCATCATTCCATTTTTGAATGATGTTCCTTTTCCAGCAACTAATACAGAGGTATTATTCCCTATCCGAATCGTGTTAATCACATTGAATAACTGCATCTGGTTCCTCCCCTAATATTCCACAAATACCGTTTCCTGCAAATTAGTAAAATACACTCGTGCTACCTTGTACCTGCTTTCCATTTTTTTACCAGAAGTCTTAAACTCTCCACATCTGAAACATATTCAATATTAAGATTCGTTTTCTCGGTCTTCGGATTATCTAGAGCTGCAGCAAGCCGCTCAGCACTTTGAGTATCATTAATTACAAAATTATGAGTAATACTCGACGTTGCCATAACGAAAGTCCTCCTTTCCTATTCTCTCTCTCCAAGCCTTTTTAATATATTGATTCGATGCCGGTCTTCCACGACCTTATCATAACGGACGCGTTTCTCCTGAACCATACGTTCCAGTGTTGCCTCGAACCCTTCTTCTCCCACTTTGTCCGGATGCTCTACCAGATAATGCCGGATTCCCATCCGCAGTCGGTTCTCAAGTGTATCGCAATAGAATTCCTCCAGCGTTTCCAGACAGATTCCGCACAGCATACACGGATGAAATGGATCATGCATCAAGAAGCAGCAGCCACCATCCACGTTGATGGCATTCTCACGATAGCTGATCATGCCCGGGCGCTCAAATCTTGGATTTCCAGCAAAATAATAGTTCTCAACGATTGTAGGGGTATGTCCATGCACATAGATTTCCTCCGGATTGTCCCGGTTCCCGATCGCGTATTTACGCACATACAGATTCGCCTCAATCTTTGACCACTTCGATACATCATCCCGGTGTTCATGCCATGCGTGTGCAATCCGGTATTTGACCTTCTTATGATTCCGTGACTCTACCTCCACCAGCTTGTTGTATGGCAGATTATGCAGCTTGTCTATAAGCGGTTCAAGCTGCTTCAAGTCATGCTTATACTCGTTTTGAACCACTTCATAGAAATTATAATAACTATAGGGTGGCTGCGATAATTCCTTCTCACACTCCGGATTCCATTTTCTCCATGGTTCATATTCTCCCTTATACCATTCCCATGCGTCCTCATCATGATTTCCGCGCACACTCTGATACTTCCCATCCTCAGTAATATGCTCCATCATCCAGTCAAGCACCTGCTTCTGTTCGCTTCCACGATCAACCCAATCCCCGACGAAGATGATCTGTGCTTCCGCGTCCTGTGATTCGATTTTATCCAACAATGCCATAAGCTCTGTGTAACACCCATGAACATCTCCAATTACATAATGCATATCGTCCCTTCCTTCCATATAGACTGAAAGTCGAGATATCATTCCCGTCATTTCAAGTTCACATTTTCTGCCTTCATTGTACACCAGAACTTTCCCCTCGTCATTAAACGCGCAGTTGAATTTCCTATCTTATAATACTTTGTTTTTCTTCCCCCTAATCGCAAATAATGTCCCCAACTATATAATCCTTCTACTGCATATCATAAAACTTCATCGTCTCCCGGTCACGATATTCATGTTTCTCATAATATCCGATTAATTTCTGCTCACTGTCCCGCAAAGCCACCATGTATACGTCCTTGTTCTGCTTTGCATTGTAACTGGTATATACAATATTGTGGTTGACATCTGCTGCAAACCAATCAACCACCTGTTGAATCCGCTTGTTCGATTCCGGATTGTGACAGGCAAGCAGACTTTTCCCTACGAGTGCCTCGCCGCCGCGCTTTCCATAATTTTTAATTGCTGCAGGGTTCATATAGATAATCTCATGCTGTAGGTTACAGATCACAACCGATACCCGCTCCTGATCAATAATGCTTTTAAAATATGCGTTTAATTCTTTCATAACGTTCACTTTCCTTTTTTGTCTTTTGGGCACATCCGCGTGCCTCATTGTAAATTCCAAGTTTTCCCTTTCAATACCAGCTTCTCGAATGACTCTGCAAATCTTACATCATCTTCCTCGGTTCTTTTCCTCGGACCTTTCATATGATTCTTCCCGGAACTGCGCCGTGCTTTCTTGTTCAAATGCCGTTCCATCAGCATCTGGTCAATGTTCGCATCTGTGTACCATTTCCCAGACTGATGGATCGCATATGCGCCTTTCCCAAGTGCCATCGCCGCCACACCATAATCCTGCGACACAACGATATCGCCCTTATGGCAGAGACTAATCAGCTTATAATCCACTGCATCCGCGCCGGCACCAACCACGATCACCTCACTATAATCAGAATTCAGGACATGATTCGTATCGCAAAGCAGCGTCGTCCGGATATGATATTTTTCTGCGATTTCCTCCACGATACGCACGACCGGGCAGGCATCGGCATCTACAAATATTTGCATGATCTATTTCCCTTACTATGCAACCGTTGCCCCAAATGGCATCAGCGATAATTTCGCGAGCTTGAAAAATTGCTTTCCGAATGGAATACCTATAATCGTAATGCACAAGATGCATCCCCAGACTACATCTGCAATCGCCATCGGAATCCCCGTCAAAAGCAGCCAGAATATATTCGCGATAAGACTCATCGCCCCGCCACCATATGTAACTTCCTTGCCAAACGGGAAGAATGCAAGCCCAGCGAACTTAAAGCACTGCAAACCAATTGGAATTCCTATGATCGTAATACACCAGCCGATTCCCGCAATCACCCACGAAAGCCCGGCTGCAAAGCCGCCAAATATAAACCATAAAATATTTCCAAGTATACCCATGTTTTTGTTTTCTCCCATAGTATTTTTATTCTTTGTTTTTGTTCTATTCAAATCGTTCTCGCACTATGTGAATTGTACTCTCGCTATTCGAATTGTTCACGCGGTTCGCTTCCAGACTATATTGGCTTACCACGGTGCATTCATACAATAAAACAGCACCACAATCTGTGTCACGATCATCATCGGAAGTCCCACTGCGAAATAATTCTTCTGTGTCTTGTGATGAAATAAGTACATCGCAATTATACCACCGATCGCACCTCCAGCAAATGAAAATCCTAACAAAGTCGCCACCGGGATTCTCCATTTTCCCTTGATCGCCGCATACTTGTCAATGCCAAACAGGATAAATGTTACGAGATTGATGACGCCCAGATATAATAGCAGAATCTTCCTCTGGCTCATGTATCTTACAATGTTAAATGTCAGCTTGTCTGCCACATAGCCTTTTGCGAATAAGAATATCACAATGGCAATCACCAAGACACAGGCGAGCGTGACATGCAGCATCGCATTTGATTTGGTTGTTTTTTCATGTAGTTTCATATTATGACCACGTCTTCCATATTTCCGGATGATATCCAAGTGTCGACTGCTTTCCATTCCGCACAACCGGTGTCTTGATCACCTGCGGATTCTCCAGTATCTTGTCCAGCTTATCCTCCGGGGCAATATACTGAATCAACGCCAACAGATCTTTATCCTTAAAATCCACATTGATCATATTCTCCATACCACCATTGACGGCTGCCACAGCCTGGAACTCACCTTTGCTCATGCCCTTTTCTTTCATGTCTATAAACTGATATTTAATTCCGCGTTCCTTGAAAAACCGTTCTGCTTTCTTTGTATCGTTGCACTTTTTTGTGCCGAAGATTTGGATGTTCATTTTAATCTCCTCTTTTTTCTTTTATTATATACGTTATACCATATACAATTAAAGGTGCCAATAACACCAGTAATTTCCAAATAGAATATATTTTATAAGTTATATAAATAAGCAACAACCAAACACCGATAGAAATTCCTGCATCACAATACATAATAATTACTCTATGATCCGAAAGAATCGGTATAAAATTAAAGAATATTCCCATCAATCCAACGATAAGTATCACAACTGCTAAATATACTATATATTCTTCGTATTGATTTATTTTATCTACTACACTATAACAAATATTTTCGATAATTTCATATCTCATATGCTCAATATCAAATATCTTTTTTATAGCAGAATCAATTGCCAAAAATCCCAATATATAAAACTCTATTATCCATATGATTTGTAAAAGGATAAATATGTTTTTCTTAAATACTTGTTCAATCATTTTTTCTTGTATATTATTCACCATTCTTCATTTCCTTCTCTTACGCATTTTTTTATTCTTATTCCGTCATCGTCTTTCCACTCACAATATACTTCACACCACCATCTTCTGTTTTTTGTAGTCTTACTAATAACGGATTGTCTATTTCATATTGTTGACGATAAAAATCCCATGCACATACAAAGATTGTCGGAAACGGTGATTCAATAACTGTCTTAATAATTCCTTGCGAAGCTCCATTCCATTTGCTTTGTTCAAGCAGTTCTAACATAATCAAGACTTCCTCTTCTAATGCAAAGATAAAAAGATCCGTATTGGATGGATAATTTTTTCTTCCTTTATCGTTTTTTATCTCTCGAATAATATTGTCAACTGAACAAATAATACCTGGCTGATTGCATTTAAACTCACTCCCCAATTTTTCTCCATAATGCGACTTAAGTAACTTTTTATCTTTTACAAATTGTGCTCGTCCTTCTGTGGTTAATTTTTCTTTTTCATCCTTTGAATAATTTTCACTTCTATACCGGTCACATGCTTCCTTTACTTGCTGCATTATTTCTAATTGTTCGTCTATTGTTTTTTGATAAAACTTGTTCACACATTTTACAATTGCGCTATTATGCTTTGTATGTGTAATTTCCAAGAATCCCCCATCCCTATACATAAAATCAGGCATTGATTTTTTAGAGTTATCATCGTAATACTCCTCATTAAATACAATTTCCTTCTTCTCCAATATATCTTTCGCTTCTCTTTCTCCTGGTTTCAAGCAATCTCCTCCTTGACATTTTTAAATTCAATTATGCATATACGTTTGGATTAATTAAGAATTTTTGAATCAGAATAAGAATGTAGCATTTTGATAAATCTACACTGTTTAACATTGAATCCCCATTCATGTTATAAAATCCCCATATATCCAAAATCCATATTTATATTCTACAATATTATGCAGAATATTCAATAAAAATATTACATTCGACATAATTCTATTATTCTGTATATACATCTAATATAAAACTCTCTACATATTATCGACGTGCACCAATATCAAAAAGGAGGATTTACAAATGAACACACCAACATCCAGAAATCCAATGCTGTTTTGTGATTACTACAAGCAATGGATCAACGTCTACAAAGAAGGAGCGATCCGCCCGGTCACCATGAGCAAATACAACATGGCGCATCAATGGCTGTTAAAGCTGGCTCCCGATCTGTCGATTTCCGAACTGGATCGGATTTCTTATCAGAAAATATTAAATGAATATGCAGAAGAACATGAGCATCAGACAACGATGGATTTTCACCACCATGTGAAATGTGCCATTTTAGATGCCGTAGATGAGGGGCTGATTCCGCGAGATCCAACCCGGAAAGCGATCATTAAAGGCAAAAAGCCACGTGAGAAAAAGCAGAAATTTCTCAATCAGTTTGAGCTTCACAAACTAATCGAAGACCTTGATCTGGGACCGGAAGTATCATGGGATTGGTTCATCCTTCTGGTTGCAAAAACCGGAATGCGATTTTCCGAAGCGCTTGCATTGACGCCGAGGGATTTTGATTTTTCACGGCAAATACTGACGATCTCCAAGACATGGGATTACAAAGGAAATGGCGGCTTCCTGCCAACCAAGAATCAATCGTCTGTCCGAAAGATACAGATTGACTGGTTAACCGTTATGCAATTTGCCGGACTGGTGAAAAAGCTTCCGGAAGATGAACCGATCTTCGCAAAAGGGAAAATATATAATTCCACCTTGAACGGAATATTGGAACGACATTGCAAAAATGCCGGAATCCCCGTCATCTCTATCCACGGTTTACGTCATACCCATGCCTCGCTCATGCTTTTCGCCGGCGTTTCCATCGCCAGTGTGGCAAGGCGCCTCGGACATGCCAGCATGACGACCACCCAGAAAACATATCTGCACATTATTCAGGAATTGGAAAGCAAGGACATTGACATCATCATGCGTTCCCTTGCGAACCTGAATTAAACTACTTCGCATCCAAATATGCACGTCGATTTATAATAAAACTGGGAATACCATCCATAGATATTCCCAGTCTATTCCAGCCTATCAATTTCTCATTCGTCGTTTGCAGAAAGCGTCCTATATATCCGCATCCCGACATTTCGTCAATCGCGCAGCGGCAATACATTCTCCATCAGATCATGCTTGAACTTCTCTACTATAATCTTACGGAACTTGAATTTCGGCATAGGTTCCTCTACACCCGCCTTATAAGATGCATACGCGCGATCCTTGAAAGTATTTTCATTTGCCATCTCGCCATCCCGGTAATTATATACTTCATAACGCACATCGTCCTCATTCAGATTCCACAGCTTCGCAAATGTCTTGATTTCCGTATCAATCGCATCATAGCGCATCTGGTTGACAACCACTGCGATATCCTGACCTTTGTACCGATCTTTGTCCTGTTCGATATTATCAATCACCTGCTCCAACAATTCACCGAGCTTCTGATTATCCTCGGCAAATTCCTTCGAGATCTCACGCAGCGTCAGGATGTTCTTCGCAAATATCGCATCCTGAAAATCGTTGTTCGACTGATCCAGATAATTCACCAATCCCTGCAACAGCTCGACAATATACTCAAAATCCACCCGCATCTTGCTGTACGCAATCAGATCATAGTCGTCCATAACCGGATCATCTGTTTCCGTTTCATCCTTCGGTTTCTTCAACTCTTCCATAACATTTTTATACATTGCCGCATAGTTTTCATATTCCTCCTGCGAGAAATCATAGTCTGCAAGCAGTTCTTCCCGATATCTGGAAAATGCTTTCAAATGCGCAAAACTCTTATCCAAACTCCGGAATGCATAGATAAACGACTTCTTCTGCTCCCTTGACAACTGACTAATCTCTTCCGGTGTCCGTCCCAATGCATGAATCGTCTTTACATCAATCGAAAAATCATCAAGCACGCTCTCCCAATCTTCTGATACTGCTACGCCTTCACCGCCTCTGGAATACAGCCGCAATGCCCGGTCAATCTCTTTCTTAAAGTCTTTTGGGGACTGGAATGTTACAACCTGTCCATATGTCTTATTCGCATCAAACAAACGATTCGTTCTTGAAAAAGCCTGTATGATATCCTGTGGGCTCATCGGCGATCTATCCATATACAGGGTGGACAGACATGGAGCATCAAATCCCGTCAACAAACGATTGACAACGATAACCAGATCCAACTGCTGACTCCGCTCCATATAACGTTTTTCCTTTCGAGCCAGACGATCATTCAGATTACTATTATACGCGTTGATATTCTCGATGTCATAATGTGTGCCAAACATCCCATTGTAATCTTGCAGGGACTCGCGCATTTTATCCTGATTCACCGTTGATGCCTCATCATTTTCCGTCACAGAATATGTGATTGCGAATTTCGGGAAATCGGGAACTACCTTGCAGATCTCCTCATTTATCTTTAATGCATCTTTGCCCGCTTTGATCCGTTTCAACAACTCATAATAACGCTGTGCTTTCGCGATGGATCCAACTGTCAGGATACCTTCGTAGGTTCTTCCCTTGCCGTTCTGCATGCCTAATTTCGTATAGGACTGATTGAGCACCACATCCAGAACCTGTCGCATATGCTCTTCTGTCTCAAATACCGCATCATCCACATCTTCTTTTTTCGGTCCGAGATTCTCAACCATGAATCCGAGAACTGCTTCGTCATGAATGGCATTCTTGATTGTGTAGCTATGCAGGCATGCTCCGTACAGCTCATCGGTTGTCTGCGGAAGATCACCCTTCTGCTCATACCGGTTCTCCTCAAAGATTGGCGTACCTGTAAATCCATACCACAGAGAATGTGCAAAAAATCGTTCAATCTTACGTTTTGTCTCCGGCGTGACTGCTCTGTGACATTCATCTACCACAAATGCAACCCGAAGGTTACGGATTTTGTCATATTCTTTTGTTCCCTCCTGCAGTCTCTTGGTAATCATCGTCTGCAGCTTCTGCCGTGTCGTGACAATCATCTGTCGGTTGCCATCTGTCAGACGCCGAATCAGGGCATCCACATTTTCTGTGTCATCCACATCAATTGTATCGTTATCTGCATAGGATTGGAACGCCATCTTCGTCTGCATATCCAGATCTTTCCGGTCAATCAGGAATATTGTCTTTTCTATGGACGGAATATCCATCAACAGATTCCGTGTCGCCTTATAAGATGTCATCGTCTTTCCGGAGCCCGTTGTATGCCAGATATAGCCTGATATACTCCGCTTGGACGCTGCGCGCATCGCTTCAATCGCATGAATCTGATATGGCCGCAAAATCAATAATTTCTTCTTCTCATTATCAAGCACCGTATATTTCGCAATCATCTCATGCGCCTGTGGAATCCGCAAAACAGCCTTCGCGAAATCCAGATAATCACAAACCGGATAGTTCTCGTTGTCCACCCATCCGGTTATAAATTTCTTACCTTCCGCTAATTCTGCTGCCCTTGCCGCTGCAAAATATTTCGTATCAACAGCATTACTAACGACAAACATCTGTATATTCGAAAAAAGTCCGCGGAATTTTCCCTCAGAAATATACTTCTCTATCTGCCGATACCCATCCATATAGGAATGATCCTTGTTCTTCAACTCAATATGTATCATTGGGATTCCATTGATCAACAGCGTCACATCAAATCTTCGGTCGCGCTTGTCATCCACCTCATCGGTCTTGAATGCCTGATACTGGTTGATTACCTCGTAGACGCTCGTTCCCCCGGCAATATGCTCGTTGTTCATCACAACCAAATGCAATGTCTCATTGCCTCTTTGTACATGCACATAGACTTTTCCGTTCTCACCGACCTGCCATTTGCCTGCATCATAAAAAGAAGCGTGCGATACATCATTTTTGATCTTTGCAAATTCACTCTCACTGAGTGGCGTATCGTTCAGCTTTGCCTTGTTGTTCTGCTCCAATATGTATTTGAAGTTGTCCCACAACTGCTCCTCCGTCCGAATATCCTTCCGATATGTCCACTGTGAATCCCCACCGCATAATTGGTCAATTAATCTCTGCTCAATTACTGATTCTAATTCTCCCATTTCTTTCGTCCTTTCTTGTAATTTTTTATGATTTGTTGCGATATTCCTATCGCATTTTGTACTTTGGTTGACAAACATGTGATTTGCCATATATTGTTTCAATTTTTTCAGTTCGCAACACTTACGCTGATGAAGAGTGATGAGGTGGTCAAGGTTACGGAAATATGTTCCGATTTTGGTCT